>Ga0210405_10003326_pt1 | contig 15856 bp, 15 predicted proteins | sample IncBWH11MmetaG_FD_155492 | JGI IMG/M metagenome (GOLD analysis project Ga0210405, IMG submission 155492) | Forest soil microbial communities from Barre Woods Harvard Forest LTER site, Petersham, Massachusetts, United States - Inc-BW-H-11-M | ecosystem: Environmental > Terrestrial > Soil >... | reverse complement strand
ATCACCGGTAACCGCGTTGTCGGAACGTGGGGACATCCCGCCACCGGCGCCTGGGCAAACCGCACCTGGGCTGGCGGCAATTGGGGCCACCATCACCACCACCGCCACTTCTTCGTTGGCGGCGGCCTGTATGCCTTCAGCGGCTATTCGTATGACTGTTACAACTGGCCCTACTACAGCTATCCGTACAACAGCTGCTACGGCAACAGCTACGCTTGGTAGCAACGGCTGCCAAGCGACGCGCGCCGCGCCCCCAAGGGCGCGGCGTTTTTATTTTGCACGTTTGTTTGTACGCTCAGCCGAAGCGGCCGCGGTCGTGCGGCAATGTGAAGTCGATCAGCGGCCCGATCGGCACGATCCCGGTCGGATTGATACTGCGGTGGCTGCCGTAATAGTGACGCTTGATATGGTCGAGGCTCACGGTCTCCGCGACGCCGGGGACCTGGTAGAGATCGCGCAGGTAATTCCAGAGATTGGGATAATCGACGATGCGCCGCACGTTGCACTTGAAGTGGCCGTAATAGACCGCGTCGAAACGCACCAGCGTGGTGAACAGCCGCCAGTCGGCTTCCGTAATTTGCCGCCCGACGAGATAGCGCTGGCGCGAGAGCCGCGCTTCGAGCTCATCGAGCGTGGCAAAGACGGCGCGCGCGGCTTCTTCGTAGGCGGCCTGCGTGCCGGCGAAGCCGGCGCGATAAACGCCGTTGTTGACGTTGGCGTAGACGGTCGTGTTGATACCGTCGATCTCGGCGCGCAGCGGAGCAGGATAGTAGTCGGTATGGACGTCGGTGAATGCCTCGAACGCGGAATTCAGCATGCGGATGATTTCCGCGGATTCGTTGTTGACGATGGTGTGCCGCTTCTTGTCCCAGAGCACGGGCACGCTCACCCGGCCGCTGTAATGCGGATCGGCCAGGAGATAGATTTCCGCAAGCGTCGATTTGCCATTGACGCTGTCGGGCGTCGCGCCCGGCTCGATGCCGAACTCCCATCCCGCCTTGCCGAGATGCGTCTTGGTCACTGAGACCGAGATTACGTCCTCAAGCTTCTTGAGCTTGCGGACGATGAGGGCGCGCGACGCCCATGGACAGGCGAGCGAGACGTAGAGGTGGTAGCGGCCGGCTTCGGCGGGGAATCCGCCTTTGCCGGTGGGGCCCGGGCTGCCGTCGGGCGTGATGTAGTTGTGGAAGGCCGTGGCCGGTCGGACGAAGTGGCCGTCCTTGGCGCGGGGAACGTCCTCCTTCCAGGCGCCGTCGACAAGCAATCCCATTGTCGTCTCCGCTGATCTTGCTCCTTGATCTAAGCATCCCGGGGCGCCGGCGTCAGAGCCACGCGCCGGTGTCGCCAGCCGCGCGCCGAGGCTTTCTCCGGCTGGACCTTTGGCGGAGCGGATGCTAGGCGCGGGCGCCATGACCGACATCTCGCTCAGCATCCTGCCGGAAAAGCGCGACGACGCGATCGCGATCGAGCGCCTGTACGAGCGCACGTTCGGGCCGGGCCGCCACGCCAAGACCTCGTATCGCCTGCGCGAGCAGGTCGCTCATTGCCTCGACCTGTCGTTCACCGCGCATATCGGCACGCTGCTCGTTGGCTCGGTGCGGCTGTCGCCGGTGCGTGTCGGCGAGACCAAGGCGATGCTGCTCGGGCCGTTGACCGTGGAGCCGCCATTCCGCGAGCGCGGTGTAGGCAAGGCCTTGATCGAACGCGCGCTCGGCGAGGCGCGCGCGCAAGGCCACCGGCTGGTGATCCTGGTCGGCGACGAGCCGTACTACGGCAAGTTCGGCTTCAAGGGCATTCCGCCCGGGCGCGCGGGCATGCCCGGCCCGGTCGACCCGGCGCGGCTCCTGGTCGCCGAACTCGCCGCCGGCGCCTTCGACGGTGTGTCCGGGCCGATCCGTCCGGAATGGGAGCACATTTCGTAGATTGGTTTGATTGCTTTGAAGGGTCGATCACCGCACCCCGCGCGCGCCGAAGTCTAGTTGCGGAACCAAGCCAGCGATTCCAGTTGGGCACCGGCACAGGACCGGCCGTGACCTACTCAAGTGGGCGCTGATCTTTCTCGTGGTCTCGCTGGTCGCGGCACTCTTCGGCTTCACCGGCATATCGGCCGCGAGCGCCGACATCGCGCGCGTGTTGTTTTTCATCTTCCTGGTGATCTTCGTGGTGCTGCTCGTTCTCGGCCTGATGGCGGGTCGCAGGGTGTGACGTTCGTGTAGGCTGGCTTACGGCGCGGAGCGCCGGAACCCACGCGGTTACTGGCGTTGCGGGCTTGGAAACGATCAAGTTTGTAGTTTGTAGTAGTTTGTAGGGTAGGCTGAGCGAAGCGAAGCCCACGCCGAAAAATAGAATGCGCCGAGCACCTTGCTCACGCGATCGGCGCGAGCGCAACGAAGAGGGTGCGCTTCCATCTGGCGAGTCGGTAGCGCAGCATCGTCAAGTATTCGTGGAAGAGTTACGTGGGCACGGCGCTTTGCGCCTTGGCCCACCCTGCCTAATAGCGTTCACCGCCCCTCGCGCGCCCAGGTGCCGGCTAGGCTGCCGAGCAAGAGCAGCAGGCCCAAGAGGCCGGCGAACACCGGCAGCACGCCGATGCCGCGCACGACACTGGCGTCGCGCATCTTCATGCCGAGCCAATCGTCGCCCTTGTAGGTGTCGCCGGAGCGCACGGCGAGAAGGCGCGGCACGCTGATGCTGCTCCCCGCCTCGAGCCGGCGCGCGTCGCCGCCGGTCGCCGCGGCGATCGGCGCGAGCACATCGGTCGTCGAGGTCACCTCGGTGAACTCGCGCGGATTGGCCGGGCCGATATTGATGAGCGCGTTGAGCTTGCCGTCGGTCGCGCGCCAAAGCCCGAGCTCGTTCGCCTCGACGCTGGTCTGCCAGACGCCGGGCTCGCCCGGCGCCAGCTTGAGCGTGCGCGTCGTGCCGGACGGCGAGGTGAGCGTCACGTCGGCGATGTCCTCGGCCATGGTCTGCCGCCGGACCAAAAGGTTGTGGCCGCTGACGACAAGCCGCAGCGACTCCTCCTCGAGGTCGGGCTCCTTCATCAGCCAGTGCGAGAGACGGCGCAGCAGGTCGAGATGCGGTCCGCCGCCTTCAAAGCCGCGCGCCCACAGCCAGAGCTGGTCGGAGAGCAGGAGCGCCACGCGGCCCTCGCCGTCGCGCGACAGGATGAGCAGCGGCTTGTTGTCCGGGCCCTCCATCACCGGCGTGCCGGTGTTGTTCCTGGTGTCGACCATGCGGAACCATTTGGCCCAATGCGGCGGATCGCTCTCCGACCCGTCGAGGTCGCGGGTCACCGGATGACGTTTGCCGAGTTCGGAGAGGCGGGCGTGAAAGGCGCGCTCGGTCACGTTGCCGCTCGGCTCCGCCGGCAGGATGGCGTCGAGCGGTGTACGCCAGATGCTGGTCTGGCTCGCGTAGTCGGGGCCGGCGGCGACCAGCACGGCGCCGCCGTCGCGCACGTAGCGCGTGATGTTGTCGAAATAGATGATCGGCAGCACGCCCTGGCGCGCATAGCGGTCGAAGATGATGAGCTGAAATTCGCCGATCTTCTGCTGGAACAGTTCGCGCGTGGGGAAGGCGATCAGCGACAATTCGTTGATCGGCGTGCCGTCTTGCTTCTCCGGCGGACGCAGGATGGTGAAGTGCACGAGATCGACGGAAGCGTCGGACTTGAGCAGATTGCGCCAGGTCCGCTCGCCGGCATTCGGCTCGCCGGAGACCAGAAGCACGCGCAGCTTGTCGCGCACGCCGTCGATCGCGACGACGGCACGGTTGTTGACCTGGGTGAGCTCGCCGGCGAGCGGGGAAGCCTCGATCTCGACGATGTTGGCGCCGCCGTGCGGGATCGGGATGTCGACGCGCTGCGGCGCGCCGACCGGGACCGTACGGCTCTGCACGACGTCGCCGTCCCGGCGCACCGTGACCTCCGCGGTGGTCGCCGTCGCGCCCTGATCCTCGACCCGATAGGTGATGGTCTGCGACTGGCCGACGATCCCGAAGCGGGGCGCGGCGATGAGGGCGACGCGGCGGTCGCGCTCATCCTTGCTGCCGGTGACGAGAGCATGAACGGGCGCGGCGAAGCCGAGCGCGTTCGCGTCGGCAGGCGCGTCATGCACGCGCCCGTCGGTAATCATGACGGCGCCGGCCACGCGATCCGGCGGCACGTCGGCAAGCGCCGCGCCGAGCGCGGTGAAGAGCCGCGTGCCGTCGGTCTCGCCGTCCGACTGCCCGGCCTCGACCACGCGCACGTCGAGCCCGGGGATGCGGCGCAGCCGTTCCAGCACCGCGGCGCGCGCCTCCTCGGTCTGCCGCGTGCGCTCGCCGAAATTCTGGCTCGGGCTCTTGTCGACCACGACGACCGCGACGGAGCTCAGCGGGTCGCGGTCCTCGCGGGTGAGCGACGGATTGGCAAGCGCGAGTGCGATGAGCAGCAGCGCCACCACGCGGATCGCGCCGCCGCGGCTGCTCGAGACGATCAAGAGCAGCGCCAGCACGACGGCCGCGGCGATTGCGGCCCACAATATCTGGAGCGGGACGAGGGGAGCGAAGGCGACGCCGAGATTCACGTCCGTCCTCCTACTGCCCGAGCCGTTCGAGCAGCGCCGGCACGTGCACCTGGTCGGCCTTGTAGTTGCCGGTCAGCGTGTACATAACGATGTTGACGCCGGCGCGGAACGAAAGCTCGCGCTGCCGCGGCTCGCCTTCGACCATGGGCAGCATGGGCTGGCCGTCGGGCCGCGTCGCCCACGCGCCGGCAAAATCGTTCGAAGTAATGATGATCGAGGATACGCCGTCGCCGCCCCGCGCCGGACGACGCGTCGTCTCTTCGTCCTCGCTCGCCGGCAGCGCCTCGACCCAGAGCTGGCCGGTATTGAAGCGCCCGGGGAAGTCGCGCAACAGATAGAACGTCTTGGTCAGAACGTGCTCGCGCGGCACCGGCTCGAGCTCGGGGATGTCAAGCGAGGTGAGGATCTTGCGCAGTTCGAGCATGCCCGGGCTGCGGGTCTCGCCACCGGAGCCAGGAGGCGCGACGACCGCGTCACGCGTGTCAAACAGAACGGTGCCGCCCTGCTTCATGTAGGAATCGATGCGTTTGAGCGCCGCTTCCGGCGGGTGCGCGGCGCCGGGCACGATCGGCCAGTAGATCAGCGGATAGAACGCAAGCTCATCGCGCGTGATGTCGAGCCCGATCGGGTCTCCCGGCTCAAGCGCGGTGCGTTGCGCGAGAAACAGCGTGAGGCCGGAAAGGCCGGACTTGCTGATCGCATCGACGTCGCCGTTGCCGGTGATCACGTAGGCAAGCTTGGTCTCCAGTGCCGAGCGCGGCACTTCGCCGCGCGGCGAATCTTCGGCGGCCGCCAAGCTGTGCGCGAGGGCGAGCGCTGCAATCGCCACCACGACCGTGGCCGGCGCCCGCGAAGCGCGCGGCAGGAGGCGCGCGATGCCGCCGCCGAGGAACAGCACGATTACGGTGTCGAGCGCGAGGATCGCGAGCGCGGCGAGGAAGATCGGCCCGCGTAAATCCTGCGGCTCGCTGCGGCGATAGATTTCGCGGGCGGCATTGGCGAGGGGGGTGAAATCGAGGGGCGCCAGGCGGTCGCTGGCGGCGAGCGTATTCACGGCGAGGAGGTTTTCCGGCGCGCCATAAAAACCCGGCGGGTGCTCGGCGGTGGCGCTGCCGGAAAAGTCCGCCGGCACCGGCCGCGCCGTCGAGGGCGGCGGCACGAAAGTCCCGAAGCCGTCGAGTACGCGGCTCGGCGCGGCCGCTTCGCGCGCGGCCTTCGTCTTCGCCGTGCCCGTGGCAGCCTCGGCGACGTGAGTGGTGCCCGCGAGCGCAACGATGCGCTTGAGCATCTCCACGAAGCTGCCCGACAGCGGCAGATCCGACCAGCGGGTATCGCCGGTGACGTGGAAGAGCACGATCAAGCCCTTGCCGCGGCGGGCGGCGGTGACGAGCGGCGTGCCATCGGCGAGCGTCGCCCAGGTGTTCTCGGTCAGCCCCGCATCGGGCTCCGCCAGCACCTGCCGGCTGACGGTCACGTCGTTCGGCGTATTCATGCCGTTGAATGGGCTGTCATGCGCGAAGGCGGCGAGTGGCTGTGGCTTGTCCCAGCTCAGGCTGCCGCCGAGGATGCGGCCGCCGCGCCGCAGCTTGACCGGCACGAGATCGTCGTCGGACGCGGCGAGCCGCGGCCCGGCGAAACGCACCAGCACGCCGCCGTCCTCGATCCAGCGCGCGAGCCGGTCGTGCGCATCGCCGGCGACGTTGCCGACGTCTGCGAGGATGAGCATCGGCAGGTTCTGGTCGAGAAAATGCGTCACCGCTTCCGCCGGCGACTCGCCTTGCGCAAGCCGCACATCGGCGAACGGGCCGAGCGCGCGCCCGATGTAGTAGCTCGAGGACAACAGCGGCTGCGACGTATCGGCGGTCGCGCCCGAGACGATGCCGACGGTGCGGCGCCTCCAGCGTTTGTCGAGGAGCTGCACCGCGCCGGCAGAGCGCTCGCCGGCAATCTCGACGCGCGCAATATCGTTGCGAATTTCGACCGGCAGATCGAACCGCGCCTCGGTCTCGCGGTCCGCTGCCTTGAGCGCGAACGGCGCCTCGCCGAGCGTGAGGCCCTTGAGATCGAGCGCGCGCACGGTGCCGGTCTCCGCCGCGTCCGCAGCCGAACGCAGCACCTTCACGCTGAGCGCGCCGGCGGCGTTGTCGATGGCGGTGAGGGCGCGAGCACCGGCCAGGCCGCCGGCGACGATGGTGAGCGGGCGCTGCTCGAGCGCCTGCGCGAGGCTTTTGACGAAATCGGTGCCGCGGCCGAGATCGATGCCGTCGGCGAGCCACACCATTTCCACATCGTGCGCTTCGCCGAGGAAGCGCGTGATCGCCGGCAAGGCCTCGGTACGGTCGACCGTGTGCGGCTTGGGTTTGATCTGGTGCAGGCGCACGCGCGCCGCCGCCGCCGTGGCGAATGAAATGTCGCGGGTCCCCTCGGAGAGCGGGATGAGCGCGACGGCGCGGCGGTCGTTGTCAGCCCGCGCGATGATGTCGTCGGCGGTGCGCAGGCGCGCGTCCCAGCTCGCGGCAGCGGCCCAGCCGTCGTCGATCAGGATCGCGACCGGCGCGCGCGTCTTCGTCGTCGCCACCGGCGGATTCCACATTGGACCGGCGGCGGCGATGATGACCAGCGCCGCCAGCGCCAGCCGTATGAGCGTGAGCCACCACGGCGTGCGCGCCGGCGTTTCCTCCCGCGGCGCGATTTCCAGAAGGAGCCGGGTCGGCGGGAACTCGATGCGGCGCGGGCGCGGCGGCATCAGGCGCAGCAGCCACCATAGCACCGGCAGGGTGAGCAGACCAATGAGCACCAGCGGTTCGGCAAAGCCGAGCGGCAACCCAGCGATCATGCCGGTATCCTCTGCTCGGTCGACGCGTAGGTACGCGTTCCGCCGTCGGCGAGGCCGGTGCCGATGCGCACGTGCAGCGACAGCAGCAGTTCGCTCGCCGGCCGGTCGGTGCGGTGGATGGCGAAGCTCCAGCCGAGCCGGTCGGTCTCGCTGCGGATTTCGGCGCGGTGGCGGCGCACGCGTGCGGCGTAGTCGTTCCGCCAAGTCTCGGCACGGCCGGCGGTGATGCGGCCGCCGCCTTCCGGCTCGATGAACTCGACGCGGCCCCAATACGGGAATGTCTCCTCGGCGGGATCGACGATCTGCACGACGTGGCCGCGTGCGCCGCTACCGGCAAGCTGCGTGATCGTGCGCCGCACGTCGGCGATCTCGCTCCAAAGGTCCGAGAGGAGCACGATCTCGGCGAGCGGGGCGGGCGCAAAGGTCGGCGGCAGGCTCGTGCGCTCGCTTTGATCGTGGCCGATCACCTGCGCCATCCGTTCGATGACGTTGCGGCTCCCGGTCGGGCGCATGAGGCCTGGGATACCGACGCGCTCGCCGCCCTCGACGAGAACCTCGGCAAGCGCAAGCGCCACGACGAGCGTGCGGTACAGCTTGCTGTCGCGCACCAGCGGCGACGCGAAGGCCATCGAGGGCGAACGGTCGGGCCAGATCCAAACCGTATGCGCGGCCTCCCATTCCTGCTCGCGCACATAGAGATGGTCGTCGCGTGCCGAGCGCCGCCAGTCGACGCGAGAAGCCGGCTCGCCGGAGACGAAGCGGCGGTACTGCCAGAAATTCTCTCCCGATCCGGCGCGCCGGCGGCCGTGCAGGCCGTGGATCACCGTGGCCGCGACGCGCCGCGCCTCGAGGATCAATCGCGGAGTCGTCGCCGCAAGCGTGCGGCCTTCGCCGGCCGCACGCTGAACCGCAGCACGATCATGGTGGGGGGTGCGCCTCGGCTCGACCGCCATCCGCCTATCCAATTCGCGCCTTCAAGCGTCCAACCACCCCCTCGATTGTCTCCCCTTCAGCGCGCGCGGTAAAGGTGAGCGCCATGCGATGCTTGAGCACGGGCTCGGCAAGATCGAGCACGTCGTCGATCGACGGCGCCAAGCGTCCGTCGAGCAGCGCCCGCGCCCGCACGGCGAGCATGAGCGCCTGGCTCGCGCGCGGGCTCGGACCCCAGGCGATCAGCTTGGCGGCTTCGCCGCTTTCCGGTCCCGGCCGCGCCGACCGCACCAGCCTGAGGATGGCCTCGACCACCGATTCGCCGACTGGCAGCCGCCGCACCAGCCGCTGCGCCGCGATCAAATCCTCGCTGCTCATTGCCGCCTTCGCCCGCGTCTCCTCGGAGCCGGTAGTCTCGAACAGGATTCGGCGCTCGGCGTCGCGATCGGGATAGCCGACGTCGATCTCCATGAGAAAGCGGTCGAGTTGCGCCTCGGGCAGCGGATAGGTGCCTTCCTGCTCCAGCGGGTTCTGCGTGGCGAGCACGTGGAACGGCTTGGGGAGATCGTGACGCGTCCCGGCGACGGTGACGTGCTGCTCTTGCATGGCCTGCAGCAGGGCCGATTGCGTGCGCGGGCTGGCGCGGTTGATTTCGTCCGCCATCAACAGCTGGGCGAAGACCGGGCCGGAGAGAAAACGGAAGCTGCGCTTGCCCGTGGCGCTCTCCTCGAGAACCTCGGTGCCGAGAATGTCGGAGGGCATGAGGTCAGGCGTGAACTGGATGCGCCGCGCGTCGAGACCGAGCACAATACCCATGGTCTCGACGAGCTTGGTCTTGGCCAGGCCTGGAACGCCAAGGAGCAGCGCATGGCCGCCGGAGAGGATGGTCACGAGCGCCTGTTCGATGACCTTGTCCTGGCCGAAGATGACCGTCCCGATCGCCGCCGTGGCGGCACGCACATTCTGCGCGGTCGTTTCGGCCGCGCGCACGATCATGTCTTCGAGCTTTTCGAGCCCTTCGCCGGCAGCGGGCATAGTCAACTCCTCGTCTTAAGTCGCATTTCGTACCGTGAACGATCCGCAGACGCTTGGGAAGGCAGACACCTGGGAAGAATGTAAGCCGCGAACTTTGCGCGGCTACAGACGATGCAATATATGCGCCAGCGCCCTGAACCAGCCCTTGCGCCGAACTTCCGATCCGCCGGAGACGACTTGGGTTGGGCGCGGCATGGTGCGACGTGGCGGGTTACGATACCACGGGTTGACGCGCCCCCCGTGGGTACTTCCATCTTACGTTCAAGGCAAACCATGGCGAAGCAAGGGCAAGGGGGCCTCGAGGATATTACCGGCGCCCTCGCTCGCGCAGGCGTGAAGGGGCCGCCGCCGGTCGATCGCTGGAATCCGCCGTTTTGCGGCGATCTGGACATGCGCATCGCCGCCGACGGAACCTGGTTCTACATGAAAACGCCGATCGGCCGGCAGGCCCTGGTCAAGCTGTTCGCCTCGATTCTCAAGCGTGAGGGCGAAAAGTACTTCCTGGTCACGCCTGTGGAGAAGTGCGGCATAAAGGTCGACGACGCGCCGTTCCTGGCGGTCGAGCTTGATGCCCAGGATTCTGCGGACGGGCGGGTGCTCAGCTTCCGCACCAATGTCGACGATTGGGTCCAATGTGGGCCGCGCCATGCGCTGCGCTTCGATCCCGAGCCCGGCACCGGCGGGCTCAAGCCCTACCTTCACGTCCGCCGCGATCTGTGGGCCAAGGTCACGCGCCCGCTGTTCTTTGATCTCGTCGAGCTCGGCGAGGAGCGCGAGGTCGACGGGCACGCGATGTTCGGCGTGACATCGATGGGCGTGTTCTTCCCGATGGCTCCGGCGGAGCAGGTGAGGGACTTTGCGTGAGCGAGGCGCGTGCATCGCCATTGATCGCGCGGCCTGATAATTTCTTTGATCGCGCACGGGTGCGGCTCACACTCGAAGTGCCGCCGGCGCTGACCAATCCGGCGGCGCAAGGGGCACGCGGCGATCTCGATCTCAATCCCGCGCTTTGGGAGCGCGCCGGCGTGAGCGCCACCAAGCCGGCCGCGGTGCTCGTTCCGATCATCGATCGCGAGGAGCCGACGGTATTGCTCACCATTCGTACGCAGGAGCTTGCCAACCATGCGGGCCAGGTCGCCTTCCCCGGCGGCAAGATCGACCCCGACGACGAGAGTCCGGTCGCCGCGGCGCTGCGCGAAGCCAGGGAGGAGGTCGGGCTCGCGCCTATGCTGGTCGAACCGCTGGGCTATCTCGATCTCTACCTCACCTTCACCGGCTTTCGCATTCTGCCGACGGTCGCGCGCGTCAAGCCCGACTTCACGCTCGCACTCAATCCGCGCGAGGTCACCGAATCATTCGAAGTGCCGCTGAGGTTCCTGATGACGCCGGAAAATCACCAGCGCAAAAGCCGCGAGTGGAAAGGCGTCACACGCGAATTCTACGCCATACCGTTCGAGAACCGCTACATTTGGGGCGCCACCGCCGGTATCGTGCGCAATCTCTACGAGCGGGTTTGCAGCGCATGATCCGGCCTGTCGCGACCGAAATCGGGCTGTTCCTTGCCCCGTTCATTCTCTATGCCGCGTTTCTCGTGGTGACGCGGACCGGGGTATTGCAGCCGAAGGCGTGGGCGCCGCGACGCGTCGCCGGCCTCGTCATCGTGTCGCTCGTGCTGATGGCTGGAAGCTTCGTTGTCCTCGCGCACTTCTCCGGCGCGCCGCCCGGCTCCACCTACGTTCCGGCGCACGTCGACGGCGGCAAGTTCGTGCCGGGAGTGACGCGGTGATGCCGCAGGCCCGGCTCGGCGATGCGGCCTGGCTGAACGAAGGCCCGGTTGCGCGCCTCCTTGCGCTGCTCGATCGCGACGGCGAGGAAGCGCGCATTGTCGGCGGCGCTGTGCGCAACGCGCTCTTGGGGCTGCCGGTCGCCGAGATTGACGTGGCGACCACGGCGCTGCCTGCAGAGGTCATGCGCCGCGTCACGGCGGCCGGCTGCAAGGCAATCCCGACCGGTATCGAGCACGGCACCGTTACCGTCATCATCGAGCATCAGCCGGTCGAGGTGACGACGCTGCGCCAGGACGTGGAAACCTTCGGCCGCAAGGCGCGCGTCGCCTTCGGCCGCGACTGGCGCGCCGACGCCGAGCGGCGCGACTTCACGATCAATGCGCTTTCCGCTTCCGCCGACGGCATGGTCCACGACTATGTCGGCGGCCTTGCCGACATCGCCGTGCGTCGCGTGCGCTTCATCGGTGACGCGCGGAAGCGCATCGAAGAGGATTACCTGCGCATCCTGCGCTTCTTCCGCTTCCATGCCTATTTCGGCGAAGGCGCCCCGGACGCGGCGGGTTTGCTCGCCTGCATCAGGGCGCACGCCGGCCTCGAAAGGCTCTCGCGCGAACGGGTGCGCATGGAGGTGCTCAAGCTTCTGCTCGCGCCGCATGCGGCGCCGACACTTGCGGTGATGACGGAGGCTGGCCTGCTCGGCGGCGTGCTCGGCGGCGTACCACTGCTCGCGAGCTTCGAGAACGTGGCGAAGATCGAGGCGGCGTGCGGCATGGCGCCCGACGCAGTGCGCCGCCTCGGCGGGCTTGCGGTGCTGGTCAAGGAGGATGCGGAAAGGCTCGCGCAGCGGCTGCGCCTCGCCAACGCAGAGACGGAGCGGCTCATCGCTCTCGAAGCCTGGTGGCGCGTCGCGCCGGCGGCCCGCGAGCAGGCGGCGCGCGCGCTCCTCTATCGCCTCGGGCCGCAATCGTTCGCCGACCGGGTGCTTGTCGCCTGGGCGCGCTCGCCGGCGGGAACCGCCGATGCGGCTTGGCGCGAGCTTGCAAGCCTGCCGCAACGATGGACATTCCCTGTCTTCCCGCTCAAGGCGGCGGATTTCATCCGCCGCGGACTAGGGCAGGGCCCGGCGCTCGGCGCCGCCATGCGCGCGGCCGAAGCGGCGTGGATCGCGGCCGATTTCCCACTTGAGCGCGCGGCGCTCGACGCCATTGCCGATGAGGCTGCGCAAGCTGGTCGGGCGCATTGAACGGAGGGAACGCGGCACGGCCCGTTCGCCTCGCTTCACGACATCCTGGCGCGCAGCGCGCGCAAGCGGCGGCGCGCGACCGGCGCGATCTCATTGAGTCGCGGCCGCACCAGCGCCATCATCCCGCGCGGGCGCATGCGCTCGACCTGCATTTCGTTGCCGCGCCAGACGAAGTCGTCGCCGTGCAGCGCTCCGACGAAGAGGAAGGGCAGAAGCAGATCGCGCGCGAGCCCAAAGAGCGGATAGAGCGCCGGGAGGTGCCATCCGGCCGCGGCGGCGAGCAGCATTTCCCTGCCATACCACGCAGCGGCGAGCGCGGCGACGCTCAGCAGCGGCGGCAGGCCGACCGCCGGAGCGATGCAGGCGAGCGCGATCATCGGCAGCACGCCGCCGGAGAGCGCCTCGGGGAGGAAATAGGCGAAGAAGCTCGCGCGGCGCAGCCGCGCCCAGCGCAGTTGCCGGCTCCATACGTCGGCGGCGCTACGGTAGCCGAGCGGCTGCGGGAACGGCCGGTCGACGAGCCGCACCTTGAGCCCGGCGGCGCGCACCACCTTGGTCGAGCGGCGTCTTCCGCGACCTCGCGCGCCAGCGCAGCGATGCCGCCGGCGCGCTCGAGGTCCGCGCGCCGCCACAGCATGGTCTTGCCCTGGGCGAAGCCGAAGCCCAGCGCGTCGGCGAGATACTGCCACCGCGCCTGATAGGTATTAAGGAACGCGCATTCGAGCTCGGCCCATAGGCCTTGCGGCCGACAGCCGATCGGCGGCGAGGCGACGAGCCCAGTATCCGCGCGCCAGCTCGCGAACAGGCGATCGATATAGTCGCGCGGCATCAGCACGTTGCTGTCGGCGATCACGATCCAATCGTGGCGCGCCGCGCGCCAGCCTTTGAGCACGTTATTGAGCTTCGGATTGCTGCTGACCCTCTCGTCGCCGACGAGGAGCTTCGCGCCGGCTTCCGGGTGCTGCGCCATCAGCGCTTCGACGAGCGGCACGGCGGGATCCCTTGCGGAAGCGACGCAGAATAGGATTTCGCAGCGCGGATAATCGAGGTCGAATGTCGAACGCAGCGTATCGGCGGCATAATTGTCTATTCCGCATAGCGGGCGCACCAGGCTGACCCGGGGGAATTTCCGAGCTGACGGCGCTTCGCCAAGCGCGCTCCCCCGGAAGCGGAGGATCGCGACGACGATGCTCGCGACATGGATGGCAGTGGCGGCGATGCAGAATGTCGCGGCGGCGAGAATCGGCGCTGTCATCGCGGCGATGCATACCGGCGCGGCGTGACAGCGCTGTGACTCGGCCGTTAACCTTCAGTTTCTCCACCGTTCCTGGCGGCGGCCGCAGCGATCAACATTTTGTTGTCATCGTTCTGCAATGGAACGCGTCTATTCACGCGGCCATGGCGAACGGACGAGAGATCAAACATCGTGGCAGTTGAGCACGGCACGCGTTTGTTCCGTACTCTCTTCATTTCCGATGTTCACCTTGGCGCGCGCGGCTGCCAAGCCAAAAGCCTGCTCGACTTCCTGCGCTATCACGATGCGGAAACGATCTATCTGGTCGGCGACATCGTCGACGGCTGGCAATTGCGCGCCGGCTGGTATTGGCCGCAGCCGCACAACGACGTGGTGCAGAAGCTGTTGCGCAAGGCGCGCAAGGGCGCCCGCATGATCTATCTGCCGGGCAACCACGACGAGTTTCTGCGCGACTATTACGGTACCCACTTCGGCGGCATCGAGGTCAAGGAGACGGCGATCCATGAGGGCGCCGACGGGCGGCGCTATCTCGTCGTGCATGGCGACGTGTTCGATCTCGTGGTCAAGCACGCGCGCTGGCTCGCGCTCGCCGGCGACAAGGCCTACGATCTCGCCATCTTCGTCAACCGTTACTTCAACGCGTTGCGCCGGCGGCTCGGCTTTTCCTACTGGTCGCTGTCGCAGTGGGCGAAACACAAGGTCAAGAACGCGGTGAACTATATCGGCGCCTTCGAGCAGACGCTGGCCGCCGAGGCGAACCGCCGCCGCGTCGACGGCGTCATCTGCGGCCACATCCACCACGCCGCGATCCACGAGAAGTTCGGCATCCGCTACATCAATTGCGGCGACTGGGTCGAGAGCTGCACGGCAATCGCTGAGCACGCGGACGGCCGATTCGAGATCATCACCTGGGCCGAGACTGACGCCGTGCGCCCGCTTCTCCCGCCGCCGGAGTTCCGGCTGGAGGAGGAAAGAGAAATCGCGGCGTGAACGCTGTCGATGCCGCTCGTTCCCGCCAGCGCGGGATGCGGCGTTTGGATTGCTCCTTTCGCGGAACGAAAGCACCAAGGGCCACTTGTTGGTCATCGGGTGGGGCGAATCAGCGAAGCGTCACCCACCATCGCACGCGAAACGGCGGGTCACGCCTTCGGAGCAAACCGGCGCAACGGCTAGCGGCGTTACTGTCCGAAGATCAGCCGCGACGGGTGCTGGTCGATGTTTTTGATCGCCTTGTTGAGCTCGGCGAGCGTGCGACGGCCGTCAACGGCGAAGGCCTCGAATTCCTTGAGGCCGGAATTGGAAAAGCGGGTGAGCCCGACCGAAATCTCGTCGGTTCGCTTGTCCAGATTTTCTGCGAGCTTGCGCACCGCCTCCGCCGCCTGGGCGATCTCGCCGCTTTTGTCGCCGCTGCCGGTGAGGTTTTCGAGGCCGGCCATGACCTTGTCGAGGCGCTCCGAATTCTGCGCCAGCGTCGAGGTTACCGTCTCGATGTTGCGCAGCGAGCTGCGCAGCGCCGTCTCGTTGTCGACGACAAGGCCGCTGATGCGCGAGAGTACGTCGCGCGCCGCCTGCGTTACGTCGGCGCCCGCGCCCGCAGCGGCGTAAAGCGTCGGCGGCGTCCCGTCGTCGCTCGCGAGGAGCGCCGCGTCGGCCGCGCCGCCGGTGAGCGCGACCTCGGCGAGGCCGGTCAGTCCTTGGAAGGCGAGCGCCACCCTTGTGTCGGCGCGCACCGGCACGGCGCGGTCGACCGAAATCGTCGCCACGACCTTGCGCGGATCGTTCGCGTCGAGCGCAAGCCCGGAAACCTCGCCGACACGAATGCCGTTGAACAATACCGAACCGCCGCTGCGAAGGCCGGAGACCGAGCCGGTAAACACGACGCGGTAGCTGGCGCGCTCGCCGCCGCTGCCGCTGTTGTGGAACCAGAAGATGAAGCTGAACACGCCGGCGATGACCGCCAGCGTGAACGCGCCGGTCACCACGTAGTTGGCCCTGGTCTCCATGATTCGGTCTCTTCCATTGCGTCCGGGCGCGCGATCTCGGCCTCATCTCAGTGGTAGACTTGCTCAGTGGTACACTTGCTCAGTGGTACACTTGGCGCCCTCGTTTGCCACGAAAATACGACTTGAGCCATTGATGCTCGGAGGCGAGCATGGCCTCGATTGGGCCGGCGGCGATGACGCGGCCGTCGACAAGCACGGC
>Ga0210405_10003324_pt1 | contig 15870 bp, 13 predicted proteins | sample IncBWH11MmetaG_FD_155492 | JGI IMG/M metagenome (GOLD analysis project Ga0210405, IMG submission 155492) | Forest soil microbial communities from Barre Woods Harvard Forest LTER site, Petersham, Massachusetts, United States - Inc-BW-H-11-M | ecosystem: Environmental > Terrestrial > Soil >... | reverse complement strand
ATTATAAATGCGGCGCGAGGCGAACTGATTGATGAGGCCGCACTTGCAGTCGCGCTTAAAAGCGGGCAGCTCGCCGGGGCAGCGCTGGACGTTTTCGTGCAGGAGCCGCCGAAGGATTCGCCGCTGCTGGGGATGGCGAACGTGATTGCGACCCCGCACGTGGCAGGGTCGACGGCCGAGGCGCAGGAGGAAGTGGGGACGCAAGTGGCCGTGCAAGTGAAGGATTACCTGGCAGAGGGGCTGATTCGCAACGCGGTGAACTTGCCTGCGTTGTCGGCGGATCAGTACCGGCGAGTGCGGCCGTATTTGGCGCTGGCGGAGCGGCTGGGGTCGCTGGTGTCGCAGGCAGTGGCCGTTAGGCCGGCGCGGATACGGATTCGCTACGCGGGCGAGGTGGCGGAAGTTGGGACGCATCTTTTGCGCAGCGCGGTACTGGCGGGGATGCTGAACGCCGTGCTGGACGAGAAGGTGAACGTGGTGAACGCGCCAGCTGTGGCTGCGTCGCGCGGCCTGTCTGTGGAAGAAGAGACTCGGCGGAGAGAACGAGGGTTTCCTAATACATTGGAAGTGGCGGCTTTACCGGAGACGACCGGCTCCGCCAAAGGCTTTTCGGCCGAGGGCACGGTTTTGCACGACGGATCGCCGCGTGTGCTGCAGATTGACGGTATTCCGCTCGAGGCGGAGCTGGCGGGAACCATGCTTTATCTGCGGAACCGGGACGAGCCTGGAGTCATCGGCCAGGTGGGGGCGACGCTGGGAAATTTGGGCGTGAATATCGCGACGTTTGCATTGGGGCGCCGCGAAGCTACTAAGGGCGCGGAGGCGGTGTCGCTGGTGCGGCTCGATGGAGAAGTTTCGGATTCCATCTTGGGGGCGATACGTGGGATTCCGGCGATTACGGTGGCGCGGCTGCTGAATTTGGGATGAGATCCTTTTATTTGCGGATGGCCCGCGGACTTCCTCGTTTGAATGCCAGCAGTTTTGGTTCGATGTTATTTTTTCTCAACAATCCAATATTCCGATAGATCAGAATCGAAAGCCGATTCTAAAGAACTTTCCTTGACATCCACAGGCGATTTGGCCTAAAAGCTAGGTCAACGGTTGCTTTAAGTGGTGGGGAAGTTGCTCAAGGTCGAATTCTTTTTCCAGGTTGAGACCCGGCAACGCGCCGCATTGTTTTTGTGCCGGCTTGTGCTGCCCGCCAGCGTGTATCTCAATTTCAGGTAAGGGTGCGCGAAAGGGGCGTTCTATGAAGTGGTCTTCTATGATGCGAAACATTCTGATTTCTTGTGTCGCGTTTCTCTCCGTAGTTGCGTGCGTGTCGGCACAGGTCGGTACCACTTCGATTCGCGGTGTCGTGACTGACAAGACCGGCGCTGCGATCGTCAGTGCGAGCGTGACGCTGGTCAACGCTGCCCAAGCTGTCCAGCGCAAGATGCAGTCGAATCAGGCTGGCGAGTACGAATTCCTTGCGTTGCCGCCGGGGACTTACACGCTGACAGTGGAGGCGGCCAATTTCCGTAAATTCGAGAACAAAAATATCCAGTTGCTTGTCAACTCTCCTGCGACCGTAAACGCAACCCTGGAAATCGGCGTCGCGTCGGAAACAGTAGAGGTTTCAGCTCAGGCCGCCACCCTGAACACGACTGACGCTTCACTGGGTGTTGCGTTCGGCGAAAACCAGGTAAAGCAGCTTCCGCTCGAAGGGCGCAACGTTCCGGACCTACTCAGCCTGCAGGCGGGCGTTCTCTATACCGGCAACCGTGCCGACATAAATACAGATGTTGACACCCGGAATGGCGCGGTCAACGGTGCGCGAAGCGACCAAAGCAACGTGACGCTGGATGGCGTCGCAGTGAATGATGCAGGCGGCCATGCTTTCACTTCAGTCCTCCCCGTTACATTGGACTCGGTACAGGAGTTCCGCGTAACCACAACGAACTACAATGCCGATCAGGGGAGTTCTTCAGGGGCACAAGTTGCGCTTGTCACTAAAAGCGGAACTAATAGCTTTCACGGCTCGGCGTATGAGTACAATCGGAACACGTACACCAGCGCGAACGATTATTTCGTGAAGGCTGCGCAGATCCAGGGTTGCCTTGGGAACGGTACCCCGTTAAGCGATAAGCAGTGCAATCAAGCGCCGAAACTCATCCGCAATGTGTTTGGCGGGTCAGTCGGTGGGCCGATTAAGAAAGACCGCTTCTACTTCTTCCTGAACTACGAAGGCACAAGGCGATTGGAAGAGACGAGCGCGGTGCGCACTATCCCGACGGATTCTCTCCGCGACGGTGTCGTTTTCTATCAGTGCAAGAACACTAGCACAGTAGCGACGGATTGCCCCGGTGGATCCGTGAAGGGCTTGAGCGGTACCTCATACTCTATCCCGGCTCCTGTCACGAACTCCGACGGTTCGATAACTGCCTATTTCGCAGTTAACGCTCCGCAGATTACAGCGATGGATCCGCAGCACAAGGGTCCTAATCCTGCGACCTTGACCTATCTCAACAGCTTCCCACACGCTAATGATGGTTCCGTTGGCGACGGGTTGAACTATTCCGGCTTCCGGTTTAGCTCGCCGATCTCGGACACCAAGAACTGGTATATTGCGAAATTTGACTACAACATTACCAATGACGCGAAACAGAGGATCTCCTGGAGCGGCGCCTTAGCTAATGAATCGAATCCGCAAGGGCAGTACTTGCCGAGTTCTCCCGCTGGCAGCCTCTTTAATTACACCTCTGCGCAGCATAGTTTCGTCAATTACAACAAAGGGTTCGTCATCAATTACTCCGGTGTTATCACAAACAATCTCGTCAACAGTTTCCGGTACGGATTTGTGCGCGAGAGCGTCGGCGACATCGGCGATTCCAATCAGCAGTACATCATCCTGCGCGGTATCACCCAAGGAGTGACGCGCACGTCGGCCTTTCAGCGTCCTATCCATACGTTTGCGGACGATCTTTCCTGGACGCACGGGAGGCACACGTTGCAGTTCGGCGGCTCGCTGACCTATATCCGCAATCCGCGTAACAACACTTTGAATTCATACAGCGACGGTGCCGCCAATGCTTCCTGGCTCGATGTGTCCGGCATGCTGGTTAAGAGCGGATCGCCGTTCAATCCTGCGAATAACGGGTTCCCCGCAGGCGCAAGTTCTTTCGCGAACTCCTACGACTTCCCAATGATGGCCCTTCTGGGGATGGTCACCGAAGATGACGCAACGTACAACTATAAGAAAGATGGCAGCGTGCTGGCCCAGGGAGCACCTGTGCAGCGGCACTTCGCGGAGGACGGCTGGGAAATGTACGCCCAGGATTCGTGGAAGGTCAAATCGAATCTGACCTTTACTTTCGGCTTGCGCTACTCGCTCTTCTCACCGCCGTGGGAGACCAATGGGCTTCAGGTTAGTCCGAGCGTGAATCTGTCTGACTGGTTCAACCAGCGTGCCAAGGACATGGAAAATGGGATCCCATCAAACCAGGATCCATTAATCTCTTACTCGCTTGGTGGGCCGGCCAACGGAGGAAAACCCGGCCTCTGGCAGTGGGACTATCACAACTTGGGCCCGCGCCTAGCGCTTGCCTGGTCGCCGAAAGGCAACGGCGGTCTGTTGAAAAGCCTCTTTGGAGACGGAGGCAAGACAGTCGTCCGCGCAGGATTTGGCGTCGTGTATGACAATATTGGCAACGGTATACTAGATACGTTTGATTCGTCCGGGTCGTTTGGATTGGCGACGACTCTTTCAAATCCAGCCGGCATCGAAACTGCGGCCTGTGCACCGCGGTTGACGGACATGCACACGATCCCCACCGCGGACCTGGGCTGTCCTACCAACAACAACGTACCCGCCCAAATGCTTATTCCGGCACCCCCTGGACAGTTTCCACAGACCTTCCCGAACTCGCTGAGCAGCGGTGGATTTGCAATCACCTGGGGCTTGGACCAGAATATCAAAACTCCGTACTCTTACACTCTGGACTTCTCCGTCGGGCGGGAGTTGCCGAAAGGGTTCGCGCTCGAAGTATCCTACGTCGGCCGCCTGTCACACAGACTGCTGACGCAGTCCGATCTGGCGCAGCCCCTCGACTTTTTTGACAAGAAGTCGGGCATCGACTACTACAAAGCCATCACCGCGCTTGCCAAAGTCTATCGGACCGGGGTTTCGACTCAGAATTTCAATCCATCGTCGCTTCCAGCAAACGTTCAGCAATACTGGACTGATATGCTCCAGCCCCTTGAGGGTCCCAATGCAGGAAATGGCGGGCTCGGTGGAGCCTACCAGGTTAGTTCATGTACGGGCACAGATAGTAAGGGCAAGGCCATAGTCTTAGGTGTAAGCAATCCCGTAACCGCTATCTACGATCTCTTTTGCGGCGGCAGCCTGAACGAGACTACACCGCTATTCACCTTAGACTACTTTGGTGTCTCCGATGCGAACAACGTTGCGAACTGCGGGCAGCCCGCTCTCCCGGGGAAACCACCGAATCCGCCTTGCAACCCCTCTTACTTACCGTCGACAGGGACCAATACGTTTTTCAACCCGCAGTACTCTTCACTCTATGCTTGGCGCTCGAACAGCAACGCAAATTACCATGCCATGCAGGTGAACTTCCGGCACCGGATGGAGCATGGAGTACAATTCGACTTTAACTATACGTTCTCGAAGTCGATTGACATTTCGTCCGATGCTACTCGGATCGGTGCTTGGAGCGGACTCGGCGGACAGGTCATCAACTCCTGGAACCCGAACGCGATGCGCGCAGTCTCGGATTTTGACGCGAAGCACCAATTCAACGCCAACTGGATTGCCGAGCTTCCGTTCGGCAAGGGCAAGCTCGTCGCCGGAAATGCTCACGGGGTCATCGATGCCATTATCGGCGGCTGGCAGCTCTCCGGGCTTTTCCACATCACGAGCGGCCTGCCATTCAACGTGTTCAATGGTTTTCAATGGCCGACGAACTGGCAACTGGGTGGCAACGCATTCCTGGTCTCGCCTGTGAACACCGGCGTGTTCAAGACCACCGACTCTTCTGGGAACGCAGTCGTCAGCGTTTTCAAGAACGGGACCAGCGCCATCAATGCCTTTACCAACCCGTTCCCCGGTGAATCTGGCGCACGCAATCAGGTCCGCGGTGATGGTTTCTTCAACGTGGACCTGGGCCTGGCCAAGCGATGGCACATGCCATGGTCTGAGAAGCAGAGCCTCCAACTACGTTGGGAAGTCTTCAACGTCACCAACACAAGCCGGTTCGACGTGCAATCCATCGCGCCGGAGCTGGACATTTCTTCCACTTTTGGAAACTACACTGGGTTGCTGACCAACCCGCGCGTGATGCAGTTCGCATTGCGCTTCGAGTTCTAGGCTGCGGAACATTCACTTCGACCTGCCGCCGGGGGATCGTTCCTTCCGGCGGTTTCGTTTTTGCTCTTGGCGCAACGGAGTGTAAGCCCCAAGCATGCGAGCACCCTTTCGGGTAGCGGTTGCGGAGGCGCGCAATCCCGCGTAAACTGGGTAGAAGTTGGGAATGAGATTCGGGGCGTAGCGCAGCCTGGCTAGCGCGCCTGGTTCGGGACCAGGAGGTCGAAGGTTCAAATCCTTTCGCCCCGACCACTTTAAATCCCGCTGGATCAATTCGTTATAAGTGGTTTCTCGCCGCCTTGGAATTCCGAGCTTTTGTCACTGTGCCCAGAATTGTGCTCACCTAGCCGCGACATGGCATTGAGAACAGCGTCTTCGGACGGGTGGACGTAGGACGTAGCGAGTGGACATTGCAATAGAACTATGCCCGGCTATTCGCGCGAGTGTCCACGCATCGCAGCCAGACTCCACCCTGCGATTCGGGAGACGACAGTTCGATTACAGCGAATGGAACTTTCTGGTATTGGGCATCCTCCGGCCCAGGAGAGCTCGATCTCACGGGTTATGAGGGCTATCTCAACAATTCCTACGGCCCTCCCATCAATTTTGCTTCTAATCTCTCAGTGCCCGATGGAGGGGCGGGAGGTTTCGCGTTGGGCGCTCTTCAAGGTTTCATGAAGCCCTTCGCGTTTCTGCAGACGCTCACTTGGCCTTCTTTAGCCAGAGAACAATTCCTCCAGTCCTTTGAGCCAAGAACTGCCTGGGGTATGGTTGCGCGCGACGCTGCACCACTTTTTGGACTTCTAATTCCCGGTGTTGGGGAAGGAGCCGGAGGCGTCGAGGCGTTAGAAGGTGCTCAGGGTGCGTCGAGGTTTCCTTTCGCGATGGGATTGGATTCAGGCCTAGACTCGTTTGCGCAAGCGCGCGGCGCTACAACATAGAAACAGTTTCCGAATCCCGAGAGAAGAAAACTGCTGGAGAAAGTTTTTGCAGAAAGCTAGCCCTTCGTTGCCTCAGCAACAGCCTCCTCGATGACGGCGTCCGCGACACCGTGACGACGAAGACTGTCCGCCATGATTGCAACCGGATCGCCTTCGATCCGGGCAAGGTCCTTGCGAAGCGACTGTCCGATGTAGAAACGGATAAGGGGTTGATAACCGCTGAACCCAAGTGCGGTCGAGACCTCTTTCAGGTTCTCCAAAACATCTTCTGGCATACGGATGCTGATCGAACTCATCGGCCGCGGTTTTTCGAACCGCTTCTTTAGGCGCTTATTCATGCTCATAGATTTTTCTCTCTTCCATCGTTGCGGGCCTGGCCGAAATGATGCGGATCGTTTCTTCATGGCGCACCACATGCACAACAAAGAGCAGTCGCGAGCGCTCGGTGTATCCAATTGCTCCTTCTCGTGCTTCGTCCTCGGCGGCTGCGTCCACCAAGCGGAAGAACGGGTCGAAGAAGACCTCGCAGGCTTCCTGGAAATTTACATTGTGCTTGCGCAGATTGATGGCTGCCTTCTCGGAGTCCCATACAAAGGTCTGCCCGCGCAGCTCAAGCCCAGTGTCCACGAATTGCAGTGTATATACATTGCATGTACGCGTCAAGCGGCTTACCTATTCGTGTGCGCGACGAGGAACGGCTCGCTGAAGGAATGAAGGACGAAGCCTTCCGCACTGCATGGGGCGCCAATCACGTGACCTACGATACAAAAGGTTATTGGTTCCGCACGCCGGAGGCCTGGGACATTTCGGGTAGATTTCGAGCGTCAATGGCAATGAGACCTGGCGCGATCTGGGCTATTGAGGCCGCTCTGTCTTTACAGAAATGAGTTTTGTACGGTCAAACTCGTAGTCCAAACGAGAGACGAGACGGTATGTTTCCGAAACGTCGTGGTGTCTGGCAAATGCACCTGGCAAGGCGAGCCCGGCACTAACTTGTTAGGCTACGATCTAGATTCGACATCCCAATGGCTACGACCCCAAGGCACACAGAAGAAGGAAGTGACTCGCCTAACGAGAAGCGTTTTTCGTATGCTGCGGGTTTAGCCGCAACACTATTCTACTTAGCGATCTCTGGGTTTCATGTCTTGGCGACTAGTCCCCAATTGCCCTTTATTCTTGGGAAGTTCGAAGGTGCGGATGAAATAGCAAGTCTGGCCCTCACTCTTCCTCTTCTTGCTGCGATGGTTGGCTCGCTATTCTTCCTAATAATTTTCGCCCAAGGCCTTAAGCTGTGCACCAGCCGAGCGACCAACGAAAGGTTGGAGAAAATATTAGCGGTTTTGTGGAACGGTGCATTTTATTCCCTGAGCGCGCTAACAATTGCGTTCTTGTTAGCGATCGGATCGCTCGGCACTTTCGTGCTGGCGGTTGACTCGACGGCGAGATCCTGGACGTACCTCTATTTTTGTTTTGACGGGTTTCTTGTAGTTCTAGGTTTGCGTGCCGTAGGTCGATTCTTGCGCCACATCGTGACCGGCCATGTCAGCCAAACTTCTTGGTCCCTCATAGGCCGTGTTTTAAGCGTCGGTCCATTTGTCCTCGGCCTTCTGTTTGTGCTGGCGTTGGCCAAACAGCTCCTGCCGGCATTCGGAATAACCTCTTTAGTATTTTTGACCCTGGCGACCATAGAGCTTCTCGGCCGGCTGGAACTCTACCTGAGGTTAGATCGATGGAGCATTGATCTCGGACGAAATGGAAAGATTTTCTTCTTTTGTTTTGGAGTTGTCTCAGGATGGCTTATTCCCAATATGTTCGGCTCGTATGCTCAAGACTTGACGGCCAAGTTGGAAAGAACGAGCGACGGTGCGATGCTCAAACTCTATCCTAAAGGACTGATAAGTCTGGAACAGCGAGCAGATGGTTGCTTTGGCGGGATCGATATTTCTTTAACAGTCTTGGGCAACGTTCAAGTTTCGCCGGTGCGAAACGATGTCGGCTCAAAACTGCCTGTGTGTTGGTATTCTTCTACCTATCCTCGGATTGTTGGGACGGCTTCTGGCGCCCCCGAAATTCAATACCGAATTAGTATGACGACCCTGAACTATCCGTCATGTGCGTATCGTATTTCAGTTAGCATGCCCTCCGTGCGTTCGCGATTCGGTCCAAATCCCGTCGTGCGCCAACTTGAGTTTGGCCCTTTGGGCCCTTCGAAAGGTTTCTACTGCGGCTGAGCTTGGAAAAGGAATTCGAGTCCATCGCGCAAATTACTCACTTGGCCCGATTGGACCGCCGTCATAAATTCGTAATACTAATCGTGGTGAATGGTGCCAAAATGCGAACGAAAGGTGAATAAAGAAGGAGAAAGTGATTCGTCAGGTTTCATCGCAACTTGCTTCGGTTAGCGCCAATTCCCGAAGTGCATTGATATCGTTTCATTCCACACGGCAGTAGCAATAAAGAAACTGCTGCGTCGCGCCGAATGGAGTTTGGTGCAATTCTTTCGAACTCTCCACAAGACGGAAATGGCCGCCGAATTCACCATGCAGCGAGTCGGCGTCATAGCGCAGAAGAACTAGCGAGGCGCGGCCAGAGAGTTCAGGCGAATTTCCAGCGCGTCGAGCTTCTCGAGGATCTGGTCGAAGGTAGGAGCGTCGATAGGAAGCATTTCCTTCATTTGCACATAGTCGTCGCGTAAGACTTTCCGCAGCTGTTCATTCGGGACGATACGGATGGTTCCGGGCACAGCATTTTCATACTTGGCCCAGTTCGCTGCGAAGTAAATCTGTTTGAAGCGGATGACGGTTCGCAGCAAATCGAGGGACAGTTTCTCGTTCACGAATCGGTCGGAGACGCTCATCACCGCAATGGTCGGACCAGTGCCGGGACATGCGCGGTTTGAGCTTCGACGGGTCGGGACGATGGTTTTCGGCGTGTAGGAGCGTTACTTTCTCCCAAAAGGTCCGCTGCGCGTCGAGAACGATGACTTCCGCAAAGGGTTTCGCAAATTCTTTAGGAAATTCTTCCGCGACGAACGAGATGACCGCCGCCTTTTCACTTGGTTGCTGATCGCCGCGGCCGAATTCCAGTTTGATCTGAGGACGTAGGTAGTCCTTGTAGTCGAACGCACGCGGGTAATAGAAAACGAGTGTCATTTCCTCGTTGGCTTCGTCCGACGGTACGAGCATCCACTTTTGCTTTTTGAGAATAGGTTCGAAGCCCGCAGTTTCGGGAGGAGGTCGCTTGTGACTTCCTTCGTGATCGCTTCGCGCAATTCCACGTCGAGCGCTTTTCGCTTCGTGGTGGAGAGCTGTGGATGAGCGAGGTCGCGTTCTCCTGTGAAACCGAGGGCAGCGCGGTCAATGGAGATATCAACGTCTTCCGAAAAGCGGTCGATGAGGCTGAACACTTTGGACAAAGATGTACCGCCCTTGAAGCGCAGCTCGGGAATGTGCTTTAGCGCGAAGAGATGTTTGAGCGTCCAGCAGACCCAAAAATCTTTTTCGACCGCCGTGGTCGTCGAACTGCGGCGGCTGGCGGTCTCTTCGAAAAAGGGTGTCCGCTCAGCCGCCACGAGTTTTGCGAAGTTATCCATCGACGGGACTACGCCGTGATTTGCTGGAGCACGGGATGTGCCCAAGCCGGAGCCGCTGCCGCGAGCCGTTTGACGGCCAACTTGACGGCGCGGGGTAGTTTACCAGCGAGGACCTTCACGGGAATTTCGTGCATCCGTTTCTGTCCGTAAGACCTGACAGCTTGCAAAACAATCCCCGCTTCCGTGCCGGCTCCCAGCATCTTGGAGGGAGCGACATGCTTGAGAGTGACGGTTTGATTCCCGATTTTTATGGTGCGCGAAGGCCCTTCGGTCAGATACAGGTTCTGCACGGGCACTTGTGTCGAGAGGCCGAGAAGATTCAAGGCTCTTGCCCCGGACACCAGGATGTGACTGTGTGTTCGTGCCGCGACGGCTTGGGCAACGGATTCGGGGGAAGGCGCAAGAGTGCCAATGCGCGGATGAACTCGCGGGAATTCATAAACTCCCTGCGCCAGACGACGAACCTCGCCCCGGCGCTGCAGCCGCGAAAGGGCTTGATCAATGGCGGCACGGGTGCCCAGGCCAACAAACTCCCTGGGCGTGAAAACCCAGCCGGGTTTCCGGCTGCGTATTTTCTCTCTCACGGCCTTGGTAATATTTATAGTCATAAAGCCTTTCCCATCTGTCAGAAATAATATCATATATTTCTGACAGATGCAACGCACATCAAACGACACAACACCACAGGACGTCTTCGGTCTAAATCAGGTTTGTCTTCACAGTATAATCAATGTTATGGATAACCGGCGACCACAGCACCGGTGGCTCTGGGCGATGGGCATTGGGTCTCTTTGCGGCCTCTTGGCCGGCTGCCAGCACGATCCATGGGCAGATCAATTTTTGAAGAGTCAACCCGCGAATGGAGATTTGGTCGGCACGTACAGAGTCGATTCGGACACACTGGCTCGTCGCATTTCAATTCCGATGAGTACAAAGACTCTTACTATCAGCCAAGACGCAGAGATAGTGCTTTCTGCTGACCACAAAGCTCAATTCTTACACGTACCCGAAATTCATGAGCCCGCCATACAGACGTGCGTAGTCAGCGGCGCAGGTTCGTGGGACCTTGGGCGAAATGACGCTTACTTCGTCGTTAACGTACAGATTCAGCCACAGGATAATCCTCAATTAGTGGATGGATGTGAGCCGACATACTACGGACAATTAATCCTCTACGGAAAGAAACCACCTTACAAACTCCACATCACCATTGGCGATCCTGACTCAGGCGATGCCATGCAGTTTAAAAGGGTTAACTAAGACCAGCCACGTAAGTCCCGATAGACTCAGCCTACCGGAGAGTGATCGGAACTCTAACAACTACCCGAACTCGTGCACTCTGGTTGTTTCGGCTTTATCGACACGGCTCTGCCCCTGCCAGAGTTTGGAACCAACGAGTCGGGTCAAGAAGACACGAACAGGAGATCTGTCAGATGGGGACTCAAAGCGAAATACCAAATAGGTCGCCTTTCGTGGCATGGCTGGGTCAACGTAAAAAATCGTGGGCGATTCTGGGCGCAGTGATCGTCGTGACAACGTACATCTCCAAGGAGATTGTGCAGTCTGGGCTGCAAGAGAAGATGCAGAGTGTGGAACGTTGGGCCATGGAAGCCCGCTTGGACGAAAGATTGGATCGTTTACAACCGAATCTCCGCGACGAATTGAGCAGCGGAAGCGATTCGAAAAAACGGTATGTTGGTCAAGGAGCGACTTTGTTCTTGAAGAACGGCGAGTACCCGCCGGGCGAAGGGAAACCATCAGTGCCGTTCGCAACACTTGTGGACGTGGAATGCGCCCAGGACGATCTCTGTCGTATAGCGGAATGGTATCGATATCGGGGAACTCTGGCGCGGGAAATGGCGGATAATGCGCGGCTATTGGAGGTCGTTGGCAAACCGGGATTCTTCGATCTTGAGCGCATTTCGTTTGCCCGAATTGACGAGAAACTGGTCAAAGCCAAGAAACGAGAGGCGGTGGCACTTCCCGGCATCACGAAGATAGGGGCTGACGGAAATCTGACGACGCCCATGCGGAATGAAGTCGAGGAGTTCACGTCCGCGGTGAATGCGATGGAGGGAGTTATCGACGAACAGAGGGCTGAGTTGAAGATCTATGTGCCAAACGTTATCCGTCGGCTGCGAAGAAATCTGCGAATCGTCACCATCCTGAGTGGCGGCTTGTTTCTGGCGGGATGGATATTGTCGTTCTTAGGACTGAAGTATGATCTCGGGCCAGTCGAGCGGACTAGTGAATTGTCCAAAATACAGACATAGCGAATCCTGATGCTACCGTCGGCGGAAGGTTTGCCGACGATCCAATCCCAAGCCCTTGTCATCACTTCCCGAACCACCGTTTCTGGACCGCGAGCGAAGCGCTGAAGAAGAAACATCTTCTCGATCGGGCGCTCCTGCCGCAATCGCTCGATCAAGCGTCACTTCTGTGCAGGCGCGGCATAGATGAAACTCGCACGCGCAGGCTCGTATCCTTCACCTAGGGTGACGCTGGCTTGTTGACCGCTGGCTCCTTGAAGGACGAGTTGCCAGTTGCCACGGGACTCGGAAATGCCGAGATACCGAGGCGCTACGTTGTACGGCGCCGTCGGTTGTGTCAGGAAAGCCGGTGGAAACTGGATGTCGAAATACGCATGACCGTCACGGATCGATCCTGTATTCCGCCAGACTGCCGTCAAAGCGTAGTTTAGCCCTTCGGTGAAACTGGCGTACCTGAGGGTTGACTCTTGAGCACCCGTGAAACTGTTGTTGCTCACGGCGTCGAAACCCAGAATCTTGTCATCGGTAACCAGCAACCAGGAATTCCCCTTCTCGAATTGGCTGGAGTAATACCCGATGTTGTCTCCGACGCTGTGAGGCTCATAAACGCACCAGAAGAGCCGGGACGTTGGGTCATACACAGCCAACATTTTCCCCATGCGATGAATATCAATCAATTGCGCCTGCACTTTTATTGGACGTCCGTTTTTCAAGGCGTGAATGGAGGAGGATTTGTCGGTGATGGTAAGTTCGCTTTGGGGCGGCGGGGCCAACTGATCAGCCTTCAGGTTACGCACGGTGTCCCAGAGAAGCGGCCAGCTCGCAATGCCGCCGATTTTTGCTGGCGATGTCGCGTAGGTGAGATCTGCCTTCACCGGGTTGAAGCTATCGTCAAGAAAAAGCGTAGCTTCTTTAAGCGGCCCTGCAGACCACTCCAGTTGCAGGCGCCAGCGCCCGCCTTCGTGGGTCGCTGACCGCCAGGATGGCGGAGTGCGCTTTGGAACGTAGTACTGCATGGGAACCAGCAGCGAGTCCAGAGGCAACTGCTTGGCGTTGGCGCCGGCGGCAGGCGCGGACAGACGTTTTGCAATTTCGGATAAGAGACTCTGTTGCGCATCCTGCAGACTGGTGAAGCGGGCGCTCGAATGACGGACGGTTTCTGTATCGGTGCTGAAGGCCGCTATCTCGTCTTCCGTAATGACGAAGATGGAATTCTGAAAAAATTGGGCGGCTATGTCGTCCGGGAAGCGATCGCCTTTGGGGAGGAAATCCGCTGATGCTCCTTCGAGAAACCACAGGAATAGCTTCGTGGTCGGGTCGTAAACCATCAGCACCTGCGATCGGGATGCCATGGAGCATCCGTGAGCGATATTTAGCAGCAGTTCGCGGGCTTCCAATCGAGAGGAAATCCCGTTGCGCATCGCGTGGACCGCCGTGGGAACGCTGGCGCTGTCCTCAACGATGATGGCGGGACGGGGAATAAGCTTTGTGGCGATAACCTTGAATGCATCATCCAAGGAGACTTCGGCAGAGTTGCCATTCGGGCCAGTAATCTTGAAAATCCAGTGCTTTTCGTCGCGCCGCAATTCTTCGATCCTGGGAGGGATCATCATCGCGTTATAGCACTGCTCCATGAAATCTCGCGGTATCTCCTTCATTAATGCGACTGTCTTGAATCGCGCGTTCCATGCCGTGTCTGCGGTCGCCCTATGCTCCTCGAAGAACCGCATCACGCTATCTTGCCCTTGCTGCATGCTGTCGTAGTGTTCTGTACTCTCCCACACCGCCGCTTGCGACTGGAACGTGAGACGAGAAAAGACCACGAGCCTGTCGGGTACGAGATAGACGAAAGAGTTTTTGGCAAATTGCTTTGCTTCGAGTTCTGCGTCGTAACCCTGGTACGTCTGGAAGGAGCGCCATTCGAAAAGCTTGCTCTCCGGGTCGTAAATCATTTGGACTACGGACTCGCCTGATTTTGCGCCGGGAAAATCCGTCAGCACCAGGATGGAACGGAATTGAAGGGAAATCTTCTTATCGTCGCGAATTGCCTCAATCTTGGATGTGCGCACGGAGCCCGGTTCCAGGCGAACGTGCGGGGTTTGCGCGTTGGCGGTTGCGCAAGCGAACATCGCTACCAAGAGTTTAGCCAATACGCAGCGGCAGCTTTCACCGAGGACCAATTACATCACCTTCAGAGTTGTCGTCTGAATACGTAAACACTAGCATGAGGTTAGAACGATTGTTCCGGGATTTCTTGCCCAGGGTTGCTTCACGCTGATTTCGGGTGGATAAGCGGCAACTCTTACCCAATCCGGTCAGGAGGGATTGCCGACAATCTACCCACCACCCGTCTTTCACTTTCCACAAACGCGTTTGTGGCCAACTTCCGAGTACCCGACCATTCGGTCGATGGCCTGAAATGGGAATTCAAGGACGAAGCGAAGCTCAGGCTCGGCATATGGCATGCGCGTGTCAGCGCATCAGCCGAACACCATTCACCAGCAAACGCACCAGAACCACCGCGACGAAGGTGATCATAAGATCCCAGCGGGTAAACGAAGAAATTGTCTCGGCAGGCCTGGGAGTTGAGAATTTGAAAATCGCGCCCACGACTGCAAACAGCCAGAACACAGAGCCACCGAGGGTTGACCCAATCAAGAAGGACGGCAGCGGCCAATAAACCAACAATATGAGGGCGGTTCCGATGAGCCAGGGCGCAACGGTCGTGCAGCCAACAGCTTTGGCACGACCGAAGTTACTGGGTACCCATCCCACCAATTTCCCTCCCATGAAGAACATGAACCACGGAAGAAGCACGAATCCGATCGCCGACGCCGCATAACGAGCGGCCTTCGGCACATCGAGGAACGTGAACGCCAGACTGAAGTCTCCCCCAAGGGCCGAGCCGGCCAAGGGACCGAGAAAGGAATAGACGCCCACCAATGCCAGCATCAGGAACATGAGCGCAGCCGGTTTTCGCCTGAACCGCTGATAGAGCAACCAACATGTCACTCCCACTGCCAAGCTGAAGACCGGACCAGCCGCCGCGATGGTAGCGAGCTGTCGTGGGGTGGCTTCCGCCGGATCGGGATTCACCCACATGTGAAAAAGCGTTGAGCTGAACCCAAGCAAGTAACTGGTGAGGGCGTGCACAGCTTCGTGAGGGGTGATGCTGAGCGCATAGGCGGCCACGAATAAAAGCGTGGGACGACAGGCGACGCCCCAGGCGTTCGGCACACTCGACGGCGATTGAATGGACGGGCTGGTCATAAATAATTAGAGGGACCTGGGGAATGTACGTGGTGCCGACTTCCTTGTCCAGTACTTGTTGAAAAACGTGGGGAGCAGAAACTTCCAGTTGAGCCCAGGTACAGCACATTTGCCGTCGAAACGGGTCAAAGCAATGTGAGGGAGCTTAATCCGCAGACAAAGTGGGTGTCTTTCATGGGCTTAGCAGACTTGCGAGTTTTGATGGCGAGATGTATGCACATCGCCGTCCCCAGTCCATTTCCAGAGCGACATTCTCATCCCAGAAGGAGAGATGGCAGAGGACGCCGGCGCTGCCCGTAAATTGTTCCAACGAGTCTTCCGCAGGATCTCAGTTGGACGGAGCGTGGGACCCAGACCGCGTTGCCTTTTCCTTCCGCAGGGCAGCTTCGAGCGCGAGTTCCAGTTTGTGGACGCGTTGGAATGGTGTGTCCCGGT
>Ga0210405_10003323_pt1 | contig 15871 bp, 21 predicted proteins | sample IncBWH11MmetaG_FD_155492 | JGI IMG/M metagenome (GOLD analysis project Ga0210405, IMG submission 155492) | Forest soil microbial communities from Barre Woods Harvard Forest LTER site, Petersham, Massachusetts, United States - Inc-BW-H-11-M | ecosystem: Environmental > Terrestrial > Soil >... | reverse complement strand
GTGACAGCCAGAGTTGCAGTGCACCCGGTCTGCATGCTGCAGTCTGCGTCCACGAACAGCAAAACCGAGCCCCTGGAAGCTTGAATCCCGTGATTTCTGGCTGCGGAGATTCCGGCATGGGGTTGTGTGACGATGGTCAGCGGCAGACGGCGACTCCATTCACGAATTCGTTCAGGGGCAGCTTCGCGGCTGCCATCGTCCACCACAATGACCTCGAACTCTGGGCATGGTTTTTGTTGATCGAGGGAACGGAGACATCGGTCGAGCGCGATCCAATCATCGTAAACGGCGATGACAATGCTGAAGAGCGGCAGGGTAGTTGCAACCGATTGGTGCTCGACCATATTTTCTTCCGGTGGCGCCCTTCCAGCGGCAAACCTTGCCGAATGAATGTAGGATGGCACACTCAATACCGAAATCACAATTGAGCGTCGTGACCTTAGTCATCTCCGAGTTGGGCCGTGGCTAGCTCCCACCGATTCCTGAAATTATTCGACGCGCAGCAGCAGCACGGGTTCAATCATGAATTCGAAAGCGTTGATCGCGTCGACAGCGTTCCGAATCGTGGGCTCGGAAACGGGCTCGACGGTGATGACGAACGACACCCGGTTTTTGGGCAAGTGAGGTTCCTGCTCCAGTGAATCAATATTGATGTTGTGCTGAGCGATAACTTCGGCCACGCGAGCTACGATGCCGCGCTGATCCTTTACTGTAAGGCGCAAATACCAGCCGACAGGCCGGGGACTTCCGCAGAGTTCGAGGTCATGCAAATCAAGGAATCCCGAGATTTTCTTGGCACTCATCTGGCCCGCCGCCAGATCCCTTGCGATTTCGATGAGGTCAGAGACCACTGCGGAACCGGTTGCATCGCCGCCAGCCCCACGCCCATAAAACATCTGCGTGCCGATCTTCTCGCCGACCAGGAAGACCGCATTATTCACACCCTCCACTTTGGCCAGCATCGATCGCCGACTGACCATCCACGGCCGAACCGATATTTCGATGCCGCTTTCCGTGTTCTCGGCCGAACCGACCAAGCGGATTGTGCTGTCCAAACGATTTGCCGAGTGGACGTCGATCGCTCGCAACTGCCGGATGCCGTAAGTGGGAATCTTAGATACGTTCAGACGTCCACCAAAGGCCATGCGGGCAAGAATGCACAGCTTGTCTCGAGCATCGAATCCGTCAATGTCAAAGCTGGGATCTGCTTCGGCATATCCGGCCGCTTGTGCTTCCTCCAAAGCCAGTTCAAACTCGATTCCACGGCTCTCCATTTGAGTGAGGATATAGTTCGAGGTGCCGTTCAGAATTCCGTAAACTGCGCGTAAGCGATCACCCGCGGTGGATTCGTGAATCACACGCAGAATGGGGATGCCGCCCGCCACACTCGCCTCAAAGCCAATCGGCAAATTCTGAGAGGCAGCGAGTGCGAAGAGTTCGTCACCGTGTGTGGCCACGAGATTCTTGTTGGCAGTGACCACCGGCTTCCCCTGTTTCAAACTGGCCACAACCAGTTGCCGGGCTTCGTCCGTTCCACCCATGGTTTCCACGGTCACATCAACATCACTGGCTGTGACAAGTTGATGCCAGTCGGAAATCGCCCGCGCACCCGCGGGAATGTCTTTCGTTCTCACACCCGATCGGCGGCAGACGGCAGTAACCTCAAGCCGGACTCCACTGCGCTGCGCAATCAGGTCGGCATGCGACGAAATAATCTCCGCGGTCGCCCGGCCGACCGTGCCGAAACCCGCAATGCCCACACGAACTCGTTTCATAGCCTCTTTCCTAAGAATCTACACGAGGGAAGCGATATATCCGACGACAACTGTATCTAGTTGTGCTCAGGAGTTCACAAACGAAAGCGTGGCGCGTCGTTCACACCTTTCCTGACGCAATGCATCTAGGCCCGGTGGCACCCTGCGTCTCGCCGAAAATTGCGCTGGCAACCAGCTAATGCGGAATCGGCCAATTTCCCCTACCCATATCCGATGGCTCATCTACCTATTCTAAAGGGGTTAGGTGGATTCGCCGCATGGATGACGGCTGTAACTTGACAGACAGACGAAAATGCCGCAAGATCAAATTCCCCTTACTGATCAAGCTTCAGGTTCAGAAGACAGATTTTTCAAATTCCCCCAATGTTTAACAAATTTTGTCATTCATAAGCTGGGAGAGAGCCTTGTCCAATTCGACGGTAGTCGCCGCCCCAACTCCCCTTGTTAGACGACGAGTGCAAAGCAAGGAGGTTGTTGTCGTCGGGGCCGGCCCCTACGGATTAAGCGCGGCGGCCCACCTCCAACACGCAGGCGTAGAACCCTACGTCGTTGGGCAATCGATGGCGTTCTGGAAACAGAATATGCCGGGTGGAATGCTGCTCCGCTCGAAGAGTGAAGCTTCCAACATTGACGCTCCGCAAAAGCATCTCTCGATCGCAGGTTACGAGAAGGCGATCGGACGGAAGATCGCCGACCCTCTCCCGATCGAAGATTTCATCGCCTATGGAGAGTGGTTCCAAAAACAGGCCGCACCCAGGCTCGATACGCGTCAAGTTCAGAATGTGTCGCACGACGGAAGCATTTTTGAGCTCACATTCGCGGATGGAGAAAAAGTACAAACGAAATCTGTCGTCTTAGCTCTAGGCATAGGACTCTTCTTTCACCGGCCCGAGCAATTTGCCGGCATCCCGCGAGAACTCGCTCCGCACTCTTCCGATCTGAACGATTTTTCTCAATTTCGAGGGAAACGGGTTGCCGTGATCGGCAAGGGTCAAAGCGCGCTTGAATACGCGGCGCTCCTGCATGAAAACCATGCTGAAGTTGAAATACTCACACGTGCTCCGGCACTGATATTTCGCCCGTTCGCGTGGCGTAAGCACATTTTCCGCAAACTAACTTCTGGACCTCTGCTGGGACTTTCCTACCGAATCATTCCTCCGACTGATCTGGGAGATGTCTGGACTGCGCGAAAAATGGCAAACCCGGACCTCTTCAGGAGGCAGTCGCGTGAAGATCAACAAGCGTTACTAAACGCGTGCGCCAGACCAATTGGAGCCTATTGGCTGGAACGCCGGTTGGAAGGCGTGCGACTGAGAACCAACGTCAGCGTAAGGGGCGCCGCAATCGCAAAGACAGGATTGAATCTCGAACTGAGTGACGGCACGACCGACCATGTGGACTTCGCGGTGCTTGCGACTGGATACAAGATCGACGTCTCCAAGTATCGCATTCTGGATGATTCGCTGAAGCAGTACGTTCAGCAAACGCCAGACGGTTATCCGGTCCTGAATACCGGCCTTCAAACCACCGTCGACGGACTCTACATGGCCGGCGTGATTGCAGAGAAGACGCTTGGGCCGACACTGCGATTTGTCACAGGAACCTCGAACGCTGGTCCGCGGTTGGCGGCCGCGATCGCCGGCAAATGACTTCTCACGAACTGAACAACTCAACGATCCAGAGAAGCGGGGCTAATGAGTAATACTGACAAGAACCAACCGGGGGCCATCGTTCTAGGCGGAAATTTTGTTGGCTTGGGGATCGTGAGAAGCTTGGGCGCGTACGGGATTCCGACGTGGGTATTTGATGCTGACCGATCTAAGTCGATCACGCAGTTTTCCAGATATGCAACGCGATTCATCGAGACTAGAGAGGCGATCACCGATGTACTTCTCCGAGAGGGACGAGAGCATCAGCTCGACGGATGGGTAATATTTCCGGTCGCCGACGAGTACGTGGAATCCGTGTCCGCCGATCATAAACTGCTGAGTTCCATCTACCGCGTGACGACGGCACCTCCCGAAGTCACGAGATTTGCTTTGGACAAACGTCTGACCTATCGCCGGGCCAACGAGCTGGGAATTCCGGCGCCTTGGACGTCGGTTGGCAATTCTGTGTCTGAGGTCGAAACGGAAGGAGTTCCTTATCCGGTAATTCTGAAACCTGCCATCAATCATCATTTCTTTCCGCAGACCAACATTAAAGCCGTGCCAGTTGAAAAGCCTTCAGAGTTGCAACGCGCGTTTGCGCAGATGAGCAGATACATTCCGGCAAATGAAATTCTCGTCCAAGAGCGAATTCCCGGTGGTGGCGAGAATCAGTTTTCTTATTGCGGAGTATTCAAAGACGGGCATGCCTATGCTTCGCTTGTAGCCCAGCGCAGAAGACAGTATCCGGTGGAGTTCGGCAATGCCAGCACATTTGTGGAAACCACGGATCAACCTACCGTGGAGGCGGCTGGACGGCGGTTTCTGGAAAGTGTCGGATTTGACGGAATCGCCGAAGTGGAGTTCAAGTTTGATCCCAGAGATGGAAAATACAAGATTCTCGACGTCAACCCCAGAACCTGGGGTTGGCACACACTAGGCAAAGCTGCTGGAATGGATTTTGCGTATTTGCTCTGGCGGCAAGCCGTCGGGTTGCCAGTTACTCCAATCGAAACTCACCGCAAGGCGGCGTGGATCCGGGAGATCACTGACTTTGTCGCCATCGTTAAATCGCGCAATCGTACGGCTGAAATTAAGAGATTGATGAGCGCAATATACAGTGGCGAATTCACGTCGGCCACGTTTAGTCTCTTGGATCCTGTCCCGTTTTTTGCAGAGTTTGCTCTATGGATATCATCAGGGTTGTCGCGGCAAAAGAAGGCGAAAGATTTTTTCCACCTCGATCCCGTCGTTTCCGAGCTTGGCCAGTCGGTGGGTCGAACGGAGCGGGTATCTGAAAGAGTCCACTCAGGCGATGCTCCCACATTGCCGTCGGCAGATGTTCGCACCGCAAATTCGCCAATTGTCGCCAGATTTGGCTTCGGCAGCATGGAAGGAACTAAAATCCGGTCTCGCGATGTTGAGCTAAGTAAAGTACGCGAGTCTTCAACAGAGCCTGTTGAGTGATCATCAGTTGTTGAGAGTGGAAGGGCGAAAAGCAATTGCCGGGACAGCATTTACTTAAGATCACTATTCTTGGTTTAATTTCGTCTTCAGTCTTTAATTCAGAAAAGTTGAAGCTTCGTGAGTGCGCTTCGCGGAGTCTTGGGAAGCAAGACTTCCAGTACTCTGCTTCTTGAGCACTAATCCCTCTGAACTGTGCAAGATTCTGCATCCGTGGGCACAAAGTTAGTGCACTACTGATTCTTGACAACCCTTCGTCAACATAGGACACTTCCAACGCTTCGGCTATGGCTCCTCCCGACACGGGCCACCCTTAGCTGAGCTCTGCAAATTTCGACTCGAAAGGATTAACTTGCGCATGATGAAACTTGAGTCGATGTCATCTATAAGCGAGCGGGTGCTGGCATTTGCATTCGCGCTCGGGCTAGCGACGGCCGCGATCCCATTATCGCAAGGCCAGACCTTCAGCGTAGTTCACAACTTCACGGGCGGAAGCGATGGAGGGAATCCGCTCGCCGGTTTCGCGATTGATGCAACAGGGAATCTATACGGCACAACTAACGTGGGTGGCGCTTCCGACGCGGGAACGGTTTTCAAGATTACTACGAAAGGCAACGAGATTGTGCTGCACAGCTTCGCTGGTGGCACAGACGGCGCCAATCCTCAATCAAGCTTAGTCATGGACGCAGCCGGCGACCTATACGGAACCACCAACGGCGGCGGCGCTTCTGGTGCAGGAACGGTGTTCAAGATAACTAGGTATAACAAGGAAACAGTGCTCTATAGTTTCGCTGGGGGAACGGACGGGGCAAATCCCGAAGCAGCCTTAACCATGGACGCAGCGGGGAATCTCTATGGCACCACGACAGCAGGCGGCTCGAGCGGCAATGGCACAGTGTTTAGACTGAGGAAGTATAACGGAAAGTGGCACGAGAAGGTTCTCTACAGTTTCGGTTCAGGTACTGATGGGGCAATGCCCGTTGCCGGCATTACTCTTGATGCCAGCGGGAGCCTCTACGGTACGACTTCCGCAGGAGGCAGTTACGGATACGGGACAGTTTTTCAGTTGAAGTGGTCAAAATCCGGGTGGGAGGAAAACATTCTCTATAATTTCCAGCTGCAAAGCGATGGCGGGGTTCCCTACGCTGGAGTGGTCTTTGATAAGTCGGGCAACCTCTATGGCGCTGCAACCGAGGGAGGCAACGGCGGTCAAAATGGCGGCGGGACGGTTTTCGAGCTCACCCACTCGGAAAGCAGCTGGACCTTCACACTCCTTTACAGCCTCTCCGGCTGGGGCATTTCAGGAACTTATCGCAATCTTCTCCTGGACGCATCTGGTAATGTTTGGGCCACGACACATTGCGACGGCGCTAATAGCGCCGGCACGGTTTATGAGCTGACATCCTCTGGAGGTATTTGGAATTACACATCGCTTTACGTTTTTACCGGCGGCAGCGACGGCCTCTACTCTTTCAGCAACCTGGTATTCGACCAACAGGGCAATGTGTACGGTACGACCAACTTAGGCGGGGCGAATGGCTATGGGGTCGTCTTCAAGATCAAACCGTAAACTAAGCCGCCGTCGCGGGTTAAGTCGCCCGTCGCGGAAACAAGTTAGAATTCGAATGAGTTGGAATGGAAGTGCCGACATGACTGATTTTCTATCCAACCTGTGGTCAAAAGAAGAGGGTCAGGATATCGCTGAGTATGCGGTAATGTGTTGGCTGGCGACGACAAATCGGGTATCTCGTTCCGCTTCCTTCTGCCGCTCCCAGGCCAAGATTTCGTCGATCTTGCCCAGCACAAACAGAGCGCGGCGACGATTGAATTTCGGCGGCATCGGCGGATTCCTAGTAAGTAAGTTCGTCAAGCCAACCAAGGTTCTCAGCTCATGGCCTTCGCACTAGCGCGGCATCCACCAACTCTTGCTTCCCCAGGCAGAGTCCTAGGTAGGGGCAAGTACTGCACGGATTTTGTGTGCCAAACGATTCAGTTCTGGGCCCCATTTCAATCTGGCTAATTTTAGATTTGTTGCGTATACCGCTTTCTTCTTGGTAGCCATATCCCTCCTCGTATCAACTCATTTGCGCTGTGGCAGGTGTTTGGGGGAGCGCTCCCGCTTCCCAATCCTCCCCTCGAAGGACGGCCAGGCATGGTGCGCGCACTGCGGGCCGCAGGCGTCCGCACCATACTGCCCGACATGCGGGGTTTTGGGCGGTCCGACAAACCTCGGGAGAAAGCCGCCTACGAGAACTCAGCAATGGCCCGGGACGTCGCAGCACTCATTGACCACCTACGTCTGGATGCCGTTGACGTGATCGGCTTCTCCATGGGAGCCGGCGTAGCCGCTCGGTTGCTTATACTGCGCCCACCCCAGGTGAAATCCGCCATTCTCGCCGGGTTCGGAGACTACGCCATCGAAGATCATGTTATGGAGTTTCCGAAGAGTTGGCCGGTTCCAGACTCCGTGCCTCGTTCGATTACTGCTCGGGTGTGGTTGGAGGAGGGAGGAAAGATCCTGGAAAAGGGTGAAATGGTTCCAGGACACCTCGCCTCGGCGAACCTCATTGGATGTCGGGGTCACAGGAACCGATCCGAAAGTAATGGCGGCCGTCATTCGTGGTGCGCTGATGAATAGTCTGCCTACGGAAGGCCTCGGGAGAGTAGACATACCGGTCCTGATACTCAATGGGAAGGCACACGCCGCCAACCAAAAGATAGCCGGGATTCTCAAAGCAATACCAACTGCACGCGCCGCCGAATGCGAAGGCGACCATAGCTCTACGCCCTACCAGCCAACATTTCAGCAGGCCGTCGTCCAGTTCTTTGAAGAACAATGGCGGCTGCGCGGATGCGTGCGGACGCCGCAGAGTTGAGCTTCGCTACTGACCTGAGCCTACACCTGTTCGGATGGCAGGTTCCGGTTACCCACGTCTACCGAAAGGCTCGCCGCAGAGAAACCTTCATTTCGGAAAGTGGCCCACACGGAAGTAGCTCGGTGGGGAGGGTGAGCGTTCGGGCCATCCCTATTTCTATTTCTTCCGTAGCCAGTTTTGTTTTTCCACCCACGCCGGCTGTGCGAGCGCGGACCACTCAACGTATTTTCCTTTTTGAAACCAGTTGCACTTTCGGCCGCCGCCCGTTGCACCACCCGCGAGTGCGTTGGGAGAGCGTCCCACTGGCTCCCCGAAAGTGGCGTTATGCTCGCTAACGGGGAACGCGGGCTCTCCACTTCACGCTGAACCAGCACACTGCTCACAACTGGCATCAAAAAGTGCTGGAGGCCAAGACCTACGATCTTAGATCTCTAGCCCGACATGCCGGTCTTACGGGGCGTTACGTAGCAAGAGTCTTCGGGTGTGCATTCCTTGCGCCGGATATTGTCGAAGCGATTCTGGAGCGGTAACAGCCACCCGAACCTGAACTTTGAGAAAGTAAGCAAGAACGTGCCCTTTGAGCTGGGCCGAATAGCGAAAACAGTTCGGATTCCCCTCCGCTGCGTCCAAGTCTAAATACATTCCCTGTTCTGGAATGCCATCCGGAAATGAACTCCCTGATGTTGCCCTGCTATTTCCCTGTTCGATTCTTACCTTTGGCCGCAGAGTCTGCAGCAAAATGTGCAACTTGGAGGCAGAAGTGCGAAGTTGGCCGCCCAAGAAATTGCAAACTCCCTGTATTTTCCCCTGTTCGCAGGGAATCAGGCGGGATAAGGGTTAGCATCCTCACACTTATTGACATCGCCGGCCTCATGGCGTAAAGTCAGTCGCGTAACATTCCCCCGGTTTGCTCCCCCGTTTTGAATATCTGTGGACCCGATGCGTACCTCTGCCCCCTCTGTACGGGATTGGATAGAGAAATACAGTCATCGCGCTGCTTTTGGTTTCAGTAGTCCGTTCGTGTGCGCAGGTCCACAATCTAGCCTGTCCGGAACGACTCAAGCTGGGCGCCCGTCCGTGGCCCCAAATTTTCCATTCTGGAGAACGTTATGCGCGGAAAGAAGAGGTTGGCTTTTTATGCGTTGCTGGCTTTGATGCTAGCGCCGCTCGCTCCTGCACAGGTTTACACGGTTTCAGACTTGGGGACGTTGGGAGGTTCCTCCAGCGTGGGCATGGGGGTCAATGATTTCGGTCAAGTCGTTGGGGAGTCCTCGACCATTAGTGGGCTCGGCACCCATGCGTTTCTGTGGACAAAAGGCAAAGGGATGCACGACCTAGGTACGCTCGGAGGGTCTTCCAGTCAAGCTTTCGCAATCAATGACTTGGATCACGTAGTTGGGCTATCCACGACCACGGGCGACCTCACCACCCACGCCTTTCTGTGGACAAAAGCCAAAGGTATGCACGACCTCGGGACCCTCGGGGGCTGCTACAGCCAAGCTGAAGCCATCAATGTCTTCGGACATGTCGTGGGCGGGTCAATTACGACAGGATGCGACTTTTCCGAGTTCCATGCCTTTCTGTGGACAAAAGCCAATGGGATGGAAGACCTAGGTACGCTCGGCAGTCCCTTCAGTGAGGCAACAGCCATCAACAGCTTCGGTCAAGTCGTTGGGATTTCCGCCATTGACAACTTCACCGCTTACCACGCTTTTCTTTGGACCAAGGCCGACGGTATGCAGGATCTGGGTACGCTTGGCGGCTGCTTCAGCAGCGCGGACGCTATCAATGACCTCGGCCAAGTCATAGGGGAATCAACGACTAGTTGCGATAGTTCTCCTTCCGAGGATCCCTTTCTGTGGACGAAGGCTGAAGGGATGCAAGATTTGGGACCGCCGCCAGGTGTATTCGGCGGGCTCAGTGCAATTAATATCTTTGGTGAGGTTGTTGGCACCTTTTGCCTCCAACCCTGTTCTGGGGTCGAGCACGCGTTTATTTGGACTAAAGAAACTGGCTGGCTGGACTTGAATAATCTGATTCCCGCCCACTCGGGTTGGGTGCTGGCAGTTCCATATGACATCAACGTTTGGGGGCAGATTTCGGGCTACGGCTTCATCAACGGTGAGGCTCGTGCCTTTCTTCTAACGCCCGCCCGTCGTCGAACTCGTCGCACGGACGTTTTGCAAAGGTGAACGGCGAGAGTTTTTGTCTCTTTGGCGCATCTTTCACCTTAGCGATTGAAGCAGGCACAGCCAAGCGCCGCCGCAATTAACCTCCGGCCAGTTGCGTAGGGCATGGCCGTGAGATTGGGAGGTGCGTTCCTCTATTGTTTGCACAGCCCCATATAAAAGGAGATTGGTGTCTTCCTATTTAATGGAGATTGGTGTCTTCCTATTTAATAAGGACGGGTGCCTGATGACGGCATTCTCATGGGATTACGGCTTCCACTTGCTTTGAGTACTTGCTCTCCCGGCCCTTCAAGTTAACCGCTGTAGCGACGTAGTAATACTTGTACCCTGCAACTACATGCAGGTCGGTATACTTTGTGCTTGGATCCAGAGAGTCATTGATCTTTTTGTACGGCCCACCCGATCGCGTACCACGATATACGTTGTATCCAGCGAGGTGTTTAGAAGTACTCGCCTTCCACGACAGCTGAACCTTGTGCTGAATCGGATCAACCCTGCGGGCTGTCACCGCTTGCTCGGTGGAAGAGTTCTTGGCATCGCTGGCAAACGAAAGGATGGCCGATGAACTCATTTTGTCCTTTGGAACAAATGTGATCGTGAAGGGCACGCTGTGACCCGCTGGAATCGTGAAGGGAAGCGATAGCCCCTCCAATTTGAAATTGTCACTGCTGATTGTTGCAGAAGAGACGGTTACATCGGCACCGCTGGCGGTGAGTTGACCCGTCTGAGTTCGGGGCGATCCTGCGCTCGCACCTCCAAACTCGATCGCCGCCGGGGTGACTTGCAACTGCCCAGTCGCCCTGCCCGTTCCGGCTAGCTGTATCGTCAAAGTTTGCTTGGGTGCTCCGGAAACAATCGAGATGCTTCCGTCAGCACGACCGCTCTTCTCCGGTGCAAAAGTAACACTGAACGTATAACTTGCACCTGCAGCCAAGGTTAAGGGCAAGTCGAGTCCGTTCAAACCAAACTCCGCTCCTGTTGAAGCGGCTGAAAGAACCGTCAGACTGGTTCTGCCTCGATTGGTGATCGTCACGAGTTTGCTGCTTGCCTGACCCACCACGACTTCGCCGACCTGCACCCCGGCTACATCACAGATCAGCTGTTGGTTACTCGCAGAGTGCGAGCCTGACTGGCCCGCAGGGATGTTTTCTGCTTCTGCGACCGTGATCGGGGGTACGACTATTGTGATGCACAATACCAAAGAAAAAAGTTTCCGAGACATCAATTGGGGGAGGAACATAGGTACAGATTTTCAGAGTTTGTAGCTTGGGGCGAAAGATACCATTAGTACATCCTTGGTCGCGATGACGCGAGTCCAAAACGAGAGAAGCTCGGATCGCGAGGACGCGGGGAATGTCGTCATCGGCAGCTTGGTTGGGTCACGCGTTTGGAGAATCAAATGATTTCTTCGCGCGGCTAATTTCCGACTGCGCGTTCGTTGAAGTTGCCGCTGTGCAGGGATCACGAATCATTTGAAAGCGCGTAATATATCAAGAGGGGTCGCGTGATGGATGAAAAGGTAGAGCACTGTCCATACTGCGTTCTGGGCGATGACTTCAGGCTGATGGTGAAGCGGCCCGGCTGGTTTATCTGCGAGGACTGCGGTCACATAGTGATTCCTGAGGATCCAGATTTCAGGTGCTCCTGCCGCAACTGCCCGAAGGTGAGGCAGGCGGCGTGAACCGATTCGTCGTACCTTAGAGATTGCAGCGTTTGTCGAACGATGCAACTACACTCTGCGGACATGGCGTCGCTGGTGTCCTCGATTTGCGCTGTCGGCGCTTAGTTTTTGTCAGGTGAAGGCCGTTCGCTGGTACGGCAGTGCTTCTTGGGACCAGAAATCTGTCACGTCAGACATACCTCAGTGCGGTGTCCTGCCGAAGCTGTCGCTTAGTCGAGCGATTTGTCGCCGATCCTCCTGCTGGGCCAATCAGAAATTCAACTTCATATCAGTTTGCGCAAATTTCGGTGGGACTGCAGGGCTGCCCGGGAAACGGATGCGACTCTCGCGCGTTGAGCCTTTACCTGAGGCTTGAAATGTACTACCCAGACCTTCTCGATGAATCGATAAACCTTAAGATACCGCTCCATGACTCTCCCCCGAGTAATTGGTCGATCCCTGCTTGCAATAGCTTCCATCGCGATTCTTCTCATATTAGTGACGCACGCGCAAGCGGCTAACGATATTGTTGAAAAGCCCGCCTTGTCTGGCACGAATACGGCACGGTTAGACTTCACGCCCGCGAATCTGGGTTTCGGCAACGTCAGCGTCGACCGACGAAGGGCTCGGACTCTTACGCCGAGCCCTTCGAGCCTGAACTTTGGAAATGTTCAGATCGACAACCGTCAACAACTCTCCGAAACTGTAACCAACGCCGGTCAAGTGAACATTAGCATCTCGCAGGCCACGGTTGCGGGGACCGGTTTCAGTATGACACCATGGGCTCCGGTGGTGCTCACCCCCGGGCAGCATTACACATTCACCGTCACTTTTGCCCCGCCCTCCGCGGGAAATTTCTCGGGGAATGTTGCGATTGTCTCGAACGCGTCAAACCCGAATCTGTCCATACCGCTCAGCGGTACGGGTACGCCCGTGCCCCAGGGACAGTTGTCCGTGTCTCCCACAACCCTGGCCTTCGGCAATGTGATCGTGGGAACGAATGGCCAACTAAACGGGACGCTCAGCGCAACTGGTCAGACTGTGATTGTGTCTTCCGATAATGTGATCGGCTCAGCTTTTGCCGTGACCGGATTGTCATTCCCGGTTACGATTCCGGCCGGGCAGTACGTGCAGTTCACCGTGACGTTTACACCTTCCGGAACTGGCGCGGCATCCGGCAGCGTATCGTTTGCCAGCAACGCCTCGAATTCTCCGAACGTCGAAGATTTCACCGGCTCTGGAACCCCTCCCCCGCAGCATAGCGTCAATCTGTCATGGACCGCGAGCACGTCGACGAACATCATCGGTTACAACGTTTATCGTGGCGTGAAGTCGGGCGGACCTTACTCGAAAATCAATTCGGTCCTGGACGCAAGCACGCTTTACACCGATTCGACCGTCGCCGATGGAACGACCTACTACTACGTCACGACTTCGGTCGATTCGAGCAACGTAGAGAGCGGCTATTCTAATCAGACAACGGCCGTGATTCCGCCACCATAGTCGGCGCCTGGCAGGCATTGTCACTGCAGGCCAATCTTGTCGCCGACCAGGAAAACTGCATTATTCACGCCCACTTCAAAGTCCAGACGTGTGAGGCGTACAATTGCACCGAATAGCATGGAGGTGCGAGCATGGCGGAATTTCTTTGCAAGCTCTGGTCACAAGAAGAGGGACAGGATATCGCTGAGTATGCAGTGATGCTGGCGGTCATTTTGGTCTTAGTGGTTGGAACGATCCGATTGATTGGCGGGAGCGCGAACAACGTGTTCTCTGCCACCGCTAGTTCGATCGGGGGATGACCAGTAAGCAGTTTGCCCTTCGACATCGTGTTGCCGCATCTGTTTCTACTTTCCATTCGGCGGAAGAGTGTGTTTGTTGTCACTCCGGTTGCGATTTTCGCAATCTGTCCTTCGCAAGGATGTAGTTTAGATTACCCGGATGTCTCGCCTAATCCCGGCGAGGCACATGTGGATGACTCGGAGCAAAACCTGATCACGCTTTGCTCCGCATGCCATGCCAGCGTGCATCACGGAGTCCCGTGCCTGATCCTGTGAAGCAATACCGAGCGTCCCTTTGACGCGTAGAATTTGAATTGCATGGAGGTGCGAACGTGACTGAAAACAACTGAGCAGTTCGCTACTCTGAGATGCTCGAGTCCTGGGCTGCTACGACTTCCAGGCGAAGGATTGCAGGACCGATTCGCTGCATCATCGGGACGGAATCCTTAGATATTGGAAGGAGTTGAAGGAAGTTTTAGCCACGCAAGGACAACGCACTTCACCAATGCACAATCCTCAATTTCCCAGTTTCCATGAAGTCGACACCCAATCGCTCTTCTCAGCTCACTGGAATTCAGATCGCGGCAGATAAGAGCACACTCATGCCCATCAAATGGAAGTCTGTCGCTCACGGAAACCCACGACAAGCTGGCTTTGTTCTCTGCAACTAGCATCTGACATCTCTTTTGTTTTTCATGCTTTCGCTTTCTGAGGAACAAAACCTCGCTGACTGTCGTGACAACCTGTGCTCTATTTCTCGAGAACTGAGGTCACCCTCACGTCTGTGAGAGACTCGCCGCACTCCAAGCAGCATGCCTTCAATCGAGATGTGATCAATCCGCAAGATGGGCACATCCTTTGTGATCCGTATCCGGCGATCTGGGGTTTCAGCTTGTGGATCCTGTGGAGCAGCAGAATCGTGAACAGCACAATCAACAGACCGAAAGAGAAGCTAGTTGCGTTCATAAACAGGCTCCTGCTCGCTGATTCCCGATTCGACCTGCCTGTAGCGAATAAACGATGGGTTCCATGAAGGGGCCTTCATTTCTATCGGTTGCGCAATGGGACCGTCGGAAAGAAAGGTGCCCCGGAAGGGCGACGGAGAGATGCGAAAGGGACTTCTTAAGGTTAGTCTTCCGCGTCAGCAATAGCAATGAGATTCAAGAAACGAACCGCCGTGATCGAGCCAAGCAAAGGACTTCACGACTGGCCCGTACGGCGTACCATTTGAGTATGCGCAGACCACGACCAGAATCCGCCGACTCAGACATTAATCACCACTCGGTAGCTGCCGATGCCCTGATGCGACAAGAGCCTGACGAGGACGAAGAGGAAGACGACGGCGACAGCAAAGAAGACTCCGATGCTGACGAAGAAAACGACGAAGGCTACTCGGAGTGAGCGTTAATGTTGTGATGTTGGAGCAGCTATCGGATCAGGTTGTGCAAGCCCATGGCCAAGCCGGCGACAGCGAGGGCGGCGTATATGACCACAAGCCATGTCTTGAAGAGTTTCTAACCAGCAATCATGCCTCACAACCCGAGCCGAGGCAAGTGCTTAAATCGGAGCACATGAACCGATGACGACGTTGTTCAATAAGGTCGCGGAACTATCATTCTTTCGGCTTAGCGCTGCGGGACCGAACGAGCATTGCTCCCAGGCACGTGACTCCGGCTGCAAGCATGTAGACCAGAGAAGAGCCACCCTCCGGAACCGTGAGATTCTGTCTTGGTTGCTGGCGGTTGTTCGTAAGCTTCGCCGCATCTTCCGTTGGGCAGGCGGTGGTCGCGGCTAAGCACAAGAAAGCCAGCGAGAGCCACCATTTCCGGTTCATGCTTTTCATTGCGATACTCCATTCGAACAACATGCTGCTTGAACTGCTCAGAACGAAATGTCACCGAAGCCGGTTCCGTCCCGGTCTTCCGCTGTTCGGACCGGCCTCTTGAGAGTAGCCACTCCGTTCTGCACAACGATCTTGACGTTGTGAGCGTAGGTTGACCGCGAGTCGTCGGCGACGATGCCGGGCCGAATGCTGGCGGTCAGTTGAAAATCACTCTTACCATTCCCTTAATGCTGGTCCGCCGTAGTCGCAGACGCCGCATGGTCGGTCTGATTGTTCGCTGTATTGTCCGGCGCGGCGTTTCCCGAACTATTCTGGGAAGTCGCGGCTGTTGGCTGGCCATTCCGTGGTGTCATTGGCTGCTGACCCTTAGCGGGAACAACAGTGGGCGGAACTCCTTTACCCGAGAAACGCTGGAGCTGTGCCAGGAACGGCCCTGCCGTAGCAGGCCGTTTCACCGTGCCGGTCAGGATTTCCTTGTTGGTCAGCGGCTTACCGTAAAGCTTCGCGTTCTCGTCTAGATCCTGACGGAGGGTGGCGCCCTCCAGGGACAAACCGGCGAAGACACCATGCGATCTCGACCAAGACAGGATTTCTGCCGTCATCAAAACGTCGGTATTCGCGCTCGTGTCGCGTCCGA
>Ga0210405_10003322_pt1 | contig 15872 bp, 13 predicted proteins | sample IncBWH11MmetaG_FD_155492 | JGI IMG/M metagenome (GOLD analysis project Ga0210405, IMG submission 155492) | Forest soil microbial communities from Barre Woods Harvard Forest LTER site, Petersham, Massachusetts, United States - Inc-BW-H-11-M | ecosystem: Environmental > Terrestrial > Soil >... | reverse complement strand
GTTCCGAAGTCGGACCGATAAAACGGATACCGGCATTTTCGCACTCTGCTGCAAACTCGGCGTTCTCACTCAGAAATCCATAACCGGGGTGGATCGCCTCAGCTCCGCAGTTCTTTGCGACCGCGATGATCTCCTGCGCGTTTAGATAGCTCTGGTTGGCCGGGGCGGGTCCAATTCGAAACGATTCATCCGCCAACCCGACGTGCATGGCATGCACATCTGCGTCGGAAAAAACCGAGACGGCCTGGATGGCAAGCTTCCGCAAGGTACGAATCACGCGGCAAGCGATTTCGCCGCGGTTGGCAATCAGGACCTTCGTAAACATGGAGAGTTGTTCAGTGGTCGTAAGCGAAAGCTCCGGCTTTTGCTCTTAAGCCGGGACAGCAAGAGCCGGAGCATTCGCCTACGTTTACCTCCGGTCAATCCCAAATCAGCAAACGAACCGGTGTCGGATTGTAAGCGTTACAAGGGTTATTCAATTGTGGACAATTCGAAATCAGGCAGATGACATCCCTCTTGGCCTGCATTTCGACGTATCGACCCTTGTCAGAAACGCCGTCTTCAAAGGTAAGCCCACCGTCCGGAGTGACCGGTACATTCATGAAAAAATTTATATTATGAGTTATATCTCGCTTGGTGTATCCGTAGGACGACTTTGCAATCGTCAACAGGAAAGTGTCCCGGCAATTGTGCATATGCTTCTTCTCGATCGCATATCGGACCTGATTGCTCTCGGCCGCGCACGCTCCTCCCAACGTATCGTGTCGTCCACAGGTGTCTGCCACGATAGTTAGCAAGACGTTGCCTTCGGAAGAAATCAGTTTCGTTCCAGTCGTCAGATAAACGCTGCCCTGTTCCCGGATAGTGTCTTGCGCACTGTACCTGTCGGTTTGATCATGCGCGTTGTAGAAAAGGGTGTCGACCGCCTGATTGCCTTCTAAATCAACAATCCTAAAGGTCTGTCCAGTCTTGATCTCGTGCATCCAGCCCTCGCCGGATGGCAGAGTGCAGTCATAAACAGCGTGCTCGGGTTGAAGCTGGCTTTCAGTATAAATCAGAGTGCTCATATGAGTGTAGGAAATTGGTTCGACCGTTCCGGTGACCTTCGGTGCTAACTATTAACGGAAGAGTGCCTCGGTTAGGATAAATCCGCGTTTGTTCTCCGGGCGGAAGGTCCTACACAAGTCGTCAGCAGCCGGCGGGTCGGATTTCCAGACCGTCAATCGCAATGGTTTTGGATTGTAATTAGGATCAGGATCCATCGGATGCTGACAAGTATTGAGAACGACGAGGACATTCATTTCTCCGCGCAAATCGATGTAGTCTCCGGCTACTGAGTTACCCGGTTGAAAGCGCATCTTGCCTGAGTCACCGACCACAACCTTGCTAAAGAAGTTTATGTTAGCGACGAGATCGGCTTTACCTAATCCCCATTTTCCGAGTTCGATCAGGAATTGATCTCGAGCATTTCGATGGAAAGCGTTCCGTTCATTTTGATAGGTGGAGGCTCCGTACTTAGATTGCACCAGGGCCGCTGTAGAGTGGCCACCTAATGGGTCATGCCAGCCGCATGTATCTGCCGAGACGGAACACAGCACCCGTCCCATGTCACTGTACAAAACGTAGCCGGGCGCCAGCTTTGCGGTGTGTTGAGCTTTGAGTGTGTCCGGAAGATTCAAGCGATCCAACAGTTGGTCATGGTTATAAAGCAATGCACTGACATTAACTCCACCTTCAATGTCGGTGAGGCGAAGCGTACGATGGCGATTAAGAACGCAGGACCACATGGCGCCGCCTGGAATGGTCTCCTCGAAAACAATTCGATCCGTGGAGATCGGCTGTGTCGTATTCATGTTTTGTCCTATCGCTGGTTAGAGTTTGTTGGGCTTATAAGCCGGTTTCGGAGGGAGGGGATGAAGAGGTGGAATAATCATGCTGGTCAGCGTGAGTTTGCCGGTCTTTACACCTTTAAGGGCCATCAATTTGTCAGCGATCCTCTTGAGCTGCTTAGCTGGTCCCTGCACGAGCAGAACTTCCATCCGATGACTGTCCTGCAGCTGTACGTGAAGTGAACTGATCACTTCGTCGACGAAAACGCGCTCGAGTTCAGCGAGTCGCTGTAACAAGTTTCCTTTCGATTCGTCGTACACGATGGTGATTGTTCCGGCCATGATTCCGTCACCTTTATCTTCCTGATGTTCCAATGCGAAGTGGGTGACCATGTCGGCAATAGCTTTAGAGCGGCTTTCGAGCTCGCGTTCGGTTACAAGCTGGTCCAGCTCGCGAAACACCGAGTCAGGAAGAGAGACGCTGATTCTTTGGACTTTACCATCGGAAGAACCGTTTTTAGAAATGGGCTGAGATTTCATCGAGCTGGCTATGATATTAACAAATCTAAAAATCGTAATACTGAGGTCAAGCTGAAACAGGTTCGATCCAGAAAAGTTTATCTTACTCGTGTAACTCCTTAAAACGCGCCTTCTGCCTCTGTCCAATCCACTTGTTCAACTCCCAGAGATCTGCCACCGGACGCTGTGTGAACGGTTCTAAATGTAAATAGCCGTCCGGTCCAAATTCCGGTGTCATGGTCGCGCATGAGATTTTCCGTTGCCTCATTCCCCTCAAAAGCCGATTCCACCAGATTTCGTGTGCGCGCAGAGCTGGGGCGAACTCCGGTGCCCGGGGATCTGGCACCTGTGGTCCTTGGTCATAGCCGATTCGCGCGTGGATGTGCTTTGCGTGATTAGCGCAGAGCTCAAGAATGTCAGGCAACTCATCCAAGACGAGACGCTCGCAGACGCAACACCAATGACTGAAATCGATCGTGAGCTGGAGATCTGGCAACTCCTCAAGAAGACGTTGAGTGATCAAGGGATGAAAGGTTGATCGGCTACGATGGGTTTCGAATGCGATCGTCACACCGTTTCGTGTTGTGAGCTCCATTGCTCTCTGCAGAAAACAGATGTTGTCACGGAAAGACCAAAGATCGCTTCCCGCCAGGCAGTTCACAAACAGCGGATCAAGCTCGAGAGCCAGTGGAAGTTTTCGTTCGAAAGTGTCGAAATGGGCGGCCGGATTAAGGCCGGCGTCTGGGACGTATGAACCGCCGGTGGTAATTTCCGCAATATAGTCGAGACCATGATCGCTCAGAATTTTTCTGTGAACCTGGCGATCTGTTTTGGACTCCGGACTTGGCCCTTCGATTCCGTCAAAACCAGCGTCAATCACTTGTCTTGCCGCATCTTCAAACGATGTCGTATGGCCCCATAAGGTCTTGAAGAGTTTGAGTCGCATGAAAGTGAATTCGAAGGTCTGCGCACCACCCGGCGTAACGATCAGGCCAGCCATTTCATAAAGTTAACGCAACGCGAAAACCCACATTATCGCGGCGAATCGTCTGTAGCAGCGAATCTCGCCACGTGTTACGCAAGAGCCGGGGCAAATAATCCCAAGCGCCGCCTCGGATTACACGACGCTTAGTTTCTGCTGTCTCGAGCCATGGAGAACCGTCACTGGGAGCGCCCTGGTAATTTGGACGCCAGCAGTCAGAGACCCATTCGCAAACATTTCCGTGCATATCGCCTAATCCGAAGGCGTTTAGTCCGTAACTCCCGACCGGTGTTGAATGCCCCAGACCCACTCTTTTACCGGTCTCGTCATATAAAAAATTGGCATCTTCGGAAGTGATAGAATTACCGATTGAAAACGGAGAGGTCGATCCCGCACGACAAGCATATTCCCACTCTGCCTCGCTCGGTAGCCGGTAAGGTCGGCCTGTCTGTTGAGCTAACCAGGCGCAATAATCAACCGCTCGCAGCCAACTCACATCCACTACAGGAAGATGGGGTTGGGAAATCGCACTCCGATCGAATGCGTAAAACTCACCCTGAGTGATTGGGTAACGGCAGATAGCCAACTCGTAATTGATCTCCACTCGATGGCGAGGTCGCTCCGTCGCGTTAGCGAACTTGTCCTCCTCGTTCTCTCCCATGAGGTAGTTTCCAGAGGGTAACCGTACCATTTCAGGGGCCAGGGCGAACTCTCGCCAGGCGTGACCTTTTTGAACTCCTCCGTTGCCTTTGTCGTTATCAGTCATTTTTTATCGCTGACTGGGGGCGGCAGGCCGGTCCAACGTCGGCCAAGTTCCTCTGGCTCTTGCGGCAAGATATCGTTGAATCAGCCACACCGACATTTCGAGGTGGCTCAGACGCCCGCGTTGATAACCGGACGAATAAAGGCCTCGCTGCACGGCACTGCACACATGCATGTCTTCCAGGTGAAAATCGATCAGCATCTTCGTCTCGCATTCGAGCATTTTTGAGAAGTCGGGGCTCAGCATGGTATCCTTTGGCACGAGGACGGTGGTAAGCAATTTCATGCGGTGGGGTCCCATCGGCTCGACCCGATACCAGATCACCCGGTCGGCCAACACGAATGAAAGGAAGCATGGGTAAACCAGGAACAGGCCGGTTTCCCGTTTCTTTCGTTCGGCCAACTCTTTAATCGCCGGAAACCCGTACGGGTGTCCGCCGGCTGCTTCGATCTGCCGCCATTCCTGGAGGATCGATTCCTTAATCGGAAGATGACAGCGAATGTAGGTCTCGCGTTCCTGTTCGTTCCAGGTATCGCGGGCCGGCATCAATGGCTGAAGCGTTTTTGAGTGTGCGCCAAGGTGGTGATAGGACTCCATGAAGTTCTCGACGAGCACTTTCCAATTAAAGGGACAATCCCATTCTCGTTCGATGATCAACTCCATCTCGGCAGGCTTCCATTCACCGAAGTCTCCATCCACTTCCTTAAGTCTCCCGTGCAGTGCCGGGGCATCGCCTTCGAGATTAACGAAAACAAATCCATTCCAGATCTCGCTCCGGAATGGCTTCAGCATGAACGCATCTCGCTCGAAGTTTTCCGCCAGATGCATTTCGGGGCAGGCCTTCAGGCATCCATCGAGCTCAAAGGTCCAGGCATGATAGGGACAGAGAAACAGCCGAGTCTGGCCACCACCCGCTTTCCCTTCTTTGGCGCTCGCCTGCCCGTGACCATCGTAGCCGAAGCCGGGCGCCATGATGTCCATCGCACGATGCGGACACACGCGGGATAGAACGCGAACCTCGTGGTCCTTTCCATGCACGACAATTAAGGGCTCTCCGAGGAGATCAACATTTAGAAAATCGCCAGGACTTGAGATCTGGGAGATATGAGCCAGACAGATCCATTCGTTACGAAAGATATTCTCGGTTTCCCACTGATAGAACGCCTCGCTCGTATAGGCTTCCGGAGGCAGTGTGGTGCTCTGAGCAAGCGGCTTGTCGGCACATTCTTGGATCTCTTGCAAGATTTGCTGCAGCGCTTTTGGACGGCGTGCATACCGGTAACTGCCATCGCCAAAGGCCGGAGAATAGTCGTTGTTTGGGCGGTAATCCATTGAATGGTTTGACCAAGAGATGTCACTCGACGTCATCGCCGGCTCGTGTCAGACGCAGCGTCGGAAGCTTGTCTCCGGCCGACTGGCCCGGTGGATGGATCAGATCCTCAAGCCGTTTCCTGGTCGCCAGAAATTCTGGTGAGATAAGTTGTTCAGATGAACGTGGTCGTGGCACTGAAACTTCAATCAGTTCGTCGAGACGCCCCGGATGAGGCTTGAGCACCAGGATACGATCTGCGAGGTAAATTGCTTCGTCCAAATCATGGGTGATAAAAACAATAGTGACGTCAACGTTACGCCAGATCTGCAGAAGGTACGATTGCATTTGGCACCTTGTCTGAGCGTCGAGCGCGCCGAATGGTTCATCCATCAGCAGAACTCGCGGCTGGTTGGCCAAAGCTCTGGCAATCGCGACTCGCTGTTTCATCCCGCCGGAAAGCTGGTGGGGATAAGCATTTTCAAATCTGGAAAGGCCAACCATCTCGATCCATTGCCTTGCCTCGGGTTCGGCGTGGATGGAGGCACGCCCAGCCATTTTGAGTCCGAACATGACGTTTCCTTTGACCGTGAGCCAAGGAAAGAGCGTGTACCCTTGGAAGACCATGCCGCGTTCCGGGCCAGGGCCGGTGACGAGCTTACGATCGATTAAGACTTCGCCTTCGGTCGGCGTTTCCAGCCCGGCCAAAATGCGGATGAGCGTGGATTTGCCGCACCCGGAAGGCCCGATCACGCAGAGAAATTCACGTCGATGAACCGCGAAATTTATATCCTCCAGCGCGACAACTTCATCGTGAGAGGATGCGAACGTCTTGCCCAGGTTGCGCGCTTCAAGCACGACCGGTCGCGATTTGAGTCGCCTGAACCGGGCCGCAACGTCTGCCGACTGGAGTCGATAATCCGGAAGGTCTATCTGGGTCATGTTGGTGTCAGCTCTTTGACGGTAGTTCTTGGAGTCGGAGTTTGAGCGGGTTTGGCCAATTCTTGCCGCTGGTTCGATCTTTTCGATTTTGAGCGCGGTTTGCGTGTGTATGGAAAAAGAATGCCGCGGAACCAGGCGAGAAATTGATCGGTAAAAAACCCGATCAATCCGATCATAATGATCACCGGAAAAACTGCGTCGAAGTTGCGCCAGCGCCCCTGCGTCTCGATGAATTCGGTGAGGCCGGTCTTTACACCGATTAATTCCGCAATTACCAGCCAGGTCCATGACCAGCCGAGAAGAATTCGCAGATCGTTGTAAAGGTCCGGGAGAATTCCAGGGATGACGACATGGGCAAAGAGTTGCCGCGGCTTCGCTCCCAGTGTTTGCGCCGACTCAAGCAAAGAGTGGTCGAGTTGGCGCGTCGTCTTAGAGATTACAAGAACCATCTGGAAAAACGTTCCGATGAATACCAGAGCGATTTTCGGTTCATCGTGCGCGCTAAAAATTGCCACCAACAAAGTGCTGAATGCCGGCGCGGGCATGTACCGAAAGAAATCAATGAACGGTTCGAGTAATTTCGAAAAGAGCGAGTAGGTTCCTGCCAAAACACCGATGGGAACACCGACCAGGCAGGAGAGCAAAAAGCCCCCCCACACGATCCGAATCGAAATCAGAAGACGCTCCATCATCGACAGCTGACCGAGCTCGGCTTCGGAGGTAAAATTGTGCCACCCGGTCAGGAGAACGTCCCCAGGAGCAGGAAGATAAGAAGGATTGGACGGCTTGCCTTGGGGTATCAGACTAAGAATTGGTTGGTCGGGCAGCTTCCGGGCGTCGAAGTCCGCGCTGTCTGCGGAAAGCATCTGCCAATTCTGACGGACAATGTCGAAATTTTCGGGGCTCAAAGGGGGTGTTTTCGGTGTTAAAGCGCCGGTGGCAATTTCTTTCCAGATTTTGTAGATGGCGGCGTCATCCTCACGCTGATTCCAGCGCAGCCAACCATTTGAGATGGCTAGAGACGCGAGTTGCCGCAACTTCTTCTGGTTGTCGCGCCGAACCATGATATCCGCGGTGGCATTACCACTTTGGCGATCCTGGAGAATTTGCGCGTTTTCATCGCGAACCGCCTTCTGGAAGGTGGCGAAAAATTCCTTGCTCACGTGGTCGCCTGCAGTGTAAACGGTCGCGACATCTGTCCTGTCAGCAGAAACGTCGAGTCGAACGTCTGGATGCCAGATGAATGGCGCGTAACTAACCAAACACCAGATCGCCAATGGAAGAAAAAACGAGAGCCCAGTAAGAAGACCCGCTCGATGCGCGTTGAGCTCTTCCCGGATCTTGAACCAGGGCTCTCGTTGTTTGAAGATCATCCGGCTAGCCTGCATCGCTCACAAATCCTTAGAGATTTGTGAGCGATGCAGGCTGTAGCAGCGGAACTCTCCGGCTACGCCGGAAAATTCCGCTGCTTTTTGGAGAGAAGATACAGTTTGTTTCGATTCATTTTATTTTAAAAACAGGCTCTTAAACAGACGCGCAGCCTCTGTTTAAGAGCTTTCTAGCGCCAGGAGCTCGTCGCTTGGTCCGGATTATGGTGCCCCTTCAGGGCACATCGCCTTGAATTGCCTAACCCAGGGTTAAAACCCTGGGCTGAGACCTGGTCCCCTTTCAGGGAAGAGATTTGCACGGCTTCCTTATGTTGACGCGCATGGGCGGCGCCGGACGTGATTTTTGCAGGCTAGCCTCAAAACTATTTGGCGGTGGTCTTCGCGGCCGTCGATTTGGCATACTCTTGCGTTAAGCTCGAGTCGAAGTAGCCCTGGAAATCAACATGCTGCTTATAGACGCCGTATTTCACATTAAAGTTATCCACAACTTTGGTGGAGCCGTAGATCGAACCAAGGCCCTCTCCCTTTTTCCATCGTTGCAAAGCCTCCTTCAGAGTTAGGATATGCGTGCCTTTGAGGAACGGCTCGTATTCTTCCGGCTTCACGTTATCTCGGGCAGCCAAAATCTTTAATGCGTCGTCGAGGTTTGCCGGGTCCTGGAGATAGTCGACGATGCGATACCAGACCTTCACAAATTTCATCCAATCCGCGCGTCTCTTTTCGAGGCTTTCGCGGGAAACGTACATCAGATCGTAAATTAATCCCGGCGCCTGAGCCGAGGTGTAAATCGGTTTCGAACCCTGAACGGTCTTCATCGCTTGACCGGAGTTAGGTTGCCAGGCTCCGATTGCGTCCACCGCGCCTGCAGCGAGGACCTGAGGTGTTTCGTTGGTTGGCGTGTTCACCAGGGTAACGTCGCTTTCCTTCAATCCGTTGGACTCTAGTGCGTTCAGCAATAGCAGGTGGTCGACCAGGCCTACCTCGACCCCGATCTTTTTTCCTTTCAGATCCTTAACCGACTCAATGCCCGGCTTTGCCACGATCATATCGTTGCCGCTGGAAAAGTCCGTGATGACGATCGCGACAGATGGTTTACCGCTGGACCCGGTGACGAGCGCATCTCCGTTCGTCATCCCGACGCAATCAACCTTGCCAGAAGAGAAAGCGTCCATGGAAGGCGCGTAGTCATACCACATGAACTGGACATCTAGACCTTCCTCCTTATACCAGTTTTTTTGAATGGCGATATCAAAGACGACCCAGCCGGGCCAATCGCTGTAGGCGACTTTGAGAGGTTCTGCGCGGGCGACCGAGAGGAGGCCGGAAGCAAGGACGGTGACAAGGATGGGCCACCGGAAAGCTAAACAAACTGATGATCGAAACGGGTTCATAGGCGGATAGTCTGGATTGAGTATTACGACTTTTAGTATTCGTAATACTTGGTGAGCACTCACCGTGCCAGGCGGTGGTCCGAACCTAAAGCCGTTCCCAATCAGTCCGTTAGCGGCGACCATACCCCCATTCAGGTTGGCGCCTTTTTGCCACTTCCGGATATTTTGGGACAACGTAAGCGAAAGCTCCAGCTTTTGCGCCCATGGCTGGCCAGGGAGGCAAAGGCTGGAGCCTTCGCGTACGCTTTGATGCAGCCGGGTTGAAAAGCGGGCCACTAGGCTGCTTACGAACAAAAAAGGCGCGAGACTTCGCATCGCGCCTTTTTAGTGTAGTTTGAATCTGTGAATTCGCGTTTAGGCTAGAATTCCAGGACCATGTCAATCGCCAGCGTCACCTGATTGTGACTCGTGTTCTGCTCGAACGGCTTGAACCGGCTGGTCAGCGCTTGGTCATAGCGAACTTCCGGGCGGATAAGTAAACCGGCGAACGGTTTCGGCAGTGGCGGTTTAACAGTCACACCTCCGGTAAGTTCGAGGTAGGTCGTCTCCCCGCCGCCCAGGTTGCTGGGATCGAAAGGAACAGCTCTGCCTTGTAGAGCAATGTGGAGATAGTCGTTATTGGCTCGAAACTGGGCGACATAGAATCCCTGTGTATCTCGAAAAATCTCGCCGCGACACCCTAGTTGCAGCCAATCGTTGATGGTATAGGTGAAATACTGCGCAACACCCCCGCCCCATTTGCCGTTGCCTAACGTGTCGTAGATCAGGTTCAAATCTGTGATGGAAGTAAGGCACTTATTAACTTTCCAGGTCGTCGTCATGTCGTTGAAATAACGCCAGTCGTGGTTGTTGCCCGGGTCCTCCGGCCCGGCGTGGGTGAGTGCCACCGTCGTCAGATTTCCATCAAGCAAATTCAAGCCGATCCCTCCTTCAAATGCGACCGAGGCGTTATTGTCAGCGAAGCTCATGTTCGCTCCGCGGTTGATACCTGCATACAGGTCGAGGTATTTATTTACGTGCAAGGTCGCCAGGCCGCCTGTGTCGCTTACCGGGACGCCAAAGGTGTAAATGTAACTGTGACTGTAGAAGACGTTATTCCGCGGATCGAATGTCTCAGCCGACTCCGGGTCCTGGTACTTACCGCCTTTCACATCGAGGCCGTTCGTTCCTGGAATCGGTATGTGAACGCTGACGGAGACCTCCGGGAAATCGGGCTGGACTCTATAGTCGTTCGTATCATCCAGAAGGCCAAGCGCTTTCGAGTAGCGTGCGTCGCTTCCGTACATGAACCAGCCTTTGAATCCCCAGTCGAATCCGGTGGCATTAGGGTCCAGTGCCCGCTCCCCTACGATTGAGACCTGATTCAAGAGCGGTTCGTTGGCGCGATCGTTGTACAGCTGACCGAAATTGTGGTTATCGACCGGTGGGTCCGGATTACCGGTAAGTCCGGCCTGGATCCAGCCGTAGAGCTTAAATCGTGGTTCCGGCGGCTTCGGCTGTTCCGCGACTTTCTTCGTTTCCTTTGTCTCCTTGCCGTCTGGAGCGGTGCTGACTGTCGGGCTCGGCGCCGGAGCGGCCTGCTGCGCGTAACCGGAGCCTGAAGAGAGAGCGTAAGCTGCAACCGCGACAATGCTCGCGGAAGCAACCCGTCTGACGAATTTCATTTCAAATATTTTTTTCATGATATTGGCAAGATGCGATTTCTGCCAAGGTTAAGGAGCACCCGGGTTGGCGGCCGAGCACCAGATAGGCCGATCAGCAACTTTCGCGCCTGGTGCCTTAAAAATTTGAAAACCAGGAGCGCTGCACACCCACCAAAAGGTGACGCTCGCGACGCGGTAATTGGGAGGATAAGGCCACGCGACCGGCACAACTGTATAAAATTAACACCATGTGCGTGCCAATTGGCTAAATTTTGCCAGAACCGAGCAAATGAAACCCCTCGGAACACACGGTGGATCCTGTTGCGAGGGGATCGGGCGACGGTGTAAATATTTTGGAATAAACGCAAGGCGACCGTGGAATGGGGTGCTTTTTCGGACAAGATGTAGGGTTTTAAAGTACAAGATCGTCCAAGATGGCACGACAGATGCTTTGGGCGGTACGGCCTTTTAGGGTCACAAACCTAACCCAAAGTACCACCCGCATGTCAGAAAATGTTCAACCTACAGCCAAGAAGACGCTTGGCTTAACCGGGTTAACCGTCAACGCCATGGCGCTCATTGCGCCTGGGGCGTTTCTCTGGTTGACCTTTGGCCCACAAAGTCTCTACGGCCAACCTATGGCCGGAATTGCCATGTGGTTCGGCATCCTGGTAGCGTTGTTGCTCTGTTTTGCAACAGCCATCTCTTATGCCGAACTGTCGAAACTCTATCCAGGTGCCGGTTCGTCGTACTTCTTCGCCGAACAGGCTTTCTTATCGAAATCGAAGGTTTTTCGATTTGCCCGGATCGCCAAGTTCGTGGTCGGATGGGCCAGCCATCTCTATTACTGGATCTACCCGGGTGTGATGGTCGCCGTCACCGCGCTCCTGGTCGGATATCTTGCCGGACAACTGTTCCCGTCCATTTTTAACGCTGCGGTACCCAGTCCGCTGTTGATGATTTTGTTCTGCATCGCCTTTCCGTTATTCATTGGATACATTGCGTATAGTGGGGTGAATGCATCCACCGGAGTAAACCTTGCCGTCAACGTTATTCAAATCACGGCGCTGATCGTTTTCACGGTGATCGCCATCGGCTATCGACTCAACCACTCGGCTGAGGGCGCCAAAGGTATCACGCTCAATCCGGACGGTTTTGCGACCACGAAAGTCGTCGCGATGCAGACCACCAAGGATGACAAGGGAAATGACGTGACGAACCCGGTGAGGGACAAGGATGGGAATTTCGTTTTTGAAAAGAACCCGGACGGCAGCGACAAAGATTATACTCTGACTTGGGCGCACGATCAGGCGATTAGCAAAGGGCCTGACCCCAAGAATCCAACCGACACGTTTAATTTTCACAAGAACGCCGCTTCGGTCATCGCGCCGCACGGGTTCAATTTTATCCTCGTTCAGGCTTGTGTTGCCATATTGATTCTCGTCGGCTTCGAATCGGTAACCTCCATGGGTGAAGAGGCGAAAAACGCCAAACGCGACATTCCGCGCGCTGTGCTGCTGTCACTCGTCATTCAGGGAGCATTCTGCTACCTCTTTGAGTATTTTGGAGCGAACTTTTTCCTCAACAGCGGCTACCCGATGCCGACCGCCGCTGCTTCACCGGCACCAATCGGCGATATGATGCAGATTGTTGGTACCTGGGTCTTTGGAAGTCCGCAAGCCGGATGGTGGTTCATGTTTATCCAAGCAATCACCGTCTTTCTCGCGCTTATCGGGACCACTCTTGCCTGCATGAATACCGGAGCGCGTGTCACTTACGCGATGGGGCGCGACGACGAGATTGCCGGCAACTTGGGAAAACTCCACGGCAAGAACCTCACGCCGCATGTCGCGGTTTGGACGCTCGCCATCATTTCGATAATCATCGGCATCTTCGGGATAGTGCTCTACTTCTGCGGCGCCGCAGCGGTGAGCGACGACACGGTTAAAAGTCTCCCGCACAACATTTGGTATAGCTTCGGTATTTTCCCGCATGATACCGCGGCCAACATTCCACAGAGCCTGCTCGTTATCACGCTGGCAAGCAACTTCGGGACGTTCCTGCTCTACATGATGACCTGCATTATCGCGATCGTGGCATTCCAGGAACACCATCAGTTCCATGGATTCAAGCATGTCGTCGTTCCGGTGTTCGGCCTCCTGGCGAATCTGCTCTGTATGCTCTTCTATCTCATCGGACCGTTCTCAGTAGCCGGCATGAGCTGGAAAGAGCCGTATATAGCCCTGGGTATCGCTGCAGTTTGGGGCGTCTACGGAGTGTTCCACTTCTTTACGTCGAGCAAGAAGAAAGACAAGTCCGTCCTGGTTGAGTCTCCAGCGTAAGCCAGGGCAATCGAAAGACTCACGGCTCGGAAGCCGCTCATCGAGCGGATTCCGGGGAAGGAAGTGTTCCGGTCCAGCCTCGGCGAGAACTGTTTAGGGGGATCAGACTCTGGAAGTTGCGGGCAGACGATTCTGCGCGCGCAGAGGGTTGTTGCCAGTTGGGGAGGATTGCGGTCACGCTTTGATCAAGGCGTGACCGCGTCCGCTTTAGGGACCAACGTTTAAGCGTAAATTCCGAATTTGGTCTCTTATCTTCGGTTTTTAAGATAAATTATTTCTGGATGCGTTTAAGTTGCGAGTCTAAATCTTCCGCCGGGCCGGTACGGGAAAAAAACGAGGACTACCTTGGATTTTGGCAACCGGAAGACGAAGCTGAGAGGCTGCAACGCGGAGCGATCGCGGTCGTTGCGGACGGGGTTGGTGGTTTTAAAAGTGGCGAAGTCGCCAGCAAGATGGCAGTTGAAATCGCCATTGCGACTTTTCAGCGAATGAATCCTGCCAACACGCCCAAACAAATTCTGAAGCAGATTTTCGATACCGCTAATCTCGAGATCTACGAAGCGGGAATGTCAGCAATCCCTAACGGAGGGCGCATGGCGACGACGCTGTCCGTGTGCATTTTTCGGGACCGCGAGTTGTTCGTCGGTCATGCGGGTGACACTCGCGTCTATCTGGTTCGACAGGAACAAATGCGCCGGCTCACCACTGATCATTCCTACACTGCGATGCAGGTAAAGTTGCGCCTGATCAGTGAGCACGAGGCAAAAGCGAGCCGTCTGCGTTCCATGCTAACCCGAAGCCTTGGGCCGGAACCGATTGTTCACTTTGATTTTAAGCGCGTCAAGCTCATGTCACGAGATCGGATCCTCCAGTGTACGGACGGGCTCTATTGCTTCATGAATGACGGAGAGCTCCTTGAAGGTGTTGATCGGCTGAACATGGATGAAATCTGTCCGTATCTGGTTTCGCTGGCTGAGCGCGGACGTACTGATGATAATCTTTCAGCGCAAGTGATCCAAGTTGACCGGCTCGTCGAGCCGAAGTATGACCAGCCAATCTCCATCTTGAAGAAGACGGGTGGGGGACAACCAGTCACCATGACAAACGAAGTTAAACCCGGCGATATCATAGATGGCCGTTTTGAAATCGAAAGCGTGATCAGCCGGAGTGGTATGGCCTCGCTTTTTAAGGCAAAAGACCTCACCACCCAACAGACGGTGGCAGTCAAAATTCCTTACATGCAGTTAGAGTCGGATCCGAACTCGTTTGCGCGGTTCCAGCGTGAGGAGGAGATCGGTGAACTCTTAAATCATCCCAACATCCTCAAGTTTATCAAGGTTCCCAACAAGAGCCGGCCATACATTGTGACTGAATACCTGGAGGGCAAGCCCCTGAGCACCGTGATGAACGAAGTGCGGCCGTTGCCAATCCAAGATGCAGTGCAGATCGCGAGCTACATCTGTGGGGCGCTCGCGCACATGCACGAGAACAAGGTCGTGCATCGGGATCTCAAACCGCAGAACATCATGATTTGCGAAGATGGCACATTGAGGATCATCGACTTCGGCATCGCCAAATCGACAGAGATGCGCAGATTAACGTTTGCCGGGTTCACCCCGGCGATGGGCACACCTGATTACATGGCGCCGGAACAGGTCAAAGGAAAACGAGGCGACGAACGCACCGACATCTATAGTCTGGGCGCTGTCCTTTACGAGATGACGACAGGTTCGGTGCCGTTCGAGGGCCCGAATCCTTTCATTGTGATGAATTCGCGCATCACAGGCGATCCGGTCGCCCCGCGTAAACTTAATCCGGAGATATCCGAGGCACTTGAAGAGATTATCTTGCACGCGATGGAACGCGAACCTCACCGGCGTTACCAATCGGCCGCCGCGATGAAGGCGGAGCTGGATGATCCGGAGACGGTCAAATTGACGGGGCGCCATCATCAGTTAATATCACCAAAGATTTGGAAAGCGCGCTGGCAGGGATCGCGGTTAATCATTCTGTCCGCGGCCCTGCCGTTACTCGTGTTCGGTGGAGCTCTTGTTTTCACGCATTGCCACGGAATTGGCCATTAATGGCAGCAATCGTTACGATTCGACGACCCCAGGACACCTGCAATTTCACCGAGCTACGAGATTGATTCCTCATGATCTTCTGCGTCTGAACGATCCACGTGATCTCGTATACCGAGTTCCGCCGCCGTCGTGGTCGCACGAGGCCCTGTCGCGAGCACCGTGGGTTGTTGTGCGACGCGCTCCGTTTGAGAACGAATTGATCCCTGTTGGTGTCCGGGGCAAAAATCGGAGCGAACGATTCGCTGCCTTTGCGCATGCGGCGGCGATCGTACAATGTGTGAGCCCGGAGGATCTCGCTGCTTGCCAAGCCTGGCGAGAAGCTTCACGCCGGGAAGAGATACCCGCTCTTCGCGCCCTTCCGAAAATCCATCTGGCGCTTCAAGCCCTCGGTCTCAGTTGGGGCCCGGTTGGGAGCGTCGGGTTCGAGCTCGCGACCGCGTTTCCGGCTGCGAATTGCAGCAGCGATCTCGACCTGATCATTCGTCTGAGTGATGCACTGGTCCCACGGCTTGCCGAAAAAGTGGTTGAGGCCATAGAGGATGCCGGGACGCGCGTTGACGTGCTGTTGGAGACTGCGGCGGGTGCTATAGCGCTTGCCGAATATGTGCGGAGCGGACCAAACTTGCTTTTGCGGACCGTCAATGGGCCGAGGCTAGTGGCTAGTGGCTAGTGGCTGGTGG
>Ga0210405_10003319_pt1 | contig 15875 bp, 11 predicted proteins | sample IncBWH11MmetaG_FD_155492 | JGI IMG/M metagenome (GOLD analysis project Ga0210405, IMG submission 155492) | Forest soil microbial communities from Barre Woods Harvard Forest LTER site, Petersham, Massachusetts, United States - Inc-BW-H-11-M | ecosystem: Environmental > Terrestrial > Soil >... | reverse complement strand
CAAGGAGAGCGTGCGCGTTGAAGCGTCGACTGAATTAAACGATGTGCGCGGCGCAGAGATTGTTCTTTTTTGCGTGAAGACGACCGACAACGCCACCACGTCACTCGCACTGGCGCCCCTGCTCGCTCCCGGCGCGCTGGTCGTGAGCATGCAGAACGGCGTGGACAACGCAGAGCAGATTCGCGCCACCTCGGGCATTGAGGCACTGTCAGCGGTTGTTTATGTCGCGGCGTCCGTTCCGGAGCCTGGCCGCGTGAAACACGTTGGGCGCGGCGATCTCGTCGTTGGTCCGCGTAGCGCGCAGGGCGAACGATTCGCTTCGCTGTTTGAGCGCGCCGGAGTTGGCTGCCGCATCTCCGACAATATCGCAGGCGAACTCTGGACCAAGCTGACTTGGAACTGTGCGCTGAACGCCGTCTCGGCGCTGGGACGCGCGAAGTACGGGCAGATCGGGGCGAGTGCTGACGCCCGGAAAGTCGTCGAAACCCTGGTCTACGAGGTCTTGGCGGTTGCGAAAGCGGCGAAAGTTCATCCGCCGGGATTTGATGATCCGCAGGTGGCGCTCGCGGGCTCTTTCAAAATTGCGACGCAGATGGCAGAGGCGCTGTCCTCGACGGCGCAAGACATGAATCGAGGCAAGCGAACCGAGATCGATTCATTGAATGGCTACATTTCGCGGCGCGGCGCAGAACTCGGCGTGCCGACGCCCGTGAATCACGCGCTCTATACGCTGTTAAAGCTAGCCGAGGCGACAAGCGTTAGTTCAGCGGCCTCCGCAACTTCGTAACTAGAGAACGGTTCAACCGCCTCGAGGCGCCGACGGCGGTTCGCGCCATTCGCCATCACGAGCGTGAAATGTGACATGCGGTTTAGCCGCGGCACCTGGCTTGATCGCCCTTGGCGCTTTTGACGCAGAGCGCGGGGATATGCGCAACATCGTCGATGACCCAGACTTCGTGGCCTTCGTTGAGGATAAACCAATAGGTGGTTTTGGCGGCGTTTTCGTCTTCGGTGACAACGAGCAATTCGCCGGCTTTACCGGTGACCGTGTAGGTGATTCCCTCCGCGCCGTTGAAGCGGGACCATTGCTGCAGGAACTGCAATTTCACAAAGACCAAAACTGTGTGCGAGCCGGTTTCAATCATGGCGCTCCCTCCAGTAAAGGCGAAGCACTCTCGATGCTGCCAGTCGGTGGTACAGTTGAGAGACGTGGCCTTTGCAGAGTGGTGAGACTTAGGCGGAAATCGTTGCAGGAGCTTTGCAGAACCGAAAACATCAGGCGAGAGCGCGAGGAGCGGGCGGCTAGCGGTCGTCGCGGATTTTGAAGGGGATGTAGGCGATCACTTCGAGGTCGACCGGCGCGCCGGCTTTGGAGCCCGGCTGGAATTTCCATTGGACAAAGGCGGATTTAGCGTTGGCGTCAAGTTGCGGATCGATGCCGCGCACAACCTGGATGCTATCGACGGAGCCGTCGGCGCGGATGACGGCGTAAAGGATGACTTCCCCCTGAACATTTTGCTCGATCAGATCGGGCGGATACTTGGGATCGACTTTCCTTATTGGCACGGGCATGGCGAGCTCTGAGGATGCGTAAGGCGTTCCCGCCTGGCCCGAGCCAAGTTCAGCGAAATGTAAAATCCAGCTGCCGCTGGCGCTGTTGAGATTGGCCATGTTGACGGCGAGGGTGTAGACGCGCTTGGCGGCGAAGACTTGCTCAGGCTTGGCGCCCGGAGGCAGGGCGGCGAAGTTGGGCGGGCCATTTCTTTCCGGCGAATCCTCGGATTTTGCGTCAGGACGATTCATTAGCGCGCGCGACGAAGGAAGACTCAGCTTTGAGCCGGCCAAACCAGAAATGGCGTTCTTGGGCTGCGGGTTTCCGCCGCTGATGCTTATGCCTACGGGACTTTTTCCCTCGCCATTGTTTGATACCGGTGCGCCAGCGCCTCCGGATGGGTCTGCGGAAGCGTTCGGCGAGCCATCGGGCACACCGCGCTTGGTGCCTTCCGGTGAAATGGAGATGCGCGCGGCAAGATTGCCCTGCGGCGGCTGGACATCAGGCTTGGGAGGAGCGGGCGCGGCGGAAAGCGCGATGAGCGCGGAGGGATTTCCGTTGGCGGTGGCGGCTTGAGTTGCGCCGATATCCGGGGCAGCGACGGAGTCGCCGGTTTGCGCGCGCTCCGCAACGCGGGGTGCGGCTCCTGCGTTTAGATCGAGTTTGGGCCGGGCGGGAGCACTTGGCGATACTGCAAGAGTCAGATCGGCGGGCTTTTGGTCGAGAGCGGGGACGTCCGGAAGAGGAACAGCTGTAGAAGTCGCAACGCGACGCTGGCGAGGATGAAGCTTGGCGAGCGAGTCGGCGCTGATCTGGATGTGAGGCCGGGGAGGAGCGACAGGAGTTTGCAACTGGACGATGTTGGGCATGTCGGGAGGGATTTTCGGAGCGATCTGCGGCGCGACTGGATTTAGAAGAGTTTGGCGCGGGTGCGTGGGATGCACAGGGTCGGTGATGATGCGCTGGCGGGGATGGAAGGCGTCGGCGCCTTTGGGCGGCAGAGGCTTGTTCAGATTGTTGTGCGAGATGGTCTTGGGCTTTGCGGCGCGAATTTCGAGAGCGGGGAAATCCTGGATGGGGCCGGACCAGGTGAGCTGGGTATTATCAAAGGCGGAGTTGTGATGAACGATTGTAGAAAACCAGGCGATCGGAGATACAAGAAAAACGACGTGCCACAGCGCGGCGGCGAGAACGGCGCGCTTGGGAACGCGGCGCTCGACCCAGCAATCGCGGAAATAGTCGCCGGCGAGAAATTTTCTGGCGGTGAAGGGGCCGGAGAAGAAAGCGCGGACGCTGCTGAAGAAACCTTGATGGAAGTCGCCCCAGGGAACATCGAGCTTGGGCTCGACGAGAATGGGCGCGGGCGAGCGAATGGGAGCCATGCGCGCAGCGGTGGCGGCGCCTTGCCCCAAGATGCTGTACCTACTATTGACCTGGCCCAAAGACATGTAGCTCCACATTATACAGTGGCGGCTGAGAATTGGTCCGTCTTACGGCTGGGCTGCCGGTATGCCAGCTCAGATAGATGCACCCGGCAGGACGAACGATGCCAGACGGTCTAAGCGCAGATGGTCCGAGCCCAGACGTTTCAAGCAAGGCGTTGGCACCGCGCAACCTGTGCAAGATATACTTGCGGGCCATGAAAAATAAACACATACGCGCACTGCTGGCCACGGTAATCGCGGCCGCCGCCGCAGTTGTGGGTTGCTCGAGCGGCAACAAATACGCGGGCTCAAAGGGCGACCGGGAATCCTTGGAGAAAACGGGCGAAGCCATTCGCGCCGCTTTCGCGCGAGGAGACATCGATACGATCATGGCCTATCACCATCCGGACGTGATCAAATCGCTGCAATACAACAAATATCTCGTGGGGCGGGAGGCGGTGAAGGCGGATTTGTCGAACACGCTGCGGGATTTTCATTTGGAATTCAAAGAGCACAAAGTAGAAAACACATTCTTTCAGGACGACACGGCCGAGGAACAGAGCGTTTTTACGATTGTGGGCACACCTAAAAATGGCGGCGCTCCTTTCCTGTTCAAGGGGCGCGCTTTAGTGATTTACGTGCGCTACAGGGAAAGCCCGACCGGCTGGGCGTCGATCCGCGAGATCATCCAGCCGGCAAGTTGATGCAGAGCAGAGTGGCTTAGGCAGGACAGCGGTGCTAGGCCGTCGTAGCTCGCGGACGAGTTTGGAAGTGGCGGAAGACGGCGATGAGAAGCGCGAGGGCACACAAAATTGATACGGCGAACCAGAAATAAAACACGACATTCCATGAGGCTACGTACCACGAGCCTGGGCCCAGATTGAATTGCGAGCCGAGGGGAAGTTGGGTATCGCGAAGGAAGGCGGAGAGTTCAAACAGCTGGGCATCATCACCCTTACTCAGGAAACGCTGGAGGAGTTCGGAATAGGGCCAGTAGCTCACAAAAAGAACCGCGCTCGAAAGCAGCGATCCGACGGCCGCGCCGAAACCGAGCGCTAGCGTGAGGCGGCTGGGGTGAAGCGAACTTAACCTGAGCGAGCGGCTCCTCACGACTATGCCGAGCACGCAAAGAAGCAAGAGGACGGTGCAAAAAAGCATCAACAGTCCGGAGAGCCGCACCAAGAAGGCATTCCAGTGGGAAACGACGCTACCTTGAATCCTGTCGCGTAAGAGCAGGCGCTGCTTGTCTGCGGCTTTATCGAACTGATCGGCGAGAGCGGCGTAGAACGCGGCCGCCGCGTTGTTGCCCTCCATTTGAGAGAGCGCTCCGAGCCGTGTGTAGGCTTCCTTCATATCCTTTCTCATGACAAATGTGAATCCGGCGCCATCACCCATCATCTGGCCGAAGCGAGCCACCGCCCAATATTTTTCAAAGGCGGCTTTGCGATCGCCGCGAGACTCGAGCGATTTGCCGGATTCGAGAAGCGACTCCGCATAACGGGAGCAGTACCAAACACCATAGCTGGGAAGGCCGTACCAATTCTCATCCGAAACAACTTGGAAAGGATCGTCAACGCGATAACGAGAAAGAACCCGGTGATCCAACTGCTTTTGGCGGTCGAGATAGGTGTCGAGCCTCGGAGATTGAAACGCGGCGTCCATTTCCTTTTCCCAGGCTGGGCTTTCCTCGGCCTTGCCTAGTGGAAATTCTTTGCTCTGCGTGATGATGACGCCAATTTTCTGAGCGGCGATTAAGTGAGGAAGAGCGTTGCCCGGATCCCATTGCTGAAGCATGGAGAGACGATCGATCCCGGATGAAGACAACTCCAACGCGCCATTTGTTGCGTAAATCCAAGTGAGATTTGGATCGAGGCGAACGGCTTCGTCGGCAAAGTGCACTCGTTGCATCTGGTTGGCGTGGCGAACGGCGATAAAGGCTAGAGCCTCGGCGTCGCGATTTTGTTCGGCTTTTTTCGCTAGAGCTTCCAATTCTGCATCGGAGTCTGGGTCGCCGAAGACTTCTTTCACATGAAATATGTCATGCCACTGCGCGAGCGATACACGGAAGGCTTGGCGGAATACTGGCGCGAGGAAAAAAAGCAAAGAAGCGACGACGCAGGACGCGATCACGGCGAGAGCGGGTTTGCGCATGGGACCTTCCTTGTCGAAAAGTTCGCTGGCTGAAGAGACGGTGCGGCGATGGCTGCTTGGAAGGATTGCAGCGAGCATGGCGTGCTTCGCTAGAACACCCGCGCCGCCTAGGGACCAGATGAGGGCCGACCAATTTCCTGGAACGTGATTTAGTTCGCTGAGCATGGCGTGGCCCCAGTCGTGGGTGTCGTGGGGCGCGATCCAAATCGCGAAACGCAGGAGTAAAGCGGCGAGGCGTCGGGGAAATTCGAGGGGGGTCATGCGCGGCCTCCGCCGAAGGCGGGTCGGCGCACTTTCAATGCGGAACGAGAGTTCGCAAACGTGGCACGGACGAGTTCGACGCCGTTCGGAGTGAGGCGGTAGGTGTGGCGTGGAGGGACGCCGTCTTCGGTGGTGACCCACTTGGTTTCGAGTAACGAAAATTTCGCTAGGCGCATGAGGATGGGATAGAGCGTGCCGGATTTGAGGCCGGTTTCGCGGCTGAGTTCGTAGCCGTAGCGCCAAGCGGTAGGGCGCTCGACGAAGCGTTCGAGGACGCGGAGGGTTTGCGGGGATAGGCGAGGAGTCTTCACAACCTAAAGTCTACATATATAGAGAATATTGTCAAGCGCAATTTTGGGGCTCGAGCATGAATGAATACTGCGTTGCTCAGCGCATCATCAGTCCGCTCGACTGGCGGGATTCTCGGGAAAGACGCCATTCAGAAAAAACGTGAGGGTGGCGTCGCCTTGCTTGAGGACGCGGGTGCGGCGGAGTTGGCCGAATTGTTCGGGGAGGTGGAATTTGTGGTGATGCTCGAAGATGACGAACGCGTCTGGAGCGAGAAAATTGGCGGTCGCGAGAAATTCGAGGGTGCGGGTGTAGTCGGCGGAGGCGGCGTAAGGAGGGTCGACGAAGATGTAGTCGATTTGCGGGCTGGAAGATTTTTGGCCGGAAGCCAGCATTTCGAGGCCACGGAGAGCGTCGACGCTGAGGATGGTGGCGCCGCTCGTGATTTTGAGCGAGTCGAGATTGTTGCGAATCAGTTTTGCGGCGGGCGCGTGGTTTTCGATGAAGGTTACGTCGGCGGCGCTGCGGCTGAGGGCTTCGATGCCTACGGCGCCGGTACCGGCGAAGACGTCGACGAAGCGCGACCCTACGACTCCGGGGCCGAGGACGTTGAAGAGCGTTTCGCGCAGGCGGTCGCTGGTGGGACGGAGAGCGAGTCCTTTCAGGCTTTTGAGGATGCGGCTGCGATATTTGCCGGCGATGATACGCATTGGCGGAGAACCTAGCACAGCTTAAGTGAGTTGAGAAAGAAAACGATCGCCGAAAGCGACTGATGGACAATGTAGCCGGCCCAAGAATCAGGGCACGGCTCGGGCCCTATTTAACTTCGATCACCACAGTGGGAGATGAACAGGTGTGGTGGAGGATCCTCATGTGATGCTTCGAAAGTGCATCATTCTGCTCGTCCGTGAGATAACCCACCTGCCCAAGATCGGCCTGCAGCCGATACAATCCTTTTTCTTTTGGAAGCTTGTACTCCTGCACTCTTCCAAAGATTTCGTTTTTCTCCAATCGAACGCCATACTTTGAGTCGGTCAATTCCTGGACCGGGTCAACCTGATCCATAAGATAATCAACAGCGCAGGCAAAACTTCGAACCTGCTGGTTGTGCGGATCGCGCATCCTCAAAGAAAACCATCCTAGCGGACTACTGCATTGGCCGATAGCGCTGAAGAGATACAACGGTGTTTCGTCGGTGTTTTTGACCAGAAACTGTACATGTATGGTTGCCCCTTGCGGGTAGAGACGCTTGTCAGTTGTGATTTGCAGATCGACGCCTTCGTCGCATCCGGAGGCCGCCGGCATCTCACCGAAGAATGAACAGATGGACAGCACTACAGCGAGGACGCATCCTCCTACCGCGACTCTGCTGACTATCGTTTGCTTCAAAGCTGGGCTTTTCATGGCGCCGTTGCCTTCCCTTCCTCCTTGCCTGCCGTTAACCTGCGAAGCCGAAAATCTCGATCGAACAGTTCATTGGACATCTTTCTAGAAGTGTTACGGATTAGACGCCAAAACCGAAGAACGAGTGTCCTCACCCACATTAGCCGATCTTCGCGAGGTGGTAGCGGCGTTGCCATTCCTTGGGGAGTTGGCGAAGTAGGCGCTGGAGAGATGCGGATTGCTGGGCGTCTTCGGCTAGGGCGAAGGCTTCGCGGCGGGCGATCTCGAGAAGGTCTTTGTCGCGGATGGGGTTGGCGATGTGGAAGCCTAGGTCGCCGGACTGGCGGGTGCCGAAGAATTCGCCGGGGCCGCGGAGGAGGAGATCGGTTTCGGCGATTTCGAAGCCGTTGGCGGTACGGACCATGGTTTCGAGGCGGGCGCGTGCGACGTCTTCATGTGCGATCGCTGAGCGACCGACGTCTGTTGCGGCCGCTGAGCGGGCGACGGTCATGCGGATGGGACCGACTAGGATGCACTGGGATTTGGCGGCGCCGCGGCCGATGCGGCCGCGGAGCTGGTGGAGCTGGGCCAGGCCGAAGCGTTCGGCGTGTTCGATGACCATGGCGGTGGCGTTGGGGACATCGACTCCGACTTCGATGACGGTGGTGGCGACGAGGATTTGTGTTTCGTTTTTGCGGAAGCTTTCCATGACGGCGTCTTTTTCTTCGCTGGAAAGGCGGCCGTGCAGGAGGCCGAGTTTTAGTTTCGGAAAGACTTCTTTTGAGAGGCGCTTGTATTCCTCCATCGCGGCTTTGAGCTCGAGCTTTGATTCTTCGATGACCGGATAGACGACGTAGGCCTGGTGGCCGGCCTGTACCTCGCGGCGTAGAAATTCCCAGACGCCGGGGAGATGCGGCTCGGAGGTAAGGCGCGTTTGAATGGGCGTACGGCCGGGCGGGAGTTCGTCGAGGACGGAGACGTCGAGGTCGCCGTAGAGAGTGAGCGAGAGCGTGCGCGGGATGGGAGTTGCGGTGAGGACGAGGACGTGCGGGGCGTGGCCGTGGGACGCGGCTTTGTCCATGAGGCGTTTGCGCTGGAGGACCCCGAAGCGGTGCTGTTCGTCGATGGCGGCGAAACCGAGGCGGGCGAATTGGACCTGGTCTTCGATGAGGGCGTGGGTGCCGACGACGAGTTGCGCTTCGCCGGAGCGGATGCGTTCGAGAGCGGCACGTTTCTCGGCGAACTTGAGGCCGCTGATGAGGAGCTCGACGCGATGGCCGCCGGGAGCGAGGACGCGGCGCGCGGAAAGATAATGTTGGACGGCGAGAATTTCTGTCGGCGCCATGAGGGCGGCTTGGCAGCCGTTCTCGATGGCGATGACTGCGGCTTGAAGCGCGACGATAGTTTTGCCGCTGCCGACGTCGCCCTGGAGGAGGCGGTTCATGGGGGCAGGCTTTTCGAGGTCGGCGGCGATTTCGGCGAGGACGCGTTTCTGCGCGGCAGTGGGTTTGAAGGGCAGGATGCGCTTGAGGGCTTCGCGGACTTTTTCTTCGCGGACGCGGAAGGCGATGGCGTTTTCTTTACGCGTGGTTTTGCGATCAAGAGCGAGGCTGAGTTGGTAGAGGAAGAATTCTTCAAAGATCAGGCGTTGCTGAGATGGCGTGCGAAACGTGTTGAGCGCTTCGAGCGACTCGTCGGGAGCGGGAAAGTGGACGTGGATCACCGCTTCGCGGCGCGAGGGATAGCCGAGACGGGCGCGCAAAGGATCGGGAAGGACGTCCGGCATGTTGGTGTCGAGCATTTGAACGGCGGCATACATGGCGCGGCGAATGGCGCGCGAGCCGAACGTGCCGATGGCTTCGTAAATGGGGACGATGCGGCCGACTTCGGTGGAGTCGGGCTCGTCATTGCCGAGCATTTCGAGCTGCGGATTGATCATCTCGAGGCGCGCGGGGCGGAGCTTATCGATTTCGGCTTTGCCGTGAAGGATGAGCTGCTGGCCGGGTTTGAGACGGCCTTCGAGATAACCGCCGTGAAAAAATTTGCAGGGGAGCAGGCCGCCAGCGGCGTCTTGTACGAGCAAATGATAGATGGCGTTGTGGCTGAACTTGTTGGGGATGGCTTGGCCGCTCATGACGCGCGCGCGGATGGTGTAGGTGCCGGCAGGCTGGATGTCCTTGATGTTGGAAAAGTGGATGCGGTCTTCGTAGCGGAAGGGAAGATAGGCGAGAAGATCCTCGAAAGTGTGGATGCCGCGCTTGGCGAGAAGTTCGGCGCGCTGCGGGCCGACGCCTTTGATCATGCGCACTTCGGTTGCGAGGCTTAGCGTCATCGACACTTCTTTATATCATCCCCGTTAGAAACGCATTGCGCGGGCGGAGTCTTAGTCTGCCCTGGGCGAGGAAACCCTTTGCGGCGGTCGCTGTAGGAGAGCAGAGATCCGCGGAACCCGGGAAGGATGGTTAGGCCTCGCCAAAATATGGAGCCGTGCGACGCGCTGAGAAAAGCGGCAGCACGGCTGCCGCATTCCAGATCGCTCGGTAAGTTGGCAGGCCCCCCTAGGGTTTTGCGTAAGTGTTCATTCTAAAGATAGATAAAGTGCTTTGTTTTGATTCAGTTTTGCAAGTGTTGATTCTAAGGAAGTTAAAACGGGCGAAATGCACCAAAAGTGCAAGGTGGCCGCGCTCCTCTGCAAGTGCTGCAAAGGAAAGACTTAGCCTGTGTAGACAGCCTTTCGAAAAGCAAACGCCGGCGAGTTGCCGGCGCTCCAGGGACGAACCGCAAAGGTATACGAGAGCTACTATACCGTAGAAGTAATGCTTTGTCAAGGATAAAAGAGACAGGAGAAATGTATCTATGAGGATGGCAGTGAACATTACGAATTTGCCGGCGCTTCCTATCCGGCTGTAGGCGGCAAGGCGTCTCAAAGCAGGACAGCGACCTGCGGCGGCGATACTTGCGCTATGCTGGCGCGTACCATTAGAGTGGGCGTTTTGTGTCGCGAAGGTTGCGGGAGGCATAGGTGGCGGAAGACCGGCTGACAAGTTCGGACAAGCGCGCGCTGCTGCTGTGGGTGCTGCTGGGCATCGTGGGAGTTGTGTTTGCGCAGAAGTATTTTTTCCGGGCATTTCCGGAAGCGTCGGTGGATTTTAAGGTTTCGCGGGCAGAGGCGTTGGCGCGGGCGAAACAGTTTGTTGGCAGTTTGGGCGAAGACGTCAGCGGGTACCAATCAGCGATTGTTTTTGATGTGGACGACAATGCGAAAACATATCTGGAGCGGGAGGTCGGACTTCAGCAAGCGAACCAGTTGATGGCCAGCGAGCTGAACATCTGGTATTGGAATGTGCGCTTCTTCCGGCCACAGCAGGAGGAAGAGTTTTACGTGCGTGTGAGCCCGGCGGGGCAGATTGTTGGCTACGAGCACAAAATCGAAGAGGCGCGCGCGGGTCCGTCGCTCGAGCGCGCCGCGGCGGAAACGGCCGCACAAGAGTTTCTGCGCAGCAAAATGGGAGTGGATCTGAGCGCGTGGGATTTTCTGCCCGAAGAAGCCAACTCCAGCAAAAAACCAGGCAGGCTTGATTGGTCGTTCACATGGGAGAAGCACGGATTCCGCGCGAAGGATGCGCCTTATCGGCTAAGAGCGGGGCTACACGGCGACCGCGCGGGGAGTTCGGAAGAATTTTTGCATGTGCCGGAAGCTTGGGAGCGCAGCTACGCGAAACTGCGGTCGACGAATATTCTTTACAACCAAGTGGCCATCGTTCCCTACCTTGCGCTGCTGGTGGCGGCGATTGGGCTAGGGGTTTTGCTGACAATCCGCAAACAGACGAGCTGGGGCGGAGCGATCAAGCTTGGAATCATCGTCGCGATTCTGCTGACGTTCATGCAGCTCAACAATTGGCCGCTGGAGCGCATGAGTTATGACACGAATACGGCCTATGGCGGTTTTGTATTGAAACAAATTCTTTCCGCGATTTTGTTCGGCGTGGCCTCCGCGCTGACGATTTCGCTGATTCTACCTGGGGCTGAGCCGCTGTACCGAGCGTCACAGCCAGGAAAACTGCGGCTCTACAAAGCGTTGACGTTGCGCGGATTGCGCTCTAAGGAGTTTTTTTCGGCGGCGACTGTGGGATTGTCGCTCGCGGCGGCGCACATCGGCTTCATCGTGGCGTTTTACATCGTCGCGACACACTACGGAGCGTGGGCGCCGCAAGAACTGAACTACGAAAATTCTGTTAACACCACGTTTCCGTGGATTGCCGGCGTGGCGATCGGCGTACTGGCTGCGACTAGCGAGGAGTTTCTCTTTCGGCTATTCGCGATTCCCTTTTTAAAGAGACTGACCGGATCGACAATCGTGGCTGTGATTGTTCCGGCGTTTTGCTGGAGCTTTTTGCACTCGGCCTATCCGAACGAGCCGCCGTATATTCGCGGACTCGAGGTGGGACTCATTGGAATCGTCGCGGGCATCGTGATGCTGCGTTGGGGCATCCTGGCGACGCTAATCTGGCACTACACGGTGGACGCTTCGCTCGTCGGGCTCTTGCTGGTGCGTTCGAACAGCTTGTACTTCAAGATTTCGGGCGTGGTTGTCGGTCTGGCGGCGCTGGCTCCTCTAATTTTTGCAGGCGTCTCCTACTTATCGCGCGGGCGATTCGAGCCGGATGAAGATTTGCTCAACAGCGCTGAGCCGATCGGCGAAGTGAGCTTGGAGTCCGCTCCAGCCGAGACGGGTGCAGTAGCGACTACGCAGCGTTATGACGGACTGACACCCGCAACGATGATTTTTCTGGCGGTTTGCCTGGTTCTCGGGGGCGTGGCCGCGTGGCGGTTCAAAACCCCGGAGCTTGGCGATTATTTGAAGCTGTCCGTGGATGCGAAGACCGCGAAGACGCGCGCCGATGAAATTCTTCGCCAGCACGGACTCGACCCGAATTCCTATCGTCATGCCACCATCCTCGCAGACGTAACCGACCCGGTCACGAACGAATTCCTGCGACAGCGCGTAGGCATCGATCGCCTGAATGAGATTTATGACACAGAAGTTTCAGGTGTGGTGTGGCAGGTGCGCTACTTCCGGGATAGCCAGCCGGAAGAGTATTCGATCAAGCTAAAACCTGACGGCTCATTAGCCGCTTTTCACCACAAGCTTGCGGAAGACGCGCCGGGAGCTTCGCTGACCAAAGAAGAAGCCGTCGCCAAAGCGGAGAAATATCTGCGCGAAGTAAAAAAGCTCGATCTCAGCCAATGGAACCTCGTCGAAACATACTCCGACAAGCGCATCCACCGAACGGACCACGAACTTGCGTGGCAGCAACGCACTCCGATCGATTCCGGCTCGACGTCCTCGAATGATGCGGTGAGCCACGCGTTTGTTCGGGTCAAGGTGGCGGTTCTCGGCGATGAAGTCGTCGATTACCGGGGAGCGTACTACTCGAAACCAAAGGCGCGCGAAGAACTGGAACAAATGGAGGGAGGAACGTTCTGGACCTTCATCAAGATCCCCGACGAGTGGCGACGCAAACAGGAGGAACAGACACTCCCGCGCACCATCTACAGTTTCGCGGTGCCAATTCTGTTATTCGGCGGATTGGGGATAACTGCACTCGTCCTTTTCTTCAAGAATCTGCGCTCGGAAGCCGTGCGCGCAATTCCCTGGCGTCGATTGGTCCTGTGGGCGGTTTGGGGGCTGGTTGGCTACGCGTTGGTGGTCGGCTTTGGCAACCGTTTTCAATCGTTTCTAAACGCATACCAAACGGCGATTCCGTTTAAGACCGTGATGGGCGGCATTGTCATTGGCATTCTTCTTGGAGCAGTTTTTTACGCCGGGGGTCTGGCGGCGCTGTTTGGAATTGCCTCGTACTTCAGCAATCGCGGGTTTGGAGAAGAGCGGCTTCCTGTCGGCAGACCCATGCTCGCCGTTTATTACCGCGATGCGTTGTGGATGGGCGTGTGCGGTACGGCTGGGTTTCTCGGAATCAGACGCTTGATTGAATTTCTCTCCGCGCACTGGCAAACGGTGCATCGTAGCTTGGCTTTCTCCCTAGGTCAGAACTTCGACGCCGTTCTTCCATCCGGCGCCATCTTGGGAGGCGCGCTGCTCAGCAGCCTTTTCCTTACAGGAGTCGTTGGCTTCGTTGCAGCGTTTGTGGCGTCGGTCCTCCGGGCGCGGTGGCTACGGTTTGCGCTATTTTTATTAGGCGCGATGTTTCTTACCGGGAGCAATTGGGGAGATGGGATGGACTTTGCAAAGCAATTTCTCGGCGAGGCGATTCTGCTGGGCGTGATCGCCTTCGGAGTTCGGCGTGTCATGCGGTTTAATGTGTTGGGCTGTCTCCTGGTGGTGGCCCTCCTCGCGCTTCTTGGGGCTGCCGCTCAGTTTTTGGGGCAACCGGACGCGTTTTATCGCACAAACGGCTATGTAGTGGTCCTACTGATGTTATTGCTACTTGCCTGGCCGCTCGCGGTTTGGAGGATGAGAGCAGCGGGCCGTTTAGGGACAGATATGCGCGGTTCAGGCTAGACGGGACGGGCAACCTCTTGCAGCCTGTGGAAATCCGAAACAAATAGGCCTCGGTATTCGTTCTCTAAGTGGAAGTGGATGCTCACCCAAGGGTCTCTTAGTACGTCCAAATTGGGTGGTCGCGTAGTATTCTCCGTGTGTTGGGCTGGCAGATTCGGCCTAAGGTGTTGTTAAATAAGCAGCAACGACCGCACATGAGAAGAGAAAGCGAAATATGCCGCTTCCAAGATTGGCTCTAGCTTTGGCTAATGATTCAGGCCTGGCGGGTGGCACCGGCGCCTCCCTGGCTGCGGTGAACTCTTTGCCCAACCTAAACGAGCGCACCCTTGTGGCGGAAGCTCAAGCCGGCAACCGGGCGGCTTTTGAGGAGCTTGTTCACCGCTACGACCGGGATGTGCTGCGTCTGGCGCTCAACCTGATGAAGCGTCCTGAGGATGCTCGGGACGTGTATCAGGAAGCTTTCTTGAAAGTTTACCGTAATTTGCACCGCTTCCGTTTCGAGTGCAGCTTTTACACCTGGCTCTACCGGATTGTGACCAACGTTTGCCTCGATCAGTTACGCCGCCGCCAGGCCCGGCCCGAGGATCAAGCTCCGGAGTCCAATTCAGGGAATCACGAGGAAGGCATTACGGATTTCTTTGAGCGCCAGCGGGAACACCGCCCTGCGCTCGATCCCGAACGGCAACTTTTTGGGAAAGAGATTCAGGCGCGCATCGCTTCGGCGATGGAGCGGCTATCGCCGCGCGAGCGCGTGGTCTTCGAGTTGAAGCACTACCAAGGGTTAAAATTGCGAGCCATCGGTGATGCGCTGGGCACGACGGAAGAAACCGTGAAAAATTCGCTTTTCCGCGCGACGCGCAAGCTGCGCAGCCAGCTGGGAGGGCTGCGATGAAGGTGCCTCTACAATTCCAATGCAAAGAAGCTGCTGGGCTGCTGGTCTTCTACGCCTGCGGCGAAACGAGCGCGCAAGAAACCGCGCTGATTGAAACGCATCTTGCGGTGTGCGCTGGCTGTGCCGCACAGCTTGCCGAGGAACGCGGGTTGCACGAGTCTTTGATGGAGGCGCTGCAAGCTTCCGAGCAGATTGATACGGGCGGCATACTTCTTTCGCAGTGCCGCAGCGAACTTGCGGAGGCGCTCGATGATTTGTCCGCGCCGCCGTTGCAGGAGCGTTGGCAACCGTTTGGCTGGCTGCGGCGCTGGATCGCGTTGCGCCCGGTTTTGAGCGGCGCGCTTTTGGTTTTGTTTGGCGTCGCGCTCGGCACACAGCTGATGCCATGGATTTCGGCCCGCCTCGATTCCAATTCCAATGGACAGACAGTGAATGTTTCGCCGGCTGCGCGATTCACGGAGGAGCAGCTCTCGAAGATGTCTGTGGCGGGCATCAATTTCGCGTCGGCTTCCGATGGCGCGCCGGGGACGCTGCAGGTTCATATGCGCACGGAAGAACCACTGGTGCTCTCGGGAAACGTGGACGACCCGGACCTACGCCGGGTGTTGACGTACGTGGTTGAGAACGGCGACCAGACCGACGCCGGCGTACGCTTGGATTGTCTGGAAGCGCTGCGGGCTCGGCATGCCGATCTAGACGTGCGACGGGCGTTGCTCTTTGCAGCGCGCAAGGATCAGAACCCTGCAGTGCGCATGAAGGCGCTCGAATCCCTGCGTGACGCCGTTAACGACACGCCCGTGCGTGAAGCTCTGATCGATGCGCTGGAGCACGATGCGAATCCCGGCGTGCGCGTCGAGGCCGTCAACCTGCTGGTTCGCTCGCTGGAGCCGGGCGCGCTGGATTCTATTGAGAATGCCAAACCTGCTCTTGCCCCGGAAGGCTTCGATCGTCCCCTCGATCCCTCGCTGGAACATGTGGTGCGCACTCTCCAGGATCTGCAACGCAATGATCCCAATCGCTACGTCCGGTTGCGGAGCGCCGCAGCTTTGCGGCAGATCGGCCCGCGCGAAGTTCAGTATGAAGTTCAGTGATTTAGGCAGAGATTCCGGCGATAGATGAGCACGAACACGATTTTCAAATCGAGTAGGGGAGCGGTCACGGCCGTACCTCGCATTGCCCTATCGCTTGTTCTCTCTGCCGCGCTCTTGCCGGGATTGGCTTATAGCGCGAAGTCCTTCGAGCCGAATCCCTCCCATCCACCTCTACCCGGTGAGCGCGGTCCGCGCGCGGCGGTTGATCGGTCAGGAACTATACAGACGCGAGATGGTTTGACGCTGCATCTGACGGCGGACGTAGGGTCGGTGCATATCGTTGCGCTCGAACCGGGTGCGTCACCGGTGG
>Ga0210405_10003318_pt1 | contig 15875 bp, 15 predicted proteins | sample IncBWH11MmetaG_FD_155492 | JGI IMG/M metagenome (GOLD analysis project Ga0210405, IMG submission 155492) | Forest soil microbial communities from Barre Woods Harvard Forest LTER site, Petersham, Massachusetts, United States - Inc-BW-H-11-M | ecosystem: Environmental > Terrestrial > Soil >... | reverse complement strand
ACCACGCCTTCATCCTGCCGGCCATCTGCTACCTCTATATTGCCTATTATGGCCTAAGAGGCTCCCGCCCCCGGGAAATCCAATAAATACCCTCTTCGGCCGCTAATCCCCGGGAGAATCCCGAGGTCAGACAAAAAAAGGGCAGGACTAGTGTCCTGCCCCTCATTATTTTTCGAAGCTTTCCGACTCTTACTTGGCCATCTCCAGGCTGGCCAGCTTCAGGTTATCCCCGTCCACGCTGCCCTTCACGGTGACGTGATGCCCGGCATGGGCTGCTACCTTGTCCTGTGCGTCAATCGCATAGACCTTATGGTCCGCGTCGTTGACGAAGACATACTTTGCGCCTTTTTCCTTCACGCACTTCGTGGCGCATTCCGCGTGCTTCTCGTTTGTGCCTTTGGCCCCGCAGGCGCTGTCGGATATATATCCCGTCCAGCTTCCGTCGGCTCCCAAAGTGAGGACCGCTGTACAAAGAGTGAGTGCTAAACCTGCTGCGAATTTAACTTTCATGTTTATTCCCCTCCTGAAATTCAGCTTCCTGTTCGTCCCCGACAGGGCGCGCCCTTTAGGGTGTCACAACTATCAACTACGTGTCCAGACCCGCAAGTGGATGTTACCTCTTGTGTCCGAACAGCAAAAAGGGAGGAATCTTTCGATCCTCCCCATTCGCTCCTGCTCTCAAGGAACTAAAGTGGCCCACCGGGCTTTCCTTACTGCCCGGAGGTGTTGGTGGCCGCTGTCGCTGCGCCCGCCGACTTCGGCGTGGACAGGTAGCCCGTGATCGTGTTCTTGTTCACGTCGAACACCACGATTTCAAAGGGCGAAGTCCGTCCCGTCCCCTTCACGTAGAACTGCACCGGCTCGCCGGCCGTCCGGTCCTTCTTTTCAATGGACTTGTCGTCAGCCAGCACCGTGATCGTGTACTTCGATTTCTTCGAGTCTGTCTTGTTCAGCGCGATAGCTACCGGCCCGACGTGCTGCGCCGTCTTTGCGCGCTGGATGGTGAACTCGAAATAGTTCCGGTCGCCGCGGCGCTTCAGGTCTTCCAGGTCGTCGTGGTTGCGCGCAATCAAGCCGCTCATCACGCCCATGTCGCCCGTGGCGCGATCCAGCTTGCCCTTGGCTTCATCCAGGTCGTTCTTCACGCCTGTTACATCGCCGCTCAGCTTGTTCACATCTTCGATGTTCGCCTTTGTGCCAAGCTGCGTGTTCACGTCCGTCAGCTTCTTGTTGTAGGCCACAACCGATGCCTTGGTCTGCTTGCGCGCATGGTCGAGCTCTTCCTGTGTAACGTTCAATTTATTCGTCACGACTTTCAAGTCGCTCTCAAGTTGCTGGTTTTCGTCATCGGTCTTTGCCAGGCGCTGCATCAATGCTTCGTTCTGCTGTTTCACCGAAGCTTGCACGCTCTGCTCAGTCTGTTTCCCTTGATTCAGGGCGCTCCAGCCTATTCCAATGCCAAGTAGGGAGGTCGCCCCCAAAGCCGCAATGGCCAGGCCTACCCACCGGGGTGCCGCTGCCTGCGTTGTGGATTCCTGAAACTCGCTCATGAATGTCGTCTCCTTTTATCGGCGGTGCCGCCGCTTGCCTGGTAGATGGGCACTCCCACAACCAAAGTTCGGCCCCCGCCGGGACGGCCTACAAGCCGCTGGAGGACAAAGGGTTAGGGGTCACCGCGGAGAGCGACACGTTCACTTCAAAAAGTCCTAGTACTAGTAAAGATTACAGGTTCAGCAGGGCAAGCGCAAATTTTACAGAAGTGTCAATCGGGTAAAACCTGCATTTCCGCGTAAGGTGAAATAAAATCGGGCATGACGGCGATCCTCTGTCATGCCCTTAAGTATTTCTCGTATAAGTAGTTAATTCTGCAGTTCAGGCAGCTTGCGAGTCAGAGACCGGCTTCGGCAGCCCAAAATAGCGATCCAGGGTGGTTGTGGCAGCGTCCAAAACCAGGCGGCAATCCGAGCAGTCTTGCAGATGGTGCTCAATCTCCCCTTGCACGCTTGGGGAGAGTTTTCCCTCTAAATACATACAAATCAAATGGATAGTGTCTCGACAGCTCATGCCAATGTCCCCCAGTTTCCGCCCAGTCCCCCCGGATTGGTACATCTACCAGTGCACCTGCCTCGCCAAAGTTCCTGGTTCTGCCGTCAATCCATTAAATCGTCTATTTTTAGCGACTTATGTGAATCTAGGGCCCCTCGATGTAGCGACTGCTCCGCATTCCCGGGAAAACTTTACCCCGCTTTGATGCTCCTTGTTCCGTCTTGGCTATGTCAGTTATCGCAGCGGCGTGTTTACCATCCGCTTCAACGCCGCTATACGGTCTTCGAGCGGCGGGTGGGTGCTGAACAGCGACGAGAGCGTGCCACTGCCGAACATCGGTTTTACGATGCATAGGGCAGACGTGCTCGGCGAAATTGCCGTAGTCGGGATCCGCCGATTATACATTCCAAGCTTTTCCAGTGCGCTGATAAGTCCGTAAGGCTGCCCCACCATCCGCGCCCCGGTTTCATCCGCCGCATATTCGCGCGTGCGCGACAAAAACAGTTGCAGCAGCAGCGCCGCAAACGGCGCCAGAAAGATCATCAGCAGCGCGGAGAGTCCGCCGCCTCCGCGGTCATCATCCCGGTCCTTTCCGAATCCGCCAAACAGCATGGCCCATCTCCCCATCTGCGCCATGTATGTGATCGCCCCTGCAATCGTGGCCGCAATCGAACTTACCAGGATGTCGTAGTTTCGAACATGTGAAAGCTCATGCGCGATCACGCCTTCCAGTTCATCGTCATTCATGATTTCCATCAATCCCTGGGTCACTGCCACCGAAGCGTGCCTCGGGTTGCGGCCGGTGGCAAACGCGTTCGGCGCCACGTCCGGAACGAGATAAAGCTTCGGCACGGGAATGTTGGCTTTCGCGGCCAGGCGTTCCATCACGTCATACAATCGCGGCAGTTGCTCGCGTGAAACCGGCTGTGCTCCGCTCGACGCCAGCGCGATCTTGTCCGAAAAAAAATAAGAGGCGAAATTCATCACCACGGCAAACAGCAGCGCGATTTGCATGCCGCTGCGCCCGCCGATCGCGCCGCCCGCCACCACCAGCACCACGGTCAGCAGGATCAGAATTGCCCCAGTACGCAAAACTTTCATGTAGTTGGCCTTTCCCTATAAATACGCATCAACTCCCGCGGAATTTCATCTCCGGAGCGAGCGAGGGTAGCTTCAACACCCGCTCCAAGCGCTGGCGTTCCCCCGCCGCGTTACTTCTTTCCTGCCGCAGCCGGCTGCTTCACCGTCACGCGCTCGAATCGCATCGTCTCTTTCTGGCCATCGCGATCCACGCGCACGCGGTCTGCCGGCAACACTTTGCCTTCCAGGATTTGCAGCGCCAGAGGGTCCTGAATCAGCCGCTGGATCGTCCGCCGCAGCGGCCTCGCCCCATACGCGGGATCGTAACCCTCGCTCAGCAGCAGCTCGGTCGCCGCCGGAGCGATCTCCAGCGCAATCTGCCGTTCCGCCAGCAGTTGCTCCACGCTCTTCAGCATCAGCTTGACGATACTCGCCAGTTGTTCCTTTCCAAGCGGATTGAAAATCACGATCTCGTCAATCCGGTTGATGAACTCCGGCCGGAACGACGCCCGCAGCGCTTCCATCGCTTCCTTCCGCGCGCGCTCCGGATCTTTCGCCGACAACTCAAAAATCGCCGTCGATCCCACGTTGCTCGTCATCACCAGCACCGTGTTCCGGAAATCCACCGTGCGGCCCTTACCGTCCGTCAGCCGGCCGTCCTCGAGAATCTGCAGCAACACGTTGAACACGTCGGGATGCGCCTTTTCGATCTCGTCGAACAGAACCACCGAATAGGGATGCCGCCGAACCTGTTCCGTCAGTTGCCCGCCCTCTTCGTAACCGACATACCCTGGAGGCGCGCCAATCAAGCGGGAAACCGCGTGCTTCTCCATGTACTCGGACATATCAATGCGGATCATCAGCTTTTCATCGTCAAACAAAAATTCCGCCAGTGCCCGCGCCAGTTCCGTTTTGCCCACGCCCGTGGGCCCCAGAAAAATGAACGAGCCAATCGGACGCTTCGCGTCGGAAAGCCCGGCCCGGCTGCGACGCACCGCATTCGCCACGCGAGCAAGCGCCTCATCCTGTCCGACCACGCGCTGCCGCAGCCGCTCTTCCATGTGCACCAGCTTTTGCGCTTCGCCCTCCAGCAAACGTCCCACGGGAATCCCCGTCCATTTGCTCACCAGTTTCGCAATGTCCTCTTCGTCGACCTCTTCCTTCAGCATCGGCGCGTCTTTCTGCACAGAGGCAAAACGCTCCTGCGCGGCGTTCAGCTCGCGCTCCGCCTGCGCAATCTTTCCATAACGTATCTCGGCCACCTTGGCCAGTTCGCCCGCCCGTTCGTAGCGCTCCGCCTCCGCCTTCAACTGCTCAATCTGTTCCTTCAGCTTGCGGATTTTGCCGATGGCTTCCTTCTCCGCCTGCCACCGCGCCTTGCGCCCGCTCGAATCTTCCTTCAGTTTCGCGAGCTCCTTTTCGATTTGTTTGCGCCGCTCCACCGAGTGCGCATCCGTTTCCTTCAGCAGCGCCTGCCGCTCGATTTCCAGCTGCATGATCCGCCGCTCGATTTCATCAATCTCCGTCGGCAGGGAATCGATCTGCATGCGCAAGCTCGCCGCCGCTTCGTCAATCAGGTCAATCGCCTTGTCCGGCAGGAATCGGTCGGAAATGTAGCGGTCGGACAACGTCGCCGCCGCCAGAATCGCGGCGTCCTTGATGCGCACGCCATGATGCACTTCGTAGCGTTCTTTCAAGCCGCGCAGAATCGCAATCGTATCCTCCACGGTCGGCTCGGAAACCATCACCGGCTGAAACCGCCGCTCCAGCGCCGGGTCTTTTTCGATGTATTTCTTGTATTCGTTCAGCGTCGTAGCGCCAATCGCCCGCAATTCGCCCCGCGCCAGCGCCGGCTTCAGCATGTTGGAAGCGTCCATCGCTCCTTCCGCGGCCCCCGCCCCAACCAGGGTATGCAACTCATCGATGAACAGGATGATCTGCCCTTCAGCCTCGGAAACTTCCTTCAGCACCGCCTTCAAGCGTTCCTCAAACTCCCCGCGAAACTTCGCGCCGGCCACCAGCGCCGCCATGTCCAGGGCCACCAGCCTCTTCGTTTTCAAAACGTCCGGAACGTCGCCGGAAACAATCCGTTGCGCCAGTCCTTCCACAATCGCGGTCTTCCCCACGCCCGGCTCGCCAATTAGCACCGGATTATTCTTCGTGCGCCGCGCCAATATCTGCATCACCCGCCGAATCTCTTCGTCGCGGCCAATCACCGGGTCCAGCTTTGATCGCCGCGCCAGATCCGTCAGGTCGCGCGCATATTTCTCGAGCGACGCATACGTAGTTTCCGGATTCTGTGAAGTCACCCGCTGGCTGCCCCGAACCCCCGCCAACGCCTGAAGGATCGCTTCATGCGAAGCGCCGTGCTTCTTCAGCAATTTTCCCGCGGGATCCTTCTCAGCCCCGGCAATGGCCAAAAACAAATGCTCCGTCGAAACGTACTCGTCCTTGAACTTCCGCGCCTCATCAAACGAGCGCTCCAGCACATCATTGAACGCCCGGCTCATGTTGTGTTGCCCGAACCCCTGCACCTTCGGCAGCTTGCTAATCTCCCGCTCCACATCCTGCATCAGCAATTCATTGCGAATGCCCAGCCGCGCCAGCAGCGGCGGCACCACGCCGTCCTTCTGCTCCACCAGCGCCACCAGCAGGTGCAGCGGCTCAATCGACTGGTTCTCATACCGCGCAGCAATCTCCTGCGCTTCCTGTACCGCCTCCTGGGCCTTCACGGTCATTTTGTCGAAACGCAACATAAATCCCTCACAAACTCAATTCTTCAAGAAACGGGGCTGGCTCTCTCTGCGCCAGCCCCGTATGCTAACTCACGGCGGGATTCGCCGTGACAACACTTTTCTAACTTACCGGCCTGCCGCTGCCGCTTACGCCGCCCGCGTCTCCACGTTCACCTTGATCTGCTTCGGCTTGGCTTCTTCCTTCTTGGGAATCGCGAGCGTCAGCACTCCGTTTTTGTACTCGGCCTTGATCGCCTCGCTGTTCACGGTGTTGGCGAGCGAGAAGCTCCGGCTGAACGAACCATACGCCCGCTCCACGCGCAGGTAGTTGGTCTCGTTCACCTTCTTCTCAAACTTCCGCTCACCGCGAATCGTGAGGATGTTGTTCTCGACACGGATGTCGAGGTCCTCCGGCTTCACGTCCGGAAGATCCGCCTTCACCACCAGTCCGTGCCCCGTCTCGTAAATGTCCACTGCGGGCGCCCAGGTAGTGATGCTGGACTCCTCCGAGGAACGCTCGAAGGCCTCGTTGAAGAGGCGATTGAGCTGCTCCTGGAGAGGGTGAGTGCGAAAAGGTCCAAAACGGCTGATTGCAGTTCTCATTGTCATATCCTCCAATGGCTTGTTGTATAAAAATCATATAATCTTAGTGTACTACTGTCAAGTATTTTCCCAGCCTCACCATTCCATCATTATGTGTCTTATTTTGTGTATATTACATAGATCATGCAGCCCTTAGCAGTCTTCCGCCCTAACGCTCCCCCAGAAGCCCAGTTCCTGCTATCATTTCCTTCTTGTTATAGTTGAGCTCCATGCGCGTGGACGACTTCAACTATGACCTACCCCTCAACCTGATCGCCCAGCGCCCTCTCGACCGCCGCGACGCCTCTCGCCTCCTCGTCGTCGAACGCACGAACGGAGGCCTCACGGACGCAGAATTCTCCCGGCTCCCGGACTTCCTCACCGGGGAAGAACTGATCGTCTTCAACAACGCCCGCGTCATTCCCGCTCGGCTCTTCGGCAAACGCCTCGGGGTTCACTCGCAAAAATCCTCTCGCAAAACGGTCCGCGAACACTTGTCCGGAAACGTCGAAGTATTTCTCACCCGAAAACTCGAAAACGATGTTTGGGAAGCTCTGGTGCGCCCTGGCAAGAAAATGCAGGTAGGCGAGCGGGTGCGATTTGGTCGAGATGAACTCGAAGCGGAAATTCTCTCACGGGGCGAATTGGGAATTCGCACCGTCCGCTTCACTGCGCATAACGCGCTTTCCGTCGAAGTAAATCTGGAACGCCTCGGCCACGTCCCTCTTCCGCCTTACATCGATCGTCCTGATGAAGCAGCCGATCGCCAGCGCTACCAAACGGTCTACGCCCGCCGTCCAGGCGCCGTCGCGGCCCCCACGGCCGGCCTTCACTTCACACCGGAAATCCTCGAAAGACTCAAAGCAAAAGGTTCTGAACTCTGCGAAATAACCCTCGATGTCGGCCTCGGCACCTTCCAACCCGTCCACACCGAAACCCTCGAGGAACACAAAATCCACTCCGAAGCCTGCGAAATCACTCCCGAAGTGGCCGACAAAATTCGCCAGGCAAAATCCAAATCCCGCCCGATCCTCGCCGTCGGAACCACCGTTGTACGCGCCTTGGAAGACGCGGCCACGCGTGCGATCGCTGCGGGGCAGGGAAGTCTAATCGCCGCCGGCCGCGCCGAAGCGGAAATCTTCCTTCTCCCCGGCCACAACTTCCGCGTCGTGGACAAGCTGCTCACAAACTTCCACCTGCCGAAATCCACTCTCCTGGCGCTCGTATCCGCGTTCGCGGGGCGCGAAAATATCCTGCAGGCCTACCGCCACGCGGTCGCCGAACACTATCGTTTTTACAGTTATGGGGATTGCATGCTGATCCGCTAGCGGCGGACGAAGGCCGATGCAGGTTGCGGGATCTTCATGTTCAGCGCGGATAAAAGTGAAGCCAACTTCTCCCCGGCAGCCACCGCCGGGAACTGCCACTTCAAAAGTTCCCCCGAGAGGAGAACGAGCAGGGAAGCTGCCATCGCGGACAGCTCCCCTCGCATCGGGTTAGGAAAGTTCACGGGCGCTCCCCTTACTCGGAGAGAACGAATACTTGGGATTTGCCTTCGAAGCGCAATTCCAGCACGCGGCCGTCTTCATTCGAAACGATCACCGTGTAGGGCGACTTCTGGCTGCGGTCTTCCCAGCGTCCTGCGGATTCCGCAACGACTTTCTTGCCGTTGAGAAGCGTGATGTGGTTGTCGTCGATCATGGCGCGGTAATCGCCGGCTTTCACATCCACTTTGCCGAACTTTACCGAGTGGGAAACTGCAAGAGCCTTGGCGACCGGCTTGGCGAAAACGGGCACCGTGATTGCCAGCGCGGCGGCGAGTGCCAGACTGCGGACCAACGTGTTGCTTTTCATGTGTGTCTTTCCTTTCGAGGAGCGAGTCAACCGAGACTTGTCCGAAACGGAAGGAGTATTGACACACAAGCAGGCGAAGAGTAGCCTCTCGATGAAGACACCTCTTCTTCCTGGTCCAAGAGCCGGAAAGACTGCGTGTCACTGGCCCCGCGGCTGCCACCGCGGGGTTTCGTTTCTAAACTCTATCCATCCCGAACAGCCTGAAACTCGGTTGCACTGGTATAGACGAAACCCACTAGGCGAATGTTTCGTGGCTTTCCCTAGTTTTTTTGTTACATTTTTCCCTCTGCAATTCGTCCCCTGGGGGTACCAGGCAATAATTACTTTGCCGTGTGCAGCTTCCCCTGGGTTCATCTATACTCTGGAAAGGTCCGGGACCCCGGGATGCGACTTTTAGTCCTTACGGATATCCACGCAAATCTTTCAGCTCTGGAAGCCTCTCTCAGCGCCGTGGAGGGAAGCTGGCAGCGCTTGGTTTGCCTCGGCGATGTCGTCGGTTATGGACCCGATCCCAATGAAGTCACCACGCGCATCCGCGAACTCGGCGCTGTAACAATCCGGGGCAATCATGACAAGGCGGTTGCCGAGCTCATGCCCACCGACGACTTTAATCCCGTGGCCAAAGCCGCTGTGAATTGGACCCGCTCTCAACTTTCCAACGAAAATCTGGACTGGCTCGCCGGCCTCCCTCAGGGCCCTCTGGAAGCCGAAGGAGTCGTTCTGGTACATGGCGCGTTCCAGGACGAGGACGAATACGTCTTCACTCCTTCGCAAGCCCTCGAAGGCCTTTTGGATTCCACCAGCCAGGTAACTTTCTTTGGCCACACCCATCATCAAGGTGGCTTTTCTTATCAGGATCCCGAACTCGAAGTGCTCTCGCTCCACCCACGCAGTAACGAATCGCATTGCGCCCTGCGTCTGGAAGATTCCAAACGATATTTGCTAAATCCTGGTTCTATCGGCCAGCCGCGCGACACCGATCCCCGCGCCGGTTTCGCCATCGCCGATCTCGAAAACCGCACCGTGGAGTTCTGGCGCGTTCCCTACGACATCGCCGGCGTGCAGCAACGCATGCGCGATGCAAAATTGCCGGAGCCGCTCGTCCTCCGGCTACAGGTTGGCCGCTAAACTTTTTTCCGGCCGCAAATCCGCCGGCAAGGAAAATCATGCAGGAAATTTTGCAAAATCAGCCGGAGCCGGAACAACGGAAGCCGTTGCCGCTGAACGTCCTCCTAGGCGCTCTCGTCATAGTCGCGATTGCTCTGACGTTTTGGTTGGCCTTCAAAGCTCCCCAGGGAAGTTCATCCCGCATCGCGCCCTCAAGCGTTTCCGTCCCCATGAGCCCGGCGGAGCGGGCCTACGCAAAAAACATTCAGATTGAAAACATCGCCCTCAGCCGCGCCGAAAATTTCATTCACCAAGAGGTAACGATTCTGAACGCCGACGCCGTAAATACCGGCCAGCAGACCGCCGCCGGCTTGACTGTCACCGTCGAATTCTTCGACGACCTCCACCAGGTAGTTCTTCGCGAATCTCGCAGCGTCCTCGGCTCCCCCGTGGGTGCGCTCGGACCCGGCCAGCGGCGCAGTTTTTCCATCTCCTTCGATCGTGTTCCTTCCAGCTGGAATCTGCAGCAGCCCTCGGTCCAGGTCACCTATCTACAACTCGCCACCTTAAAATAAGTTCGGCGTCGGCCCCGCCGAAAACTGGCACCGCGGCCTCGGTGTAATGTTTCGTCAATAAAACCTGTTAACAAAATTTGATTTGGCAGTCACTCTTCGCCTCTTGCCTTCCTCGTGATTCAAGGTAGAATCGTGTCCTCTTTGGTACAAGGACCCAACTTTGAGTTTCAACATTCAAATCCGCCAAGCCGACAAAGTGACGCTCGTGGACGTCAGCGGCCGCCTCACCTCATTCGAAGGACAAGCCTTTCGCGACGCAATTCAGCGCCTGCTTCGCCAGGGCGAAAACAACATCGTCTTAAATCTGAAAGGACTCGATTACCTCGATAGTTCCGGGGTCGGCGAACTCGTTCGCAACTATCTAGCGGTAGTCAAAAAGGGCGGCGCAATGAAAGTGGTGGGACTCGCGCCGAAAGTGGAAGAAATTCTGAAGGTCACGCAGCTCTATCAGGTTTTCCCGGAATTTCCCGACGAACAATCTGCCCTCGAAAGTTTTCCCAAATCCAGCCGCTGCGCAAATTCTTAATCCAGGAATTTCGTTCTCGCGAAAATGTCGGCTGAAAATAGGAGAGGAGCCTGATCTCCACGTGAGTGGCTCTCAAGCTCCCCGGGGTGTGTCCTCGAAGTGGTTGTTATAAGTTTAGATGCGCCTCAAGGAAAAAGGTTTCTTAAAAGTTACCCTGCCTGAAAGTTTTTTGGGGTATCGCGTAAGTTTTAATAAAACAAATACTTACGCCACCGTTCGTCGCGATGTCCAATCAATCTCATCAACTGCCGCGAGGTATGCAGCGTAAACGGCCGCGGTTTCCGCGCCAGTTTCAGCCCCGCCTCTTCCGGCGTCCGGTCGCCCTTGTCGTTGTTGCACCGGTAGCAGCAGGCCACCAGGTTCTCCCAACTCGATCGCCCGCCCCGCGAGCGCGGCATTACGTGGTCCAGCGTCAATTCCGAACTGGGGAAAATCTTCCCGCAGAACTGGCACGTATTCCGGTCGCGCAGCAAAATGTTCTTTCGCGAAAGCGCACGGCTCTGCTGCGGAATATGCCGGTACGCCAGCAGCCGGATCACCGAAGGCACTTTGTGGGCATGCGCTGAGGAATGCACCTCCGCGTTGTGCACTTCCTCCGCCTGCGCCACGCCCTTCAACAGCAGCACCATCGCCCGGCGCACTGCGGTCACATTGATCGGCTCGTAAGTGGCGTTCAGAACCAGGACTGGTTCCTGCATCAGGGAAGCACGGCGGGGAGTGAGGTTGTGAACATGGCGCGTTCCAACATTCCCCGAAGCGCCGGGCACAAGCACGCCGCCCGCTTCGGGGACGTATCGCCCCCGGGGATCGACCGCCTCTGGTCGTCTTGCGCTCATCGCGCGCCCTTAAGGCTGAAAACTTTCTCTGACCGGGACTCCTTGCCTCACGGCCCGGGCGATCGTCAACCCGGCCACCGATTTGGCGCCTGCTTCGCGCAACGCACGCAAACATGCGTCCAGCGTCGCTCCCGACGTCATAACATCATCTAAGAGCAAGATTCGCAAATTGTCAACCCGGCCGCCTTCTCGGATGACAAAAGCGCCACCTACGGCTTCCCAACGTTCTTCATAATGAAGGAGATGTTTCTCGGGGCCGGGCTCGTTCCTGTTCTAACAAAACTGGTCATCAGCACAATCGCCCGGGCCAGCGCCCCGTCCGTAAACTGCAAAACTCCGCGCAGCGTCAAACGCAAACCCCCGCTCCCGGCACTCCCGGCAAACGCTCGCGTCTCCACCCACGTAGCCGCCTTCCGTCCATGGTTGTCCGTACCGTTCGCAGATCTCCTCCGGAAGTTCCCGAAACGATTTCAAACCCGCATCCTAAATCGGCAGGCGATCCGCCCGGGCGAGCAAAGCCTCGCAAATCCGGCAACCGGAAGGCGAGAGAACAGACGCAACCGCGCCGGGCGAGCGACTCCAGCCAGCGCGCCACGTGAACGCGGGAGTTCGGAAGGGGGCATCATCTGCCGCACGAACCGCAACCGCCTTGATTATAATTTAATTAGCTAATGAAAAGGGAACGAAGTTTACCGTTTACAGCAGTCCCCGTTTACAGCAGGCCCTGTTCCTTCTTTTCCTGGCAAGTGATGCAATGCTTGGCCCAGGGCACGGCTTCCAGGCGCTTCTGTTGCATCTCTTCCTGGCAGTTCGCGCAGGTCCCGTACTCTTCGTTCCGGATCCGCTTCAACGCTTCGTCAATCATGTTCAGGATCGCGCGGTCGGTATTGGTCTGCCCAAACAGAAACTCCTTCGTGTACGAATTGGCTGCCTTGTCCGCCAGGTCCACCGTCGGGTCGTCGTCCGCCTGCCGCCCTTCCTCTTCCGTGCGCGTGATAGTTCTCACCAGTTCATCGCGGCGATTCAGCAATTTCTTCTTGTAATATTCCAGGCGCTTCTTATCCATATTCTTTCTGACCTCACCCAGATGGCTCCAAAGGGCCATCTAAAAACTCCGTAGTGTAGACTGCCCAACCTTTGCTGTCAAGATTACGCAGATGGCAAACCAATCTCTTTGGTTGCATCGCACGGGGGTCTCGCGCCTTCCTCTCCGCGCTCCCGCCAAAACGTCAACAATGTTCGGAACTTGCTTGCTAGATCTGCGATTGCCTTCGCGCGGCGGCGATGGCACGATTTTGTGAATGCAAAACTGGCAGGGGCGCATCCAAACTAAACTAACTGCACTAAACTAACTGCAGATCCGTACTCGTTGCCGTCATTTCCGCCAACGATTGCCCACGGCCCCGGCTCATTTTTGGCCGGTCCTATTCGATGCAGTTTCCCCGTTTTTGGTACAAGCCTCTGGCGGCGTTTAACCGTCGCCTCTTTGGGTTGTTCGCGCTAATGACAACTCGGTTTATTTCAGGAGCCTTTTAGCGATGGGGCAATATTTATATAGGATTTCCTGGAACCGACTTCTTCTTTAACTCAAAAGGGTCCGGACGGATTAGGTCCGGACCCTTCGACTTTGCCGCAACTAGCCCGACACTAGAGACTTCCGGTATGAGCTCGGAACTTTGCCGCGGCACCGCGCCTTGCCTATTGTCGAAATCAATCGATTTGGCGGCGCGCCTCGTCGGCATCGGCAGCCAGTTCGCGGAGCTTTTCCACGAACCCGTCTGACTTTCCGCTCTTTGACGTGTGGCCGATGAACAAGCCGTCGTCTATCAAGCTTTGCAGCGCGGCCTTCGCCGCATTCTCGGTTTCCGTTGGTCGAATAATCGAGACCGGCCCGAACTTCTTGTTCAGGAAGATCGTCGGCTCCGGCATGATCAGGTTGGTCTGCAGTTCGTCCGCTTGGGCGGTTGTGTGCGTGGGATCATTTAGGTTCGGGAAGGTCACAGTGGCCCCTGTCGAACCCGGGAATCCCGTATCCGTATCCGTCAACTGAATCGCATTGCCGGCTTTGTCGTGCCACGTCTGGAAATGCGACGTTTCTGTCGGCCCAATCGATAGCAGAATTCGCAATACCTCCACATTGCTCACGCGTTGCGCGAGTTGCGGATAGAGACTGCTCCCGCCTTGCTCGATGAACGCAAAGTGAAAGCCTGCCGTGTTGGCGATGGCTTGCGTGTGAACGGAAACACCGCCAGGCTGATTCGGATCCGCAATCAGGTCTTGGTTGCTCCTCGGTATGGCGGTGTGCTGGTTTTTAGCCAGCGTCGGAATTGCCTGGGCGAAGCTGTCGCCCAAATCAGGGTTCAAGGAGTCGCTCCGGTAGCGGGTCCACCAAGTTGTGTCCACCGTGAGCTGCGTGAGATTGGTGAGCCGGCCCGTATTTGGCACACCGGGAACCTGGCTCGGGGGCAAAGTGAAAAATTGGCTGAGGTCGGCCACCGCCTCGCCCTTTGACTCCAGGTAGTTACGAAGGAAAGATTCGTGGCTGATTTCATCGTCGGTGTTGTCGTCAATATATTGCGGCATGTCGCCGTCCAGTTGCTGAAGTCCGAGGATATAAAGTGGAGCTAGTGCAGTCGGGATTGGCGCACCATTGAGTGAGAGATCAATGGGAGATTTGCCTACCGTGCCCGGAACATTGGCTCCGGCGCCCCCAAGCTCGGCATACTGCCGCCAGAGGTCGGTCTCGATCGTTTCCAGCGCCTGCAGAAAACGCAGGATTGCCGCGTCTCCCCTGTTAAGCCTGCCATTGCCATCCTCGTGCTCTTGAGCGAAAGCACGCGACGGCGATTTCAGCAGTCCCATGCCCACTGTTGCTGCGCCTGCAGCCGCAACACCCTTTCTCAAAAATGACCGCCGGTTGGATGACCAGCCGGCGGAAATCTGCGGATCCTTTTTTTTCATTTCTTTCTCCTTTGTGAACACGTAATCACGGCCCCCACGGCACAACCGTGTGTTTTCTGGCAGCCGTTTGATGGAAGACTAAGCGGAGAGTTGGAACGGGTTGTCATCTTTACATCAATCGAAAGTCATTAATTTTTCGGGTTTCGCGCGGAAAAATAGACAGGCTTGTGACCCTGCGCGGCCCTCAAAATGCGTTCGTCGCCACGCCTCGACTGTTTCAGCCCTATTTTCGAAGGACGAATTCACGTCTGAATTTCTACGAATATTTTGTCCCGGCTAAAGCGTTTTCAGGGCTACCCCCGTCTAACTGTGCGTCCTGCCCGGGTGTGGGCCTTTGCACAATATCTTCCTGGAAGCCCCGACTGCGGTTTAGGGCTCCATCCGGCAATTTGTTGAGGAACGCGCTGGGAGATCTCTATGAAAAACTCGCTCTTGTTGTTGTCGGCGCTTTCCTTGCTGCTGGCTCCTGCGGGAAACGCGAACCCGCAGAACCGCGCTCCGCAAACCGGCTCCAATCCGTCTGCTGAAGACAAAACTCCCCCCAGTTACGACATGAAGCCCCAAGCACTCCTCGACCTACAGGATATGCACAAGAAAATGGTGGGCTTGGCCACCGCCATTCCGGCCGAAAAATATACCTGGCGCCCGGAGCCGGGAGTTCGCTCGATCAGCGAACTCTTCCTGCATGTCTCCGGGGCCAACTTTGGTTATCCCCCGCTCGTCTCCGGCACCGCGCCAGCTCCCGGTTTCAAAGCCGAAGGCTTTGAAACCTCCACAACAGACAAAGCCAAAATCATGGAGCAATTAAATCAGTCCTTTGCTTATGCGGAGGCCGCGATCAAGAGCATGTCCAACGCCGATTTCGCCCGGCCCGAAAAAAAGCTCGGCCCCGACGCCAACGATGGTGATGTCATCTATCTCATGATCGTTCACAACCACGAGCATCTCGGCCAGACCATCGCCTATGCCCGCCTCAACGGCATCACCCCTCCCTGGACCGAGGAGGCGCAAAGGAAGGCCAAAGCCGACAAAGACGGCGCTGCCAAAAAGAAGGAGTAACCGCTTTTTCCGGCGGTCTTAAACCGCTACAATCCTCAATGAAAACCGGCACTTGGCTGCTTTTCCCACAGCTTCCACAGGGGTGTGGAAAGCTCTGAAAAAAGTTTGGTGAAATGCTTGACATATTTCCGGCTTGATGTAAGATTACAAATGGTTCGGCACTTCCTCAAAAGTGCTGGGCCGTGCAGGGGATTCACAGTCGGGTCTCAAGTTCTCCAAGAACAGATCCTATAGTGAGGCGCCTTACGAGCACTGGGTAAAATCCTGTCGAGCTTCGCGTGGAGCCGCTAACATCAGGCGGCTGTGCCCGGCGCTCGACGCCGGGTTTCGTATTTTACGGGGCGGTTTTTAGCGGCATCAGATGCTAGAAACTCCCAGGTCTTCCGCAAGGAAGACGCCTCGATGCAAATCGGGGCCCCTGATGGGATCAGGGCCAACGTTCTTTGACAACAGTAAGGCTGGCAAATTCACGCCGACAACTCGGACGCGATTACGGTCGCCCCGGGGATTGATG
>Ga0210405_10003317_pt1 | contig 15881 bp, 15 predicted proteins | sample IncBWH11MmetaG_FD_155492 | JGI IMG/M metagenome (GOLD analysis project Ga0210405, IMG submission 155492) | Forest soil microbial communities from Barre Woods Harvard Forest LTER site, Petersham, Massachusetts, United States - Inc-BW-H-11-M | ecosystem: Environmental > Terrestrial > Soil >... | reverse complement strand
CCGGAGGCGTCGGCAAGGCCGCCATCGAATGCGTGCTCAATCATCCGCAGCTCGAGCTGGTCGGGTGCTGGGTACACAGCGCGGACAAGAACGGGCGTGACGTCGGCGAGATCCTCGGCACCGCTGCACTGGGCGTCACCGCCAGCTCCAGCAGCGAGGAGGTGCTGGCGCTGGATGCCGACTGCGTGGTGTACAGCCCGCTGGTGCCTAACGACGAAGAGGTGGTCGCGATTTTGCGGTCCGGCAAGAATGTAGTGACCCCGGTCGGCTGGGTATACCCCGATCCGGGAAACTCGCGTCACAAGGCCGTCGCCGACGCGGCGGTCGAAGGTGGGGTGACCCTGCACGGTTCGGGGATCCACCCCGGCGGCATCACCGAGCGATTCCCGCTCATGCTGTCCTCGCTGTCGTCGGCGGTTACCCATGTGCGCGCAGAGGAGTTCTCCGACATCCGCACCTACAACGCCCCGGACGTTGTCCGGCACATCATGGGATTCGGCGGTACCCCTGAGGAAGCCATGCAAGGGCCGATGGCCAGCCTGCTGGAGGCAGGTTTCAAACAATCGGTACGAATGGTCGCCGACCACATGGGATTTCGCATCGATCCGAATATCAGAACCATCCAGGACGTCGCCGTGGCGACCTCCGACATCGACTACAGCCCATTTCCGCTTCCCACCGGAACCGTGGCCGCGCGTCGGTTCCGCTGGCAGGCCCTCGTCGACGGTGAGCCGGTCATCACCGCGGCGGTCAACTGGCTGATGGGGGAGGAAAACCTCGAACCGGCCTGGAATTTCGGTGGGCGCGGCGAACGGTTCGAGGTCGAGATCACCGGCGACCTGACCGTGAGCCTGACCTTCAAGGGACTGCAACCGGAGACGATTGCCGAAGGACTGCAACGAAATCCGGGTGTCGTGGCCACCGCCAACCACTGCGTCAACGCCATTCCCGACGTCTGCGCCGCCGAGCCCGGCATCAAGACCTACCTGGACCTGCCGCTATTCGCAGGGCGCCCGGCGCCCAACCTTGCGGCGGCTAACCGGTGATCCTCGACGTCTTCCGTCTCACCGACCTGGTCGCGATCGTCACCGGTGCCGGCGCCGGCATCGGCCGTGAGATCGCGGTGGCATTCGCCGAGGCGGGCGCCGACGTCGTCGTCGCCGCACGCACCGCGGCCGACCTCGACGACACCGTGCGGCTCATCGAGCACACCGGTCGCCGCGGGCTGGCTGTCGTCACCGACGTGATGGTCGAAGACGATCTCAATCGGCTGGTATCCACCACCGTCGAGCAATTTGGGCGACTCTCGGTCCTGGTCAACAATGCGGGTGGAACCCCGCCGCGGCCGGCGATGCAGACGTCCTCGCGATACCTCACCACCGCATTGCAATTCAACGCTGTCGCACCGTTTTTGCTGAGCAAGCTGGCGGCCCAGGCCATGGTCGAGACCGATGGCTCGGGATCCATCGTCAATGTCTCGTCGCGGTCGGGCGACATGGTGATGAATTGCATGGTCGCCTACGGCGCGGGCAAAGCGGCACTGAACATGGTCACCCAGAACATGGCGGCCGAACTGGCCCCGCGGGTGCGGGTCAACGCGATCGGTGTCGGGGGTGTCGCCACGCAGTCGATGGACTTTGTCATGTCCGACGACGCGTTGCGGGTCCAGTACGAATCGAACACCCCGATGGCACGGATCGGTACCCCGCGCGACATCGCGGCCGCCGCACTGTATCTCGCGTCGCCAGCCTCGTCGTGGGTGACCGGCGTGATGTTGCGCGTCGACGGCGGAACCACCAAACCAGCATTCGAGCTGCCGACGCCGCCACTTCAACCCGCCCACCAACAGGAGACACCATGACCGAAGTCACCAGCGTGCTCGACGATGTGTCGTTCTGTCACCTCGTCGTCGGAGTGACCGATATGGACCGCGCTCTGGCGTTCTACCGAGATGTGCTCGGCATGGAGGTGGTCTTCGAGACCCTGATGTCAGGCGAGCCTTTCGACGCGGTGCTGCACGCGAAACGTCAGCAAGAAGGTCGGGTGGTGGGCGGCTTGCTGGGTGGGTTGATGGTGGAGCTGCTGTCGCTGGGAGCCAATCCGTCCGCCGACAAGCCGACCCGCCGCAGCATTACCGGGATCCACAACGTGTCGTTGTCGGTGACCGATCTCGACGACACTCACCGCCGCATCATCGCCGCCGGGTACCAGCCCGATCAGGCGCCTTTCGAGATCGGCGGTGTCCGAATGTTTTTCGTCAAAGACCCGGACGGGACGCCGGTGGAATTCATCGAGTTGCCCAACGGTGCGCGCAGCACTTACGAAATGCACCGCGGAGTGCAACTCCAGATGGGACCCGTCACGTGAGTTATTGCCATCCCGACTCAATGCGCGGTCACGTCGCGATCGTCACCGGCGCCGCCCAGGGCGTCGGTAAGGGCATCGCCGCGGCACTGCTCGAACGCGGTGCGGCGGTGCTGTTGGTCGACATCCAAGATGACGTGCTCGCAACGACCACCGCCGAACTCGAGTCAGCGGGCCGAGTAGAGAAGCTGGTTGCTGATTTGCGGGATCCGGACAGCGCTCAGCGGATCGTGGCGGCCGCCGTCGACGCCTTCGGGACGGTGCACGGGTTGGTCAACAACGCCATCGCCACCAACGAACCCAAGGCATTCGTCGACATCACCACCGAAGACCTGGCGCTGGGTTACGACGTCGGGCCCCGCGCGACCTTCCTTCTCATGCAGGCCGTGCACCCGTTGATGGTCAACGAGGGCGGCGGGTCGATCGTCAACCTCGGCTCAGGGACCGGCACCGGCGGCGAACCGAAGTGGGGCGGATACGCCGCCGCCAAGGAAGGCATCCGCGGCTTGTCGAAGGTCGCCGCCCTGGAGTGGGGGCGCGAGAACATCCGAGTCAACGTCATCTGCCCGTTCGCCGAGTCCGACGGCGTCAAACTGTGGCAGCAGTTCGCGCCTGCCGACTACGCGAAGGCGGTGGGACGTGTCCCGATGAAGCGTATCGGCGATGTTCGCACCGACGTGGGCGCGCTGGTGGCGTTTCTGCTGAGCACCGACGCGACGTTCATCACCGGGCAGACCATCCAAGTCGACGGCGGAATTGGTTGCTTCCGATGACCGGGGAGTCGCTGCGAGATCGGCAGCGCGCACAGATCAGGGCCGACATTCGCCGCGCGGCGTTCCGGCTGTTCATCGAACACGGATACGACGCCGTGACAACGGAGGAGATCGCCGCGGCCGCAGGCGTTTCCCCGCGCACCTTCTTCCGGCACGTGCCGACGAAGGAGGAGGTGCTGTTGGCACCGGTTCGACACGGCGGCACTGCAATCGTCAATCTGCTCGAACAGCGGCCCGCCGCGGAGTCGCCCGACGTCGCGCTGATCAACGCCATCATCATGCGAACTCGCTCATTCGACGCGGCCGACATCGAAGAGTGGCGTCAAGCCCTGCTGGTCGCCCCCGATGTGCTCGGCAAGCTGACGATGGTGACAGCCGCCGACAAGATGCGGGCGGCAAAGCTGGTCGCCGCCCGCATGGGCGCCAACCCGGATACTGATATCCGCCCGGGTCTGCTGGTCCAACTCGCCTTTGCTGCGGGAGATTACGGCTTTCAGCGGTGGGTGCGGCAATCCAGCAATCGTCGACCGCTGGATCGCTATGTCACCGAAGCCCTCGACGCGGTCAAAAGTCCGCACTGGCAAAGGAAGCGCGCTTCATGAAATCCAAGTACAACGGACGGGGTTCCCGCCTTCTAGCTCAGCAGGCGCTGGGGTGTGACTCGCAGTACGGGGTAGTCCCCGGGAAGCGATACCGATGCGCGACGACCCATCGGTAGACGACATCTTCGATGAAGCGAATACCGGGAATCCGATAGATCACCAACGGGATTCGGGTCCCGATGGCTGCCGATAATGCCGCGTTGGCGGCCTCCGCGCCGGAATAGACGGTGCCGGAGGAATCCAGCCACCGGACCGATTCCAGCAGGCTTGTCGGTGCGATACCCAGTCGTTGTGCGGCGCCGGGACTTTGCAGAGTCTCGGTACGCAGCTTTCCGGTTCGATCCATCTTCAACAGCAAATCTCGCGAGCGAGTGCACATTCCGCAGGCTCCGTCGAAGAACAGTGTTCCTACCGGTTCGGTGTTCATCGTGCGACGCCTTGCCGCGGCCGCAGGCGCACTACCGAAGCCTCGTCGACTGACCGGCGCGCCCGGATGCCGGCGATCGCGAACGCAATGCCGGTGCCGATCTCGGTCAAGGCGGAGAACCAGGAGAACCACGTCACGTTGATATGCGGCGGCGAGATGAAGCTGTCCTGGTAGCCCGGCAGGAAAGTCGGCAACAGGTGTGCGTAGGTGAATACCACGGCGCTGCCGAACCCGACCGCGATCGCGGCTTCCGGTGCCCACTGGCGTTGGGGCCGTTGGGTGAGCGCCATCGCGACTGCGACGGCGACGAACAGCCCCTGTATCGCACCGCCGACCATGATGAATGGCGGCGACGCCGACATGCCGCGGCGCAGATGGTCCAAGCCGTGGATGCCGAATCCGACGACGAATGCTATTGCGGCCCAACGGAGAATCTCGGCGCCGTTTTCGCGTTTTGGCGAAACCTGATCGATCATCGCGGATCACCGTCCTTGATGCAGGCGGGTGAGGAGAATTTGCCTGCTCAACCACCGTTGTACTACTACGAAGCGTAGTAGTCAAGGTCGGATGTTGTTCCGCTGAACCCGGACAATTGGGCTAGAACACGTTCTAATCTTGCCGCCATGGGATTTCTCAAACAGGACACTCCGCAGATCAACTTCGAGGAGTGGAGCAAGGGCACCCGCGCAGAGAAGATCATCCCGATGGCCCGGCACTGGGCGGAGGTCGGCTTCGGCACCCCGGTGGTGCTGCACCTGTTCTACGTCGTCAAGATCGGCCTGTACATCCTGGCGGCATGGCTGCTCGCGCTGACTACTGAGGGCCTGGGAGGGTTGGCCGGCTTCACCAATGTCGCGCATTGGTACGCCGAGCCGATCGTGTTCGAGAAGGTCGTGCTCTACACCATGCTGTTCGAGGTGGTCGGCCTGGGCTGCGGCTTCGGACCGCTGAACAACCGGTTCTTTCCGCCGATGGGCTCGATCCTGTACTGGCTGCGGCCCGGCACCATCCGGCTGCCGCCCTGGCCGAATCGCATACCCCTCACCAAGGGGGACGAGCGTACTGCCGTCGACGCGCTGCTGTACGGCGCACTGCTGGTGCTGCTCGTCATCGCGATCTTCTCCGACGGCACCGGGCCGCTGCCTGCGCTCGGGACGGCAGTGGGAGTGCTGCCGGCGTGGCAGATCTGGGCGGTGCTCGGCGTGCTGGTGGTGCTGGGTCTGCGCGACAAGGTCATCTTCTTGGCCGCCCGCGGCGAGGTATACGCGTCATTCACGGTCGCCTTCCTATTCGCCGGCTACGGCGTCGACACGATCCTGGGCGCCAAATTGGTGTGCCTGGTGATATGGCTCGGCGCAGCAACATCCAAGCTCAACAAGCACTTCCCGTTCGTCATCTCGACGATGATGAGCAACAACCCGGTGTTCCGGCCGCGGTTCATCAAACGGGCGTTCTTCGAACATTTCCCCGACGACCTGCGTCCGGGCCGGCCGTCGCGCTGGCTGGCGCATTTCAGCACGGCGATCGAGGGACTCGTGCCGCTGGTGTTGTTCTTCAGTCACGGCGGCTGGCCCACCGCGATCGCGGCATTCGTCATGCTGTGCTTCCACTTTGGCATCCTGTCGTCGATTCCGATGGGTGTGCCGCTGGAGTGGAACGTCTTCATGATGTTCAGCGTGCTGGCGCTGTTCGTCGGCCACGCCTCCGTCGGGCTGGGGGACCTGACGACACCGCTGCCGATCCTGCTGTTCGCCATCGTCGCGGGGACCGTCGTGACGGGAAACCTGTTGCCGCGCAAGGTGTCTTTCCTGCCGGGCATGCGCTACTACGCGGGCAACTGGGACACCACGCTGTGGTGCATCAAGCCGTCGGCCGACGAGAAGATCGCCGGGGGCATCCTGGCGATCGCGAGCATGCCCGCCGCGCAGCTGGAGAAGTTCTACGGTAGCAAGGAAGCCGCGCAGATCCCGATGTACATGGGATATGCGTTCCGCGCCTTCAACACTCACGGCCGGGCCCTGTTCACCTTGGCCCACCGCGCCATGGCCGGATACGACGAGGATGACTACGTCCTCACCGACGGTGAGCGACTGTGCAGCACCGCCATCGGCTGGAATTTCGGCGACGGGCACTTCAGCAACGAGCAGCTGGTCGCGGCCCTGCACAAGCGCTGCCACTTCGAGCCGGGCGAGGTGCGGGTGGTGATGCTCGACGCGCAGCCGATCCACAAACAGACCCAGCAGTATCGGCTGGTGGACGCCGCCACGGGCGAATTCGAGCGCGGCTACGTGCGGGTGGCCGACATGGTGACCCGCCAGCCCTGGGCGGACGACGTGCCGGTCCGGCTGCTGAGCGTCCCGTCGGTCGGGGCGCCCGGGGCCGACTAATCCAACTGCCCGCCCAGTTCTAGGGTGACGCATGTGGCGCTGATCGAGTACCACGCTCGTCGCGCCGTAGACACAACCCATGGGAAGGACGGAGCAGATGCCGCACTTGCAGCTGGACACGTCAGGTACTTACTCAGTCGAGGTCAAGCGCGAATTCGCTCGTCGACTCGGCGACGTTTACGCCGAGAAGATGCAGACCTCCCCCGATATCGTCGACGTGACGATCCGCGAGCACGGCCCCGGTGGGGTATGGCGGTGCGGAAGTGAACCACATCCGTCCGCCGTGCTTTCCTGTGACATCCGGCGAGGACGCACTGTCGAGCAGCGCGGTCAGTTGGCCGATGCTCTGGTCGACGTCGCCGTCGATGTCCTCGGCGTCGATGACCGGTATTTCAACGTCGAATTCACCCAACACGACGGCGACGAGATCTACAGCTCGGTAGAAATCGACGGTGTCGTGCACCGTGGGTTCGCACCAGACTGGAGTTCGTCGGAAGCTACGACGTCAGTAGTTGAGCAGATGCGAGGAGCCCACCGCTAGCAGTCCCCACCGCGCCGGCACGCCAGCGGAGGTTAGGCACCGGCCCGCACTTCTTTGGTCGCGGCGACCAGGTTTGTCAGCGACGCCGAGACCTCGTCGGGGTTGCGGGTTTTCAGGCCGCAGTCGGGGTTGACCCAAAGCCGCTCAGCGGGAACGGCTTTCAGCGCAGCGCGCAGCGACGTGGCTATCTCGTCTGTGCTGGGCACCCGCGGCGAGTGGATGTCGTAGACACCCGGTCCGACGCTATTGGAGAAGCCGATCGAGTTCAGGTCGTCGAGCACCTCCATGTGCGAGCGGGCCGCCTCGATCGACGTGACGTCAGCATCCAGGTCGGCGATCGCACCGATCACTTCACCGAACTCCGAGTAGCACAGGTGAGTGTGGATCTGCGTCGCGTCCGAAACCCCGGAGGTGGCCAACCGGAACGAGCCGACCGCCCAGTCCAGGTAGGCCGGCTTGTCGGCATCGCGCAGCGGCAGCAGTTCCCGCAGCGCGGGCTCGTCGACCTGGATCACCGCGATGCCGGCCGACTGCAGGTCCACCGTCTCGTCGCGGATGGCCAGCGCCACCTGGTTGGCGGTGTCGGCCAGCGGCTGGTCGTCACGGACGAACGACCAGGCCAGGATCGTGACCGGACCGGTGAGCATGCCCTTGACCGGCTTGTCGGTCAGCGACTGGGCGTAGGTGGCCCAGTCCACCGTCATCGGGTGCGGGCGGGAAACGTCACCGTAGAGGACCGGTGGGCGCACGCAGCGGCTGCCGTAGGACTGCACCCAGCCGTTCTTGGTGGCGAAGAAACCGTCCAGCTGCTCGGCGAAGTACTGCACCATGTCGTTGCGCTCCGGCTCGCCGTGCACCAGCACGTCCAGACCCAGCTGCTCCTGCAGCTTGATGACGTCGGCGATCTCCTTTTTCATCCGGTTCTCGTACTCGGCCTCGTCGATTTCGTGGGCGACCAGTGCAGCGCGAGCCTTGCGGATCGGCGAGGTCTGCGGGAACGACCCGATCGTCGTGGTCGGCAACGGCGGCAGGTGCAGCCGCGCGTTCTGCGCCTCCCGACGTTCGGCGGCCGGCCCACGATGAGCGCCGGACGCGGTGATCGAGTCGATGCGAGCACGGACCTGGTTGTTGTGCAGGCGCGGGTCCTTCTTGCGTGCGGCGACGGCCGCATTGGACGCCGCGATCTCGTCGGCGACCGCGTCACGACCGTCGCGCAGCGCCCGTGCCAAAGTGGCGACCTCGTGCACCTTCTCGGCGCCGAATGCTAGCCAGCTGCACAGCGCGTCGTCCAGCTCGGTCTCGGGCTCCAGCGAGTACGGCACATGCAGCGTCGAGCAGGATGTCGATACGGCCAGCGTCCCCGCCGAGCCCAGCAGCGCGGCCAGCTTGCCCAGCGCCGATTCTAGGTCGGTGCGCCAGATGTTGCGGCCGTCGACGATACCGGCCACCAGCGTCTTGCCGGCTAATCCGGGAACGGACCCCACCGCGGTGTCGGCGCCGTAGACCAAGTCGACACCGATCGCCTCGACGGGTGTGCGGGCCAGTGCGGGCAGGGCGGCACCAGGATCACCGAAATAGGTGGCGACGTGGATCGCGGGCCGCTTCTTCACCGAGCCCAGCTCGTTGTACACCCTCTCCGCTAGGGCGGCTGCGTCGGCGGAGATATCGGTCACCAGCACCGGTTCATCGATCTGCACCCACTCGGCCCCGTGGTCGGCCAGCTGCCCGAGCAGGTCGGCGTAGAGCGGCACCAGCTCGTCGAGCCGCTCGATTGGGGCACCGGCGCCGTCGACCGCCTTGCTCAGCAGCAGGAAGGTGATCGGGCCGATGATCACCGGGCGTGCTGGGATGCCTTGGTCCTGAGCTTCTTTGAGTTCAGCGAGCACCTTCTTGGGGTGCAGCGAGAACGTCGTCTTCGGCCCGATCTCCGGGACGATGTAGTGGTAGTTAGTGTCGAACCACTTGGTCATCTCCAGCGGCGCGATGTCCTCGTTGCCCCGGGCGGCGGCAAAGTACCGGTCCAGCTCGTCGGAGACACTTTGCACCCGGGCCGGGAGCGCGCCGAGCAGCACGGCGGTGTCGAGCATCTGGTCGTAGTAGGAGAAGGTGTTCACCGGCACCGAGTCCAGGCCGGCCGCGGCCAGCTGCGACCAGGTGTCGCGGCGCAGGGTGGCGGCGACTTTCTCCAGCCCCGAGCGGCTGGTACGGCCCGCCCAGTAGCCCTCGGTTGCGCGCTTGAGTTCGCGTTTCGGGCCAATGCGCGGAGAGCCGGTGACGGTGGCGGTAAACGGTGTAGCGGTCACGAGTTGGTCCATTCACTCGACGGGCAAAAACTGATCACCGCCGGCGGACGCAAAGCCGGTCCGGTTGCGGTGTGCCGTCAGCACATTCCTGCAACCAGGACAGCCGTACGCCCAATTCCACGAGGCGATGAGCCGCCAGGCGCGGCGCGCCCGGCACAGCCGGCAGGTCTTCGGACTCGCAGGCGCGCACCGGGTGGTGCTCCTACTGGCCGTCGCTTCCCGGTCTCGGTTCGTTTTAAGACCAGTGCTTGTGACGGCGGTCGTTCCTGCATACCGCTGCGGGACAGTCCCGGACTTTCACCGGGTTCCCTCTTACAAAGCACAACTAAACATGCTTCGCTCGATGCCGACACCGTCATCGGGACGACGCCGGCAAACCAGCTGCGTAGAGGAGGTTACCCGCCGGCCAGCGCCTCGGCGATGGGCAGGTCGCCGTTATTGAACTCGATGGTCCGGTTGATCGTCGCGTCATCGTTCAGCACGGCGGCCGCCACCAGCGCGACGTCTTCCCGGGAGACCGCTCCGGCGGTGCCCACGGCGATCCGGCCGGTCGCCGGTTCCAGCGTGAGCCGGCCGGGCCCCAGCACGGTCCAATCGAGGTCACTGGCCCGAAGGTGGCCATCCGCGGCCCCTTTGGCCTCGGCGTAGTGAAAGAACGGATTGTCTTCAGCTACACCGTGGTCCGGTCCCGCACCGAAGTAGGACACCATGACGAAACGTCGCGTTCCGGCCTGCTGGGCCGCATCGATCACCCGGATCGCGGCGTCGCGGTCGACGGCATAGGTGCGGGCCGGGTTGCCGCCACCTGCCCCGGCGGAGAAAACCACCGCGTCCTGCCCGGCGAGCAGTTCGGCCAGGGCGTCGGTGTCCAGTGTCTCGATATCCGCGACAACCGGACGGGCCCCGGCAGCGGCGACATCCTCGGCGTGGTCGGGATTACGGAAGACCGACGCCACCTCATCACCCCGCTCAGTGAGGATGCGAGCCAGCTGCAAAGCGACCTTGCCGTGGCCGCCGATGACGACAATGCGCGACATGACTCTCGACGCTACCTGGCGGCTAGGCACCCCCGCGGCGAGCCGTCCAACGAGTTGGTCAACAATCGAGGCACAACTGTCATGTCACGAGGGGTTATACAAAAGGAGAAGTCATGGCTGAAGCCGTAATCGTCGAGGCGGTGCGTTCACCGATCGGCAAGCGCAATGGTGGGCTGTCCGGCGTGCACCCCGCCGACCTGTCCGCGCAGGTCCTCAACGGACTCGTTGAGAAGGCCGGCATCGATCCCGAGATCGTCGACGACGTGATTTGGGGATGCGTCATGCAGGCCGGCGAGCAGGCGCTCGACATCGGGCGCACCGCGTTGCTGACCGCCGGCTGGCCCGAGACCGTTCCCGGTGTCACCGTCGACCGTCAGTGCGGGTCCAGTCAGCAGTCGATCCACTTCGCCGCCGCGGGTGTGATCGCCGGCCACTACGACGTCGTCGTTGCCGGCGGTGTGGAATCGATGTCGCGGACTCCGATGGGGGCCTCGCTCGCCAACGGCGGCAGGCCGTTCTCGCAGGCCTTCCTCGACCGGTATGACGGTGCAATCCCCAACCAGGGCATCGGCGCGGAGATGATCGCCGAGCAGTGGGGGTTCGACCGGACCGCACTCGACGAGTTCTCCCTCGGATCTCACGAAAAAGCGGGTGCCGCACAGGATTCCGGTGCATTCGACGACCAGATCGTGGCCATCAAGGTAACGGACGGCCCAGAAAACTCAGTTGTGCTCAAGGACGAAGGCATCCGCCGGGGCACGCCGATCGAGAAGATGGCGCAGCTGAAGCCCGCCTTCAAGGAGGACGGCGTGATTCACGCCGGCAACTCCAGCCAGATCTCCGACGGGTCGGCAGCGTTGCTGTTCATGTCGGCTGAGAAGGCGAAGTCGTTGAAACTCAACCCGATCGCTAAGGTGCACACCGCCACACTGGCCGGCGCTGACCCGGTGATCATGCTGACCGCGCCGATCCCGGCGACCCAGAAGGCGCTGAAGCGCTCCGGCCTGAAGCTGGAAGACATTGGGGTGTTCGAAGTCAACGAGGCCTTCGCGCCGGTGCCATTGGCCTGGTTGAAGGACATCGGCGCTGATGAGAAGAAGCTCAACCCCAACGGCGGCGCGATCGCACTCGGCCATCCGCTCGGCGGGTCCGGTGCCCGGATCATGACAACGTTGCTCTACCACATGCGGGACAAGGGAATTCGTTACGGCTTGCAGACGATGTGTGAGGGCGGCGGTCAGGCCAACGCCACCATTGTGGAGCTGCTGTGACGGCAGCGCTCACCGAGCGCCGCGGCAATGTCCTGGTGATCACGATTAACCGCCCGGAGGCCCGCAACTCGGTCAACGGCGCGGTCAGTATCGCCGTCGGCGACGCGCTCGAACAAGCCCAAAACGACGACGAGGTGCGGGCGGTGGTGATCACCGGCGCCGGCGACAAATCCTTCTGTGCGGGAGCAGATCTCAAGGCGATTTCGCGCCGCGAGAATCTGTATCACCCCGACCACGCCGAATGGGGCTTTGCCGGCTACGTCCACCACTTCATCGACAAGCCGACTATCGCGGCGGTCAACGGAACCGCGTTGGGCGGCGGCACCGAGCTGGCCCTGGCCAGCGACCTCGTGGTGGCCGAGAAACGCGCGAAGTTCGGCCTGCCCGAGGTCAAGGTCGGGCTGATCGCCGGAGCCGGTGGCGTGTTCCGCATCGCGCATCAGCTGCCCCGCAAAGTCGCCATGCAGATGCTGCTGACCGGTGAGCCGATCAGCGCCGTCGAGGCCGCGCAGTGGGGACTGATCAACCAGGTCGTCCCAGACGGCACGGTGCTGGAGGCCGCGCTGGCCCTGGCCGAGCGGGTCACCGTGAATGCGCCGCTGTCGGTGCAGGCCAGCAAGCGGATCGCATACGGCGCCGACGACGGCGTCATCACCGACGAAGAACCGGGCTGGGCCCGCACCGCACGCGAGTTCGGGACATTGCTGAAATCCGAGGACGCCAAAGAAGGCCCGCTGGCGTTCGCCGAAAAACGCCAGCCGGTTTGGAAGGCACGCTGATCAATTGTCGAGCGGCATCAGATGGTCGACAGGACTAATGATGCGGCCGCCGACGATCGGCACGCACTCGGTGGGCAGTTCGGCAGTCACTGCCACCCCGCTGCGGTCCAGTTCGTCGAGAAAGCGTGGTAGTCCGTCCATGGCGCCGGACGGCAGGTCGTGAACGACCATCAGGGTGTGTTCCCGCGCCCGGACATCGGCAAGCGCCCGGTCGATCCACCCGACCGGATCTGCCCAGTCGCGCGGCACGCTGTTCCATAACACGCAGGTGTACTTCCCGCTCACCAGATAGTTGACCGCAGTGCGGTTAAGGCACCGCCGGTCTAGCTGACCCTCGGTGCCCCAGGGGCGGAAGAGGAAGTTTTCGCCGGTAAATCCCCGTAAAATTTCGTGCGCCGTGGCGATTTCGGCGATGGTTTCCTGCTTACCCAGCTCGCCTAATGGTCGGCCGTGAGTCAGCGAGTGATTGCCGACCCGGTGACCATCCCGAACCATTCGCGTGAGCAGGGCATGTGCAGCAGCGTCTCCGTCTACGCGGTTGGCGACGACGAAAAATATCGCCCGGAGTGACCTCTCCGCTAGTATGTCGAGAACCTGGTCGGTCACACCGGGCGTCGGTCCGTTGTCGAAAGTGAGTGTGACCCGTCTACCTCGCGCCACAGCGTTGATTGACCTCTCTCACTCCGACGCCGAGGCGCTCGGCCCTCCCCTCTGGGGACGGGTGCCTCAACTGGCAACGCTAGCTCTGAGTTGTCGCCATATGGGTGCTAACTGATCGATCAGTCAGTTACTGTAGCCTGGACTACCGACAAGAGACAACGGAGACTTCGTCGACAACGCCCAAGCCGAGTCCATCCGCTGCGACAAACGCCCGAATGCGTATCGTCGCGGCGGCTTTCGAGTGCTTCTGCGAGTTTGGCTACGAGAAATCCTCGATGAAGCGGATCGCCGCGCGCGCCGGTGTCTCGCAACCCCTGCTTCACCACCACTTCGACACCAAAGAACGGCTGCTCCAGTCGGCGATTGGCAAGATGGCCGCTGACATCTTCTCGACGGCATTCGACCAGTTACCGCAGCGCGGATCTGTCGTTGAACGACTGGATGCTGCAAAAGAACTGCTGTATGCGCTCTTCGTCAACAATTTGCACGCCGCGTCCTTCACGGTGGAATTCGCCGCGGCGGCAAACCACAATGAATCCCTCAAACAAGCCTATTTCGACTACCAGCAAACCCAACGGCGGAACGTCGCGCGCTTCATCGAAGATCTGGCTCCTGGAGCAGAGACCGACTTATCGAGCGGGCTCATCGAGACATTTCTCCTCGGGATGGCGATGCGCCGCCCCTTCACCAACGACGAAACCGCATTTCGGGCCGAGTTCGACGTCCACGCTCAACTGTTGATCAACCATCTCATCGCCCGAGGAACGGAGCATTCAGCGCCATGACGACCGTCAAGCCGGAAAGTGCGCTTGAGTCCCCAGTCGACGCGAGCATCGCGGGCAGCAAAGGCAAGCCCCTCTTCCTGAAACGCTACGAGCATCCGAACGCCCAGTACACGCTGGTTCTGGTGCATGGCACCGCGGGCTACAGCGCGGCCTACCACGATTTCGCCGAGCAATTCCGGCGACGCTTTCCGGCCACGGTCTGGGCCTTCGATTTGACCGGCCACGGGCGCACTCTGGGCCCGCGAGGCGTCTTCACCTTCGAAGACTTCCTTGAAGACGTTCGGGCTGTGTCCGACCACGCGGCCGAACGCACCGGCCTTCCGGTGGTGCTGCACGGAGCCAGTCAGGGCGGCGAAATTGCGTTCCACGCGCTCGCCCGTTGCCCGCGGGTGGCCGGAGCCGTCTGCATGAATATCCTGCTGAACGACGAGCTGCAGATGAACCGCTCGATTCGGTTAATGCGTTCGGCGGCAATGGATCGTCTGGCCCGAGGTCTAGGCGACCGGGTTCGGGTGCCGCTACGCCGGGTCATCAACTTCAAAGCCGCCTACCAGGAAGACCCAGATTTGTTGCCCGAGAAGCTGATTGACCCGCTCAATGTCTGGTCCTACGGCTTCAAGAGCTACCACTCCGTCTTCAGCTACAAGCCGGATCAGCCCGCCGCGGCGAATACCACGCCCGTCCTGATTGCCTGTGGCGAGAACGACGAGATCGTCGATCCAAATCATGTCCGGGCCTGCTTCGAGCGCATCGGCGGACCCAAAGACCTCTTTGTGATGCCCGGCGGCGGACATCAGCTCATGCTCTTCGAGACCGACGTTTACAGCCGAGTTCTCGATTCATGGATACGTGAGCGCGTTTTAGGTCGGGCGCACTCGTGGGCTGCACCGTTCAACGACGAAGAGCGGGCATACTTCGACTTCCTCCACCGCGAGCGGCGCAGCGAGGCCAGCGGTGAGCCGGATTACCGCTACTCGTGGATCGACAAGCTCCTCACCAGAGTCCACAACGGCACGATTGAACGCGGTGTGCGCTACTTCGCCCAGGCGCAGGCCAGCGCGCACTGGCGGTTCACCGAAGAGCTCGTCAGCAAAATCGACTCCGTCGCTTGGCAATTCCTGCGCGACTACTTACCCCAGTCCGTGGAAACCGAGCGTGCGCGGATGGCGGTCGTCGGCTGCGGCAGCGGTAACTCGATCCGTGGTTTGCTCAAGGCGGAGCCCCAGCTTAGGGACTGGGAAATCGATGGCTTCGACGTCGACTACAAAGCCATCCGGGCAGCGAGGCGGTCCTTCGCCGACATCGCAAGTGTTCAATTCCATGTTGGCGACATTCGCGATCAGAACGTTCTGCCCAGCGATCAATTCGACGTGGTCTACATGCACGGAATATTGGACCATTGCAGCGAGCACCGCGGGGTGCTGGCGAATGTCCATCGCGCGCTCAAACCCGGCGGGCGGGTGTTTTATGTGGCTCCCGATCGGAGTCTGTACACCTGGCTGTCATTCGTCACCATCGGCCCTTTGTTTGTGTCCGGCCTGTACAAGTCGAATCACGACTTTCGCCGGTTCCCAAGACCCAGCGAGCTTTCCAGACTTCTCGAAGATCTCGGTTACCGGCTGTTGGGGAGGGATGGGGCGTCGCAGTCGCCGGCCATCGCCGGGCTTGAATACACGACCAGGCTGAACCCGTTTGCTGCGGGGCGCGCATTTCGCAAACGCAATCTTTCCGATTTCACGATCGTGTTGACGAAGGCCCGAAGCTGGCTTGGTGGTGGATATTTGGGCGAATACGTGGGAGCGGCGGAAAAACCCGTTGCGGGACAGGGCGAGTGGTGACAATTCACCGCCCCAGCGCCGCGTTCTCCACTCTGATCCGCACCGAGAGCAGCAGAGCGTTGGCCAGCGTGAAGCTGGCCGCGGTCAGCCAGGCCGTGTGAACCAGCGGTAGCG
>Ga0210405_10003316_pt1 | contig 15884 bp, 9 predicted proteins | sample IncBWH11MmetaG_FD_155492 | JGI IMG/M metagenome (GOLD analysis project Ga0210405, IMG submission 155492) | Forest soil microbial communities from Barre Woods Harvard Forest LTER site, Petersham, Massachusetts, United States - Inc-BW-H-11-M | ecosystem: Environmental > Terrestrial > Soil >... | reverse complement strand
CTATGACCGCCGATGGCGTCACTTCCGAGCACCCTCGCTGGAGTCCCGACGGCAAGCTCCTGGCCTTCCTCTCTGAACGCAACGAAGGTAAGAAGCAAGTCTGGCTTCTAAATCGTCTCGGGGGCGAAGCCCAGCAACTCACTGACACCGTTCAAGATGTCGAAGATTTCTCCTGGTCCCCCGATGGTCGCCGCCTCGTCCTCGTCCTAAAAGATGCCACTCCCGAGGAACTTGACGCCGCCAAGGACAAATCCACCGCCGCCGCTCACTCCTCAGCCCCACCGGAAGCCGGCTCCGACGACAAAAAGTCCAAATCCAAAAAGCCCTGGGTCATCGACCGCCTTCAATTCAAACTCGACGAAGTCGGCTATCTCGACCGCCGTCGCACCCATCTCTACGTGTTCGATGTCTCAAAAAAATCTCTAATCCAAGTGACGACCGGCGACTTCGACGACACCGAGCCCGCCTGGTCCCCCGATAGCAAACTCCTAGCCTTCACCAGCAACCGCTCCACGCCAGACCCCGACCAAACCTACAACTCCGACATCTGGGTCGTCGCTGCCAACAATACCGACAAAGGTGCGCGCCTCACTCAAGTCACCACAAACCCCGGCATTGACATGTCCCCTAGATGGTCTCCTGACGGCAAATCCATCGCTTATATCACCACGCTCGACCCCAAACTCTTCGACTACGCCACCAGGCATCTCGCGATCTCGTCCGCCACCGGCAGCCCCGCCAAAGTTCTCACTCTCTCCTTCGACCGCATGCTTACTAGTCCGCATTTCTACGGAGCCGGCGAATTCATCTCGGTCATTGCCGACAATGACGGCGAGCAAATCCTTAGTATGGCCGACCCGGGAGGCCGCGGGATCATGCGACTACGCACAAGTCCATACGTGCCGTCGCTTCCCGAGATCGGCCTCCAAACCGTTAATGGCTACTCCATAAGCATTGGCACGGACCTTATAGTCGTCGCCCAAATAGCCACGCCCGAGCGACCCGACGAGCTCTTCTCCATCATCGACGGCAAGTACACGCAACTCACCCACGTCAACGACGCCCTCTTCTCCCAGCTAAAGCTCTCCCACGGCGACTACGTCCACTTCAAAAGCAAAGACGGCACGCAGGTCTCCGGCTACCTGTACAAGCCCCTCGATTATGTCTCTGGCCAAAAATATCCCACTCTTCTAATCCCCCACGGCGGCCCCGTCTGGGCCTACTACGCCGAATTCTCCCATCTCGCCCAGCTCTACGCCGCCAACGGCTACGCCGTCCTCTTCCCTAACCCCCGAGGCTCCACCGGCTACGGCCAAGACTTCGCGAAAGCTATCTTCGCCGACTGGGGCAACAAAGACTTCCAGGACGACATGGCCATGGTCGATTACGCCATCGAGCAGGGCATCGCCGACCCCGACAAACTCGGTGTAGGCGGCTGGTCTTACGGCGGCATCTCCACCGACTTCATCATCACGCAAACCACCCGCTTCAAAGCCGCCATCTCCGGCGCTGGCGCCGCCGAATTCTCCAGCTTCTACGGCCACGACCAATACCAAAAAGACTACGAAACCGAACTAGGCCTCCCCTGGGAAGCCCAAGCCGCCTGGATCAAAGTCTCCTCCTTCCGCAACGTCGCCAAAGTCACCACTCCCACTCTCTTCATGGGCGGCAACATTGACTGGAACGTTCCGATCCTCGGCGGCGAACAAATGTACCAAGCCCTAAAACGCCTGGGCCGCACCACCGAACTCGTCGTCTACCCCGACGAATTCCACGAATTCACCCTTCCCTCGCACATCAAAGACCGCCTCGAGCGCAACGTGGCCTGGTACGCCCACTTCGTCAAAGGCGATTCCACTCCCGCCCGCCCCGCCGAGCCCTCGCCCAAATCAACCGACTAATAACTTGCGCCGCTGCCAAGGAGACTTTGGCGGCACTTCAATTTCCGACCCATCCGACCGAAGCCTAGGCACAAATCATCTGCCCCCGAGCCCTGACAGCTCTGCCCGATTGTGACCTGTTTACCGTCATCGCCGATGGCTACTTAAGTGGCAGTGAGCCAGTTTGTCCTATTTCTACGCTTTAGGGGGTAGCGGGAGTTTCCGGACCTCAGGGGGTAGCGAGAGAAAGGACATCGTCATGAACCATTTACTAGCTGGGAGATTAAACCTGCTGGTCATTTTCCTCCTCCTTGCGGCGATGGCAATAGCGCCGATTGCTTTTGCGCAGAATGTTTCGCTAAAACCAGCTCCGGGTTCGCCCATAGGAGTGGGGTCTGCCCCCACCTCGGTCGCGACGAGTGATTTTAACGGTGACGGGATACTCGATTTGGCGGTAGCCAACGCCAACGACAACACTGTTTCCGTCTTTCTTGGAAAGGGCGACGGAACCTTTTCTTCCTCCGGCACATTCACCGTTAATAGGAATCCGTTCCCCACTCTTTGTGTCACGGGTTGCAGCAGCGTGCCAATCGCGATTGCCGTGGGCGATTTTAACAATGACGGGAAGCTGGACCTCGCCGTCACGAACATCCCAATTAATGATGGCTACAAATTCTCAGCGCTTTTCGGAAACATTTGTTCGTCCGTTGCAATTCTTCTTGGCAAGGGCGATGGCACATTTCAGGACTCTAATCAGTTTGACTCGGGCGGCCATTTGCCAACCTCCGTCGCGGTGGCCAATTTCAACAACGATGTCGACAAAAATGGAGTGGCGAAGCTTGATTTAGCGATTGTGAATCTCAACAGCGGAAACGTCGAAATCCTCTTGGGAGACGGTGGAGGTAATTTTAGCTCCAAGACTTCGATACCCGTCGGAACGAACCCGACCTCAGTGGCCACAGGCGACTTCAACGGGGATGGGATAGCTGATTTGGTGGTAACTAATACAAACGACAGCACCATCAGTGTCCTTCTGGGGAAGGGCGATGGCACTTTTGGAGCCGCGACAAACTTTTCAGTGGGCGTTCGACCTATTTCCGTTGCGGTAGGGGATCTCAATGGCGACGGAAAACCCGACCTCGTGGTTGCCAATCTCCTCAGCAGTACAGTTTCCGTTTTCTTGGGAGATGGCACCGGCTCTTTTGGCGCACCAACCAGCTACCCGGTAGGACGCTATCCGTCCTCAATCGCCCTCGCGGACTTCAATCGCGATGGAAAAACCGACATTGCTGTCGCCAATCGGTTCAGTGATGTCGTCTCTGTACTCTTGGGAAATGGCGACGGCACTTTCGCGACCGCCAAACACTTTTCGACCGGGAATAAGCCGCTATCCATCGCCGCGGGAGATTTCAACGGAGATCATGCAACGGACGTCGCGGTAGTCAACATTGTCGACAATACTGTCTCCATCCTCCTGAACAACACCGACAGCACGCCGCCTGTGACGACAGCTTCGGCCAGCCCCCCGCCGAATTCCAATGGTTGGAACGACACGAGTGTCGCCGTAACGCTCAGTTCGACCGACAGCGAGCCCAATGGCTCTGGGGTGAAAGAAATTCACTATACCATCGGGTCTAATCCGCAGGTTGTTGTTCCTGGCGCTTCCGCCTTGGTGAATTTCACCACGGAAGGAATCTTCACGCTGAGTTACTTCGGCGTAGACAACGCCGGCAATGTGGAATCGGCCCATACACTCACAGTGCAGATTGACCTCACGCCTCCAACGATTACTTCTTCGCAATCTCCGCCGGCCAACGCGGCGGGATGGAACAATAGCAATGTCGCGGTAACATTCACGTGCGGCGACAACCTTTCGGGCGTGGCCAGTTGCATCGGTACCGCAAGCGGCGCACCCAGCGGCGATCCGATCACGATCACTTCCGAGGGCGCCGGACAAGTAGTAACCGGCACAGCCATCGACAACGCCGGCAATACCGCGACCACAACGCGCACAATCAACTTGGACAAGACGCCGCCCGTCTTGACTATGCCGGTGCTTGCGGCGAGTTATTTACTCAACTCTACGTTGACCCTCAACTTCGGCGCTACGGATGCGTTGTCTGGAGTCGCTACCATGCAAGCAACCCTGAACGGCGCGCCCATAGTGAGTGGTACCACGGTCACCCTCACGCATCTGGCCACGAATACGTTCACCTTGACCGCCACCGATGTCGCCGGCAACTCTTCTACCCAAACCGCAACATTCGCCGTCGTTTACAACTTCATTGGCTTCTTGCCACCGATTCAAAACGATGGCACTGGACTATTCAAGCTTGGGAGCACGGTACCGGTTAAATTCCAGTTGACCGATGCCCATGGCACGCTGGTATCCACAGCGGTTGCGCACCTGACGATCCAGATGATCTCCGGAAGTACTTTGGTGGGAACGCCAATTGACGCTACGGCCTCCGGAAATTCGGATGTTGGCGATTTGTTCCGGTTCGATGGCACCCAGTACATCTTTAACTGGAGCACCAAGCCGGTTTCAACCGGAACGTGGCAATTGCAGGCCCGGCTGGACGACGGAACAGTTCACACCGTCGTCATGGGAACAAAGTAGGAAGGAGAAACGAGATGACCGCAAAACAGAAGGATACAAATCTAAACGCCGGTCAATCTACAAGGGCCGGCAGATCTAAGAGGCTCTTGGCAACGTTTGCATGGCTTGCATTTGCGCCGCTGCTTGCCGGTTGCGTCGGCTACGTCATTTCTCCAGTTCCTCCAGCCCCGCAGCAGCAAGACGCTTGGCTGAGCTTTAAGTTTCAGAGCCCCAACGGAAGCCCTGGCTGCGGCAGCTATCAGAACCAGACTTGCGGTCTTACGGACGTCGGAGAGGCCACTGCTTACTACAACGCGTTGGGCATTGCCAACCCCGGGGCCTACAAGTTCAGCAATTGGCTCACCGACAATGGCTTTGCGAACGTCGGCCCAGGCCAACTCGCTCATGCAATCTATTTCAACAAACTCGACCTGCAGTTCGGCCGGGACATGAACTGCTGGCAAAACGGCCAAACCGTTGCCTGCTACGTCGTTAATTATGGTCCAAAACCAACTGATCCAGGCTGGCCCGATCGCACTCAGGCGCTGGACGATGCCAACAATCATACTCATCCCCCGTTCGCCACGGTTGCTATGGTCTATAACCCGACCATCATTTCGAACCAAGTCTCCTTTTATGTCTTTAACAATGGCAAGGCGACGAACGCTTTCGATCCGACGACCGTGCCTTTGGATTTTGTAGCAGCGCTGGATACGGAAGGCGCCAAAACGGTTCCGCGGATGTGCATGGGTTGTCACGGCGGGTCTTATACGCACAGTGATTCGAGCACCAATCCGCCTACTCCAGCGTCGGTCGCAGGAGCTCAGTTTCTGCCCTTTGATGTGTTTTCCTTCGGACTGGACGCAAGCAGTTCCGGGCAGCAGGCTTTCTTGGATCTGAACGCTTTCGTCCTCGCGACAAAGCCCAACCCAGCCATCGCTGACTTTATAAATGGCACATACGAATTCGTGGGCCCTGTGGGACCACCCTTCACCCAGCAGGTAGGCAATACGCAAATCCTTGATTTTGTCCCAGCCAATTGGGCCCTGGATAACACAAGGGCTGCCCTTTATGGCTCGACCGTCAGAACTTATTGCCGCATGTGTCACCTAGCCCAATCTCGTAACTTTGGGACCTTCGATGGCGTCGGCGACGCAGGCAATTTTTCTGGAGATTCCGGTTTGATCGAGGCTTTTGTCTGTGGTAACGGCGATATGCCGCACATGGAAGTCCCCTTTGGGCCACAGAACAATCAAAACCTCAGTCACGCTGGAATAGGATTATGGCTTGATGTTGACCCGCAGGCGCGAAAGGACTTGCACGATTTCCTTCAAAGCGTCAATGGCAGCACGAAGTGTCCAGCGAATTAGCTCAGTAGCTCGACGTGCGCTTAAACGGTTCTCTTGACACGCCCGTGTTGCAGGGTCATTCGATGCCACACACGGCGCGTGCATTTGAGACGAGTGTAGCCAAATCGTCGAGTTTGGAAAACACCGCTGTTATTCCACACTCTAGTGCTTCCCGCTCGATGTCCGCACCGCAGTCTGCGGTGAGCAGGAAAATTGGCAATTTAGGTGCTATTGCCTTCAGCTCGCGAGCCAATTGCAATCCGTCCATTTCGGGCAGAGTCGAGTCCACAACGGCCAGTTTCGGCAATGTCTGCTTTGTTTTGTGTAAAGCTTCCGCAACATTTCCGGCTTCCACGCAAGCGTCGAACCCACTGCCGCGCTCGAAAAGGCTTCGAAGGACTGCCCGGAAAGCATGATCGTCGTCAACAATAAGCACGGCAGGCATGTCTCGTTCAGTTCCGGGACAATCGGCGGCGAAAAGTTCGGCGTGCGCAATTCTTTCTGGGTGCTTGAATGCCAGCGTCGTTACACGCGTGCGCTGTCATCCACGTCCACATCTGGCTTTAGCGGTCTCTTGCAATGGGAACAGCTGGGAATCTCGTTTTGCCAACTAACCTCCAGCGAGTGAACGCAGAATGGGCATTGACCTGACCATTCGTGATTGCACTCCGGACAGGCGCTGAAAATAAGTTCCGCGCGTCGCAAGAGTTTGTTGTCCTCTCGGAGAGAGACCAGAAAACGGCATTTTTGGTTGTTGCAGATCAAGAATTCTTCCAAGCGGGAAACCCCCTTGCCAGCCGACCGTTTACCAGTTGCGAGAGACGCTGAGGATTGCCCACGATTCGAGAACTGGCCTCGAACTCGTTGCTGGTTTTTAGAGATCAAGTTACCTCCAGGCATGCGCTTTCAACCGGCGAATTAGGGAATCAGCGTGCGCCGGCCATCATCCGATTCGCCCACGAGTTAAGATCCCCCCGTACTTACACTCCTTTATGGAACGCGAAGTTGCTTGGGCGCAATGCCGAGAACTACGTACCGCCAGCTACGTATCGGCTTGCGGCTCTCACTTGCTCCGAAACGCGCCACCGGTTCGCGCTAATCCAGCGATCTCCGCTCTAGCCTGGAATCCGAAGAATACAAACCCAGCCCGACTGGACGAGACTGCGAGCCATTTCCCCGGGATTGGAGTACTATCGGCGCAACGACGCGGGCGGCATCGTAAGTGGCCACCTCCGATGGAAATACAGAACCTGCCGCCACTTAGAGGAGCAATACCCTGACGAGCGCTAGGTCGGGTCTGGTGGAGGGCACGATGAGCCAAACCGGGGCCAACTCGCACCACCGCGACGTTGACGAATCGTCGAATGTTATCGAAGAGCGCCTGCGGCTCATCATTGACACAATTCCCACAATCGTCTGGCGCAAATCGCCGGATGGCTCGGCTGATTTCCTCAATCGAAATTTTCTAGAATATACCGCCCTTTCCTTGGAGGACGGTCTTGGCTGGGGATGGATGAATGCGTTCCATCCTGACGACCGTTTGATCGAGGAATGGCGCGCCGCGTTGGCGGCTGGGAAACCCTTTGAGAAAGAAGCGCGTCTCCGCCGGGCTGACGGGCAGTATCGCTGGTTCCTGATTCGTGCCGTGCCTCTGCAAGACGAGCAGGGAAACGTCGCCAAATGGTATGGAACGACCACCGACATCGAAGACCTGAAAAGGGCCGAAGATCGCATTCGGCTTGTTATCAACACAATTCCTACGATGGTCTGGACCCTTCAGCCTGATGGCTCCGTTGATTTCGTCAACCAGCGTTCGCTGGACTATTCGGGCCTCTCTTTGGAGGAGCAACTTGCAAACCCAGTGGGCACAGTTCATCCCGAAGATCTTCCAAGAGTTATGGAAAAGTGGCTCGCGGACTTGGCCGCTGGGGAACCATCCGAGGATGAAATGCGTATGCGGCGAGCTGACGGAGAATATCGCTGGTTCCTGGTTCGCACCGCGCCTTTGCGCGACGAGCAGGGAAACGTCGTGAAGTGGTACGGAGTATCCTTCGATATTGAGGACCGCAAGCGGGCCGAAGAAGCCCTCAGATCGACTGAGAGAGAGCAGCGCCTCATAGCCGCACAATTGGAAAGAGAGCGCGCTCGCTTGGTCGAGGCTCAGGAAGTGGCGAAAATGGGAAGTTGGGAAGCTGAATTGCAAAGCTTGAACGTCATCTGGTCAGAGCAAACACACCGCATCTTTGAGACGGATCCGTCTCGTTTCCAACCCACGCGTCCAATGTTCCGCGAATTCATTCACCCGGAGGACTGCGCGAAAGTGGATGCAGCCTTCGCAGCGTCCCTCGACAAGCGCTCGCCTTCCACCGTCGAATATCGGATCGTTATGCCCGATGGCCGCGTCAAGATTCTCGAGGAGCGCTGGCAAGCTTTTCATGATGAAGAAGGAAAGCCCATTCGCGTTGCGGGCTCTTGCCGTGACATCACCGAAGCCATGCGAGCCGAGGAGGAGCTTCGTCGCCTCTCCGGTCAGCTCTTGCGCCTGCAGGACGAGGAGCGCCGCAGTATCGCCAGGGACTTACACGATTCCACTGGCCAGAATCTCGTCGCTCTGGCGACCATGCTTGGTCAACTCCATGCTTCCATTCCTTCCTCCCGCAGGAAGTTGCGCAAACTCGCTTCCGAGTGTCAGGAGTTGGCGGATCGCTGCATTCGCGAAGTCCGCACGCTTTCCTACCTTTTGCACCCGCCGATGTTGGATGAAGCCGGACTTGGGGACGCGATTCGTCATTACGTGGACGGCTTCTCCGAGCGAACCGGTATCGAAGTGAAATTGCAGATTTCTCCGCGTTGCGGTCGCATGCTGCCGGACGTCGAGCTGGCGCTCTTCCGCGTAGTTCAAGAAAGCCTCACGAACATCCAACGCCATTCACATAGCCTCCGGGCAACTATACAGTTGGAGCGAAGCGCGGACAAAGTTGAGCTCGAAATCAGCGATAAGGGTAAAGGAACTTCCCGTCGGGAGCCGACAGGGGCCGCCAGCTCCCCGTTTAAGTTGGGCGTCGGCATCCCCAGTATGCATGAGCGAGTAAGACTCATTGGCGGTTGGCTTGAGATTGAATCTAGCAGCTCAGGCACCACCGTCCGTGTGACGATTCCCGTTGATGGCTAGAGCCGTGAACAAACTTCGCATCTTGGTGGCGGATGACCACGAACTCGTTCGGCACGGCATCCGGGATCTGCTGCGCGCTCGACGCGGCTGGAGAGTCGTTGGGGAAGCGGCAAACGGCCGTGAAGCGGTGGAAAAAACAAATAAACTGAAACCAGACGTAGCTATCCTCGATGTCAGCATGCCCGATTTGGATGGTCTTCAAGCCGCGCGCCAGATTCGCGATACGAGTCCAAGTACAAGGGTTGTTGTCCTCACCATGCATGAGTCCGACCAAATGGTTCGCCGCGTTCTGGAAGCAGGGGCGCTTGGGTACGTCTTGAAGTCCGATCTCGCGGCAAACCTCGTTAAAGCTGTAAAGGATGTCTCTGCCGGTAGGGTCTTTCTGACCCCCAGAGTATCTGACATCGTTTTGAAAGGTTTTCTCGAGAATGGGAATCAAGCCGACACTGCGGATCAGACGCGAGCCAAGCCAACTCCCCGCGAGGTCCAGATCATTCGCCTTTTGGCAGAGGGAAAAGCGAATAAAGTGATTGCTGTCAATCTAGGAATCACCATCAGGACCGTGGAAACGCATCGGGCCCGAATCATGGTCAAACTCGGACTGCATTCCCTTGCCGGGCTCCTCCACTATGCGATCCGCGAAAAGATAGTCACACTTCCAAGTCCCGCGGAATAACTGCGCCAGCCCTTGCCATGAAACATAACGCGATGCGTTCAGCCGGGTTCCAGCCAAACTATCTGAGAGCGCCATCTTGGGATGACTCTATGACTAACTCACGAGAAGCGGCGTATCGGAAGCTTATCCGGCGCCGAAATCTCTGTTGAAATCCCTTTACTTAGGGCAACCCTCGGCAACGCGACGATCAAGACGCCATCCTCCTTCGAAGGAGAGAGCGCGAATTAGGAGCGGACCGCTTTCATTCTAAGTGATTTAGAATCAACACTTACAGGAAACAGAGGGAGGCAGGAGGGGCTTCTTGGTTATGGTCAACCTCGCCCCCAACCTCAAAACGGCGAACTCCAGATAAGCTTGGGGGACAATCACTCTCAGGTTAAAGAAGAACCCCGGCCCGTGGTGTTCGCCGAACGTCAAGGAAGGTGTCAATCCAGAACACCCAGGCCAGGGTTCCCCTCTGGTGGGACAATCTACTGCACCTCGAACGACCAGACGCAATTGAAGACCAATCCATCCCCAACGTTTTGGGCCACGTTGTTGCCGGAAAACTTCTTTGCTTTGTTCACCGGACGCAGCACCACGCCATACTCCCCGGGCGTGAGCCCGCTGGTCGCTTGCAATTGGTAACGGCCGGATGCCACCTTCGTCGCTTGGGCTGCCACTCGCTGCTCCACAAAGGACGCATAAAGATCCCAGTTTGCCTCGGAGCTCTGCATCTCGCTCGGCTTCACTGCCGTTGCTCCCACCAGACGGAAGTTGCTCTGCGGCGACGGTTGCAGCCTGATCAGCACAGGCTCGTACTCGTCCACGGTGATCCCAGGAATTCCGTCGAAGGTAACCTCAAACGCAGGCTGGCTGTTATGAGTGAACGTATCCGATTTCTGGCTCGGGATTGCCCATACGTCTGTGACGCTGTTGGAGTTGGAATTAGAATTAGCCTTGTGCTTTGCGAACAGGCTCGTCGCTATCATTGCCGGCCCGATGATCGGATTTGCCATCATCGCCATGGACCCCATTCCCCCAGCCCCCGGCTTCATCATCCCATTCGAGAGCAGGCTTTGCGCGATGCTCGAAAGGTTCTGCGTCAGCGACCCGTCAGAAGCCAGCCCGTCCAGCGAAGAAGCCTTCGAGGCGGTCGGAACAATCTGCGTGTGCGAAACCGCCAAGGCCTGCTTCTGCTCGCCCTGCACTATCATTACCGAGGGCTGCCCAGGCATCGCGGCCGCCATCGTGGCTGCGGCCTTGTTGCGCGCCGCTTTTGCCGCCGCCGCCTTGGCCTCTTCTGCCTTATCTTCGGCTTCCTGGGCCGCTATTTTGGCTTGCGCTGCCGACAGAACGGCCGCCGCAGCCTCTTTTTGATCCTTAACGGCGGCTACCATCGCGTCGATAACCTTTTTCGGGACGCCGGTCTTCCTCAATTGCAGCAAAGCCTTGGCAGAAACATCAAAGTCCGTACCCTGCGTCTGGATGGTGCTTAGAACTGTGTCGACGTCCTGGCCCGCCTTAACCATGGACACCACGTCGTCGTTTGTCAGGAATTTGGGTGCGCCCTGCGCGGCTGCGGTTGCGGCCAGCACCCCTGCCAGGATTATTGCGAACACCCATTTTCTTAACATGGTCCCCCTCCTGTCCTAATAAAGCGTAAAACCGAGTCGAACTGGCTCACGCACTTTGCAGATCCTCGAACGCATCGCGGCAGTCCGCCCAAGACTCAGAGAGTTAGATCGTGCAAAAATTGAGTTGAAACGTATCAGTCTCCGGCGCCGTCCCACCTGCGAGTCGTATCCTGCTGGCTGTTTCCTTAAAATAGAGGCACTTGACACCGTTGGACGGAGGATGATTGTGCGAAAGTACGCGAGTGTTTTAGCCGTCGCAGCCCTGCTGTTCGCTGTAATTCCCCTGTCGGGCCAGGCCCCGAGCACTTCTGAGCTGTCAGCGATTCACCAAATACGCGAAGAGGGCTTCGCCGATTCCAAGGTCATGGAGACCATCAGCTACCTGAGTGATGTCTACGGCCCCCGCCTCACCAATTCCCCAAACATCAAAGAAGCCGCCAAATGGACCACCGACAAAATGAACGAGTGGAAGCTCGCCAACGTTCATCTCGAGCCTTGGGGCCCCTTCGGCCGTGGCTGGTCCAACGAGCGCACGTCCGTCCAAGTCCTTTCCCCGCGCCCATTTCCCCTGATTGCCTACGCCAAAGCCTGGACCCCCGGCACCAACGGCCCGATAACCGCCGACGCGGTCTTCGCTCCGATTACGAAAGAAGAAGACTTCGCCAAGTTCAAGGGACAGCTCAAGGGCAAGTTCGTTCTCACCGCGCCCATCCCCGAAAGCCTAGAGCGCTTCGAGGCCCAGGCCCACCGCTACACTGAGGCCGAGCTCGCCGACCTCGCGACGCAACAAGTTCCCGCGCCCCAACCAGGCCAGGAAGACCGCCGTGCTCAATTCCTCGCCAATCGCGAATTCCAACTCAAAGTACAGAAGTTCCTCCTGGAGGAAGGGGTCGCCGCCTGGATAGAGCCTTCCCGCAGCGACGACGGCACGGTCTTCGTCCAGCAGGGAGGCGGTCGCGACAAAGAAAAAGATCCGCCCGCTCCTACCCGCGTCGCCGTCGCAAACGAAAACTACGGTCGCATCGTTCGCATGCTCGAGAAGAAAGCCGCCGTGACCATGCTTGTCGACATCCAGAACAAGTTCTGGGACGACGACCTCAACTCCTTTAACATCATTGGCGAAATCCCCGGCTCGGATAGAGCCAGGGCCGATGAAGTAGTCATGCTCGGCGGCCACTTCGATTCCTGGCAATCCGGTACAGGCGCCACTGACAACGGTGCCGGCTCCGCCGTTATGCTCGAAGCCGTTCGCATCCTCAAGACCACGGGCCTGAAGATGCACCGCACAGTTCGCATCGGCCTCTGGACCGGCGAGGAGCAGGGCCTGCTTGGCTCAGCCGCCTACATCAAGCAGCATTTCGGTGATCGCGAGGCCGAAGATCCCGCCACGCACTTAATAAAAATTCTTCCCGAGCACGCCAAGCTCGACGCCTACTACAACATCGACAATGGCACCGGTAAAATTCGCGGCGTCTATCTCCAAGGAAATGAAATGGTTGCTCCCATTTTCAACGCCTGGATGGTCCCCTTCCACGACCTCGGCATGACCACTCTCACCATTCGCAACACTGGCGGCACCGACCACCTTTCCTACGACGCCGTGGGCCTCCCCGGCTTCCAATTCATCCAGGACCCCATGGACTACGACACGCGCACCCATCACTCCAACATGGACGTCTACGAACGCATTCAGGAGCCCGACATGAAGCAAATGGCCGTCATCGTCGCCTCCTTCGTCTACCTAACCGCCAACCGCGACGAAATGATGCCGCGCAAACCGCTGCCAAAACCGCGGCCTCCGCGCAACTTCTGACGATGTATTTGTAGATTCTCTCTTTGGTTTCAAGCAGTTTTAGCTGGCCGGGCGAACAGCAATACGCCATCGAAAGGCCTGAAAGTTCGGGTGCCATTCATCTTGCCCTGTGGCTTGGCCCGCTCAAGGGCTCAGAGATCAAGCGCCATTCGTAATGCGTTGTTAAATTCCACGAGTATCGGCGCGGAGAGCGCTCCCAGATATTGTGTCAAATCCGCTTTTCGCAAGCTAACAAGGTTGTCGCACATGATCCAGCTCGCGTGCTTCAATCCTTGATCCGGACCAACGGCGACTTGTGTGGAAAGTCCTTCGCCGTTACTAAACACGGGAGCGCAGACAACCGTTGAGAATCGGGAATCAATCAACGTCTGTCGGCTGGCCACCACAAATGTTCGGTATTGCCGGGGGTCGCCTCCCGGCTTGTGTACGCGATACAGTTCTCCTCGGGTCACACGCGCTCCAGCATTATTTCTATTCGCTCGTCGTTTGAGGATCCATCGCTTGGTACTCCAAAACTTCTGCGGCCTCTAGATTGAGCCGGTCTGCGGCGCGATTGATTTGCTCCAAATCTTGTGCGTTCAGGGCTGCCCGGCTTCGTTCATGCAGATATCTTCGCAGTACGCGTTCGATGAACGCTGAGCGCGATTGCTTCGATCCCGCCAGCCGATCGACTTTCGCCAAAACGTCTTTCGATAGTGTGATAGAAGTCTTCTCTTTCATACTACCAATCTACTACTCCAATACACCCTTTGCAAGACCGCGCGTACGGTGCTGCTGAAGCCCGGTATCGCCCCTTGCCACGTGCCAGAGCCTGCACAGAAAGGGGAGCTGCGTTTTTGACTCAGCCTGCTCCTTTGACACCAATGCGGTTCTGCCCCCAAAACGGCCTAGCCGACGGAACCTTTCGGCGTTTGTTTCGTCTTATGACGGTAACGGGACACGGTTTACTCTGGGAGACAGCATGACCAATCTCTTGCGCGACCTGCGCCACGCCTTTCGCCTTCTGCGCCTAAGCCCGGGGTTCACGGTCGTTGCTGTGCTCACTTTGGCTCTCGGTATCGGTGCGAACACCGCCATCTTCCAACTCATTGATTCCATTCGCCTTCGCACCATTCCTGTAAAGAACCCTCAAGAGCTTGGCACCGTTCGCATCGCAGACCGGCACTGGGGCTCCGGCAATTTTTCCGGGCAATATTCCCAGCTCACATTCCCTATGTGGGTGGAGATCCGGAAGCGGCAGGAAGGATTCGCCGAAATCGCGGCATGGGCTGACCAGTCATTCAACCTGGCCACTGGCGGAGAAGTGCGCTTCGCAAAGGGGATCCGCGTCAGCGGCGATTTCTTTCAGGTATTAGGCGTCCCGCCGTTTCTGGGTCGTCTTCTCGGTCCTGAGGATGACCAGCCCGGTTGTCCGGCATCCGGTGCAAATATCAGCTTCGCGTTCTGGCAGCGCAATTTTGCAGGCGATCCTTCCGCGATCGGCAAACGGCTAACGCTCGATGGCAATTCCTTTGAAGTGATCGGCATCACCGCCCCCGGGTTCAACGGCATCTCCGTTGGCAATATCTTTGATGTCGCCGTGCCGATTTGCGTCGAACCGATCCTGAATCCACGAGAAAACCGTCTTCCCATGCGCCATGGGTGGTGGCTCGCCTCCATCGGCCGCTTGAAACCGGGATGGACGATTCAACGCGCGAACGCGCAAATGAATGCCGTGACTCCCCAGATCCTGCAAGAAACCATTCCCCCCGTATACGATGGCGAAGGCGTGAAGAAATATCTCGAGTACAAGCTCGGCGTTTTCTCGGCGAGCACAGGATTCTCCGAGCTGCGCGAGGATTCCGAAACATCTTTGTGGTTGCTCCTTGGAATTTCCGGCCTGGTGCTGCTTATTGCCTGCGCCAACCTGGCCAACTTGATGCTGGCCCGCGCCGGTGCCCGGGAACGTCAGATCACCATCCGCCGCGCCCTCGGAGCGACGCGCTGGCGAATGATTCGCGAACTCCTTTCCGAAAGCCTGCTGCTCGCGACCGGCGGAGCGATTTGCGGATTGTTTTTAGCGTTCGCCGTAAGCCGTCTGCTGGTGACCTTCATCAGTACGTCGGACAATCAAATCTTCCTCGACCTTGGAATGGATTGGCGTCTGCTGGCCTTCACCGCCGCGCTCGCGGTCCTCACAACGGTCTCCTTTGGATTGACTCCAGCTATTCGCGCAACCCGCGCCGAGCCGGCCACATTGCTCCAGTCCGGCAGCCGCGGCTCCACCGGCGGCAAAGAGCGCTTCAGTCTTCGCCGCATTCTTGTTGTTTCGCAAGTGGCGCTATCGGTGGTTCTTTTGATGGGAGCGCTTCTATTCGTCAGAAGTTTGCGCAACTTGACCACCCTCAATACCGGTTTTCAGCAGACCGGTATCCTGGTCGCCGGCGTCGATTTCGAGCGCTTGCACATCCCCGACGAGCGGAATACAGAATACAAACGTGACATCGTGAAACGCATACGGGCAATGCCCGGCGTGGAATTCGCTGCCGATGCGCGAATGGTGCCCTTCGGGGGCAACTCCTCGAATGACTTTGTCCTGACGGAGGGTTCCGACGTCGAAAAGGTCGTGGCCTGGCTCAACTATCTCAGCCCGGGTTATTTCCAAACGATAGTGACGCCACTACTCGCCGGTCGAGATTTCGACGATCGCGATACTTCCACGTCAGTGAAGGTAGCCGTTGTGAATGAAGCCTTTGTGCGCAAGGTTTTCGACGGCGCGCCGAATCCCCTTGGCAAGAGA
>Ga0210405_10003315_pt1 | contig 15884 bp, 16 predicted proteins | sample IncBWH11MmetaG_FD_155492 | JGI IMG/M metagenome (GOLD analysis project Ga0210405, IMG submission 155492) | Forest soil microbial communities from Barre Woods Harvard Forest LTER site, Petersham, Massachusetts, United States - Inc-BW-H-11-M | ecosystem: Environmental > Terrestrial > Soil >... | reverse complement strand
AGCTGGAAAGAATGATCTGGAAACCGAGCGTGAGGCACAAAATTCCTGGAATCACAATGCGTAGTACGCTTGTCGGATTGAGCGGCCCGAAATGCATGCTGCTCCAGTAGCGCAGTCCGGCAACCCACATTCCGACCCCAACCAGAAAGAGTGCCATGCCAACTATCAAACCTGTTTCGAGTCTTGCATGTTGAAAGAACTTCGCGAAACGCACGTCTTGTGGCAGCAAGCCCTGCGTCACTGCGAACACTTCAGTGAATGCGGCGAAGATGATTGACTGAAATCCAACGAGAATTGCCATTGCTGAAAACAACAAGGTATCGATGTCAAAGGTGACGTTACTGATCGTGCGTGGGCCAGGAAGAAGCCAAAAGGTGGCGACGACTCCCAATGCAAAAATCAGCGCTCCCGGGTAAAGGAATAACCACCGGGGGCTGTAAACCAAAAGAAAGCGAAGATGTCGCCACCCGTCCCGCCAAGCACGGAGGTGCGACGCGCGAAGGCGCCCATCCGGCGCGAGAGTTGTCGGAATCTCGGTGAGCCGCAGCCCGAATATCGTTGCTTTCACGATCATTTCACTGGCGAACTCCATTCCCAGCATCTGCAAACGAAGTTGCTCGATGCTCTTGCGACGGAAGGCGCGTAGACCGCAGTGGAAATCACCAATCGGACTCTTGAAGAAAAGTCTTCCGACTCCGGACAGAATCGGATTTCCCGCGTACCGGTGCAACGAGGGCATCGCACCCGGGAGGATCTTCCCGCTGAATCGATTGCCAATGACAAGGTCGTATCCTTCACGCAATTTATCCAAGAAAACGCCTATTTGAGCGAAGTCGTAACTGTCATCAGAATCCCCCATTACTACGAAGCGTCCGCGAGCCGCCGCCATGGCCCCTTGCAACGCAGCACCATAGCCATACTTTTCGACTGAGATGACGCGAGCTCCGTGGGCACGGGCAATTTGTTGCGACCCATCAGTGCTGCCGTTGTCCCCCACAACTACCTCGCCGCGAAGATTGAGGCTCTGTATTGCCTGCAGCGCCTTTGTGACACAAGTTCCGACGGTGGCACCCTCATTCAGGCAGGGCATAATGACAGAGACCTCAAGTGTTTCTTGGTTATCTGCGGCCTCCAGATTCGCCATTGTGTCAACAGGAAGATTCAGTATGCTCATGCCCGAATCTCACTTACCGCGCGAGTTCTGACTTTGGTCCGCGATTCGGCCCGCTTGTCGATTCCCCGCATTATCCTGATCCGTCATCAGCATTTGTCCCACACACTGTGCTGCGATCGCAGGGTCGCTGGCGTAAGTCAGGTCATAAGCCGGAAGCTCGCCGAGGGCACGAAGAATAGCCGACGTTTGTTGTTGAAAGCGGTCATCGTCCTTGAACAGGACGTACTCTTCAAACCGGTGGAGGAGTTCGGTTGGCACGATTGGCGCCAAGTGCGTCTCAGAATTATTTACCCGGCTGAGGAATACTGAACAGACCGGACTAACCGGGTGTGCTCTGGCTGTTTGAAAGGAATGTTTGGGCAAGTAATGTACGGTTAGGCCAGGGTAGGAGAATCGACGAGTTGAGACCCGAAGTTCGGGAAGAAACTGAAGCGATTCTGGACGAAAGATCGCAGGCAAGAGGTCGCCCCATACCCGCAACTTGCCAGCTTTAATCTCCAAGAACACGGCTTGGTCAGCGTGAAACTCGAGCTCCGACGTTGCGGCTAAGTAACTAGCGGTCGTCTTACCGCTGTCGGGCGGGCCGAATATGAGAAGCCCTTTTTCACCCTTGCCAACGCATGCTGCGGAGAGCGGTAGCATGCCAAGACTCCCCGCACTCATACAGAAGAGAGTGTCGAAAAAAGGGCGGCAGTTCAGCTTGGGTTGCGGTTCGACCAATGTCTCAGCGACGAAGCCAATTCCCTCGCGCGCCTCCAGATCAACGGCCAAAAAACTCCTCTGCCCAATGTTCGTGAAACGAAGGCCGCGATCCGAGAAAGCCGAGAGCGCGATCCCGGCTTGCTCCTTCTGTGAATCCTCTTGACTTATAATTCGCCAGAGAAACTCTGCGGCGTTAGGTGCCCGCCCCTGATGTCGAGCAAAGAATCCCAGTGCACTTTCAATTACATTGAGGCTGTTGGTTTCCAAGCGCACCGTCCTTGTCATAACTAGCAACTCCACGCTATAGGGCGTCGGCGTGAAACGGCGTAGTAGGTCTCTGCGCTTTCCGGTAGGATGCCAGCGCGAAGGCACCCTGTCCGGATGATCGGTCCCCTTGACTTGCATTTCCATACCTTGCATATCTAGGTTCATTGTTTTCCGGGCCCACCACAGTCATAGAAGTCGCTCAAAATACAGCGCCAGTTCTGCAGCCGCATCCTGAGGGTGCCCCCTGTATCGCAGAAGACAACATGGCAGCTTGGCCAGTTTGCCGATTACTTTCATCTGCATCGTAGCCGCGTACGGTGACTCAGCGACCAAATCTTCCTCGAGACGAGACGCTGCTTCTTTGGATGAGATTCTGGACAAGCAAAAACCGGGACTCTCGCTCCGTTCAAGAAATACCAGCGATCGAGGTTCACAACGCTTTATGCGCTGCAAGCCGAGTTCGAACTCCGGATCGAGGCGAAAGCCCCGTTCCCCGTTTTGGAGATCGGTCGGCTCTTGGCTTTGGAGCTCTCTAAAATGCATCCCGGCATCGCAACGCAATTTGAGAGTGGTGGCCAGTCCCCAGGCCAACAGCTTGCCCTTTCGCCATGAGCAGAACGTCCGGTCATCCGAAAGAAATCCAAAACCGACACGTGCCAGAGCTACCGCCAGGGTCGACTTACCGGAGCGACCTGGACCCGCTAATAGAAGTCCGTCCTGTTTTTTGGCTACGCACGAGCAGTGCAACTCAGCAACTCCGACCGAGCCGCCAACGATAGTGATAAGGACGGGAAAAATAACGGTTTTCCAAAACGTGCGATCAGCCGCGATGCCCGCGGAAAAACGCCCGATCACGCGGCGAGTGCGAAGATCTGCCAGCATTGAACTTCCGGAATCAAATCCGGCGAAGACGAGATGGTCGAGGCCTCGAACGTAAGGCTTCGGCCAAGGTGGCCGTGCCGCGTTGCCATAGTCCACCCAGAATCGGACGGAGAAGTCAACGGAATCCGGCGTGACTTCGACAGGCAGGAAGCTCTCACGCGCGGCTTCGAGGAGAGGTTCGCTGTTGGTCGAAAACCTGCAAATGGCGCCAGCGGCGGTGTAGTGCTCACACAGCGGTGTTATAGCGTCTTTACAGAGAAAATCTCCGGCACTCATGAGTCAGACAACGCCCCCCACCCATCCTCATCAATATGGAGGAAAGTCTTGTCAATTTTTTGTCAATAGGTTGTAAAGATTTCCACACAAGGCCGGGATGAACCGCCGACTCGTTGCCGCGCTCTCCGCAATCGTTCCGAGGAAAGCCAACTGCAAGAAGAATTGGGCTCCGGCTCGACCGACGCGGAATCTCTCACTCGATTCAGCGTGGCGCGAGAGGAGCCCTGAGGTCGCAAACGACCAGCAACTCTACTTAAAGTTGATCACGCCGAACAGACCGTCTGCGTATCCGTTCGGGCCCGCGGTGAAGAACAGCTGGTTGGGGTTGCCGTTCATGCCGCCGCCTTGCCCGAAAGCCAGCGCCCAAAGGCCACTGATGCTGATGACCTTGTTGTTCGTATCCTTGAGCTGACTCAGGAACTTCCCGGTCTTGGCATTGAACGCGTTGATGCGGCCGTCGCCCACGTTGCCCACCAGCAAGGCGTTGCTCGCCGGACCAAAGTTCTTTGGCGCCAGCGCCACTCCCCAGGGCGCCTTGAGGTTTGCACTCTTGGTAAGGGTTTTGATCAGTTTTCCACTTGTACTGAAGACGTCCACCGCACCCTTGGTGAAATTGCTGTCTGAGAAAGTCACGTACAGCTTACCGTTGATGTTCTGAACACCGTAGACGAGCAGACCAGTCAGTTTCGAATCGGTGAACGAGCCAACCAGTTTGAAGGTGGAATCGTAGATATCGACCTTGTTATTCAGATTGTCGGCGCCAAAAAGGAAGTGCGCCCCGTTGCTTACGCCCATGGCCAAGCCCGTATACCAGGCGTTTGCGTTAACCACGACCACGGACGAGTTCGCGTTCACGGACGGGTTCCAGCCGCTGATTGTGCCGGGCTCGAAGGTGGCGAAAATGAAGACGGCGGGTCCGGATTTGCCGCCTTGTGACACTACGAAATCCGTTGTGCTTGTGTCGGTATTGGCGACTTGCCCGGTAAGTGCGCATTCGAAGGTGCTGCAGGTCGGAGGGACCGCGACTTGCCCTTGCTTCACGCCCTTGCTGTTGTAGAAGGTGGTGACGCCGGTGCCATTGTCGCTAATCCAGAACGGGCTACCTGGGAAGAAAGACATTCCCCAGGCATTGACCAGTTCTTTGTCCTGATGTTTGGCTTTGCCTGCTTGGTTCGACACTAGATTGGTAATGGCATATTGAGCGGCGGCGGGGCTTGGAATCAACCCCACGACGATGACGAGTGAAGCCAGACACGCGAGCGTGCGGCGCGACCAATTCTGAGAGACCATTCCTTCTTCTCCTTAATTATCGAAAATTGACGGTAGTGGCTGCTGCGCCGGTGGGCGGAAATCGAGTGGGACCCAAGCGAATCCACTCACCCCGAATGAGAGGCATTCTCGGTGATCAAAGCGGCAGTTGTGTCAAGGAACTGTCTCCGAATTGTAAAAATTTGAGCAGGTGGCGAGACCTGGCGGCCCGCGGTGTGCTGAATTCCTCACACCTGAATTCCGAATCGCGCCTGCAGTTCGCGGCGCCCGAGATTCGTGACGTCCAAAGCCCTACTGTCCAGGTCCTGTACAACCCATTTTCTTTTCCGAGCCACGTTCAGGAGGGCTGCTCCCAGCGCTCCGCCAACATGAGGCCGCCGCTCACTCCAATCCAGGCACGCGCAGGCGAAACGGCGGCGCAGCGTCCGGGTGGCCTCGAGATCAATGCCAAGAGCCTCAAACACTTTGGTTCCAGCCAAGGTGACGTCGTATGCGTTGTCGCCGCCTTTCGGATCAGAGGACAGCCACCTCAATGCCATCAGGCGGTCGTGGAGTGATACGCCGATCGTGCCCGCCGTGTGATCGTAGCAAGTTCGCGCGGCCCGCAGCCGACTTGGCGTGCTGGGCACGAACTTGCCGAGACGAACGCCCGCGAGCACGCTCAGCCCTTCAAGCGTACGGGCCACGTTGGGCCCTTCGAGACTGGAGAAACGATGCTTCCCCTGAACCAGCACTTTGACCAGGTGAGCTGTCTTCAACCGATTCAAGTGCACGCTCGCAGTTGAGGGACTCACTCCGGCCACCACGGCAAGCTCGGTGCTGGTTCGCGCGTGACCATCCATCAAGCAATAAAGCATGTGAGCTCGCGCTGGCTCGCCGATGGCCGCTGCAATTCTGCAGACTGCGGCGTCAGGGTGGTTCTCAACATTCATACTTTGATAGTAGACGAAGTGTTATTGTGGGGCAACGGGCAGACTGCGGAATGTGAGTCATGCAACTGCACAGATGAGCCGGCGTGAAGCCATTGCTGCTCTCGCAGCGACAACGTTGACGCTGGGTTTAGGCGATTCATGGCCAAGACGGAGCACCTGGAGAATTGAAATGACGATAACCTGTGTCATCCGCTATGAGATCGATCCGTTCCAGCGAGACGAGTTCAAGAAGTACGCCGAGAATTGGGGCCGCATCATTCCTCGATGCGGCGGCCACCTGGTCGGGTATTTTCTTCCTTATGAGGGAACGAACAATGTGGCCTGGGGTTTGATTGCATTTGATAGTCTCGCCTCTTATGATGCTTACCGGGCACGCTTGAAGTCAGATCAGGAAGCGCGCGAGAATTTCGCCATGGCACAGACGAAGCGCCTGATTCTCCGCGAAGAAAGAAACTTCGTAGAAGTCGTCGACGGAACATTCAGTCTTCCCTCAACTCTTTCAGGGCTGGCATGATCGAGGCGAAGTGTGAGGCTTAGAGCCGGACGTTTGGCCGCTATCAACTCATTTACCTTGCCAGGGATAAATCAACATGTGACACTCGCACGACGCCAATCGTACGGTTGTCTTTCCTAGTGGTGCCCGGGACCGGAATCGAACCGGTACGTCTCTTTCGAGACCCGGGATTTTAAGTCCCGTGCGTCTGCCGGTTTCGCCACCCGGGCGGGCAGGGAAGTTGTTGAAGCCAATATATCAGTTCGCTGAAGAAGGGTTTTCGACGAGTCAAAAAGCGCTTGAGAGTGTCCTACACAGGTTAACTTGATCGCGCGGCAAAGATGCGGAATCCAAGTCGCAGCGCTTCTCTCTTCAGCTCTTGCGAGCCTTGATGTCGTGCTGGTGAAAGGGTCCCGTGGTTGCTTGAAGCATGTGCCCGATTTCCGTCTCTTCGGGTGCAGTTCCCGCAAGTTGAAAACGACCGTCGGGCAAAAGATTGTATCGGCGACCTCGCCAATCGATCGTGCTGCCGAAAAATCCTGAGATCCATACCAAGAGGCTCGTTACGTCTTGTACCGGAATAAGCCACCATCTCCGACTGGTGAGCGGATCGTCCAATACCAACTTCGCCGTACTCCACGCGGCTAGGCCGCGGAAGAGCGCAGTCACCGCTAGAAGCGGCCATAGACTCGGGACCGCCAGCCAAAGCAGCAGCGCGAGTGGAAGGGGATTCGTGAAGATTTGCCCCCAGTAGCCTGTAGGGCGCGAACGCCTTGTGCTTCGGGCCCACCGCAGGCGGTGCTGCAAATTCTCTTTTAGCGTTTGGCTGCCAATGCGGTGCTCAATCACGCAGGAAGAGAGGACAACCCGATATCCGAGTTGAGGTGCCCGGTTCTCTGGAACAATCTCAAACACGAGCACGGGCCTTTCGACATAATCGGGGACGTGCACGGCTGCTACGACGAGTTAAATATTCTACTCGGACAACTTGGCTACAATATTGAGAACGGATCGTACGGACCGAAGATTGCCCCGCCAGATGGACGGAAAGCGGTCTTCGTCGGCGATCTTGTCGATCGCGGGCCCAAGATTCCTGACGTCTTGCGTCTGGTCATGAGAATGGTTGATGAAGGAACGGCTTTATGTGTTCCCGGAAACCACGACATGAAATTGATGCGGAAGCTAAAGGGCCGCGACGTACAGATGACGCACGGGCTCGCCGACTCAGTTCAGCAACTCGACAAAGAAAGCCCCGAGTTCAAGCTAAGGTGTCATCAAGTTTCTCGACGACCTGGTCAGCCACTACGTGTTCGACGACCGGGAAGCTTGTGGTCGCACACGCGGGCATGAAGGAGGAAATGCAGGGGCGTGGATCGGGCAAGGTACGCGATTTCGCTCTTTACGGCGAGACAACGGGAGAGACGGACGATTATGGACTCCCCGTGCGTTACAACTGGGCTGCCGAATATCGCGGCACAGCCATGGTCGTTTACGGGCATACGCCCATTGCAGAGCCCGAATGGCTGAACCGCACGATCAATATAGATGCCGGGTGCGTGTTTGGGGGCAAACTGACCGCACTGCGCTACCCCGAACGTGAGCTCGTTTCGGTACCAGCGCTGCACACCTATTACGAGTCGGTAAAACCGTTCCTGGCCGAAGAAGCGAGTGCGCCCGCGCTGACCGCTCAACAGCAACTGGATGATCTGCTGGATATCGAGGATGTAATCGGCAAGCGGATCATCAACACGCGCCTAAATCGAACCATCACAATTCGGGAAGAGAACGCCATCACCGCGTTGGAGGTTATGAGCCGATTTGCCTCGAATCCAAAATGGCTCATCTATCTGCCACCCACGATGTCTCCTTGCGAGACCAGTAGGCACGACGGGTTGCTTGAACACCCCGAGGACGCCTTCGCTTACTATCTGCACGAAGGCGTGCATAAGGTCGTTTGCGAACAGAAGCACATGGGGTCGTGTGCGGTAGTCGTGATCTGCCGTGATGCAGATTCTGCCCGGAAGCGGTTCGGGATCCCGCAAACCGTTTCGCTTGCGGGAACAGGAACCTAGCAGAAGGATGAGGGTATGCGAAAGACTAAATTCCGAGACGCTGCCGCAAAACACGAGGTAAAGCATGTTAGCGTGGATGCGTCTTCACGAGAAAGTTTAAACCCGGATATTTTTCGAATAAAGACTGGCGGTCAAGCAATCGCCATGATTCTCCAACTTGGTCATGAGCTCTTTGAACCCAGCTTGCTGTAAAATATCCAGTAGTCTGCCTACATCATATTTGTGCATTTCCATCCTAGGCTCGAACATCCTCTTTCCCTCGAGGATGTTGAATAAAACAGAAGCGCCAGGAATCTTGCTCTGACTGAGGTATACAAGGTTCCTTGCCAGAGGAAGATTGCGCCCACAACAAACATGTATGAAAAAAGCACCAACCGGCGAGAGGTGCTGCAGCATATTGCGCACAATCACGTAACCTCGTTCTGGCGAGATATGTTGAAGCACTATGTACGTATGGATAAAGTCAAATCTTCTGTCCTCGAGAGTTGAAAGAGCGTCGTCCGATTTCAACAGATCCACGTTACCTATTCCTCGTTCCGTTAAGTTCCTGGAAGCTTCCTCCAACATCGATTGTGATACATCCAGCCCGGTGACGCGGTTGAATTCCTGTGACAAGGGCATCAAAAGCCGACCCACGCCACACCCGAAATCTAAGGCGCTCGCCTTCGAGACTGGCCCGAAGTGTTTCTCGATTTCCGCGATAACATTCGTGATGTGCAGTTGGCCCGATTCAAAGAAATTCGCCTTGGTGTTCTTGATGTTAGTTTTACGGTATTTCTGATCCTTTAGGACGCCGAAATAGGGATCTTCTTGCCCCCAGCACTCCCAAGCGAGATCAGTATGTTTTTTCATCTCAGTAAAAGTTCCGACGAATTTCCATCGTTCGCTGGACTCGTCCCAAGGGAGAAGTGTAGTGTATGCCAGTGGGCGTTGGAAACCCGATCTTCGTCGTTGGCGGCATTAGGTCGTCTTTCTTGAGTTTCTTATCTCGTTGGCGGCTGTTAGGTCAGCGCGAAGATAGGTCGTAGCCGGGGATACACGCCAAGTGCCCTGAAACACTTTTTTTAGATGCACGAATTTGCCGTATTTGGCGACTTTGCTCATTTTTTCTCTTGCTTGCCAGCGCCTCCGCTCAGACTGGAGACCCTGCTCCACTCCTTCAACTTGAATGATGGTGCTTTCCCCCACTCTTGAGCAAAGCGTCCATCAGTTCGAACTCATTCTTTTCCGAGACCCACTGGACTGAGCGCGTGAGCATCATTCCGGTGTAGTTGGCTTCACTGAACTCGTAAACAAATTCGTAGCAAAGGCCATTCTGATATGTGTGGAAGTAATACATTGCTGATGAGGAACCCAAGCCCGTTGAACCAAGAACAGTCTGCGCGTAACTTATGCCCTGAATGGTTCGCACGGAAGTGTGCTCCGGCCAGATAGTGCTGAATTGACTGCATGTTCCCTCACTGCGAATGGTGGGATTCACTATCGCTGTGAAACTGCCTCCAGAGAAATTTGATTTGGGGTACGTTTCCCTCGGTATCTCCAGCTTTTCAAACAGAACCGCTCCTCCCTGGTTCACAAAGTTGGAATCGCCTGGAGGAGCTTGGCCTTCCCAGTGTTTAAACACTCTCGGAAATCGAAAGCAAATTCCATATTTATCATCCGTGTGGCGGTCCCAGGGTGGCGGCATGACCAAGCAATGGCCGTACACCTAAAGGATTCTTGTGCAGCACGGTTTCCACTACTGTCACTTTCAAGTTCGTTTCTGGTGACGAACGATTTGTCGGACGCGTGGATGGATGCTTCTGTATTCCGATTATATCCATTTCATCCCCAACGTGGTTTCTGAGTTCGGCTGCGTGACCTAACAGATCGTGGACATTTCCTTCGTCGCTTATCTGAAGTTTTCCAGACTCCCGAGTCAGGCAACCGACTACGTCTACCTCGGACTCTTCCCCTTGGCTGGTCGGTGATTGATTTGAGGTCTTGTCCTGCCCCGGTACACCCAGCAGCACAGCCAATGGATAACACCAGAATTGAAACCAGAAAACGCGTGATTCCATCGTGTCCTTACGCTTGGCAGCAGGAATGGCGATTCATCTGGCTGCCTCACACTGAACTTGTCGGAGAACTCTCGCCGATTCAATTAGCGATTGGATCGCCCTCGGACATCGCCGTGTTAGAGCGTTTGGTCTGAATAATCATACGCTCCTACTTTTCTTGCACGCCCGTCATCAAACCTAAGTGGGCGACCAACTAAATCTATCGTTCCCCTGATTCCGGCCCGGCGAGTGGTGAGTACGAAATGCTAGACTGTCAACGAAATGGCTGCCAGTGAATACGCTACCAAACCGTCAGATTCCTCAATTCTCCCTCAGCGAGATCAATTGTTCTTCTGAAGGGCGTTAGCGTTAACCCTGATTGCAAATGAGAGATGATATTTTCCCTTGAATCATTGTCCCATCATCCCCGGAGTAAACTTATGAAATACCGCAAACTCGGCCGCACCCACTTTGAAATCAGTGACATTGGTCACGGACTTTGGGGCATGAGCGACTGGGCCGACTCCGACGATCACCAATCACTGGATGCCCTACAACTTGCAGTCGATCTCGGATGCAATTTCTTCGATACTGCCTGGATCTACGGAAAGGGCAAGAGCGACGGCCTTCTGGGCGAAATCATGTCGCGCAACCCCAACAAGCGCCTGTATGCCGCCTCCAAAATTCCCCCTCTCAACGACAAATGGCGCGGTTCTCCAAAAGGTGGGTATCGCGATGTCTTTCCGGCAAACCATGTTTTGGAGCACGCCCAGCTCATTCGCGAAAAGCTTCGGGCGGAAACCATCGACCTCCTGCAGTTTCATGGGTGGGACGATAGTTGGGCGGACGAGGCCGAATTTTGCACCACGGTCGAAAAACTCAAGCGCGACGGACTGATCCGGTTCTTTGGCCTGAGCCTGAACCGCTGGGAACCGGAGAACGGCATCAAGGCCATCCGCACCGGGCTCGTAGACGTTGTGCAGGTGATTTACAACATTTTCGATCAGTCTCCAGATGACAAATTGTTTCCTCTCTGCCGCGAGCTTAACGTCGGAGTCATCGCGAGAGCACCGCTGGATGAAGGTAGCTTGGGCGGTAAGCTGACGACAAAAACCAAGTTTCGGAAAAGCGACTGGCGCTCCCGCTACTTTGGATCAGAGAATCTCAAGAATACGGTAGCCCGGGTGGAAAAGCTAAAGCGGCTAGTCCCCGCGAACATGACACTTCCCGAGATGGCGTTGCGCTTTATCCTTTCAAATCCGGTTGTGAGCACCACGATCATAGGAATGAGAAACCTCGATCACGTCCGCCAGAACGTTGCAGTTAGTGATGCTGGCCGGCTCGATGCCGCTTTGCTCCGAAAGCTGAAGTCACATTGCTGGGACCGCAACCCTCGATCTCAGTCGGTCTAATCGGCTTCGGGCGACCGTGCCCGATCAGAAAAAGTGACGCGCGAGATAGAAACATTCCGCAAACGGCACACCAATTTCGTCCCCACGGACCTGGAGCCTGCGCTTCAGACCATCCGGTCGTCTGCCACCGTCCAGTTCCGTCGGGTAATAAGTCATCGCTTCACACTTTTTCTGTACATGATTTTCGCTGAGTATTGAATATGAGTTTGGCGAAAACGGAGTAGAAAACACCTGATCCGTCGAAGTAGCTACCTCGAAAAGATAGACTTCTTTTCTGCGTCGGAAAGGACGAGTAGCAATTTCAACCGCACGGCCAACGCAACGGTGCACTTGATGCACGTCCCCTAGCGAGTGAGTGAAGATTACGTCTGCCCATTCAACCAGAGAAACGATGGCATCGTGAACGCACGTAATTTCCTTCTCCGCAGATCGCTCATCTATCAGTATGTTCGGAATCAGTGGGGTTGCCCCGAGGTGCTTGCAGGCCTGAACGAAAGAGCGCGTCAAACTGTCCCAGTTCTCTACCCCACGAGGGTCATTGCGTCGTATCGGTAATAAAACTCGAACGTCGCACTCGTTCTCATGCAGCTTAGCCAACGTCCCACCGCAGCCGATTACCTCATCGTCGGGATGTGCGACGACGACGAGAGCGTTCATGCGACTGCCCCGGAAGGAATCAACGGTTGGTTTGCGTACCAGTCCAACGTGGAAGCCAGGGAAGCCTCCCAACTTGCAAACTTCAAGTCGCCTAGCAGTTCCTGTAGTGGCTTTATGTCGGCTACACATCGTGTATCGGGCGTTTCTCCGCGGCGCACCGGCAAGTGTTTTATCCCTGCCGAGTTGTTGAAATGTGCGTTCACCGCTTTAGCAATATCGTTGGCTGTCATCCCGACACCACGTCCACAATCCTGCGGGATGGCATTTCGCGCCGCACTAGCGAAGTCGACAGTGATGCGCCCAAGATCCGAAGCGTAAATCATATCTATCACCTGCTCACCGCTACCGAATACCTCGATCGGCAAGCCACGCATTGCGCGCTGCGCAAACGACGGGACGATCTTACGCGGCGGTCCCACATGTTGGCTGGGACCATATGCGTTGAAATATCGAAGGCTGCAGATGCGAGTGTTTCCTTTTGCGCTGTAGAGTTGTGCGAATTGCTCGGAAGCAAACTTCGTAATCGTGTACGTGTTCAACCAAACGTTCGGTTTGGAGGGATAGAACACTACCGGAACACCATTTTCGACACAGGCTTCGAACACATTTACCGCCCCGATGATGTTGACGTTAATAGCTGTAAGTACGTCGTCATCCAGCTCCAATGTCCCTAACTCGCCAGCCATGTGATACACGGTATCGAAGCCGATGGTCAAAGTACGCATAGCCGAAGCGTCCAATATGTCTACGCGCTGTGCTCTGACTGCAGATGGACCAAAGAGTTGCTTGCACTCCGATGGGCTTGCCACTCTATCCGCAACCGTGACGTTGACGCCCCGTGAAAGCAAAGCGCGCACGACTTCAGTGCCGATGAACCCCTGCCCACCAATGACAAGAGCATTCACATTCTCCTCCCGGACAAACCAAGTTTGTGGCTATTCTCTAATCAGCCCATGTGCTTAGTAACTGTGTAGCGTGGCATAATAGCACCGCAGTTGTTACACGGGCAAGGACGTACTTTGTGGATCGGTTGAACACGAAAAAGGGTAATCGGCCATCAACAGCCCGCGCGATGGGATTCTTGTGAATAACTTGTCTGGTGACGATATCACCCTGAGAGCCTGGAGCATTCCCGCCCAAGAAACCAGCTCTCTGCGCGTTCAGCTCAGTATCAAGCGCCTCCTCGATATACTTTGTGCTGTATTCCTGCTCCTGCTGCTGTTTCCGGTTTTAATTGTAGCTGCGGTATGCGTGCGGCTGTCGTCCAAGGGCCCGATCTTTTACAAACAAGAGCGCTATGGATGGCGCGGAAGCAGGTTCACCTGTCTGAAGTTCCGCTCGACATTAGTCAATTACGAAACAACTGTTGAACGTCAACAGCATGGCAACCGACCGAGCATTCATGAAAGACCCAGAACTCATGTTCGCTTCACTGGTCTGGGAGGCTGGTTGCGAAGAACCAGTATTGACGAACTGCCCCAACTCCTGAATGTGCTTAAGGGTGAAATGAGTTTGGTAGGCCCAAGGCCACTTGAGCTGTGTTTGCTGGATCCGTATCCAGAATTTCACGCGGTGAGGGACCGGGTTCGCCCCGGAATCACAGGCCTCTGGCAGATCTCGGCTCGCGACCCCCACGCTACGGCTTTCGACATGATGCCTTATGATCTGGAATACATAAGCAAAGTCACTCTCTGGCTGGATTTCAAGATATTGCTGAAAACGCCATCGATTGTGTTGTTGGGGAAAGGGGCTCGATAAAACGCAATGAATCCCGTCAATTAGATGCTTTGCTGCATTCTAAGATCAGCCTGAAGATCTTGCACATGAGGCACAACCCGGCGGCTTGTCCATGACCGCCAACTCGTCTCAATCACTTTTGCAATATTCTCCCGGAAAACCGACGAGTCAAACCGAAGGGCATTTTCGCGGCAGTTTTCGGGAGTGATGGAGTGGCTGTTAGCTTCAAATCGTTCGAGACCCTCCAGAACCGCAGGAACGGAAGGTGTTGAGAAAAGAACTCCAGTCGGTCGTGAAACCGAAACATCGCGGACGATCTCTGAAGCGCCTCCTAGGCTATACGCGATGACAGGTGTGCCGCACGATTGAGCCTCAGCCATAATCATCCCGAAATCCTCAGGAGCGGCAAACAAGAAGGCGCGTGCGGATTGCATGTAATGTACGAGTTCATCGTCAGAGACCCAACCGACAAGTTTTACGTTCGTCCCAGCCCTGGCTTTGATCCGGTCGTAATCCGGGCCGCTACCCATTACGATCAAACGGCGTTCCGGGGTTTTTCGGAAAGCCTCAACAATTACGTCAAGAGCCTTGAAGGGGTTCATGAAAGATCCGGTCAAGTAGTAGTCCTGTTTTCGTGATTGAAATGAAAACCGCTGCGTATCGATTGGTGGATAAACCACGATTGATGCCCGCCGATATAACTTGTCAATCCGCCGCCTTATAAAATCAGACGGACAGATCAACAAATCGGGTGAATTGGCGGTTCGGATATCCCAATATCTAAGACAGTGAAACGTGATTGCTGCCAGAAGGCGTTTGATGCCGACTCGCCAGCGAAAACGATCGAGATAGTACCACTGGAGATCCCACACAAATCGCAGGGGCGAGTGGATGTAAGAGATATGCAACTGCTCGGGTCCAACTATGACGCCCTTCGCAAAGCCGTAGCTGCTGCTAATAACGAGATCGTATCTACTGAGATCAAACTGCTCGACCGCCAGAGCCATTAATGGTGAGTAGTACCAGTAGTACCGCTTGGCCAGAGGGAGTCTTTGGACAAAGGACGTATTGATTTGCCCGAGTCCCGACGATTCCCGTTGAATATCCGAAAGGAAATCAACGATCGCGTAGACGTCCGCACCTGGTACCGTTGCCAAGAGTTCCGAGAGCACACGCTGCGCTCCCCCCGGAACTACTAGCCAATCGTGTACGACTGCGGTCCGCCGTTCTTTGTTCATGTGTAATGGTATGGTGCAAAATGGGGCCGTGATGTCTTCTCCTTTTTTCCGGCCCTACTCTCTGAAACACACCTAGCAGCCGGTGTCTAAAGTCCGGTTAGCTTGGTCTTCGGGGAGCGCAGGTGAAACAAAGAACCCAGACAGCAATCGTACTCGCCCTGAGCGTTGGGCTCGTCCTTAACTCCGATTGGTCCCACACATCCAAGAGTACGCGGCGGACTTCTGCCCTTATGCGCCTCGATTCGTACTTATATATCATGCCACCCTCAAGTCTTTCTTCTCGCTTTGTGCCGAAGACGTTTCAGGGTAGTGTAACGCCATGGCAATGGGTACGCGTAGAAAGTGTCAACGGCAGGAGGAGCTTTGGTACCGCCGAGATTTAGCGGAAGCTCCGGGCCATCCCTTTTACCGGCGGCTGAACGAAGTGCCGGATCAGGCAGGCTTCGATGAGTTCTGCGAGGCACGCTGCCACAAGTTCTATCACGAAAAGCTGGGCCGCCCGTCGCTCGCCCCAGGGATGTATTTCCGGGTGATGCTGATCGGTTTTTTTGAGGGGATCGAGAGCGAACGGGGCATCGCATGGCGGGTGGCAGCAACGGCTAGAGTTAGGTGGTGCCCGGGACCGGAATCGAACCGGTACGTCTCTTTCGAGACCCGGGATTTTAAGTCCCGTGCGTCTGCCAGTTTCGCCACCCGGGCGGGCAGGGAAGTTGTTGAAGCCAATATATCAGTTT
>Ga0210405_10003314_pt1 | contig 15887 bp, 9 predicted proteins | sample IncBWH11MmetaG_FD_155492 | JGI IMG/M metagenome (GOLD analysis project Ga0210405, IMG submission 155492) | Forest soil microbial communities from Barre Woods Harvard Forest LTER site, Petersham, Massachusetts, United States - Inc-BW-H-11-M | ecosystem: Environmental > Terrestrial > Soil >... | reverse complement strand
GCAGGCGCGGGAACCGGTGGGGCAGCGGCGGCCAGCGCAGCAGGTGCGACCCCGCTCGCACTCGCGGGTTCCACGGCAAGCCCGTCAACAGGAGTAAAATTAGAAATAGTGGCAGGAGCCGGGGCAGCCGCCTCAATAGGAGTTTCCGCCGGTCCCGCGACAGGCGCCGTTTGGGAGGATGGGCCTGGATTGCCGCCTGAGGATTGCACTGCCTTCTGAACCTGCTCCTGCATTCTGCGGACACGGTCGGCGGTGGCGCCGTCTGGCGTCAGCTTCAGGTAGCTTTGTGTATCGCTCAGAGCTGCGGGAAAGTCGTTCGTGCGGACATGGAGATTGTATAGCAGCAGATAGATCTGGGGATTCTCCGGTTTTAAATCGCGAGCTGCGGACGCGCAGATTACGGCTTCCTTAAAACGTTGCTGCCCGGAGAGCGCAACGGCCAATTCGAATTGGCCGCGCCAGGACGAAGCATCGACGGCAATCGCTTTGCGTAGAAGAGGCTCGGCGTCGGAAAAGCGTTTCTGGGCGTTGAACATCGCGGCGAGGTCAACCATCGCCTGCGGATACTTTTCTGCGCTCAAATCGATAGACTTTCGCAGCGCCGTCTCCGCCGCCGCTGTATCGCCCATTCTATTTTGCGCCAGCCCCATAGCCGCGTAGGCTTCGTAGTAGGTTGGATACTTGGCGATGGCTCGCGCAAATTCAGCAACGGCGCCGCGATAGTCGGACTTATCCACGATGAGTTGAACGCCTTTCGCGAACAATTCCCGCGCTTTGGGCGGAACACTCAGCTCGTGCTGGGAAATTGAATTTACAGACTTGGGCCCGGACTCGCCGCTCGCCGCCCGTAAGAGTATGTCTTTGTAGACGTGTCCCGACCCATCTGGCCGTATGTACTCGCGCAAAGGCGCGTAACCTTCGTGCTGAACCGCTAGGTAGCAATCGCCGGGTATATCATCAAACTCATACATTCCATTCCCGTCCGAATAGGCGAATCCGATCGGGGTGCCCATGGCATTCTGCAGCTCAAGGTGAGCCTCGCTGATAATATGGCCTGAGCCTTCCTCGCGAATGTAACCGGACAGGATCTTCTTTATAGGTTCTTGTTGCGCAAGGCATGGGAGGGGAGCCAAGAGCAGAAGAGTGAACAACACACGTGCTGACCGTCGCCGCATAAGCCAATTCCCTGCAGAGATGATAGCAGGAGGGAACGCACAGCACCACGATACTCTAACGTGAAAAATGACAGGCCTCCGCCTCGTCTAGGCGCTCCATTGTACGACAGTGTAGGAACGTGGCGGCAGTTCGAGGGTCGTGCGTCCTCCAACGGTCGAAGGTTTTTCGGCCTTTTGCGGCGCCACGCGCGCTGGCGCATCGAATGTGTTTGCCGCTTTCAGATCACTGCCGGTAAGGACCACAGCGTCACCGGCGCGCGGGGAGGAACCTTCCCACACGATTTCCACTTGATGAGGTTTCGCCAAATCGCGATTCAGCAGGAACAGCGCGATCTTTCCGGTGTCGGCTTGGTGCGTCGCGGACGCATCCACGTAGCTGACCGCTCCCATGCCGGAGACATCGTAGGTCGGCGATTCCACCAAAAGCTCCAGCGCCGAACCGCGAGCGAACTCGAGCGCCCAGCTGTACGGATAATAGATCGTTTGCCTTAGCAGACCATTCGCATTGGTCATAATTGGCGCGATGACATTGACCAGCTGCGCCAGACATGCGAGTTGTACCCGGTCTGCTTTGCGAATCAACGAATTGATGAGGCCTCCGACCAGCAGCGCGTCTTCGAGGTTATAGACTTCTTCCAATAGATGTGGCGCACTTTGCCTGTGGCCGTTCACGGCATCGCCGGTGCGGGCGCGGTACCAAACGTTCCATTCGTCGAAGCTCAGCCACAGCTTTTTCGGCGAGCGTTTGTGCCCGCGGACCATGTCGCACACCGCGGCTACTTCGTCGATTTGCCGCTCCATGCTCAGGTTCATCGCCAAGAATTTCGAACTGTCTCCGCCTGTTTCTTCCGCGTTGGTGAAATAGCGATGCAGGGAAATGGCATCGACGTACTCGTAGCACTGCTCCAGAACTTCGCGGTCCCATTCCAGATACGTCGGCATACCGGGGCCGCTCGAACCGCACGCGATGAGCTTTAGCGAAGGGTCGACGTAGCGCATCTGTCGCGCGGCGTCTTGGGCCTTCAAACCGTACTCCGTTGCCGTCATGTGGCCGATTTGCCAGGGGCCGTCCATTTCATTGCCGAGGCACCACTTTTGGACTTTGTAAGGTTCCGCGATTCCGTTTTTGCGCCGCAGGTCGCTCCAACGAGTGCCTTTGTCCAAGTTGCAATATTCCACCAGCGCGGCCGCTTGCTCCGCTGTCCCCGTGCCAAGATTCAAACCCAGCAGAGGCTCAGTGCCCACGAGACGGCACCACGTGAGAAACTCATCGGTTCCAAACTGGTTCGAATTCATCGAATTCCACGCTTTGTCCAACACCGCCGGGCGGCTTGCTTTGGGGCCAACTCCGTCGAGCCAGTTGTATCCGGATACAAAATTTCCGCCGGGGTAGCGGATGATGGGAACGCCGAGTTTCCTTATCTCGTCGAGAACATCCTTGCGAAAGCCGTTCGAATCCGAAAGCTTGGACTGCGGATCGTAGATCCCCTCGTAGATGGCGCGGCCGAGATGCTCAAGGAAGGACCCAAACACTTCCCTTTTAACGAGAGCAATCGTCCGCCGGGAATCGGCGTAGATTCGGATGGGCTGGCTCGCATTCGACGAAGCCGACTGGCCAAATAGAGTCCGCCCCAATGCCATGTTTGCGCCCACTGCCATTCCCGCTTTAGACGCATCCTGAAGAAAGTGCCGCCGAGAGACTGAACGCATTTGGAAAGCTCCTCAGCAAACTCAAATAAACTATGACAAGTTCGATTCCAATTCGAGCAGCATGAGCCCCGGGTACGTCTAATTGTCCGCGATGCCCAACTCCGCAATCAGGCCGACGGTGATTGTACTCCCCAAGTCAACGACCAGCGCAAGCGCACGATTCTACGGCGCAAACCGTCCAAGCCTATTGTTCTTTTCCTCCGTTTCATTAAATCGTGTTAAGGTACGCGGTCCGCGCGTCCCGTATCCTAAATCGCTTTCCAGGGGTGGAGGCTTAGGATAGGTGCGCGGAACTGCTGAAACTAATCGGCCATTTGGTGGGAATTCCATGTTTGATCTTGCGTGGCAGCGCGGGACCAACGCTGAAGCACGCGTTGCCAGCGGCGCGCGGAATGGCGGAGTGCGTTAGATGAGCAAGGAGAAACACGGAATCCACCGAATCGCCGAAATGGCGAAAGTTTCCATCGGTACCGTTGATCGCGCGTTGCACGGACGCGGCGGCATCAAGGAAGCCACTCGCAAGCGCATTCTGCAAATCGCCCAGCAAATCGGTTATTCGCCGAATCTTGCAGCGCGCGCTCTTTCGGTTGCAAAATCCCGCGTGCGTATCGGTGTGTGCATCCCCAAGGAAATTCATTTTTTCTACGACCAACTTTGGGGGGGAGTCCTGGACGAAGAGCATCATCTCGAGCAGCTCGGCGTTGAATTCGAAAACCGTCCCGTGCAAACCCTCGGGGAAGGCGACATCGAGGTTTTCAAGGAACTAGTGGAGAGCCGCGTCGATGGAATCGTTCTCACCGCCGGAAGCCCAAAGGAATTGACGCCTCTGATCAACGAGGCCGAGGAAAAAGGCGTACGCGTCGTTTGCGTTTCTACGGATGCTCCGGAGAGCCACCGTTCGAGCATCGTCTGTGTCGAGCCGCACTTGAACGGCTGCCTGGCCGGCGAACTGATGGGTAAGTGTGTGCCGCCGGGTTCCAAAGTAGCCGTCGTTGCCGGAATGCTCTCGACCGAAGATCACCGCAAGAAAACAGACGGCTTTTCCGAAGGATTTCTGCGGCAATGCCCCGAGGGTAGAATCGTCAGCGTGGTGGAAGGCCACGAGGATGAGAGCGAGAGTTTTCAAAAAACGTCGGATCTTCTCCGGCGCTTCCCCGCGCTCGACGGACTTTATGTCAACACGGTCAACTGCCTACCTGTTTGCCGCGCCCTCGGTACGCGCGGTTTCGAAGGAAAAGTAAAGCTGATCACCACGGACCTCTTCGCCGAAATGGCTCCGTACTTTCAAAAAGGCATCATCACCGCTTCGATTTATCAGCACCCTTACCGCCAAGGTCAGATCGCCGTGCGTCTCCTCGCCGATAACCTCACCAACAAAGTTCACCTCCCTCCGGCGGCACATCTCAGCCCCGGAGTCGTGATGTCCACAAACCTGCACCTCTTCCGCGAAATGCGCCAGTCAGATTCCAAGTCAAGCGAGCCCGCCCTCAAGAGCCGCGGCGTCTTGCAAGCCTAAGACTCGTCCAGGAGCGGAGGCAGTCTCCGTTGACGCGACGGAAGACTTAGCTTGTCTCACATACTGAGACCACGGTAGCGGGTTTCTTCGCTGGCGTCGTCGTGATCACCACCACGCTGATGAGAACGCATAAAGTCCCCAAAATTGTTCGCAGGCCAAGCGATTCGCCGCCCAAGAAATATCCAACAAGTACGGCGACAACTGGATTGACGTACGCGTAGGTCCCAACTCTTGTCGGCGATTCATGATGAAGCAGCCACACGTAGGCGGTAAAACCAATGATGGAGCCAGCGACAATCAGGTACAGCAACGAAAGCCACGCTTCACGGGAGACGGTCCACGGATGAAAACTGCGAAATTCGCCCCGCGCGGTGGCAGCAATAGCTAGAAATATTCCGCCGGCGAGCATCTGCGCTCCTGAACTCATGACTTTGGAAGGCGGCAGGGGCAGCTTGCGCGCAAGCGTTGAAGCAACGGACCAGCTCATTGACGCAAAAATCAGGGCCATCGCGCCGACGCTGTCGATCGGCGCTCCGCCGAAATTCAACGAGCGGCTCATCAGCACTCCGACTCCGCCGAGGCCGATCAAAAGAGCCAAGGCGAGCCGGAAGGTGAGCCTCTGCGTTCGCAGGAAAACGATTTCCGAAAGAGCCATAAACGCCGGGATTGTGGCCAGCATGACCGCGGCGATGCCGGAGGGCACGCGCTGCTCGGCCCAGAACAGCAGTCCATAGTCGAGGACAAAGATCAGGATCGCGAGTAAAGATACTGAGGCCCATTGGCGTACTGTTGGTGAGCTCTCGCCCCGCGCGATCACCCAGCCATACAGAGCGAGCCCCGCCACCAAGAAACGCATGGCCGCCAGAAGAAACGGGGGAACTTCGCGGACGCCTACACGAATGGCCAGGAATGTGGATCCCCATACAAAGTAGATAATCGCGAAAGCTAACAGGATCTTCCAAGTCGGGCGGTGGTTGGCGGCTTGCATGGCGGATAGCTACTGACAATCTACCAATTCCCCTGCTTGATTGCGCTTGTCGGCCGGATCACGACGTGCACATAGCCAGTCCATATTGTCCGTACGATGGGGCTACGAGAAAAATGACCCGCTGGCAATTCGTCCCCATCCGTCACCCAGGGGAAAGCAGGGTGAGTAGAAATTGATCCAAAAGTGTCTGCTCTTGATGGTGGGTCAACTTGGAATCCATCCAGCTTTGACAAGCAGTTCGTGTGCGACCTCGTTCAACGCATGATTCTCGTTGGTGACCCTAAAATCTTCCAATTGCGCACGGTCGAGAATCGCGTTCAATTTCGCGACGCGAGCGACATATTCCAGCTGCAATGCGCCGGTTTCCCGCATCTTGACGCGCTGTTGCATCTTTTCGAGGCTAGCAATGAGTCGGCAGATGACCGTGTTCGTTGCTGAAACCGCGCTACGGCAGAGTTCCAGCTGGGCGCGATCTTCTATCGCGCGTGCCAGCAAGAGCCGACTCACGCCCAGGGAGGCGTAGTTCTTGGAGACGGCTTGAAGGTTTTTATACATCACGGCATCGTTGCCAGTTGCGGACGGAAGATGGGCGAGGCCGAGCGCGTCCAAATCGATGGCCGCGTGGACGATGTGACGCAGCGCAAGGATGTCCGAAGCTTCGCCTAGAACGGTTGTCTTGCCCGCTCCCATTGTGCCCGTGATGATAAGCAACGAATCCATAGTCGCTCCCGTGATGCTCGATCATGCCACCGGTTCAGGGCCGGGGAGATGGGAGGATTTCGATGTAGTCGACTGCCGCGTGCTCCGCTCCATCGGGAACACCCTCGATACGGATGTTGTCGCCGGGACGAAGCGCCAGCCCGATGATTCGCCGCCGCGTGGAAGAATCGCCGCCGGGCTTCGCCGCCGGCAAATGATCATCGGCGGGCCATTCGTCGACAATCCGTTCGTCAACAAGTACGCGAAACTTCGACTCACCATTGTTCTGGTCGAAATATTCGATGTCTATTTCGTACTGGCCTGCAGCATCATCAAAGCGAATCGCCGCGGAACATTTCTGTGCTGGAGGAACGCACTCAATCGCCTTTCCATCCGAAGCGGTTTCACGTGGAACAACCTCGAACGACACATATCCTTGCAGCTGCATTGCTTCGGCCTCAATGCGGTCGGGATAGTGACCCACCCGGCCGAGTTTGTCGGGTATGCCGGAAATTTGCAAAAACCAATTGCAAACGGCATCGCGCCAAACGATAGCGTGTCCGGCCTGAAATTCGAGTCGGTTCAGCACTTCCGCATAGCGTTCCTCATCCAAGCGGCCTTTCAATGATTTCCATTGCTGGACTAGGTTTGCCGCTTGCTCCGCGCCTTCGTAGTGCGAATCGTAGATGTGCTGGATGACCGTCTTTCCCGAGTGTAAGACGTATGTGTACCGCACATGGTGAAAGAACAGCAGCAATTCGTCCGGAGTGGTTTTCAGTGACTCATACTTCTTCGCTAGGGGGGCGCTATATTGATCGACGTACCCAGTACCTGTGGCCGCGGTGCGGTCCATTCCAATTCCATCGTGGTCGGCGCGGTGCCACTGTCCCCAGCCATTTCTTTCCGACGACTCCACTCCTGGCCCGAAATGGCTGCCAAGAATATCGGTGAGCGTTCCCGCACCCAATGGACCGGTGTAACTTTCATAGATCGGCCAGGACGCACGCAGCATTCCTGAAATTGTTTGCACCACGGCTGGATCGTTTCCAAAGCTGAGGCGTGTCCACTCCTCAGCAATTGTTTTGGAGTCGAGATTAGGATTCCACGCGAGCCTACCGTACCCATAAAGATTCGCCATAGCCAGCGGGTGACCCAGCCAGTTGGCATCCATGCCGACATTCACGACCGCAACGAATCCGCCCATGGGGCGATGAAAAGTTTTGCCTGCCACAATGTCCTTCACCGGTGTGGGCCGCTCGCCAACGTGCATATCGAAATCGAGAACTTCTTTCCACATGGGAGGAAGAAAACACAAATGCCGCTGCTGGCCCGTGTATTCCTGGGTGACTTGCAGCTCGATGGCTTCGTTTGTTTTCTCGAGACCGCTGAAGAGCGGAGACACCGGTTCGCGCACCTGGAAATCAATCGGCCCGTGTTTGATCTGAATGATCACGTTGCCGCCGAACTTACCGTCGAGTGGATGAAAGTTGTCGTAAGCCGCCTTAGCGCGATCGTTCTTGGGATTGGTCCAATCGAGATGATGGTTGTAGACAAACGCGCGATAGAAAACTATTCCATGATGCGGCGCAAGGGCGCGCGCAATCACATTGGCGGCATCGGCAGGCGTGCGGCCATACGTGGCAGGACCGAGGCGCCCCTCCGAATCCGCCTTGACGACAACTCCGGCAAAATCTGGAATCTGCCGGTAGATGTCGTCAAACTTTTTCCTCCACCATTCGGCGACGCGGGGATCTGCGGGGTCAAACGTATCGAGACCGCCGATCACCTTTGGGCTGCTGAGATCGACGGAAATAGAAAGCCGAACGCCCCACGGGCGAAACACATCGGCAACGCGAGCAAGCTGCGGCAGAAAGCTATCTTCGAGAACGCGCGGATTGGCATTTACGTTGTTGATGGCGCATCCGTTGATTCCAATCGAAGCGAGCAGCCGCGCGTATTCGCCGACGCGTGTCAAATCGGCTCGCACATTACCGTTTTCAAAAAAGATCGAGGGCCCCGCGTAACCGCGCTCAATTCGGCCGTCGAGATTGTCCCACTGATCCACCCAGCGAATCGGCGCATAGGGCTGCTGCGTTTCGTGCAAAGGAGAAACACTTTCGCCGCGCGCGATCCTGCTGAGCAGCGCAAACACGCCATAGAGAACGCCACGATCCGTCGTTCCCGTCACAATGAGGCAGTCGATTCCGTGGAGTTTTTCCGTTGCGAGCAGGAAGCCATCTTCGTGCAGATCGGCCTGTTCGAAGAGCTTGGGCGAATCCGCTCGCAAAGCAGAAAGTGGACCCAGGACGATGGCGGATTCGCGCGGCAAGTTTTTCTCCTCACGCAGCGTCCGCACCAACATCCCTCGAATACCTCGAATCAGTTCGGCATTTGCGGAATTGAGGATCGGCGAATCGCCGAGCACGACCACACTCTCGGGCAAAGCCGAAAATTTTTGCGCAACGCTTTTGTCCAGCGGCGCATAACGCAGCCAAGCGTCTGCTCCAGTTTCCGCGCGCACACACCTCGCCCCTAATCCACACAGAAGCGCGACGCAGATCGTTATGTGCAGGAAACGACGCATGGGATTGCCAGTCTATAGCATTCCAACAGCCTGGCCGTGTTGGGTGTACGACCGTGGCGAAATCTGGTGTCCCTCAACGTGAAACCGAAAGATTCGCCGTGTACGTTAACGGGCCGTGCTATAGTACCAGCCGTTTTTCAGATTACAAGCATCGCTATTTTTTCTCGGAGGTTTGGATGAAGTTTTTTTCTCCCGCCCGGCTCGCTGTTGCCGCATCTGTGGCCCTCTTGATTTGCGGCCCAAGCTTTCTCCGCAGCCAGTCGCACGATGTTCCCGCCTACCGCAATCCGAAGCTGCCCATTGAGGAACGGCTCGCCGATCTTCTTTCACGCATGACGCTCGAAGAAAAAGTCGCTCAGATGGAAGGCGTCTGGGAGAACCCGGCGTTCATGCGCACTCCGGACTCGCGCTTCGTCGATGAGAAGGGCACGTTCCTCCCCGACCATGCGGCTATCCTGCTGAAGGACGGCATCGGCCAGATGTCGCGTCCGAGCGAAGTTTCTCACGGCCCGCGCGAAGAAGCGGAGTTCACCAACACGCTGCAGAAGTGGATGAAAGAGAACACGCGGTTAGGCATTCCCGTGATGTTTCATGACGAATGCCTGCACGGCCACATCGCCGACAAGGGCACCTCTTATCCCGCGGCGATCGGCCTCGCATCCACCTGGGATCCGGAATTGCTTCACGAGGTTTTCACCGCCGATGCCGCGGAAGCGCGCGCCCGTGGTGTGCAAGAATGCCTCGCGCCCGTTCTTGATCTCGCGCGCGATCCGCGCTGGGGCCGCACGGAAGAAACTTACGGGGAAGATCCCTACCTCGTGTCGCGCCTCGGCGTCTCGGCAATAAAAGGTTTTCAAGGCGAAGGCCCCGGTGTCGACAAATCACATGTCATGGCGACTGCGAAACACTTCGCCGTGCACGGCCAGCCGGAAGGTGGCACCAACGTCGCGCCAGGCAATTATTCTGAGCGCGTCATCCGGGAATATTGGCTAAAACCGTTCGAAGCCGCTGTAAAAGAAGCTCACGTCCACACCGTGATGGCCTCCTACAACGAAATCGACGGCATCCCTTCCCACAGCAACAAACATCTTCTGACCGATATTTTGCGCCACGAGTGGGGATTCAACGGCGTCATTGTCTCCGATTATTTCGGCATCATGGAACTCATTCGCGTCCATCACGTCGTCGCGAACAAGGAAGCCGCCGCGCGCATGGCTCTCGACGCCGGCGTGGACATCGAGTTGCCGTTTCCAGATGCCTATCCCACTCTCGTTGAGCAGGTGCACAACGGCACGGTCTCCGAAGCTGCCGTCAATCGCGCCGCCGCGAGCGTCCTCCGCGCAAAATTCCTCGCCGGCCTTTTCGATGATCCCTTCGTCGATCCCGCTTACGCCGAAAAAATCACGAACAGCCCCGAATATCAGAGACTCGCGTTACAAGCCGCGCGAGAAACGCTTACGCTGCTGAAAAACCAGAACAATCTTCTTCCGCTGGACACCGCCAAGTACAAACACATCGCCGTCATCGGTCCCAACGCGCGCGACGTGCACCTCGGCGGCTACAGCAACAAGCCAGGCCGCGGCGTCAGCATACTCGACGGCATCAAAAATCGCGTCGGCTCCAGCGCGGAGGTTCTCTATGCCGAAGGCACCAAGATCACGGAGACCCTTCCCGACTGGGACGCCGACAAAGTAGAACTTGGCGATCCAGTCAAAAACGCGCAGCGCAGCGCAGAAGCCGTCAAACTCGCCCAGAAAGCCGACGTCATCATTCTCGTCCTCGGCGACAACGAACAAACCTCCCGCGAAGCTTGGGCACCTGAGCACAAAGGCGACCGCGACGATCTAACGCTGCTCGGCAATCAAGACGATCTCGCGAAAGCGATGCTCGCCACGCACAAACCGGTAGTCGCACTTCTCCTGCACGGCCGCCCCAACGCCGTCACCTACATTGCCGAAAACGTTCCCGCGATTCTCGACGGCTGGTATCTCGGCCAGGAAGGCGGCACTGCCGCGGCGGAAGTGCTCTTCGGCGACTACAATCCCGCGGGCCGGCTGCCCATCACCGTGCCGCGCACCGTCGGCCAAATTCCCGACTACTACTATCAAAAGCCCTCCGCCAAGCGAGAGTATCTCGACGACACCACCAAGCCGCTCTTTCCCTTCGGCTGGGGTCTGAGCTACTCCACTTTCAAGTATGAAAATCTCCATCTGACGCCTGATTCCATCGGCCCCGAAGGAACCACACACGTCAGCGTAAACGTAACCAACACTGGCAAAGTCCCCGGCGACGAAGTCGTACAACTTTACATCCGCGACGAAGTCAGTTCCGTAACGCGCCCCATCAAAGAACTGCGCGGCTTCCGCAGGATTTCGCTCAACCCGGGCGAGACAAAAACGGTCGAGTTCTCTCTCGGTTTCGATGAGCTGTCGTTCTTGAATCGCGACATGCACAAGGTCGTCGAGCCAGGAACGTTCAAGATCATGGTCGGCGGGAATTCCGTCGACCTGATAGATACGACTCTGACGGTTGCCGAAAAATGATCACGGTATCTATAGGCGCGACGTAGGTAAAAGCTTGAAACGGATGTGAAAGAGCGCACTCTCGTGCGTCGCAAGGGAAATCGCAAACTGCACTTGAAAGGTGGGTCATGGCTCAGTCTTCAAACGCATCGATGACGCTCGGCATCATTGTTGGAAACCGGGGATTTTTCCCCGGCCATCTCGCCAGCGAGGGCCGCAAGGACATGATCGCCGCGCTCACGGCCAAAGGCATCAAGCCGATCGTTCTGGATGAGAGCGATTCGAAACATGGCGCCGTGGAGTCACGCCAGGACGCTGCAAAATGCGCTGACCTTTTCAAGAAGCACCGCGAGCAAATCGATGGCATCGTCGTCACGCTTCCGAACTTCGGCGATGAGCGCGCCATTGCGGACACGCTTCGCATGGCGAATCTCGGCGTCCCCGTCTTGATGCAAGCGACGCCGGACACGCCTTCGCGCATGTTGATCACCGATCGCCGCGACAGTTTCTGCGGCAAAATGTCGGCGTGCAACAATCTGGCGCAGTATGGAATTCCCTACTCGCTAACGACACTTCACACCGAAGCGCCCGACTCCGCAGCCTTCCAAAAAGATCTCGACTGGTTCCTCGCCGTTTGCCGCGTCGTCAAAGGCCTCAAGCGGCTTCGCATCGGCGCCATCGGCGCGCGCCCCGCAGCCTTCAACACCGTTCGCTACAGCGAAAAAATTCTCGAAGCAAACGGCATTTCCATCGAAACGCTCGACCTCTCCGAAGTCATGGGCAGAACCGCCCGGCTGAAAGACGACGACAAAAAAGTGACCGACAGGCTCGCCGCGATCCGCCAGTATGTCTCGACGCAAAGCATCCCCGACGCCTCACTCATAAAAATGGCCAAGCTCAGCTCGGTGATCGACACGTGGATGCGCGACACCGAAGTGACCATCAGTGCCATTCAGTGTTGGACGTCTCTCGAAGAATTCTTCGGTGTCGTCCCCTGCACGGTCATGAGCATGATGAGCGATCAAGGCCTCTCCAGCGCCTGCGAAGTCGACGTCGCCGGCGTCATCGGCATGCACGCCCTGCAGCTCGCCTCGCAAACGCCCAGCGCCCTTCTCGACTGGAACAATAATTACGCCGATGACCCCGACAAAGCCGTCTGCTTCCACTGCAGCAATCTACCGAAACATTTTTTCAAGGATGTCCGCATGGACTTTCAAGAAATCATCGCCGGCACCGTCGGCAAGGATAACACCTTCGGCACCTGCGTCGGCCGCGTCAAAAGCGGCTCGATGAGTTTCGCGCGCTTCTCCACCAACGATCGCGCAGGCAAAATTTCCGGCTACGTCGGAGAAGGCGCCTTCACCGATGATCCCCTCGAAACCTTCGGTGGCGCCGGCGTGGTAAAAATCCCGCATCTCCAAAAACTTCTCCGCTACATCTGCGAAAACGGCTTCGAGCATCACGTCGCTGCAAATTTCTCCACTGTAGCCTCCGCCGTCCACGAAGCCACAACCCGCTACCTCGGCTGGGACGTCCACTCGCACTCGGCCTAGCCAACTAACTTTCTCGCGCGAGTCACCGCAAACCGGGCGTCTCCACTGGCTCCCTCGCCATAGGGGATCCTCCGCAATTGTCGAATCGGAGTAGGGCCTATTCTATTTCGCTGCGCTGGAATCGACGCGCGTTTCAATAAGCGCGAGATGGACGGATTGCTGGCCAGATTCTTCCAAGTGTACGGACTCGCCCTTGATCTCATACGGTTTCAGCCACTCGGGATCGAACCAGTCGGCGTCGTACCCTTCCTCGGATTCATCGACAAAATCCCAACTGAAGACCTTGTAATCGCCGGGTGTGAGGCCGCTCATGGAGAATTTGCCATTCTGATCGGTGGTTGTTGATTTGTACTGCCAGACCACGCCGCGGTGAGGAGCGTCGGGAATGAGCACGACGGTGGCCCCAGCCGCGGGGAGCGAATTGGCATCGAGAACGACGCCGCTGAGTTGAGCAACGCGAGAACTCATGGTGAGCTCGAGGGATAGATCGGTGCCAGGCTGAACGGTGAAGCCAGCGTCGGAGATGGCTGTGCTACCGAAGCGCGCGGATTTCAAGAAAAAGTTCACCGCAGCACCGTACAAACGCACGACGGGCCTGTAGGAGCCCTCGGCCACGTTCTTGAACTGGAATGTCCCATCCGGCTTTATGGCTGGTCGAGAAAAAAGGGGTTGGCTTTCTCCCAAAGGCTCCAATCCGATGTAAAGATTTCCGAGATCGCTGGGGGGTGTGCCTTCCCACCTCAAGCGACCGAAGATATCGACGCCGCGCGAAATTGTGATCGTCACGCCGTCCAGGTCGGAGTTTCCAACTTCCAATTGACGCCGCGCTAGGTGCCAGTCACCGGATTCACTTCCATTGTAACTTGCAGTGAGGTCGTAAGTGCCTGGGGGTACGTTGCGTATTACGAAGCTGCCGTTCTTTGGCCGGAAGTTGTCTTCGAGTCCCTGAAGAGCCTGAGCCAAACCAGGGCCTTGCGGATTGAGCGAAACTCTTCCCGATGCCGCGAGATTCCCGGGAAGGTCGCAAATCACTCTTCCACGTACAGTGACGAAACGAGAGGCCCGCAGAAAGAAATCCATGGGGCGTATTTCATCGCCTGGGCCGACGGAAATTGCCTGCGCTTTTGCGGGATCGCCAGTGTTGGGATAATAGCTCGGTAGATAGCCGGTGTAGAGTTTCTGATTGGGAGCAGGCGCATCCCGGTGAAAGGGGTACTCGCGCCGGTAGTTAACCGCTATGTAGTAGCGACCCGGAGCCAAATCAAAAATGCGAAACTCGCCCAAGTCATTGGTTAGGATCGGGTCTTCGCCATTCTCCCGTTCCTTTCCAAGCCGCTTGGACGCTCGATAGGTTATTACCGTCGCTTTGGCAATCGGCTCGCCGTCTTCGTCGAAGACGTGTCCGGAGATTGCGGCGGTGTGAGCGAGCTTGAAGACCAGATCGTTCATGCGCTGGCCAGAGGTAAGAGTCAGGATGGCGCCGGACCCGCCAATTCTCTTTTGGCCGTAGATAGCATCCACGTAGCCATCGCGAGAGACTTCTAAATCATAGGAACCCGGCGGGGTGTCTTCGAAAAGAAAGCGGCCCTGTTCATCGGTGAGGGCAAAGACCGAAAACTCCTCACCGGGGTGGCTCCGAAGAGTGACTCTTGCTTTTTTGAGGGGTTCACCCGTGTCGAGACGAAGAACGTGGCCCGCGATGGTTGCGCTTTCCTTCTCGGAGGCAGGAGTCGTCGTGGAAGTCTGCGCGGACTGCCCTAAAGGCGGAAATGAGGTGAAAAGCAGGAGGCATAAGATGGGAAGCGATCTCATGTTTGCTCGTTTGCATCAGCCGATTAAGTGCAACCTTATAATCATAATCAGATGAAACCAATCGCTATAAAGGTTGGCGCGCGGCCTACACGTAGCCTGCAAAATGGGGATCTTCTTTGACTTTTTTCACACACTTCCACAGTTGTATCAAACTACCAAACGCCCCGCCAACTCCTTCCGATCCTTCGACTTCCGCCAAACTTATCGAATCCACGCCTCCCGTTAGAATAACCATCAAGTATACAAAGAAATCTATAGACAATCAGTAACTAACGTGCTGCCATATCTTGTCATTGCTAGGCGCTGTCCGTTTCCGACGATCCCATCGTCTCAGCGCAACCTCAGCGCACCGCGTTTACCCCGACCCGTTTGGGGCGGCGGCGTTAGCTCTCTTCATTGTCATCCCGGACGTAGCGACCGACGGTTCCGATGTATCTCGCCGAGCGCACTCGTTCTTCGCGTCGGCCACCGCCGAGAAATCTATCGATGAGTGCACCCTTTCATGCTGCTGAGGACCCGGCTTCTACGCATGTGCCGTGCGCGGCACTTCGCTCATCAATTGGTGGATGTTGCCTTCGCTATCCTTGAATGCGGTCATCCATAAATCGTGCGTAGGCCTAGGCGCAATCAGCCGCGGCGGCGCAACAATCTCCACTCCATGTCCCACCAGCCGTTGGTACCCCGCCTGGATATCCGGCACCCGGAAATAGAAGATCGAACTGGGGTGATCGTATTCGGGCGACGACGCCGTTCCCAGCATCAGCCGGACCCCGCCACAATCAAAAAACGCCATGCTCGGCACCGTGAACAGAAGCGGCAACCCCAGCACATCGCGGTAAAATGCGGTCGCGCGCTCCACGTCCTTTACGATGATCGAAATCTGTCCAATGTTCGTAATTCCCAACGTTGTCGCTGCAGCGCTCATTTCCCTTTACCTCCGGCGAAAGATTAGTTAGCATAGCTAACTATCTTCCATGCCTCCTGTCAAGCACAAAAAGGCCAAGCGCAAAAATCTCCCCGCTCCAAAAGCTTCGTTCGCCCCACCCTCAACTCCGCCTGTCAATCCCACAATCGCCTCTTCGGCCGCCGCTCAGGTTGACTCACTACCATCCTCCGCAACCGCTGCCCAAGCCGGCCACTTGGCCGCATCGCAGCCCGCTAATTCGCCAGCTCTTGAAGCAGTCGCCTCCGCCGAACCGTCGCTGCCGTCTCTAACGGCGATGGAAATCGCCGACCAGCTACACTCTGCAGCCATCCACCTGCTCCGTCGGCTGCGGGTTCGCGACCGCGAAACCAGCGTCGGCCCTGCCCAGCTTTCCGCCCTTTCC
>Ga0210405_10003313_pt1 | contig 15889 bp, 12 predicted proteins | sample IncBWH11MmetaG_FD_155492 | JGI IMG/M metagenome (GOLD analysis project Ga0210405, IMG submission 155492) | Forest soil microbial communities from Barre Woods Harvard Forest LTER site, Petersham, Massachusetts, United States - Inc-BW-H-11-M | ecosystem: Environmental > Terrestrial > Soil >... | reverse complement strand
CTCGCCGCGTTCATGAAAAGGTTCAGATTGTCGTCACGCGTTATCCCTGAATTGGTCAGCGGTCCCGGTGCGGCCCACCACAGGATTTCACCTTCACCCAGGCGCCAACTCACTACAACGGGGAGCTCAGGGTCCCCGTAAAGTGCCAGTTGCGATTGCATGTCACCCCAGGCGGCCTCCGGTTTGAGCGATATTTTCCCCGCCCCTCGCGAATAGCCGCTCGGGAATCTCGATTCGAAGATTTTCCATTCATCCGCGATTGCTTCAGGACTGTCCGAGAGTTTTGCATCGGGGAAAAACGTGCTGATGAGCGGCCCCGTGAAGAGAATCGTGCCGCCCTGATCAACGAATGCCGCTAGCGCTTTTTTTTCGTTCTCTCCCGGAACTTCCAGTGGATTGGCAATGATCAAGACAGAGTTTTCCGCATCCTCCGGCAATTCCGTCGGCGGCCGCTCCCACGGTTGTACATTGCGCCCGAGTTGCTGGAGAAGTACGTATGCGGCGCGGGCGCCGTCGGGCGATGTCGAGAAAATCGACGGAATGGCGGGGCCTTGTTCGCTGGGTGGAGGCGAAACGAACGCCACAGCGGCGGTGAGGACGATCAGGACAGCGGCTGTCGCTAGAAGCAGTTTGCGATCAGATGGATCGATTTTTGAACCTGGTTTCCGATCTAGCTTAGACGGCATCCGAGATCCTCAACGTGTTTCAAGCACTCGCGAAAATCTTCGACGCTCGCAGGGCGGCGGCCATACCAAACGCGCTCGAGTTGGGTGGTGAGTCCCAACATGGGTGCACACTGTGCAGGCGTCACGGAAGCGGCCACTAGCGCCCCTGACTTCGCAGGATTGGAAAGAAGCCGCAGCTGCTCGCGAGGCGTTCGAGTGTGGTCGACTGTGAGAATCGACAAATCCTCAAGCCGCGTGATGCCGGCCCAATAGAGCAGATGGATGGCTTCGCGAAACTCTCCGCGCGCTGCTGCATCTTGAGCCCCGCGAATCCATTCTTGCCACGAGCGGTGTGCGGCGATGGTTCCGATAGACTGCAGGGCGATACTGCGGCCGCGGCCGGTCCAGAATCGAACAAGCATCGTGACGAGCCAGCAGACAACCCCGAAAATGATGAACCAGAACAGCAGCTTAGATTCAATGGGATGCCGCGCCATGCTTCCGAAAAGTTTCTCAAACATTCTCAGCATCCACTGGCCGATTTTCTGGCGAAGTTGATCCCATACGGAGGGCGGTCCGGCGGGTGAGAATTCGCGGCGCTTGAGTATCTCTTCTAGCTTGGCGCGAGCGGTGGCATCGCTCGATGAGGAGGCGGCGGATTCTGACGCTACGTAGCCTTCCGCCTGCATGGCCGCGTTCTCCGCCCACATTCCTGCTTGCTCCAAGATTTCTTTCCTGTGCGCGCCATCTCGTCCGGCGCGATCGAGGAGATCGCGCAGGGGCGCGCTCGAAATTTCGTAACGGCGCTCAGATGTTTCGACTATCCAGGATGCGGGCAAGCGGCGACGCAGCGCCGAAATCTCGTTAGCGGTACCGTTTCCACCCAAGAGCTTGGCTTCGAGCGCACGAAGTTCGACGGCAAAGGCAGTGGGATCTTCCGCGGCGGGCGATTGCGCGGTGGTCGGCTCGGGTTTCTGGGTGGAAGCGAAGCAAGGAAGAGCGTGCGGCAGGACGCACAAGCCACCGAGGACGATGCTGTGCAAGACGAGTTTTTTGATGCGCAGGAACGGAGCCCGGAAACGCTTCACCGAACGATTCTCAAGAGAGCACAGAAGGCACGCTGCTGGGGACCGGTGAAGCGCCTCCCAGGGGATTCATCATCATTTGCAGATCGAAGGCTTCTTTGCGCACACGCAAATCGTAATAGAGAATCGCGCCCGCGATCGTGACTACAGGTTTCACCAGTACCGTCGCAATCATGGAGCCGATCTGCGTCAAAATCATCCAAGTGCGCAGGGACTCCGGATGGCTTTTGGCCGCTGTAATCAGCATCATCACCTGAAACGGCGCCGCAAACAGGGCGGCCGCAGCAAAAGCGAGAGCGTAGTAGAGAAGAATAATCAGGAACGCGCGGCCAGCATTATTTTTTGTTAGCTCAAAACTCCGGCTCATGGAAGTAGTCGCCCCGAGATTTTCAATGAGCGCCGAGGGAATTGTGACCAGCAGGCGGCACATCAGGTAAATTCCCGGGAAGATGAACAAGACAAAGCCGGCAATGATTGAAAGGAAGGCCAAAACGATTATCAGTATCAGCCTCCCCAGTTTGCTGAAAACTCGCCGGTAGGATTCTGAAATCGTAATGCTCCTGCCCATGTAAAGTTCTGAAACAGCGGTGACGCTGGCGCCTTGTGCAAACACGTACGCGATAAGACCGACGATTCCGCCGACGAACGCGAAAGTGATAGTGCCCGCTCCCCAGTGGGCTACTAAATTCGCCGGTCCTCCGGATGGATTATCCGGATACAGAAAGAAAATCTGCGTGATGTTGGGTATAAGGAGAAAAATGTGGGGTATGGCGCTGATTCCCAAGAACAACAGAAAGTGTGTGCGGTAGAGAGTGAACGTGCGGTCGAGAATCTCCCCCACAGAAAGAGGGCGCAAATCCAGATTTTTCACATCTGCCTCCCGGCCTCGATTGTGGGGTACCGATAGCGGCACTTTACCAGAGATAGCCCTGAAACGGGAACGCTACCGAGATGGCCTGTGCTCTAAGTAAAATTAGCAATCGCTGCGCACCTCGACAAGTTTCCGATTTGTGGGCAAAGCACTATTAGAACGCCCCGATTGAAAAGTGCTTACTAGCCGGCAAGCGTCCGGATAAACTGGCACACTGTGGAACAAGCGAACGTTGTGATCATCGGCGGCGGCGTAGTGGGTTGCGCGACTGCAGAGGCGCTTTCGTCGCGCTGGAGCGATGTCTTTGTTTTGGAGGCCCTGCCGAAAATCGGAATGGCCGCGAGTTCGCGCAACAGCGGCATTATTCACTCAGGTCTGTATTATCCGCCCGAATCGCTGAAAGCTCGCCTCTGTGTGCGGGGCAATAAGCTAACGTATGAGTTCTGCGCGGCGCATGGCGTTCCGCACCGCAAGACCGGCAAATTGGTCGTGGCAACGGCGGCTGCCGAGTGCGAGGAACTCGTTGCGCTTATGAAGAATGGCGAGGCAAACGGCGTCGAAGGAATGCGAATCATAGATTGCGGTGCGATTCGGAAGCGCGAGCCGCATGTGAACGGCTACGCGGCCATCGAAGTTCCCTCCACGGGAATTGTCGGTAGCGAGGAGCTGACCAAAGCCTACGCCCGCATCGCGAAAGATCGCGGCGCGAATATTGTCACCAATGCGGCCGTCGAGCGGCTTGAGCCCACTCGCGAAGGGATTCGCGTTGTGAGCGCCGCCGGTGAAATTGAAACGCGCTGCCTCGTGAACAGTGCCGGCCTCTTTGCGGACGAGATTGCGGCTATGCTGGGTTCACCGATGGCAGCGCACAAGATCTACCCGGTTCGCGGCGAATATTGCGAACTCGTTCGCTCCAAGCAGCACTTGATTTGCGGACCGGTCTATCCGCTACCACATCCCGAAGGGGTGAGCCTTGGCGTCCACTTCACAAAGACCGTGTGGGGAAATGTTTTGCTTGGTCCAACGGCGAAATATCTTGACGACAAGAATAATTACGAACGCGATCGCCAATCTGTCGAGCAGTTCGCGCGTGGCGCAAAACTTCTTCTGCCGGAAATCGAGCCTTCCGATCTGGTCCCCGCGTACTCCGGAATTCGCGCCAAGTTAACGCCACCAGCCAAGCGCGGAGAAAAGCAGGTGGCGGACTTCATTATTGAGCAGGATCCGGAATTTCCGCAGGTTGTCCAACTGATCGGCATTGAATCGCCCGGACTTACTTCGGCTCCTGCTATTGCTGAATATGTTGGCCGTCTAGTGGCAGAGACCTTCGCTTGAATCTCCTCCTAGTCACCCTCAATCACTTTCTCCACGCGAAATAGTTCGTCCAAGGTAAGCTAAGAAACTGCTGGAGAGACTAAGTTGCGAGTCGGATTTATCGGTTGGCGTGGAATGGTTGGCAGCGTGCTGATGCAGCGCATGCGCGAAGAAAACGACTTTGCCGGCATCGAGGCGGTTTTCTTCTCCACTTCAAGCGTGGGTGCCACTGCGCCAAAAGAGGCTGGCAACGGCAGCTCGCTAAAAGACGCCAAAGATCTGCAGGCTCTAGCCTCGTGCGACGTATTGATAAGTTGCCAGGGCGGCGACTACACGGCCGAAATGTATGGTCCGTTGCGCAATCATGCGTGGAAAGGTTTTTGGATTGACGCGGCCTCAACGTTGCGCATGAGCCAAGAGGCAGTAATCATCCTCGACCCGGTGAATGAGGACGTGATTCGCGACGGCCTGGCGCGCGGGCTCCGCACATTTGCTGGTGGCAACTGCACCGTCAGCTTGATGTTGATGGCAGTCAGCGGCCTTCTGAAGGCAGGGCTCGTTGAATGGATCACGACGATGACGTATCAGGCGGCCTCGGGCGCCGGTGCTGCCAAAGTCTTGGAGTTGGTCAAGCAAATGGAGTGCATCACAGACCCAACTCGCGCCAGGCCGTCTGACAACGCCCTCGAAGTCGATCGTATGGTTACGCAGGCGCAGCGATGCCCAGGCCTTCCTACAAGGGAATTTGGCGCTTCTCTGGCGGCCAGCCTGATTCCATGGATCGATCGAGAAATGCCCGACGGCCAAACACGCGAAGAATGGAAAGGCATGGCCGAGACCAACAAGATCATGGGCCTCAATCCGCAGGTTCCGGTCGATGGGATTTGCGTCCGGGTTGCAACGATGCGATGCCACAGCCAGGGACTCTGTATCAAACTCACGAGGAATGTGCCGCTGCGAGATATCGAGGAAATTCTGGCGAAGAGCAACCAGTGGGTGCGGTTGATTCCGAACGACCAGGAATCTACTATGCGTTGCCTCACGCCCGCGGCAGTTTCCGGCAGCCTCAATGTTCCGATCGGGCGCCTCCACAAGCTGAAGCTCGGCCCGGAATTTCTAGGAGCCTTCACAGTAGGCGATCAGTTGCTTTGGGGTGCGGCAGAACCTCTGCGACGTATGCTCAAGATCATTCGCGAGAGCTAGAAGACCGCCACTATCTTCTTCCGCGAACAACGAAAAATTTTCTATGATGTAGGTACCGTCACGGAAACTTCTTCGGAAAATTGGCTCTCTGATTCCCCCGCAGCCACCGCCGTCACTACATAGAAGTAGGTCGCGCCGTCGATCACATTGTTGTCCGTGAAGGATGTCAAAGGATCGATGCTGGAATCCAATCGCGAAAATGAGCCGGTCATACCCGCTCGCCGATAAATGAAGTAGCCGATCGTGGGGGACGTGCTCGCGATCCACGTCAGCCCGACGCTGTGATTTCCGCCCTGCATCCCCGTTCCGCCCAACTCGATCTTGACGGTCGGCGCATTACTCGAGACAGTGAGTGTGCCAGACAGAGAACCCTTGCTCTTAGGGTTGAAGTTCACCGTGACCGTTTCCGACTGATTGGGAGCCAGCGTCACATTCGATCCCCCGCTGACGTTGAATCCAGACCCGGAGACACTCACCCCTGTAATAGTGACGTTCGCGTTTCCCGAATTTGTGATCTTTACGTCTCTGCTCTCGCTGCTGCTCACAAGGACATTTCCGAAACTCAAGCTCGTCTCGCTCACCTTCAGCTTTATCGACTCCTCCACCCCGGTGCCGCTCAAACTCACACTCGCAGGAGATTCGCCCGCATTGGTTTTGATCGATACGGTCCCTTTCTCCGCCCCGCCCACCATCGGCTTGAATGCCACGTTGAAATTCATGCTCGAGCCGGCAGCCAGTCTCGTGGGAACCGTCAGTCCAGACAAGCTGAAACCCGTTCCAGCAATATCGGCGCTGAAAATCTTCAATTCGCCCGTTCCCGTGTTCGAGACTTTGATTGTTTGTGTTGTCTCAGTCTTAACGGTCACGTTGCCGAAGCCGGCTGCAGACGGCGTAACAGTCATCGCACGCGTGCCGCCTCCGCCTCCCGAGTCGCCGACCAGTCCGCAACCAGCTAATGACAGGCCAGCAGCCAATATCGCGAAGAGGAGAGCTAGATTTAGGGCTAAATTACGAACTCCTGCGGCAGAAACGACTCGCCTAGGCACTCAAAAGCCTCCCAAGATCAAGATCTGCTGGACAGCTTGATTGTGAGGGGAGGCTTAGTCGAGGAACCACTGGACGCAAGTACAAAAAGGGGACAGGTAGTTAACCTGTCCCTTTCCAATCACTTATAAATCACAGTTCTACTTCGCCCTAGTACCGCGTTTCTTCTCGATCGCCTAGGGGATAATGGCCTGCACTTCGGTAGAATTCACGCTCTCGAGTCCCGCGTTATCAACCGCCCGCACCACGTAGAAGTAGCTCTGGCCGGATTGAACCGCCGAGTCGTTATATCCATCATTGACCACAGGCGCTGAATCAAGAATCGAGTATGGGCCGCCGGACGCCGTTCCCCGGTAGATGTTGTATCCCATCACATTGTTCGACGAACTGGCAATCCATGTCACAGCCACTGTGTGCTGAGTCTGCTGCACGCCCGTTCCTGCAAGGTTGATCGTCGGCGAATTGCTGGCATTGCTGCTTACCGCCACGTTTCCCGTCACCGCTCCAGCGGTAGTCGGGGCAAACGTAACCACGAGGGTTGCATTTTGATTAGGCGCCAGCGTTGTGCCGCCCACGCCGGTGGCGCTGAAGCCTGTTCCAGTGGCAGTGACACCAGAGATGATAACGTTTGAATTTCCAGTATTTGTCAGCGTCACATTTACCGATGTGCTGCTGCCGTCGTTGACGCTATTGAAATTAAAGCTCGACGGATTGGCGCTCAGAAGCTGAGTCGCTGTCTGACCGCTGCCGCTCAAGGCGATCGAGATTGGCGAGTTCGGAGCATTGCTTACAACTTGAACCATTCCCGAAGCGTTCCCGCTTGTTGTCGGCGCAAACACCACGTTGAACGTCTTGTTCGCCCCTGCATTGATCGTCATCGGCAAACCGCTCATGCCGCTGACGCTATAGCCGGTGCCGCTCACATTGACCTGTGAGACTGACACGGAAGCGGAACCCGTATTCGACAAGGTGATCGTCTGCGAATTGCTGCTGCTCGTGCTTACCGTGCCGAAGCTCGCGGTTGAAGGATTCGCGATAAGTTGACCCTGGATCCCCGCTCCGCTCAACGTAATTACTGCTGGAGAATTCGGAGCGTTGCTCGAAATCGAGATGCTGCCGCCAACGTTGCCGGCTGTTGTCGGTGCGAATGTCGCGGCGAAAGTGACGCTTGCGCCCGGATTGATCGATTGCGCCCCCAATCCGCTCAAGCCAAAACCTGTGCCTGAAGCCGTCGCTCCGGTAAGGTTTACAACAGCATTTCCGGAATTGGTCAGCGTGACGTTCTGCGAAGCATTGCTGCCCACCGAAATATTCCCGAACGGCACGTTCGTCGGATTGATTGTCAAACCAGGCTGCGATTGTGTAGCGGTCCCGCTTAGCGGAATCGCAAGTGGCGAACCTGGAGCGTTGCTCACAATGGAGACGCTGCCGCTCGCGGCGCCTGCGGCTGTCGGCGCAAACTTCACGTTGAACGAAGTGCTTTGACCTGCATTCAAGGTCGCCGCCGAAAGCCCGGTCATGCTGAAACCGGATCCCGACGCTGAACCAGATGAAATCGCGATGCTGCCAGTGCCCGTATTCGTGAGCGTAACGGATATCAAGGAACTGTTGCCAACCGCCAGGCTCCCGAAACTCACCGCGCCAGGGTTTGCGCTCAGATGCGGTTGTGTTCCCACGCCAACTAGATCGACCGTCAAGGTCGGATTCGATGCATTGCTGGTAATTGTCACAGCGCCCGTAGCGCTTCCCGTTGCAGTTGGCGCAAACTTTGCCATAAATGCTGTGGTCTGGCCGGCATTCAACGTCATCGGACTTAGGCCGCTGATGCTGAAGCCTGTGCCCGTCGCAGCTGCTTGCGAAATCGCAATCGCGCTTGCTCCGGAGTTCGTCAGCGTTACCGATTGACTTCCGCTACCTCCGACCGTGACGTTTCCAAATGAAACGCTACCCGGTGTCGCAACCAGCGCTGCGTTCTCGCTAGTTCCAGTTCCCGCAAGCTCAACGCTTTGTGTTGAATTCGGAGCGTTGTCGACAAACTTGATGTTGCCCGTCATTCCCTGCGCGGCGGACGGCGCGAACTTCACATTAAAGGACAAATTCTTCGCCGCAGCGATCGTGGACGGAAACGTGAGGCCGCTCATTGCGAAACCGGAGCCAGAAATCTGTGCCGCGCTCAAAACCAAATCAACGTTGCCGTTGTTCACCAGGGTCACAGCCTGTGTCGTGTTCTGCCCAACCTTCACGTTTCCGAATTGAACCTTTCCCGGCAAAACAGCCAGCACCGGCTCCGTGCCAGTGCCCGTCAACGCGATCTTAAGAAGAGAATTCGCAGCGTTACTTTCAATCGAAAGACTGCCATTGATGACGCCCGCGGAAGCTGGCGCCAGTTGTATCTGAAGCGTCCCCGACTGGCCAGCCGGAATCGTAACCGAAGAATTCCCGCCCGCTAAAGTGTAGCCAGCGCCTGTGGCCGACACCTCAGAAAGTTTGATCGCAGCGCTGCCCGTATTCGTGATGGTCACGCCCTGAATTTTGTTGTTACCCACTGCAACGTTGCCGAAACTCAGGCTCGTGACGCTCGCTGAGAGCGTCCCGGTGCCTCCCGTGCTCTTCTTAGCATTGGGTCCGGCGTTCGTAAGGCCCACGCAGCTGGATAGCCCCACAATTGCAAGTATCATCGCCAGAGTCAAAAGCGCTGCGAACGAGCGGCGATTCGAAGAACCCGAAGAAGAAGAACCCGAAGAAATTGATTGGCTGCCACGATCGACAGGGATTGGCGCGACGGTCGTATGATTGCGAACTTGAATTCGTATGTTCATGACAGCAACAGTGTAAGGACCGCATCGCGTTGCTATCTACTGGTCAGGGGAACAAACAATGGACAGCGAAGATTAGCTGCTCGAAAGGCCAACTGTACTGGACGTGGCCGAAGTACAGCGTTTGCAGAGGAGATAACACCAAGAACATCCGAACATTCCACGCGAGGAAATCCGGCAGGTTCGCTTTACATCGTAAAAACCGCTGTTTGAGCTCAATTTGAAAGAATTTATCGTTTTCGCCGTCGATTTCGTTGTCAGAATCATGGCCAAAACTTTCGGCCTCGTAGTACCAAAGGGCAGGTCAACCGAGGCGAAACTGCTGCATAGCAAACCACCGGATCCGCGACGCATCTCGACTATTTGCACTAGTTGGACGTCAAATTTTGCAAAAATCGCTTTTCGCCTTGCGCCCACCGCCTTTTTCTTGTAAATGCCCTCCATCCTGCGAGCTATCAATCCAGCGCCGCACACGGTGAGTTCACGACAGTGCATTCGAAGCGCAAAAACAGGAGACGACCACATGCCATCGGGCCTCAGACGGATTAAACTGGCGATTTTAACTTTCAGCTTTGTGTTTCTCGCCTCGACCAGCTTGCGAGCCGCTTCGCCTCCCTCCGCCGATCAACCTTCGCAAAAAGTAGTCATAGATTCCGACCCCGGCACCGACGACGCCCTCGCCATCCTTCTCGCCGTTTACTCGCCCGAACTCGACGTGAAAGGGATCAGCATCGTCGCCGGCAATGTTACTGCCGACATGGGCTACGACGACGCCCTTCGAGTTTTGTCCCTCGCAAATCGCTGCGACATTCCGGTAGCAAAAGGCGCCGAGCATCCTCTTCTTCAGCGCCTCGTTACAGAACCTATTGGAACGGAGCCAACGGCCTCGGAGGCGCCGAAACTCCTCCGAGTAAATGCCAGGGCGATCATCGCTTTGGTCCCGATCTCATCATCGACCTTGTTCACAAATATCCCAACGAGCTCACGATTATTCCCATCGGGCCCCTCACCAATATCGCGCTAGCCGTTCGAAAAGATCCCTCGATCGTCCCGCTCGTCAAAGGCGTAGTTCTGATGGGCGGCTCAATCTCCGGTGGGAACGTGAACGGCGCCGCCGAATACAACATCTACCAGGATCCCGAAGCCGCCGCGATCGTCTTCAACGCTGGCTGGCCCATCACTATGGTTGGGCTGGACGTCACCGAGAAAGCCGCCATTCTTCCAACCGACGCAAACAAGCTCGACGAAAAAGCCGGGCCGGTTTCGCACTTCGCCGCCACGGTCGCTCGTTATCAAATTGGCGTAGGCGAGGCCTCTGGCGGCGGTGCAGTTCACGATGCTCTCGCCGTCGGCGCCGTGGTCGACCCAACTTTGCTTCAAACTAAATTCCTCCGCGTCGACGTTGAAACCGCAGGCGAATTCGCCCGCGGAGAGACCGCAGCCAACCGTTTCGGCACCGTGGAGAAAAATGTTCCGGCTGGCGACCATTGGGACACGGTCGGCCTTACGAAGATTCAACCCAACGTGCACGTAGGCGTCGGCGTAGACGGCCGCCGCTTCATCGACATGCTAGTCACACGCCTAAGCAACAAGTAAGAACAACCGACGGTAGCCACGACGACGCTTTTCTCGTCGTGGGCTTTTTCCAAATTTTGCTTGATTTCAAAACCGAAGGGAAACCCGAAGGAAGGACAGGGCGGCGACCGAAGTCGCCGCCAGCCCCAAAACTAAGCTGTAAGCACTCGCCCGGGCGAAAAACGATCCCGCGGTCTGTTCTGCATCCGAAGATTCGAATTAGAGCTAACCGCAAACGGGCCGAGCGGCCGTCGGTCCGGAGCTTGGCCAGTCTGCTGCACCGAGATTCCCTGGCTCTCGCCGCCCTCCGTTTGCAGAAAGCCCGCGGCTCTCCGCGCAAGCTCGATACGATTCTCCACTCCGAATTTGCTCAGCAAAGCCGAGATATGAAATTTCACGGTTCGCACCGTGATATTCAGCACGGAAGCAATCTCTTTATTTGCCTTGTTACGCAAAACCGAGTAAAGAATCTCCTTCTGCCGGGGGCTCAGCGAGCCGGGACACGCCACCGCCCGCCCTTCTTCCAGCAACGCTTGCGCACGCGTTACCAGTCGTTCCACTAAAATGCCCTGCGCGGGAACCATTACTTCGAAATCTTGCGGTTCCTGACCGCGCACAAGACACTGCATCGCCAAAAGTCCCGCGATGCGTTCCACTGCTGATTCCAACCCTGCTTCCGACTCGGCCCGGAACTGCGATACGCCGGTCGTTTTGTCGCAAAACACAAACAGATTCGCGGACTGACTTTCCATCCTTTTCTTTTCCTGTCGAATTAGTTTGGGAAATGCTGCAGCTTTTTTCACTATAAGCCTTCCGTCTGCTTGCCCAGGACTGCTTTCGGCAAAGCCTTTTGGTTTTAACTTCGTTGTGCCCTGTGGAAATTCATTCAATCAAGTCGGCAAGCACAAGATAATCGAGGGATGGTATCAGCCGGGCGGCCCCCTCTAGATCCGCGCCTGTACCACGAAAGACTGGGACTTACGGGCCATAGCGTTGGCAGGTATTGTGCCATCGTCAACATTTTTCGTAACTTACACTTATCGCGTGACATACAATTTCCCCAAGGTACAGGTATGACCTGACCCCCGGTAGAAAGTTCATCGACCCTGCAATTTCTGCCGCCATTTCGGCGTTTTTACCTCACTTCAAAAGGAAATTATCTCTGTATTTCGATCCCAGTTATAATTTGCGGTTCGATGCCAATGTGATTTCGTTCCGGAGGTCGTGTGTCGATTCAGTACAGAATTAATCTCGCTCTCTTCGTTCTTGCGGTACTGGCAGTCACGGGCCCTACTCGCGCTCAAATTCCTCCCGCTAAACCCGCTCCTCTCCAACCCGTTGGAGCGGGCGGTTGCTCCGTGCAAAAAGGATGCTCGGAACTCGCGCCCGATATCATTCAGAGCGCTCTCGGCCCCTCGCCCCTCGAAGAAAATCTCCGCTATCTCACGGACACCATCGGCGGTCGCGTCACCGGTTCTTCGGCGGCCGATCGCGCCGCCAAATGGGCCGTTGAAGCGTTTCGTCGCGCTGGCGTTGACGAAGTGCACACCGAGAAATTCTCTGTAGCTGTCGGTTGGAGTGAAGGCCACACTCGCGTGGAAGTACTGTCTCCCGAGCCCTTCCCCGTTCGCGCCGTTTCCATCGGCTGGTCCCCGGCAATTCCTGGCGACGGTATATCTACGAAGGTGGTAGACGTTGGCTCAGGCGACGATGCAGGATTTGCGAAGGTAGGCGCGGCGGCAAACGGTTCGATCGTTCTAGTTCATCAGAAGATTCTGGTTACCTGGGAAGATCTGCTAGGCGAGTATCAGGTAGCGCCGCAAATTATTGCGCGCGCCGTGAATTCCGGTGCTGTCGCAATTTTCTGGATGGCCACGCGTCCAAACCTTCTGCTCTATCGTCACAACGTCTCTGTGACCGGCGAACTCGAAAAACTGCCGCAGGCCGTCATCGCGCGCGAAGACGCCGAACGCATGGCCCGCTTCATCGCTGGCGGCCAGAACGTAAGCGTGCATTTCGATCTGTCCAACCACATCACCGGCCCCGTCAATTCCGAAAATGTCGTCGCCGAAATTCGCGGCCGCGAAAAGCCAAACGAATTCGTTATCCTCGGCGCTCACCTCGATTCCTGGGAACTCGGCACCGGCGCGCTCGACAATGGCTGCAATGCAGCGCTCGTAATAGACGCCGCCCGCGTGATCAAATCCTCCGGCTCAGTCACCCGCCGCTCGATCCGCTTCATCCTTTTCACAGGAGAAGAACAGGGGATGCTCGGCTCATGGGCCTATGCCCGCAAGCATCGCGACGAGCTCGATCGCATGGTCGCCGCCGTAATTTTCGATTCTGGAATCGGCGCCGTCACCGGCTATTCGCTCGGCGGCCGCAAAGACGCCCTGGCAGCTGTTCGCGAGGCTCTCGAGCCAGTAGCCTCACTCGGCGTAAAAGATTTCACCCTCGACGCAGAATCCGGCACCGACAATCTCGATTTTCTCCTCGAAGGCGTGCCCACCCTCGTTGCCAATCAGGAACCCGCAAACTACATGCTCAACTATCACGCCCAATCAGACACCTTCGATAAAGTCGACATCGCCCAGCTCAAGAAACACGTAGCCATCGCCGCCGTCACCACTTACGCACTAGCCGACCGCGAAGAACGCATAGGCCCGCGCCAATCCCGCGCCCAAGTCGAACAGCTCCTGAAAGACACCGGCCTGGAAAAAGCCATGCAGGACCAAATCATGTGGCCCCTCTGGCAAAAAGGCGACCGAGGCCGCCAGCCATAAAGACGATCAGTGAAGTCCAGCACGATTGGCAAGTTGGACCAAGAGCTCCCCACCTGATTCATGGGAATACTGCTAGAACGCACTGTTAGAAGTCTTGGATGCCAGGCAGCACTGGTTTGATGTCGATGACGGGAGTACCGTCAATGGCTTCGATGGGGCCGATTCGCAGCCGATTCTTGACGACCCTGCGCACGGTGACGCGATGAAGGCCCAGCGGATTCGGCCGGTCGGGAGATCGCGTCGCAAACACGCCCGTGAGCGGACGGCGCCGGTCCGAGCGCGGATGCACCTTCAGTACGTCGCGCCGGGCGCGATGCAACCAAGTCACAATGATAATTTCGTCGCCGGCCACGAGCCCGTCAAGGCCCAATGCCGCGGACGAGCGCACTTCCAGCCAAGCGTCAGGGGCGCCCTCTGCCCCCTGTTTGGGCGCTTTGCCGCGCGACTTGAGAGCGGAACGGATCACACCAATCGCGCGAAACTGCGCTCCTTTCCCACCTTTCGCACGTGGTCCCATTCGCACTAAAGCTTTCCTGAACCGCGATGACCCACCATCTAACGCCTCTGCGAGATCATTCCTTAAGCACGGCTAGCTCGAGCCAACGGAATTTCGCGATGGAGCCTGGTCTACGCGATGCCGTGAAATCACGGCGCATAATGGGACGAGGCGGTGTGCGGCGACCAACGATTCTGAAGCCGGCGCGCGCGAAAGTTGAGGCGTAGCCCGTCCCTGAGGAGCTGGGAGTCAAGTCTGCATCGAGAGGATAAGCTTCGAGAGCCGGGGCGCCCGCACTCTTTGCGGCTCTCAACGCCGCCGCAATGAGCGCGGAAGTAACTCCCCGCTTGCGATAGCCTTTGCGAATGTAAAAGCAAGAGATCGACCAGACCGGCACATTGTCTACGCGCCTGAGTCGCCACGCACGATCAAACCAGGGTAAGTCATCGCGCGGAGTAAGCTGACACCAGCCCACGGCCAAGTCGCCATGAAAAGCGAGCAAGCCAGGAGGTGGACCCCTCTTCACGACTCCGCGAAACTCCGCTTTGTTCATCTCGCGCGGCCTTTTGCGATACGCGCCGCCGATTCGCCAATACATGCACCAGCAGCCGGAGCAGGCACCGTTTTCACCGAAAAGGTCCACAAGCGCAGGCCACAGTTTGGGTGTGAGAGGCCGAATTTTCAACTTCATCGCTGCCCGTTTCATCCTTCGCAGTCCCCGCTTACGAAAATCTTGCTTAGTACAAGACCTCAGCCCTAAGAGCTAACAATAGCAAAGTTCGCCCGGACAAGTCCTTTCGCGCTTCACCCATCTTGAAAGCAAGCCGCTAGTGGTCTAACTCTTACCAGAACACAGCAGCGGTGGTCTTCGGAGTTGTCAGACAAAAAAATCTTGCGGTGATAATATCGCATGCGTCTTTTTGCAGAGAAGATGCGACGCGTCCCCCATGCATGAGTTGCCTGATGAAACGGAAAAGTCCAAACGCACAAGGGTAGCCATACCTCTCGATTCTTGGCCCGTCACCCGCGTGTTAGTGACTGCAGCACTTCTCTTCGCCACTGCTTCGTTGGCCCTTGCACAAACACAGTCCTCGACGAACCGATCGAGGACCTTTGGTCCTGACGCGTGCGGCCCGGCGGACCCTGCTTACATCCACACGGCTAACGAGACTGGCGGAATTCCGATGTTTTTGCAGCGCTCCGAAGCGGCCAAAGCTTTTCACCTTGTGCGCGAATCAACGAGGAACAACGTAGCAACGGTATTCTGGGCGACAGGGACACTCGACGCCAAACCACAGATCATCAGGGTACCCGTGGACTCAGTAACGAAGAGGATTACGTTCACGTTCTCAGGGGATACAAAAGGTAACGAGTTCAAGGTGACCCAACCTTCTGGCGGAGCGATTACGGAGAGCTCGTCGAGCACAGAGGTCACGGAATTAAATTGCGGCCGGATTTTGACAATGACCTCACCCGAAGCTGGAGAGTGGCTCGCGGAGATTACCGGTAGAGGTAGATATTGGATGGAGGCTCAGGCGCAGAGTGATATTTTTTTCGTCAGCGTCGAGTTCGTGAAGAAAGGCGGCCGACCAGGTCACGAAGGGCTGTTCCGGATTCAGGGTCAACCGTTGGTTGGAACTCCCGCAACACTTCAGGCCTCTCTCGCGGCCAGCGCAACCAAGACCACTGAGTTCTATCTGGTGAACGAGCAGGGCCAGACCACTCAAAAGCTACAAATGGGCGCGGTGAATTCCGACCGGCAGTTTCTCGAATTCGTCGGAAGCGTGGATCTTCCGAACCTGCCCTTTCGTGTTGCGGTAACGGGGCGCGACTCGAATGACAAAGAATACCAGCGATTCTTTGCAAGTTTATTTCATGCGGAGAGCGTAGAAGTATCCGCAAACCCGGACTCTGACGAGTTATCTCCGGGCAGTAGCAGGCAGGTCGCATTCAAGGTGCGAAACATCGGCTCTCCGCGCACTTTCAAGATCACCGTAACAGACACGCATAAGTTCCTGACGAAGGTGGAGCCGAAAG
>Ga0210405_10003311_pt1 | contig 15899 bp, 14 predicted proteins | sample IncBWH11MmetaG_FD_155492 | JGI IMG/M metagenome (GOLD analysis project Ga0210405, IMG submission 155492) | Forest soil microbial communities from Barre Woods Harvard Forest LTER site, Petersham, Massachusetts, United States - Inc-BW-H-11-M | ecosystem: Environmental > Terrestrial > Soil >... | reverse complement strand
AGCGGAATGAAGGGTTCACGGAAACTCTACATAAAATCCTTCGGCTGCCAGATGAACGTCTACGACTCGCAGCGTATGGCGGACACCCTGGCGCCGGACGGCTATGTCGAGACCGCAACGCCCGCGGACGCCGATCTCGTCATCCTCAACACCTGCCACATCCGGGAGAAGGCGGCGGAGAAGGTCTATTCCGAGCTCGGCCGCATGCGCCGCTTGAAGGAGGCCGCCGCCGGCGAGGGCCGCAATGTTATGATCGCGGTGGCCGGCTGCGTCGCGCAGGCCGAAGGCGAGGAGATCATCCGCCGCGCGCCGGCCGTCGATCTCGTCGTCGGATCGCAGAACTATCACCGCCTGCCGGCCCTGCTCGCGCGCGCCGCGCGCACTGGCAAGGTCGTCGATACCCAGTTCCCGGTCGAGGACAAGTTCGACGCGCTGGCGCCGCCGAGCCCGGCGGCAACGCGCGGGCGCGGCGTCACCGCCTTCGTCACGGTGCAGGAAGGCTGCGACAAGTTCTGCACCTTCTGCGTCGTTCCCTATACGCGCGGCGCCGAGATTTCGCGCCCGGTGAGGAAGATCGTCGCCGAGGTCGAGCGGCTGGCCGATGCCGGCGTGCGCGAGATCACGCTCATTGGCCAGAACGTCAACGCTTACCACGGCGGGGGTGAGGATGGGCGAAGCTGGCCGCTGGCGCGGCTCATCGCCCGCGTCGCCGAGCTCCCGGGCATCGAGCGGTTGCGTTACTCCACGAGCCATCCGCTCGACATGACGGATGATCTGATCGCGGCCCACCGCGATCTGCCGCGGCTCATGCCGCAGTTGCATCTGCCGGTGCAGTCGGGCTCCGACCGCATTCTCGCTGCCATGAACCGCCGCCACACGCGCGCGGATTACGTGGACGTTGTCGCCCGCCTCAAGGCGGCGCGGCCCGATCTTGCGCTTAGCTCCGATTTTATCGTCGGTTTCCCGGGCGAGACCGAAGACGATTTTGCCGCCACGCTCGGCCTCGTCGCCGAGGTTGGTTATTCCAGCGCGTTCTCGTTCAAATACTCGCCGCGGCCGGGCACGCCCGGCGCCGACATGGATGAGCAGGTCGAGGAAGAGGTAAAATCCGAGCGCCTGCAGCGCCTGCAGCAGGAGATCGACCGCCAGCAGGCCGCTTTCAATCGCAGCTGTCTCGGGCGCACCTTGTCGGTGCTGTTCGAACGGCCGGGCCGCCACGGCGGCCAGCTGGTCGGCCGCTCGCCTTATCTGCAACCGGTGCAGGTCGAGGCGCCCGAGACGATGCTCGGCCGCATCGCCGCCGTCACCATCACCGAAATCGCCAGCAACAGTCTGTTCGGCGCGCTTGCGCAAGCGCCCGCGCGAGAGCCGGCCTTCGCCGGCGCAGGAGCCTGAATGCGAACGCCTGAGATCGAGGAATCGCTCACCGTCGCCGCGGACAACACCGCACAGATCGCCCTCACCTTCGACGACAACCGCCTCGCCTCCGCGCTGTTCGGGCAATACGGACAAAACCTCGCGCTCATCGAACGCCGGCTGGGCGTGGTCGCGACCTCGCGCGGCAATCAAGTCACGCTCGAGGGCCCGCGCGAAGGCTGCGAGCAGGCGCGCCGCGTGCTCGAAGGCCTCTATGAGCGGCTCAAGCGCGGGGACGAGCTGGTGCAAGGCGACGTCGACGGCGCCATCCGCCTGGCGATTTCGCAAGGCTCGCTGTTCGACTTCGACCCCGCCGCGGCGCTAGGCGGTTTTGCGGAGATCAACCTGCGCAAGCGGCGCGTACGCGCGCACACGCCGGCGCAGGACGCCTACGTTCGCGCGCTCAAGCGCCACGCCCTCGTCTTCTCCACCGGTCCCGCCGGCACCGGCAAGACCTGGCTCGCCGTCGCCCACGCCGTGCAATTGTTCGAGCGCAAGGAGGTCGACCGCATCGTCCTGTCGCGGCCGGCGGTGGAGGCCGGCGAGCGCCTCGGCTTTTTGCCGGGCGACATGCGCGAAAAGGTCGATCCTTATCTGCGGCCGATCTACGACGCGCTCTACGACCTGATGGACGCGCGCATCGTCGAACGCGCGCTGCAGACCACCGAGATCGAAATCGCGCCGCTCGCCTTCATGCGCGGCCGCACCTTGTCGCATGCCGCGGTCATTCTCGACGAGGCGCAGAACACGACGGCGATGCAGATGAAGATGCTGCTTACGCGGCTCGGCGAGAACAGCCGCATGGTGGTCAACGGCGATCCGAGCCAGGTGGATTTGCCGCCGGGGCAGACTTCCGGCCTCGCCGAAGCGGTGCGGCTGCTGGAAGGCATCGACGGCATCGCGCACGTGCCGTTCACGTCCGCCGACGTGATCCGCCACGAACTCGTCGCGCGCATCGTCGAGGCCTACGACAAGGCCGCGGCGGCCAAGCGCGAGCGGCGGGAATGACGCAGGCCTTGCGCAAGCCGCGCGGCGCGTTGGCAATCGACATGATGGTCGAGTCCGATCGCTGGCGGCAAAGCGGCGATGCCGCGGCGCTCGCGCGCGCGGCGGTGATCGAAGCCGCCGCGGCGCTGTCCACAGCGCGGGCGGAGCTTGCTATCGTCCTCACCGATGATTCGGCAATGCGAGCGCTCAACCGCATCTGGCGGGGCGTCGACAAGGCGACGAACGTGCTCTCGTTCCCGACGAAGCGCGCGGGTGAAGGGCCGCCACTCCTTGGCGACATCGTTCTCGCCTACGACACCATCGCGCGGGAGGCACGCCGCCAACGAAAGCCCTTTGCGCATCATGTCGCCCATCTGGCCGTCCATGGTTTTCTCCACCTTTTGGGCTACGATCACGAGCAACACGCGGATGCCGAGGCGATGGAACAGGCCGAGCGCGACATCCTGCGGCGGCTGGCGATTCCCGACCCCTATCGGCGCCCGGCCAAGGCCTGAAGCCGACGCCTGACACCGACAACCCCCCTTGCCCAGAGCCATGTCCCAAGCCCCCCACCGCAGCGAATCGAGCGAGAGCGAGCATCGACGCCTTCCCATGGTCGTGCCGCAGCCCGCAGAGCCGCACGATGGCTGGCTCGTGCGCGTGATGCGCATCCTGTTCGGCTGGAGAGCGGCCGCGACGCGCGCCGATCTTGAACTCGTGCTGACAGGAGAACAGCGCGAATCCGGCTTCTCGCCCGCAGAAGCCACGATGCTCAAGAACATCCTCGCCCTGCGCGAGTGCAGGATCGAGAGCATCATGGTGCCGCGGGCCGACATCGTCGCCGTGCAGCAGGGCATCACCGTCGGCGAGCTGGTCAAAGTGTTCGCCGGCGCCAGCCATTCGCGTCTCGTGGTCTACAACGACGCGCTCGACGATCCGACCGGCATGGTCCACATCCGCGACCTCCTGGCGTTCATGGCCGCGCGCGCGACGCTCGATCCGGCCGCCGCCAAAGAACGCGAGCCTGCGCTGCCGGCCGATCTCGATCTTGCCAACATCGATCTTTCGATGCCGCTGACCGCCGCCAAGATCGTCCGCGAAATCCTCTACGCGCCGCCGTCGATGCCGGCGCTCGATCTGCTCGCCAAGATGCAAGCGACGCGCATTCACCTCGCGCTCATCATCGACGAATACGGCGGCAGCGACGGTCTGGTCTCGATCGAGGACCTGGTCGAGCTGATCGTCGGCGACATCGCCGACGAGCACGACGAGGCGGAGACGCCGACGGTGACGCGCCAGAGCGACGGCTCGTTCCTCGCCACCGGGCGCGCGAGCCTCGAAGATGTGCGCGCCGTGATCGGCGAGGAGTTCGACGTCGGCGACGCGGCGCAGGAAGTCGATACGCTCGGCGGCTATCTGGTCATGCGCGCCGGACACGTGCCGGTGCGCGGCGAGCTGGTGCCGGGTCCGGCCGCTTTCGAGGCCGAGGTGCTCGACGCCGATCCGCGCCGGGTGAAGCGGGTGAAAATCTATCGCCGCAAGGACCGCCGGCCCGGCGCGGCACGCGACCTGCCGAATGCGCTGCGGCCGTCCGTCGCTCGGGCGCCGGCGGCGCGCGAAGATGCCGGCCGGCCCAACCCGAACTCTCCACCGACGCCGTGAAGCCGAAGGACGTCGTCCACGCGATCGTGCTGGCGTGGGGATGGCGACGTTGGCTGATCGCCTTCGCCGCCGGCGCTTTGTCGGCGGCGGCGATGGCGCCGCTCAACGCGTGGCCGGTTCTGTTCCTGACCTTTCCGGTCCTGGTCTGGCTCATCGACGGCGCCGGACTGGGCCGCTGGGGCGGCATCACCGTCGCGGCGACGACAGGCTGGTGGTTCGGCTTCGGCTATTTCCTCGCCGGCCTCTACTGGGTCGGCTACGCCTTCCTAGTCGATGCGGCGACCTTCGGCTGGCTGCTCCCGATCGCGGTCATCGGCCTGCCGTCGATGCTTGCGTTCTTTACTGCGCTCGCTGTGGCGGTGGCGCGGATGCTATGGACGCGGGGTGCGCTGCGCATCCTCTCTCTCGGTGTGGCGCTGACCGCGACCGAATGGCTGCGCGGCCATGTGCTGACCGGTTTTCCCTGGAACGCCTTGGGCTATGCCCTCACCTCCCCGCTGGCGCTGGCGCAGGGCGCCGCGATGATCGGGCTCTGGGGCCTCACCTTCATCGCGATCGTCGTTTTCGCGAGTCCCGCGACGCTGATCGACGAGCGTGCGGAAACGCGCTGGGCGTGGCTGCCGCTCGCGCTCGCAATCGCGGTACTCGCCGGCCTCGGCGGCTTCGGCGCATGGCGCCTCTCGCGCACGCCGACGCAACTCATCGAAGGGGTGCATCTGCGCATCATGCAGCCGAACCTGCAGCAGGACATCCGCTTCAATTACGCCGCCAGGCAGGAGGTCATGAACCGCTACGTCGAGCTGTCCGACCGCGCCTCGGGCCCGCAATCGCACGGCGTGCGCGACGCGACCCTCCTGATCTGGCCGGAATCGGCGTTTCCGTTCTTCCTCACGCGCGAGCCCGACGCGCTCGCGCAGATCGCGCAACTGCTGCAGGGAGGTACCGTCCTGATCACCGGCGCCATGCGCCTCGCCGAGCCGGTCGATCCCGCCGATCCCGCCGCCTACAATTCGATCTACGTCATCGACCGCGAAGGCTCGATCGCATCGCTCTACGACAAGGTGCATCTCGTGCCGTTCGGCGAATATCTGCCGTTCCAGCGCTTTCTCGAAAGACTCGGCCTGCAGCAGCTGACCAAACAGCGCGGCGGATTTTTTAGCGGCGATCGTCGCCGGCTCATCTCCGTGCCGGGGGCGCCGCTCGCGCTTCCCCTCATCTGTTACGAAATCATCTTCCCGGGGGACGTGATGGCCGAAGGGCAGCGCCCGGGCTGGATCGTCAACGTGACCAATGACGGCTGGTTCGGTATTTCCAGCGGCCCTTATCAGCACCTGCAGCAGGCTCGCGTGCGCGCGATTGAGGAAGGCCTGCCGTTGGTGCGCGCCGCCAATACCGGCATCTCCGCCGTCGTCGATCCGGTGGGGCGGATCGTCAATTCATTGCCGCTCGGCCGCGAGGGCGTGATCGATTCGCTGCTGCCGCGGCCGATCGGCGCGACGATCTACGCGCGTGTCGGCGATCGCCCAGCCGCCATCATCGTCGCCGTCGCGCTGCTCGCCGTCATTCGTCGTCGACTCAAGCCGAACTTTAAGAAAGTCTGACGATCTCCGCACAACTGGAATTCGCCGCAATTGCGAGCGCTGATATGCGGCCCGGATTTTGTTTGCGAGGCGGCGATGGCGACCTTGGATGCGCGCTGCGGTGCAGTCGCAACTATCACGCGTAGAATATCACCAGAAAATACTCAGGGACATTGCGATTAGTCGTTGTTTTTGCATGATCTCGTGTTGAAGATCACGCGCGATACGGGCATCCGGCCAGTATTCAACGCGCGAAATTTGATATCTACAGCCATTGCGCTAAACAGGGATATAGAGGAGCTGGGTAGATGATGGCCAAGAAGGCGCCAAATCCAATTGATAAGCATGTCGGTAGCCGCGTACGCATGCGGCGCATGATGCTGGCGATGAGCCAGGAGAAGCTCGGCGATGCTCTTGGCCTGACCTTTCAGCAAGTGCAGAAGTACGAAAAGGGCACCAACCGCATTGGCGCCAGCCGGCTGCAGCAGATTTCGCACATTCTCCAGGTACCGGTGTCGTTCTTCTTCGATGGCGCGCCGATTATTGCCGGCATGCCGCGGGCGGAGGGCGTGAGCGAGGCGCCGTCGCCCGCTTACGTGTCCGATTTTCTCGCTACCTCCGACGGCCTGGCGCTCACCAAGGCATTCATGCGTATCGACGATTCCAAGCTGCGGCGGCGCATCGTCGACCTCGTCGAGCAGATCGCCGGAAGCGGTAAGCGCTGACGCGCCGTTGCCGCCGCGCCGGCGCGCGGCCCGCCCATTTTTCGCCCACATCTTGACCGGGCGGGGGGTACGCTGCAACAACCCTCCCATTGGTCAGCACGGGTTGCCTGCTGGAAGGCGCATGGGGGCGCGCGGCCTCGACCTGACCAGGATGCTCGCCGCCAGCCAGCAAGCTTTACGAGGGGAGTGCTTCGCAGTGCAACGTTCAAACTACCTGTTCACGAGCGAGTCGGTTTCGGAAGGACACCCGGACAAGGTGTGCGATCAGATTTCCGACGCGGTGCTTGATGCTTTTCTCGAGAACGACATCAAGCTCGGCATCGCCGATGAGAGCAAGGTCAACACCCGCCTCGGCTGCGAGACCCTCTGCACCACCAACAAGATCGTGATTGCCGGCGAAGGCCGCGGCCAGGCGCCGCTGTTTCGCAAGCACGGCGACAAGGCGGTGGTCAATCGCGAATTGATCGCGGAAACCGCGCGCGCCGTCGTCAAGGATATCGGCTACGATCAGGACGGGTTTTCCTATTACGGCGCCGACGTCGAGGTGCTGCTGCACGGACAATCGCCCGACATCGCCATGGGCGTCGACGCCAAGAGGAAAAAGAACGGCGAAGAGGAGGGCGCCGGCGACCAGGGCATGATGTTCGGCTTCGCCTGCACCGAGAGCGAGGTCTACGAGAAAGGCTCGTTCATGCCGGCGCCGATCTACTTCGCGCACAAGATCCTCAAGGTGCTGTCGGAGAAACGCCGTTCGGGCGCGCTGTTCGACCTGCAGCCGGACGCCAAGAGCCAGGTCACCGTGCGCTACGTCGACGGCAAGCCGGTCGGCTGCACCAAGGTGGTGGTTTCGACGCAGCACAACGCACAGACCCGCAACGGCAAGAAATACACGCCGGGGATGGTCAAGGAGCTGATCGGCGACGCGGTCGAAGAGGCGCTGCCGGAAGGCTGGATGCCGAAAAAGGCGAGCGACTTTCTGGTCAACCCGACCGGCAATTTCGTCATCGGCGGTCCCGACGGCGACTGCGGCCTCACCGGCCGCAAGATCATCGTCGACACCTATGGCGGCTATGCCCCGCACGGCGGCGGCGCCTTCTCCGGCAAGGATCCGACCAAGGTCGACCGTTCCGCCGCCTACGCCGCGCGCTACCTCGCCAAGAACGTGGTCGCCGCCGGCCTCGCCGACAGCTGCACCATCCAGATCGCCTATGCGATCGGCGTTGCCGATCCGATGTCGGTCTATGTCGACACCCACGGCACCGGCAAGGTCGAAGAGGCGAAGCTGCAGAAGCTACTGCCGGAGGTGTTTCCGCTGCAGCCGACCGCCATCCGCCGGGCGCTGAAGCTCAATCGGCCGATCTATCGGCGCACCGCCGCTTACGGCCACTTCGGCCGCGCGCCGGAAAAGGACGGCGGCTTCTCCTGGGAACGCACCGATCTCGCCGACACGCTCAAGCGCGGCTTGCGCTGAGGCTCCGCTCGCCGATCAGTGACGAAAGCCGTTGGCTCTCCGGCCGGCCGTGTACTGCAAGGGGGATGACGCGGGTTCGGGCACGCTCTCGCCCTGATTTCTGTAACTGCGGATTTTGTCGCGCAACGAGCGGATGGAGATCGCAAGGAGGCGGGCCGACCGGGTCCTGTTTCCTTGATTGTCTCTCAACGTCTGCAGAATGAACTCGCGTTCGACCAGGGCGAGTGTATGCCCGACCAGGCGTTCGATGCAGGCGCGATCGGCCGCCGAGAGCTCGGAGGGGCGGATCGATGGACGCTCGGGCGTCCTTTCGATTAAGCGGCGGCTCGGCATCATTGTCTCCCACGACATCGGAGTGATGCCCCCCAAGGGAACAGCCTGATTCGACGTGGTTAATAATCCGTTACGGCACCCGTTGCGGGCGTGATGCCGCTGGTTTCGCCGGCCGTCGCAAGTGACGCACCCCGCGCCCCCGAACCCATTGACCCCGATTCGCCCGCGCTTCGACCAGCTGCGCGATCGGGGGCCATGCCGGCGGGTGCCGACGATTCGCGCGCTTTCTGCGATCGGACGGAAACGGAACAAACCCGCGAGGCACGAATTGGCGAAAAGAAAACAAACGGAACAACTGGCATGAAAGCGATTTTGGGCTGCGCCGCACTGGCGCTCGCCGTCACCGCCGCGACTGTTTCCGCGGATGCAAAAGGCTGCATCAAAGGCGCCATCGTCGGCGGCGTCGCTGGACACGTCGCCGGCCATCATGGCGTGTTGGGAGCGGCCGCAGGCTGCATTGTCGGTCACCACGAGGCCACGAAGCACGAGAAGGCATTGCAATCGTCGCACGAGCAACGCTGAGAGGCGTTTTGCTTCGCCCTGCTCCACGCGCGGACCGGCCGGCTGTGCCGGCCGTTTGCGTCTTTGCTATACCGGCGGGAAACGCGGACGGCCGCGACCGCACGGCCGCATCGGCTGATGGATGTCGAGCTTAACCGCGCGCGGACCTTCTTCGGCCGCCGCAAGGGACATAAGCTGCGCAAGCGGCAGGCTGAGCTTTTCGACACGCTGCTGCCGCGCCTCGCCATCGATCTTTCCGGTCCCGCTCCGACCGAGCTCCGCACGCTTTTTCCGGTGCCGGTCACCGGGATCGAGCTCGAGATCGGTTTTGGCGGCGGCGAGTCGATGATCGCGCAAGCCCTTGCGCGGCCGAGCACGGGATTCATCGGCATCGAGCCGTTCGCCAACGGCATGGCGAAGGCGCTCGCGGCGATCGAACGCGAATCCCTGCCGAATGTCCGCCTGCACTTCGAGGAGGCCGCGAGCCTGATCGCATGGCTTCCCGACGGGTCGATGGGGCGCGTCGATCTGATCCATCCCGATCCCTGGCCCAAGCGCCGCCATTGGAAGCGCCGCTTCGTCCAGGACGCGACCGTCACGCAGCTCGCCCGCATCCTGCGTCGCGGCGGCGAATTGCGCTTCGCCACCGACGTCGCCGACTATGCCGCCTGGACCCTGCAGCGCCTGCTCCGTTCCACCGCATTCGACTGGACGGCGCAATCCGCCGACGATTGGCGCAAACCCTGGCCCGGCTTCATGACCACGCGCTACCACGCCAAGGCGGCACGCGAGGAACGACTATCGTGCTTCCTGATTTTCCGCAGGGTCTGACCGCAGAGCGGTATGAAATTTGATTGTCCACCTGCCTTGCCCAGGGACCGTCCCGGCTCAGACAAGCGCGTCGGGAAACGTTGCGCTTCAATTGGCCGCGACGCGGGGCGGCAATGCGCTCAGCAGCGCGCATCGCCGGCACTTCCACTTGAGCGGTTTGCTGGTGTGCGGCTTTTGCCCGGCCGACTACACGATCCGCGACCCGACCGTCATACCAAGAGCCAAGCAGACGATGAGATCAGTTTTCATTTGTTTGGCCGGGCTTCGAGCGCCTTGACGGCCTGAAGCATGGGCTGTGGCGAGTTATGGATCAGTCCACCGAATCCCTTCTCCAATTCGAGGAGCATTGCAATGGCGCCCCCTACAGCGAGCGCGCACAGCGTCAGGATCATCACTGATGTAAAGTTGCGCGGCGCGAACAAGCCAAAACTGGCGAAAAGCAAGGTCAGCCAGAAGACCAGGAGAGCGACGAACGCTTTTGGAGTTCCCTGCCCAACCTGCTGCGCCAACAGCCAGCCCGTGTCGCCGATCTTGGCGGCAAGCGTCATAGCTTGTCCCAGCCACCATCGGTCGCGGGGGTCGGCGGGATTCAAGGCAAGCAGCGAATCCTCAAGCTGTTGCAGCAGTTCGTATGTCGACGAATTGCCGAGATCGACATCCGCTAGATGTTCGGGGAACAAATCGGCACTCTTGCGTTCAGCGTATCGCCGCAGCGTCTCTCGAGCTGGTTCTGTCTGCGACCCGTATCGGCGCAATATGCGGTCAAGTCGCAGGATTTCCGCCGACAGCGCCGTCACCTCCCCGCCGCGCGCAATGAACAAGTTGTTTGCGTTCGAAATCAACAGCCCAAGCACCAGCGCCGAAATCGTCGCAACCACTGCCATCGACATCGAGACGAGGTTTTTGGTTTCGTCGGTCACGTGATGCGCTGGCAGGCATTGTCTTGCGGTCCAGCCGGCAAATGCCCCTGCCAGGATTACCGCGAAGACGACAAGCCCGATGAATAGTGGATTTTCCATGATCCAGGTTCCGTCGCAGAGCGTTCAAGATGTTGGATTGGGGACGGCGAAACAACCATTGCCGAGGGGGCATTTTCGCAATCGGCACAATAGCAGTTGGCGACTGCTCCGTGAAAGCAGCCCGAGCCTTTATTCAATCATTGTGCCTCGACATCAAAGCCGACAATTATCTGCACGTGCAATGCGTCCTCGCCAGCAGATTTTGGTACTGAAGCAGCTCGACGTATTAGCCGGAGTCGAGACTCACTCCGGCCTATTGGTTCTGCCGCACCTGCCAGAAGCGGACCACGCGTTGCGCCGTCGATTTCGACAGCCGGCCGAAATTGGCAAGGGCGGCATCGAGGCCTTGGCTCGAGGTGCCCGTTCGGTCAGGGCGCGCCATGATCAATGCCTTCACCGTCGCCCAGCTCAGGCCGGCGGCTTTGCACATGATCAGGACCGGATCGGGCCGCTCTCCGTCCATGAGCCGATCGGCGACGGGGATCGGCACCTTGGCGAGGGCCGCCAGCGCCGCCACCGCTTCCTCGTACTTGCCCTCGCTGCAGAATGAAGCGAGCGTCGCCTCGGTGAGGCGCCCTGCCCGATCGAGGCTCAGCACCGTGCGCTGGGCGGCAGCGTAGTCGCGCGGCGCCACACGCGCGCCGACCTCCTGCTACACCCTTGCCAGCACCTGCTGGATTTCCGCCTTGAAGTCTGGCTTGGCCGAGGCGAGCAGGCGCTTGTGCACGACCGCCGTCGCCTTGGTCAGCAATTCGCGGAACATCGGTGCGGGAATATCCGGCCGCAGCCCGACCTTCTCGGCAAGGGTGCCGTCCTTCTCGGCGCGCTCGATCAAGCGCGAAAAGCCGGTCTTGGAAATGCGCGCGCCGCGATTGTCGGCGATGCGGAGCGCGACCTCGCGATCGCCGCGCCGCACCAACTCGTCGGTGACCGCCTCGCCGAGCGTCGGGCGCGCCGAAATGGCCTGCAGATGCGCCTGACTCTTGGTTCGCGCGATGCCGACAAGGTCGTCCTCCGGCAGGCGCGACGCCAGCTTGAGCACCGGCCCGGCGACGGCGATGTCGTCGTCATGAGCGAGCCGGCGCAAGACGTTGACCGGCGCGTTGCTCACCGGTGCAAGACGATTTGCCAGCTCGGCGCGCGCCTTCGCTTCGATCTCCTCGATCAAAATCCCGAACACGTCGTCGAACAGGCCGACGTGCTGGTCGTTGTAGCTGCGGGCTCCATCGAGAAAGAGCGCGGTGATGCGCCGGAGCGTCTCCACGCGCTTTTGGCGGGAGCCGTGCTGGACGACCTCTTCGAGTTCGGGGATCAGCGAGAGGCTGGCACCCATTTTCCAATCCATGAAATTCGGCGAATGGCGCGGTGCCCGCGACCAAGATATTGCGCCAATCATGAAGGAAATCTTGCCGCGGAAACTCGCGCCGCCATGGTCGGCTTGCGGTGCGTCGCGGCCGTGCGGCACCCTTGCAACGGCTGGCGAAAGCGCTATATTCACGGCGTCCGTCATGGATACCTCATAACGGTCGGTTGATCCGAACGGTCTTGAGAGTGGGCCCCCCGGGACCCGCTCTTTTTTGTTACTTGAGACCGATCGTTGCTCCGGCGGACGCATGTTTGCAGAACGCTTAAGTCGCGAACCGCATGGACGAGAGTCTGATGACGTTTGCCGACGAGCCGCGGCTCATCACCGAGCCGGGGCGGGCGGCGCGCGTCGCCTTGATCGCCGCGCCGGCGCTGGCCGCGCTCGGCTATCGGCTGGTGCGTGTGCGCATTTCCGGCGCCGCCGGGCAGACGGTGCAAATCATGGCCGAACGGCCGGACGGCACGATGACCATCGAGGACTGCGAGTTGGCGTCGCGGACGCTCTCGCCGGTGCTCGACGTCGCCGACCCGATCGAGGGGCCGTATCGGCTGGAGATTTCCTCGCCGGGCATCGACCGTCCGCTGGTGCGGCGCTCGGATTTCGACCGCTATGTCGGACATGTGGCGCACGTGGAGATGCTGGTGCTCGTCAACGGCCGCCGGCGGTTTCGCGGCGAGCTTGCCGGCACCGACTGCGACTGCGTGCGTCTGCGCCGCAGCGATGCCGCCGCCGGCGAGCCGCTGGAAGTCCTGCTGCGCATCGACGACATGATGGAGGCGAGGCTTGTTCTCACCGACGCGCTCATTGCCGAGTCGCTGCGGCGGAGCAAGCAGGAGGAGCGCGCCGCCCGGGCGCGCGGACGCCGTGACGAAAACAACAACCCGGAGCCGCATCGCCCGGACCAGACGAACACCAACACCGTGCCGGCGCAGGCCCGCCGCGCAAGGACAGCGCAAGGAGAGTGAACCATGGCGACGGTAAGCGCCAACAAACTCGAACTACTGCAGATCGCCGACGCGGTCGCCCGCGAAAAGGCGATCGACCGCAAGATCGTGCTCGGCGCCATGGAAGACGCGATCGCCAAGGCCGCGCGCTCCCGCTACGGCAGCGAAACCGACGTTCACGCCGAGATCGATCCGAAGAGCGGCGAGCTGCACCTGTCGCGCCACATGCTGGTGGTGGAGGCGGTCGAGAATCCGGCGTCCCAGATCACGCTCGACGATGCCCGCCGTCATCACCCGGCCGCACAGATCGGCGACACGATATCCGACAAGCTGCCGCCGCTCGAATACGGCCGCATCGCCGCGCAATCGGCCAAGCAGGTCATCGTGCAGAAGGTGCGCGAAGCCGAACGCGACCGTCAGTACGAGGAATACAAGGACCGCATCGGCGACATCGTCAACGGCATCGTCAAGCGGGTCGAATACGGCAACGTCGTCGTCGACCTCGGCCGCGGCGAAGCGATCGTGCGGCGCGACGAGATGCTGCCGCGCGAAGTGTTCCGCAACGGCGACCGCATCCGCGCCTACATCTACGACGTTCGCCGCGAGCAGCGCGGGCCGCAGATCTTCCTCTCGCGTACCCACCCGCAATTCATGTCGAAGCTGTTCGCACAGGAAGTGCCGGAGATCTACGACGGCATCGTCGAGGTGAAGGCGGTGGCGCGCGATCCGGGATCGCGGGCCAAGATCGCGGTGGTGTCGCGGGATTCCTCGGTCGATCCGGTCGGCGCCTGCGTCGGCATGCGCGGCTCGCGCGTGCAGGCGGTGGTCAACGAACTCCAGGGCGAGAAGATCGACATCATCCCCTGGTCGCACGACATCGCCACCTTCGTCGTCAACGCGCTGGCGCCGGCCGAGGTCGCCAAAGTGGTGCTCGACGAGGAGCGCGAGCGCATCGAAGTGGTGGTGCCTGACCAGCAGCTCTCGCTCGCCATCGGGCGGCGCGGGCAGAACGTGCGGCTCGCCTCGCAGCTCACCGGCTGGGACATCGACATCCTGACCGAGCAGGAGGAATCCGAGCGCCGCCAGGCCGAATTCGAAAACCGCACGCGCATCTTCATCGATGCGCTCAACGTCGACGAGGTCGTCGGCCAGTTGCTCGCCTCGGAAGGCTTCAATTCCGTGGAGGAGCTCGCTCTGGTGGACGCCAAGGAGATCGCCGGCATCGAGGGGTTCGACAACGACACGGCGCTCGAGCTGCAGACCCGCGCCCGCGACTACCTCGCCAAGATCGAGGCCGAGTTCGACGCCAAGCGCCGCGTGCTCGGCGTCGAGGACGCGGTCAAGGACGTGCCGGGCGTGACCACCGCCATGCTGGTGCGTTTCGGCGAGAACGGCATCAAAACGGTCGAGGATTTGGCCGGCTGCGCGACCGACGACCTCGCCGGCTGGACCGAGCGGAAGGACGGCGAAACCGTGCGCGAACCCGGCATTCTCGACGGCTTCGAACTCTCGCGCGAGGACGCCGAGGCGCTGGTCATGCAGGCGCGGTTGAAGGCAGGGTGGGTTGCGGAGGCCGATCTCGCACCACCGGCCGTTGAAGAAGCCCCGCTGCCCGAGGCGCAAGCCTGAGCGGCGGCTGAAGAGACAAGAGAGGCGCATGATCGACGCCGCGCGCGACATCGAACTGGACACCGGACCGCGCGCACCCGAACGGGAGCGGCTATGCGTCGCGACTCGCACGGTGCGGCCGGTCTCCGAGCTGATCCGGTTCGTCATCGGACCGGAAGGCGAGCCGGTGCCCGATCTCAAGCGTAAATTGCCGGGCCGCGGCATCTGGGTGACTGCAACAAACGGCGCCCTTGGCGAGGCGATCAAGCGCAAGGCGTTCTCCCGCAGCTTCAAACGCGAAATTCGCCTGCCTGCGGACCTCGTTGCCCGGACCGAACGGCTCCTCGAGCGCGCCGTGATCGATGCGCTGGCGATCGCCGGCAAGGCCGGTCTGGTGGCCGCCGGCTTCGGCAAGACGGCTGCGGCGCTGGAGCACGAGAAGGTCGCCGGCCTGCTGCACGCCGCAGAGGCCGCGTCCGACGGGATCCGCAAGCTCGACGCGCTCATGCGCCGCCGGTTCTCCGGTAAGGCGCCGGCCGTGGTCCGATTTTTGACCTCGGCGCAATTGGATTTGGCATTGAGCCGCCCAAATTTGATACATGCAGCCCTGCTCGCCGGCCCTGCGAGCGAGACTGTTTTGGCGCGCTGCCGGCGCCTGGAACGGTTTCGGACCGGCGATCCGCCCCCGAAGGCCGCAGAGGCTGCGCCGGACTTAGCCGGCGAGGGAACTGAGCGCGTATAGAAATGGAAGCGTATGACTGAGACGATCAAGAATGCCGGCGAAAAGCTGAGCGTGACCTCGACGAAGACGCTGACGCTCAAGCGTGGCGGCGTCGAGCAGGGCGTCGTGCGCCAGAGCTTCAGCCATGGTCGCAGCAAGGCGGTCGTCGTCGAGAAGGTAAAGCGCCGTATCGCCGGTCCCGGCGAGGCCAAGCCCGAAGCGGTGGCGCCCGCCGCTCGCGGCGCTGTGCCCAAGCGCGGCATCGTCACCGCCAAATCGCCGGCGACGGCACCGTCGGCCACGCCGGCGCCCGGCACCGCTGCCCCCTCGCCCAAGCCCTCCGGCGTCGTGCTGCGCACCTTGACGGACGAGGAGCGGAGCGCCCGCGCGCACGCGCTCGCCGACGCCCGCCTGCGCGAGGCCGAGGAGCGCAAGATCGCCGAAGAAGAGGCCCGCATTCGCCAGAGCCGCGAGGAAGTCGAGCGCTCGGAACGTGCGAAGGCGGAAGCGCGCAAACGCGACGAGGAAGAGCGCCGCAAGCACGACGAAGAAACCAAACGCAAGGCCGACGAGGTCGCCAAGAAGCGCTTCGGCGCCGATACTGCGACGGCAGCGAAGCCGGGCGCGCGCCCGGCGCTCGAAGCCGACGAGGAGGAAGCACCGCGGAGCATACGCCGCGGCAGCGCGGCGCCGCGTCCGACGCCCGCCCCCAAGCCGACCCGCACTGCCGCGGAA
>Ga0210405_10003310_pt1 | contig 15900 bp, 14 predicted proteins | sample IncBWH11MmetaG_FD_155492 | JGI IMG/M metagenome (GOLD analysis project Ga0210405, IMG submission 155492) | Forest soil microbial communities from Barre Woods Harvard Forest LTER site, Petersham, Massachusetts, United States - Inc-BW-H-11-M | ecosystem: Environmental > Terrestrial > Soil >... | reverse complement strand
ACGCCGTTTTTGTAGTCGAAATCGACCAGGTTCGGTTTGCCATCCTTGACCTCATAGAGTGCAGGCGTTTCTTCGGGCCTAGCCTGGATATAGGTGAACTTGTCATCGTTGTACATGGCGCGAACGTTAAAGGGCTTCTTTCCCGCTTCAAAGCGGTAGGGGAAGCGGACATTGCCTACAAACCGGCTAACCTCTCGATCAATTTCATTTTGAACGGCCTGCTTCGTCTGGCGCGTTTCTTCCTTTGCCATGGCGAGCTGCTGCCGGTAATCCTCCAAGGTTTGGGCGGAAACGAACTTGGGAGACGTGCTTGCCGCCGAAATCATGGACTCATCCTTTGGCTCGATAAACACCTTGAAGTCGGGCGCCGCGTCGGGTATTTCTGAGACCTCCGCCAGCGCGAACGAGTAAATGTTGCCGCTGGCCGTAATGAGATTGAGATTGGTCTGCGCGCCGGGCTTCGCAGGCTTGATGTAAGCAAAATTGGCCTCGCCGTTCACGACCCAAAATTCCTTGTCTCCGCAGGTGAAATCGAGAATCTGCTCTTTCTTTGGCAAGACGATCATCGTGGTGTAACGCAACTTGGTTTTAAGTTTGATCACGTCCTTTTCGCCGTACTGAATTACTTTGGTTTGCGGCTGGGTCTCAGATGCCTCGGCGGCTGCAGCGTTTTTCGGTGCATCCGACGAATGCTTGGGCGACGGTTTCGCGGCGCTTTGGCCGGCTGCAAGACTAACGGAAGTAATAAGAAGCAGGGGATATCGAACGGCTCGGTTCATGAGAAATGACTCCTTTCGAGGTCTAGGTTAAGAATCTTGGACAGATTAGCGCGCTTGAGCAACAACTGCCGCTTGGGAATGAGCGCTGTAATTTGTTCGGCTTCGGTTTCACTCAAATGAAACGCTTCACGGTAGGCCGTCTGATCCATGCCAGGGTTGGCCAGAAAGATCTGAGTCGCGCAGCTTTCAACCACCACGGGAAGCATCTCGGAGCGAAAGAGGTCGTCGCCTGACTGGGTGGCTAGAATCATGCCGGCGTTCTTCTTGCGCCAAGTTTTCAGGGCCTGCTGGACATAAAGCCGGATCACGGGATTTCGCAGGAAGCGCCACGCTTCATCAATCACAAAGACCTTGAAAGTGCCAGCAACCGCGCCATCGTAAATGGAGGCCTGCGCCCGGTGGAGAACATAGAAGAGGAGCGGCTCCAAAACGTGAGGGACTTTCTCCATGCCCTCGAAATCAAACGTTTGAAAGCGGGCGAAGGAGAGGGTATCTTCAACGTTGTCGAAGATACTCCCGTACTGGCCGCCCAGAACCCACTTGCCAAGCGCCTGGCGCAGGTTGCGCGGCAAGATATTCGCCAGTGTGAGGAGGCGCCGCTGGCCCGCGTCAATCGCATAGAGGTTCTGAATCTGCTCGAAGAGCTCGCGCTCATCCCCGCCGGACAGGACATAGCCGCCCGACTCGGCCAACACGCGAACTAACGACCACTGGAACTGGAGGTTTTCCGGCGAAAGCGGCAAACTGAACGGATTAATAGTGAGGCCCTGTTCATCTGCGCCGATTCGGACGTGGGCGCCGCTGAAACGGCGCGTAAGATCCTCGTAGCTCCCACCCAGTTCAAAGATGTAGGTGAACGGCTGAATTTTCTGCAGGTGAGTAAGCATGTGAGCGATCGTGAAACTCTTTCCACTGCCTGTGCCGCCCAGCATAAGCGTATGCGCGATGTCGCCATGGTGGAAGTTGAAGAAGTAAGGCGTGCGGTGGTTGCTTTCAAGGATCGCCAGGTACTCGGTTCCCAGGTGTTGATTGCGGATTTCGCCTGTATCGGGCGCGAACAAGAATGAGAGATCTGCGTAGTTGGTATTGGAAATCCACATTTTCCGTAAGTTAAATGCGTCATTGGCGGGAAGAACGGCCAGAAAGGCATTCAGCAGGTTATAACGTTCCTCAATCAGCTGGGCATCCATGGCGGCGAACGCCTTGAAACACTCGGCCACAGAGCGCCGAAGGCGCGCGCGATCCTCGTCATAAAGGACGACGGTGAGCGAGAATTCGCCAAAGGAGCCGCCGTTGACCTCCATCTCTTCGAGGCAGGCGCCCAGCTCGCCCACGAGCGCCGAAGCGGAATCATCAATGAGCATGTTCTTCGGGGAACTGTCGGAATAACTCAGGAAATTCAAAAGGGAGGCTTTGGCATTGTAGAAATGTCGGCGTTTGGATTGAATGCGCCGACGCATCGTGGGATGACTCGCGCGCTTCCATTCCGTCGCGGCCACGAATTGGGCCGGCAGATCTTGCAGTCCCTTTAAAAAATGCGCGTAGGTGTGGGAAGGAGGCTCTTTGAGCGTTAGGACCTGCACGAAATAGTCATCCAGGAGCAGGTGGTCCCGGTGACACTCCAGAGCCGAGCCGCACGCCTGAAAATCCACATATCGGTCATAGGCAAGATTCACGCCGTCGATCTTATGCGGCGCATAATTGAGCAGTCCGCGCACAAAGTGAAACGCTCGCTGCTTGTCCAGGACGTCGACTCTAACGAAGTCGCGAAGCTGCACGGCAAAACTGTGGGATTTGCTCAGAAGCTCTTGCCGGGCACGTTCGAGGTCCGTATCAAGGACGGCCATCTGGCGCTCGGTGTAAAGTGCAGCGTGAAGCGCGTTCGTCGGAGCGGCTGTCCAGGCCGCAAGACGGCTTCTTAGAGTTGCGGCCCCGCGAAAGCCTTTGAGGACCACGGCAAAGTAGATCTCAACGCGGAAGAGGCCTTTGGCCTGCAAGGTCGTGACCCGATCGGTCACCGCCTCACGGACTATCGGATGTTCGAAGTCGCCGTGTGGGAGAGGGCCGTAATCGCGTTTGATGAGGTACTGATAGAGCCGAAATCGGTCGTCAAAAGTGCGAAGGGCGGAGCTGAAGCGCCGAACAATCTGACCGATCTCGATTGGCTCCAAGCATTCGGCGTCGGTCCCCGTGACTCGTAAGAAGACGACCAATTCGCCGCTTTTCGTAAGGAAGGTCCAATCGTCAAGGGCGGCGTGCAGATTGACGAGCGCATTTAGCGCGCCAGACTCCTCGTAATCCTTAAGGATTCTCCGGATCTTAGTCAAGGCGGAGTCTCCATTCGACGCCGGAGTCCGCATGCTTGGCAGGATCGTACCGGGGCTTGAACTTCGATGAATTCAGGAGAATGCGCAAGATTTGCGGGTCCGTCACGGTTGCCCAGCGCGCAAGAAGATAGAGCAGCAAAAACATCAGAATGCCGGTGAAAAGGCTTCCGAATAGGTTGAACGTGGCCCCTCCGATGACCAGGGCCAGAAAGAAGAGCCGACGCTCCGCTCCTGCGATCGTCAGCGGTTTATTTAGAGACCGATATACGGGGTGCAAGGTTGGCGCCTTCGGCATGACATTTAAGGAAAGAGCCACGCCATGAAGTTGACCGCGCCGATCGCCATGCCGATCCCAAAGACGATCCCAGCCAGCATGCGCTTGGACTCGCCTTCGCCGAATGCAAACATGAGCCCCCCGACCACGATCGCGACGAGGCTCAAGCCTCGGGCGATCGGGCCGGTAAAAGAGATTTGGAGCGCGTTGACGGCGTTCTCCCAAGGGGATTGCGCCAGGAGCGGAGAGGCGCTCAGCACGAGAGCCCAGACCACGAGACAAACGCCGGAAAAAGACCGGCGACTTTCAGCTTGGACGGGTGCGGCTTTCATAGCAAAGCTCCTCTCTTTCGCCCCTTTTGTGCGGGAGCGGCAGTCGCACCCGCACTTAACAATGCGCAAAGAGCGAAAAAAGGAGCCGACTTGGATGAGAAGACGACAAAAGGCAATGCTAGACGGACTTCTTTTGCCAGGTCAGGACAAGATCCCGAAGACCTCCAGGGCGGAGATATTCGCCCCATGTCGCCATTATTTGTTTTTGGACATGCGGGGGCCACCCCTCAAACGAATATCGGTAGCGGGCCGAAAGAAATCGAAGAAACGCGTTCACGTCGGACGGGCACGGCATGACGGTATCCTGCAAAGCCGAAGCTAACTGATGTTCGGTAAGGCCGATCGCATTGAACCAATCGGCTCCCGTAAGATCAACGCGGTCTAGGTCAGCTTCCTCAAACCTGACATTACGCAGCCAAGTTCCCACAAGCGAACACTGTTTGAGATTGGCCCGCCGAAAGTCCGCATGAATAAGAAAGCACTCCCTGAAACTGAGGCCAGCCAAGGGCAGACCAGAAAAATCAATTTCGCCAAGATCAAGCCTCTCTAGATCTCGATCGGAAAAGAGCTGGCGGAAATCCCCTTCGGCGAAAAGCTTCAGCGTATCGAAAGTCAGTCTTCTAATGTGACGAACGGACGGCGAAATACCATCGGCATTGGGTTCGATGGTGAGAATGACTTCCTTCAAGGCGCGACAGACTGTTTTACGCGTCGTTATTGAGATTCCAGTCTTCAGAAGACCCGTCAATGCTTCCAACGCCTCGCGGCTTCTCACGGCATTGTTGTAACTGACTTGTGCGGCAATCGCTAGAACCCGTGGTACCTCGTCGCTCTCCTTTACTGTCGATACAGTTCTATCAGCGACCGATGGCAGTTTCGTGTCGTTCCTGTTCTCCTCGCAGGCCCACAACTCAATGACGAGGTCTTTCATGGACTGGTACCGGTCCGCCGGATTCTTTTCAAGGCAGCGATAAATGATTTTTGTCAATTGAGCTGGAACCGTTGTCAGGAGAAGGTCGGGTTCGTGGTGCTGAATTGCCTCAGCGATCTCGTTCGGCGTACCTGTCCCAAACGGATGCTTGCCTCCCAGCATTTGGTGCATGACTAACCCAACGGTGAAAATCTCGGAGCTTGCGTCATTTCGGCGATTCCGGATGCGCTCCGGCGACATGTAGGCGAGGGTGCCAAAGGGCTCGCCTTGCGGCCGAGGTCCTGGCTCAGGTTCAAGCGCCCTGGCCAAGCCGAAGTCCAGCAGTTTAATGCGATCAGCCTGCGTCACCATGATGTTCGCGGGTTTGAGGTCCCCATGAAGGATGCCAGCCGTATGAGCGGTATAGAGGGCATCCCCAATCTGAATCGCGTAGTCGAGCGCGAGCTCGACTGGCAGGCCACCAGCCGGGACTGCCTGTTGCAAGGTTTTACCGATTATGTACTCCATCACGATAAAGTCCACGCATTCTTCACGTGCGATTTCATGGACGATGACGATGTTTTCGTGATTGAGCGCCGATGCAGATTTGGCTTCTTGGACGAGTCGCTCTCGGAAGCCTGGGGCACCGGTGACCCATGGCGCGAGCAGCTTAGCCGCCACGAAACGGTCGAGGTTCAAATCTTGGGCTTTGTAGACCTCGCCCATGCTGCCGCGCCCGATCGGTTCGATCATCCGGTAATGTCCAAGAATCTTGCCGTCGATGGACGCGAGGACGCCCATAAACGGCTCGGGCGTATGATGCTTAAGTAGAGATTCGACCTGGGCGCGGATCGAAGCATCCGCGCACACCCTGTTCAGGTACGCGCGTCTCTGGGAAGGATCAAGCTTGGACGTTTCATTGAAAATCTTGCTAATGCGTTCCCATTGACGACGTGTCACGGTATGACTTCAACTCCCGCCTAAGAAACGCCGTCGCGACGGCCCAGTCCTCTTTTACTGTCGTCCGGCTGATGCCCAGCTCCTTGGCGGTCTCCTCCACAGTCATGCCGGCAAACACTCGCAGGACGACGACGCGACCTTGTCTCTCGTTCAGAGCTTCTAACTGCTTAAGCGCCCGGTCCACATCGAGAATCTCCATCGCATCTTCGTGCGGAGTGGCCTCGGCATCCTCCAGAGGGACTCGTTTCAAGGAGCCGCCGCCCCGCTTCTTGGCGCGCCGCGCTCGCGCATGCTCGACCAGTCGTCGACGGATGTTGATGGCCGCCACCGCAAAAAAATGCCCCCGGTTATTCCAGGGGCCGGCACCGGGATGTAGGAGTCGAAGCGTCGTGTCTTGGACGAGGTCGCTTGGATCGATGGAGTATGCAGCTCCCTCCTTGTTGAAATAAAACGCGGCGATCCGCCGTAGCTCAACGCGAATCTGCGGCAACAATCGAGAGATCGCCGCCTCATCGCCGCTGTGTAATTTGGAGAGGAGTTCGGTGATGTTCTCGGAATCGCCCATAGACCTTCCTTATAAGGATATGCGCAATTGGCCGTCTGAAGGGACGAACTCTGTCCCTAGTAGACGGGTAGACTAGCTTTCCACACGCGATCGCGGCAATGCTGAGCACGTCTCGATCAGCGAGAGTAAACAGAGTTCACAGTCAATAATCGGTACTCTAGTCGGCGGCCCTTTGGAAGTCAAGGAAAATAGGAGAAACAAAAGGCAAACGACTTTCCGGTACGGCCTATTCTCAGTACCCTCACGCATAAATACGGAGGGAGGCCCGTGGCACAAGGCGATTTGAATCCACGCAGGACCCCTTCTGGCAGACCGGCGAGAAGGCGGTGATCAAAAGCGCGGGCCGGTGTAATCAGCAAATGTGAATTCTTTGATTCTTTGGTTGGTAACTCATTAAACGAAGCACCCATGCGGGTACGCAATTGGCCATGGGTCAAAGTGGATTTTCCTCGACGGGGGATTGTGCAGTTTTGTCAGTTCATGTGCCTATATCAATGAGGGTATGTTAGGGCCTCGCGGTAGGAGAGATCCTCCTCAACCTGTGGTCCCAGGAATGGCATTGAGTTGCGTTTCAAGCGAATGGGCGGGCCAATAAATGGTAGACCAAGCCGAAACAAGATACTTCAGCGCGAAGCAGGCCGCGAAGTATCTTGGCGTGAGTGTGTTTTCGATCTACCGCTTGATCGAGCGAAGATCGATCCCGTTTATTCCGTTGCATCCGTCTAGAAGCAATGGGAGAGCGACCGTGCGAGCCTCAGTCCGACTGGACCGAGTGGCGCTCGATGCCTGGATGAGAAAGCAGACCGTGAAGCCATCACCGGAACATGTTGACGAAAGGACTGGCAATGAATAGCATGAACGTACCGATGCGCGGACTTTATAGAAGAGGCGACATCTTCTGGATCGCTTATAAGGCGGTCGGCAGAGTGGTCCGTGAATCCACTGGCACGTCCGACCGCAAACTAGCGGAGGCCGTACTGTCCAAACGCAGAGCTGAGGTTTTCGAAGGCCGGTGGATCGGGCGGCTGCGGGAAACGCAAACACCCCTTCGTGAGGCGATCCAGGAATTCTTGGCCGTCTATTCGCAGCCGCGTAAAGTGTCTTGGAAAGATGATCGGTTTGTACTCGGCCGGTTTGCGACCTTCCTTGGCCCTAACACCCACCTGCAGGATATCGACCGGCGGAGGGTCGAGCGCTTCCAGCTTCATTTGCTCGCTCACGGGATTTCAAAAGCCAGAGTGAACCGCTACAGTGCAGCTCTTAAATGCTTTTTCAATCGATTCATCGACTGGCAGAAGCTACAGGTCAATCCTTGCAAGGGTATCAAGCTCTATCCGGAAGCGCCGCGTACCCACTGGCTTGAAGCCGGCCAGATTGCGCAGCTATTGGAAAGTTGTTCGGCCCGCGTGAGGCCAGTCGTGCAGGTGGCTCTTCTGACCGGACTGCGTTTGGGCGACATACTGCGGCTCACGTGGGACCGGATCAATTTCGAGCAAGGGATCATTCGGATCATCCAGGGAAAGACGCAGACGCCTCTACTTCTGCCGATGAGTGAGGCGTTAGCGGATGTTTTGCGCGGTATTTCCCGCGATATGGATTCTCCATTCGTATTTAGTCAGCGTGCCGTGTCATACCGTCGCTTTGGCTGGGTGCGGACGGATTTTGTCAAGGCCACGAAAGCGGCCGGATTGATTGGCACGCGCTTCCACGATTTGCGCCACACGGCCGCGACACAACTACGCCGGCTTGGGCGCGATCTGCAAGTGGTGCAGCAGCTCTTGGGCCACAAGACGATTCGGACAACGATGCGGTACTCGCATGTGCATCCCACGGAGTTGCGAGAGGCGGTCAATAAGTTGGGTGAGAAGATCATGCCGAAACAGCCAAGTCACTTCACAATTACTTCACAATCAGGTTTAGCCGGATCGGGACCGAATTCCGTACCATTGCAAAACGACTCGACATTACGATCAGAACAGATCAGCGGCGTTTCGGGTGACGAGAAGATGTCAAAGACTGTAAAGCAACCCGAGGGCCCGTCGGAGGAGCGATGAAACGAGCCTCTCCGACGGTGCCCAAGATTGCTGGGATGAGCAGGAGTTAGCAGATTTCGCGCGTTTCACTTCACAATTACTTCACAGTAAATTGGCGTCAAAACTTCGTAGAATTTTCACTGCCATTCCAATCGTGACAACGGGAACAGCGCAGGGGTGCCAGAGCGGCCAAATGGACCTGACTGTAAATCAGGCGGGCTATGCCCTACGTAGGTTCGAATCCTACCCCCTGCACCGTTTCCGCTCGATAGTGGTGTTCGCATTCACCCTTGCAACTTCCTCGTAGGTCAATTGCGGGGGGCTGGAGACGGCCGCGTCCTCAAATTCTGCCGCTGGTTAACGAATCGGATTTTTTAAGCTGATGCAGCCGCTCTCTTAACGTTCGCGGAGACAACCGGCTCGCTGGACTCCAACAGCAATCTTTCTAGAAGTTTGTCCGCCCATTCATGATTTTCGGCAACTAACTGGCACCGCTGGCATTGAGACCAGTGCTTTTCAACGGTTGAGATTCGAATATGTCTTTCATCAAAATCCCGTTTCAGATCTGGATACACGACCGATAAAATCTCGTGGTCAGTTAGCGCCTCCACTAGACCTACGTATCCGAGCTCGTTGACCCAGTGCCCGATCGTTTCATCGCTACACGTCTGGTCGCTGATTGCGCGAAGTCTCCGACGCTCTTCGGCAACATAGGATTCAATCCGGGTGACCGTCAGTGAATCACCAAACGCCGCGAGATCACAATGATGTTGCATGGCCCCGTTTCCGGCCTGAACTAATGTTGATCTATTCATAAGAATTTTAGATTACCCCCAAAAATTTCTTCATGCGGGAGCGAAAGTGATTTCTCGCCCTATTACACCGGGCCTGAACGATTTTCGGAGATTCTCCACTCATGCTGACGATCTCATCAATCGATAAATCCCAGAGCATCGACCACACGATGTACTTGCGGTGTTCCTTTATCGTCCTTCGCAGAACGTATCCAACGAGCTGGCGCGGATGCATAGGAAGCGGGGCTGTTAAAGCATCGGCATACGCTTCTTTGCTGTACTCGTCCCTCCACCGACGGGCATCACATGCATGAGCGACCCTCAGTTCTTCTGTGTCGTCAGCACTCAGACTGATTGTGAAGTCGAGCAAATCACCCGCATGTTTCCCAGGAACGGCTCGTTTGTTCCTTTCGACCTGCCGCAGAAAGTCTGTGATCTTATTCCTGAGAACAGTAAAGAGCCAACCTCGGAAATTCCTGATGTCTTTGTCTTTGACAATGAACTCGTCAAACAACGCATCGTAGGAATCGTAAACAAAATCTTCCGGGGTCTTCAAGCCGCGGAGCTTTCGCCTCGCGAAGTCCATCATCCGCTTTCTTATATTGACGTCTTCGTAAAGTTGTGCATACTCGTGATACTTGCTTCTACTACCGGAGTCATCCATACGAGCTGAATTGCCTCCCGCTAACCCATTAGACGTACAAACAGACGGCCGCAAAAAAAAATCAGGAGGCTTGCGGGAGCCTCCTGCTATCTGTTTGATGCTTGTGGAGTTATCTAATCCAAACTTGCTGCTCAAACTGAGCGGTTGTAATGCCGCCCACAGTATAGTCGCCTTCGGAGCCGGTCGGGTCCCGAATGGCCTGTCCCCCCGAGAGCCCAGGCTACGGCCAATCAGGAGGATTGACCGCTGTGATCAGGGCGAGACCGGGGATCAAACATGCGAATGTTTTGCCGAATTTCTCAATAACGCAGTCGGCAAAGAGGCCGAGAAAGATGCCCAGCCCTGCGGGAAGGTCGAAGAGTGCGACTGCGAGGACGGCCGGCGACAAAGCCGAGTGCCACAAACATGTGGTCAGCACCGATTCAATATCCGGGACGATGCTGTCCGGTACGCGACAATACACCCAAAGATCCAGTCGGGACGTTCGAAAATAAACCCAGGGTAAACGTAGCACAATATGAACGCCGCAGCCGATGTAAATGTCCACGTCCTTGAATGCAAATTTGACCTCAGGCCAGACGAGCAGCGTCATCAGCGGCCACTCGTTCTTGTGGAAGGCGAAGCCGCACTCGGACTTTCGCGACTCGGTGTCGATGATCTTGTCGATCACTTTCGAGGCATTGCTTGGATCGGCTTTCACTTGGTGAACCGGATCCTCCGGTGTGTCGGCGTTCGGCGGATTATCAATCACCATCGACTGCAGCCGCTGAAAGTGAAGATCATTAACCTTAAAGTAGCCAGGATGTTCTTCACTGTTCCCGAGCGGCTGTTCGTGAACGGGATTGCTTGCTGCAACCGTTGGGTCCGTATGCACGACGCCCATCCGCTTGCCGTCCAAGGTTTCCATCATTGCGGTCCTTTGCCTTACGTCCTCCACCAAACTCCCAAGCTTGTCCAATGAGAAGGTGAAAGCGATCTCGAACATATCCGGCTTGATGGAGGGATCCGCGACCATTTTTGCGCGCGCATAGTCTATCGGAGCCCCGTCATTCGCGAAGTCGTAATCAGTGAAAAGCTTCTCGATTCTCGCGGCGATACCTGGGTCGGTCTTCTCACGCACTAAGATCACGCGCTTAATTTCCATCGTTACTTGCTGCTCTTTGACGACCGTCACATTCAGATGGCCAATAACCTGGCCACCTTTGGTCAGTGCGTACTCTTCGCGGACCGCCCACTTTATCGAAAGCTTATTGCCACCGGGCAACGCGCCTTCTGGGAACGCATCATTTGGCAATGTCGCAATCACGCCGATAGGTTTCCTATTGTTCACGTCCCGCTCTTCAAAAGGCGACCGATAGCTGATCCGTGGCTCCTCCCAATGCGTGTCAGTTCCGTCCATGAAGACGTAAACGTCATGGCGGTCTAGCTTCGGGGTGTAGTCCATGGGGATGTGGACAGCACGACCCTGGGCCATGCCCTTTGGAACTCCGGCGACTACGCCTGCGGTTATTCCTTCCAACAAGCGGCGACGGGTCAAAGAAAATCGATTCTTACTCATAGACACACTGCTCCTCTCTGCTTCATGTACTAAAAAGAGAATGCGATCGGCCTTTAAAACGAGCGATTAAACTGTGTAACGCCATTCGCTACGAAAGCCCCTCCGCTCCCGACGCTCCCAGTCTCCTTGGCTTCCTGCATTCGCCCATTACGGCGGCGATTGCATAAGCTTGACCGTCGTTCGTGTGGAGGTTATCCGAACCGCCACTGCAGCTACGGTGTGCGGCTGAACCCGCTAAATAATAACGACGGCGCCGTCACGCGGTGGGAACTATGCGAGCGAGTTTTGACCGAAGCAGTCTTGAGCTCATCATCGAACCTCCCACTTGGATAGTCGTACAAAGTTCTGTCCTAAAAATTCTCCTAACTCGCATTGATATTCACCGGGGAGGGAAAACCGCATCGGCTGGATGCTCTCATTAGAGCGGCTTCTTGGATTCGCACGAATCCTCCCAGAGGAGGATGACCCAAGAAACCTCCGCTTGAGCTCGATGGCTGTCTTGCGGGGGCCAGAATCTCACCCTAGAGACCGGGTCCTGAAATTCTGCTGCTGGTTACGAATCGGATTATCGCGTTGAAACAGCCTTTGTGCACTACCGCCCAAAGGCCGCTTGAGAGCAGCGAACTTGCAGTAGCTCGTCGGCCAACACAGACCTCACGACAAATCAACTCGTTTTGAAACTCGGTACCGCAGCGGTACAGCAGGAATACTCTGCCCAGACGCTGAGACACGAAGAAATGACGCGATCACCTATCAGTGACCCTGATCGTGTGGTACAAGGACCGTGGTTGAAGTAGAACCGGGGTTGCCGGAGTTGTCTTTCGCACTAACGGTGATCGTGTAGTGCCGGCCAGCCGTGTCATCACCCCGTCGTGACGCTTCCAGCAACACCGTGAAGGAGTAGCTTCCATCCGCTGCGAGAACCACAGTGCCCTTCGGTTGGATGCTTCCATATTCGTCGCCCACCTGGAATCTTCCACTTCCTTGTCTGATTCCACCTCCCGTGCTCTCTACAACTCCAGAGACGCCGACCGAAACCATGCTGCCGTTAGGGGGCCACAATGTAGAGGGGGACGCCGTAACCGTGAGCGCCGGCCCTGTGACTACCGCGACACGAACATCCGCAGATTGAGTCCCGTTATGGACGATGACGTCCGTTGCCCCCCTCGATATTGAAGTCACGAGGCCGTGAGTGTCGACCGTTGTCACTGCAGTATTGTTCGAAAGGTAGGTCGTGTTTCTAGACTCGGTTACATCGGCCGTACTTCCATCCGAAAAAGTTCCGGTTACCAAGAGTGGCAGCTGCTGCCCAATAAAATGCAAAGTCATGTGCGTCGATTGTACCCGCAGCTTAACAATCGCGAGGGTCTTCTCCACTTGAATGCCGACTGGCGCGGACATGACAAGTTGATCAGAGCATCTCGTGCGACTGCCGTGATGGTGTATCTTCCCGGAGTAATGCTAGGAGGTATCGTCAACGAGAACGAAAAAGGTGGGGTGAGAGCGGGTCCGGCACCGCCCAAGGGTACGTCTCCAAGAATACCGATGCCACTAGGAAAGCTAGAGCCGGCCGATGGAGCCACCACGACCGAGATGACTTGACCTGGCGTCACCACGGTCCCATCTGCAGGTGAGGTGATCTGAAGGGTATTTTGCGCGGAGCTCGTGCTGGAGCACACCAATACCAACGCGATCGCCACTAGGCTACGATTAGCGCTGTGCGGGGTGATCATGATAGGGTCCTAGGGCAATGAAACGAATGCATTGCTCGTTGCTCCTAGATTTAACAAAGTAATGACGTGATTTGGAAGATCGCTCGAGGGCGTACTAAGAACTCCGTCCAACAAGGTTGGGGGTTTGAAGTCTAGGCTGACGGCACCCTGCGAATGGACCGCACCAAATACTTGCGTGAACGTAGACCCCGCTGAAAAGCCCGCCAAGGCGCTGGGGAGGGGAACGATGGCATCACTCGCACCTCCGATCAGACCTGGGAAACCCTGAACGGTGAAATTAGCTGCCAAAGGATCGGGATGTCGACCACCGCCACAGACTTGTCGAATGATCGCTGCGGCACAAAACGCGCACCCAATTCCGTTTAATTGGCTTGAAGTCATATCGCCGCCGATCAACGCGGTCCGGATTAGGGGAGCGAATGAAGTCCCTAAACTCGCAATGGCTGAGCTGATCGGCTCCAGATCGAATACGGCTCCATCGAACGACTGATTTGCAACGGTGACAGAGCTAAACGTGAGCAGGTTCTGAGAAGCAAAGAGATTTCGAACACAGGCGTTGGCCGGATCGAGAAGTTGGCTGGCGAGTGGGGTTCCTTGGTGCGGTGTGCCGATTGTGATCAGCTTGTGAACGGGACCTGCGCCGAAGTTGTCATCGCCTAAGTAACCTGACTTCAGCGGAAGAAACCGCACTATGTCCCCACCCATACTGTGCGCGACGATGTCAGCTTGAACGGCGGCTACTGGGATTCCTAGCGGGTTCGTTCCGCTCTTGAATGTGTCAGAAATCAGAGACTGGATCTGTTGCAAAACATCGGACCCGTTGAACTCGAACCCTAAAGCATTCGTTCGTGCCTTCTGCAACGTGCTTTGGGAGTAAAACGGCGTGCTCGAAGTTATGTGGACGGAATGGTTGTAATCGACGAACAAGACCTGAAACCTTCCAAACGCATCATTAACAACTGGATTGAAATTTTGCCAGTCATCGGGGCCATCCCAGAGTCCGTGCACGAGCACCAACGGCGGCCGCAGAATTGAGATGGGAGTGCTGCTCATAGTCGCAGGATTGCTGTTTGATTGAACGGTGAGGTTTACCGTTCGGAATTGGGCCGTCAAATCATTCGTGTTGTTGGCTCGTACGAAGTCAGAGGGCGCACGATATAGCGCAAGCGCGTTCCCGGAACTGTCAGCCTGAACGGAAACGCTTGGTTGAAAACTCGTGCTGCCGATGTTCGCGAGTCCACCATCCGCATCGATGTTGAGCGAGAGGTTGTCGTTCGGTTGCGCACCGGATATATGAATGACTACTTGTGTGGCCCCGTCAGCGGCAACCCCATTCACAACCGCAGCCTGAGGTAACAACGTCGATAGCAGACCGGTGTCGCTAATTACCACGCCGTCCTGAACCAAACTCGGCACTGGATCAATGAGCGTTGTTACCAATGCTTGGGCATTCTCGGTAAAGGTTACGCTGACCGGTGTGCACATCTGGCTGCCCGTGCAAGATGCGGTGACCTGATACTGCCCCACTCTGTCTCCTAGGGTCAATGCAGTGGACGATGCGCCATCTGCTCCGGTCGTCGCGGACATCACGCTCAGCGAGGCACCTGCAGCGCCGGTCGGTTGGCCGGTGATCGCGAAGGAGATGAGAACGCCGGATGCGGAAGTGCCGTCCGGGTTAGTGGCTTTGACGACCAGGGGATTCATCAGTTGAGTACCAATGTTACCGGTTTGTTGATTGCCGGAAAATGGCGCAAGAGTTAGGTTCTGACCAACAAGGCTGGCGGTGAAGGCCATCGGGCCAAAGAGCTCGTTGTCGCTAGGAGTGAGAATTGTTGGAAATTTTAGACTAAACGCGTCGTTGGCATCTCTGGTGGTTCCGTATGTTACTCCGGGAATTCCCGGTCCCATAGTCTGATAGAAGACCCAATCCGCGTCAAATGGCAAAACGTACACACCAAGGACATACGTCCCCGGGGGTAGAGTGATTGGTGTGATGTTTTTCGCTAGCCAGTGGCCAAAGGAGGATCTGGAGGCAACTAGCATCGCGGTGTTATCTATGGTCGTTTTAGCAAGAAGGTTACCGGCCGAGTCCCACAGGCCGACATCATGTGAGTTAGCTAGTACACCACAAGAGCATGGCGGCTCACCTGGCGGGGACTGCTTTATGGGCGTGGTGACGTCGAACATGCCGAGGGCGACAATCGTGAGGTTATTGCTAACCGTAAAGTCGAAGCCCTGTGTCACGCCACAGGGACGGGGACTGCAATTGGTATTGCCACTTGTGTCGGTACTTGTGATGCCTCCAGCTGTCGGGTCAATGATCGGCATCTGAGCGACGGCGTGCCCACACAGGACGAGCACCGCGAGTCCGAGTGCAAAGGGCAAAAGAACCCTTCTTTCCGCCAATCGTCTGAGTATCGCGAACGTCTTCGGTAGCAACGCCTCCCTTGGCCTCCTGCTTCACTCAATCTGACATGGAAGGTTCCCAGAATACACCCGTTCCTCGACGGTGTAAAGACTGTGTGCAAAATGCTAGATCTAACGTGGCACCTGTCGTTCCAGAACCGCGTGGCCACATCTTGCATGTGGGTCAGAATCCGGAAATCCTCAGCATGGCCGAGGTGGCCTCCTTTTTTTCGCTAGAGCAAAGCGCACATCTGGAAGACGATTAGCGGAAAAGTCATTGGCTTGATGCCGTTGCCGGCGATAAGGACAAGGGCAGGGGAGTCGGAGCTTAACTGGGACAATATCACGCCCAATGCGTATATCGTTACGCATGTTGCGTAAATGGCCATGGCTCGACGTTCCCTTGAAAAAACTATGGCAGGGCCGCGCCGGGTATGTCCTCGGACTTCGACCTTGTTTTGGGTGCTGGATAATGGTAGAAAAGAGTGCCAAGGAAAGAGAGGACTCCGATGAACGTCAAACTGACGCCGCATGCCGCGAAATTGCTTGAAGCCATGCGCGCCCA
>Ga0210405_10003307_pt1 | contig 15911 bp, 15 predicted proteins | sample IncBWH11MmetaG_FD_155492 | JGI IMG/M metagenome (GOLD analysis project Ga0210405, IMG submission 155492) | Forest soil microbial communities from Barre Woods Harvard Forest LTER site, Petersham, Massachusetts, United States - Inc-BW-H-11-M | ecosystem: Environmental > Terrestrial > Soil >... | reverse complement strand
GACGGTTTCGCGATTGAGCGCATCGTACTGCGCGCAGGAGCGGATGCCGCGAGCGTCGGTTTTGGAAACGAGAAGGCCGGGGAAAGAATTCGAGCCTGAGCAACTTGTGTCCGAATCGTACTTGTATTTAGTTCGAGTCCAGGACTCACTCGCGGTGCAATTCTCGCCCGTTGTCCGAGTCCGACTATCACTCTCAGAAGTGCGAGCGAGCGCTGACATCGGCTCCGATACTACCTTCAGAGTGCTCAAGTGCCAAGATCTAAGCTGTCTCATGCGTTCTGACCGTTCTTTGGGCGCAACGCTTCGTCACCGAAGTTTTGGTTTTGCTTGTAAGGGCTTTTTGGGAATGTTTATGCCAGCAGCAAGCAGCTATCCGCTGGCATGAATCGCGTGCGTCTTCTGGAATGGCAGTGGTCCAACAGCAAGCAGATGCTTGACGGTGTTGAGCAGTGAACTGATCGGATGACGTGCAGCAGCTGCGCGAAGGTCGTCCGCTGTGACATGCAAATAGATCTGCGTGCTGGTGATCAACCGATGACCGAGCAGGTCGCGGATGGTCACTAGACCAACCCCGGCGCGTACCAAGTGAGTCGCAAAGGTGTGCCGCATACGATGCGGTGAGAGCGGAAAACCGATGCGACTGCGCTGGCCCCACGTGCGTACGCGTTCGTAGACGCTGCCGCGTGACAATAGGCGCCCGAAGCGTGATCGAAAAAATGGCGCGGTGGGGAGCGCGGGACCGCGGGCCTGCGCATAGGTACGCAGCACCTCAGCGAGTTGCGGGTTCAGCGGGATGACGCGCTCGTGCCCGCCTTTTCCTTGGACGGTGATCGTCAGTTGGGCCAAATCTACTTGACCGCTGCGAAGCGAAGTACACTCAGAAGCGCGGATGCCAGTGCCGTAAAGCAGTGCGAGCAACGCCCGATCGCGTAGACCGATCACCGTGTCGGTCTCAGGCTCATCCAACAATCGACCTACTTGCTCAGAGGAGAGCGAGACCGGCAGCTTGCGCGGCACTGCCTTGATCGACGGGAAGCCGATGAGTGGGTTCGCAGTGTGATCGAGATATCCCATGGCAACTATCGCGCAATAGAATCGCCGAAGAACAACAGCGGCACGGTTCACAGCAGAACCCCCGTTACCACGAACATCTCGCAAATACTGCAGATAGGCGAGCACATCGCGCGCAGTAACTTGATCCGGTGCGATATCCGCTCGCGTTACGCGCACCCACTCATGGAACTGTTTCAGTGCGTCTTCATAAGCAGCGAGTGTGAGCGGACGCAAACCCCGCGCAACACAGTGAGTGCGAATGTAGAGATCAATCCAATAGGACCATTTCATGAGCGGCCTCCGATCGGTAAAGTACGCACAGCAGCTTGTGGCCGCCCGGGCAAGACATGCAGGTACACACCAGTCTCCTGTGGACTACGATGCCCCATCAGTGAAGCAATGATGGCGAGGTCGACGCCACGATCCATCAAGTGAGTCGCGAAACTATGCCGGAGCGTTCGGGGCGTGACGCCGGCGCGCAGACCGGCGCGCGTCGCTGCGACCGTCACAACCTCACACACATCGCAGGCCCGCAGGCGCCGTTTACGAGTGCTGGTTCGAAACAAGGGGCCGCGTTTTCCGTGCTCCAGCAAATAGGCGAGCAACTCTGTATAGAGTCCTTCAGGGATCGGAATCGCGCGCGGTCGATCGCCCTTGGCCTTCAGGACTACAAGTTCACGGCGCTCACGGTTGACATGCGCAACGTCCAGCCCGCACAGCTCGTTGGTACGCACCCCACAACCATAGAGCAGCAAAATGATCAGGCGATCACGTCGTGCCGTTGGTCCGAGCGCGGTTGTGGCTTGCACCAGTTGCTCGGCTTCGTCCAAGTTGAGCGACTTCGGCACCGTGCGCCGGACCGTATGCTGCAAACTAAATCCATCGAGCACGTTGCGCTCGGTGCGGCCGCTACGCCAGGTGTATTCAAGCAGGCCCCGCACGTGGCTGAGATACTTCGCCAGGCTGCTTTCGGTCGAACCGCACTGCCGCTCGGCCTCCAGCCAATGCAAATAATCTTCCAGCTTGAGGTGCCACAGCGCAACGCCAGGACGCACTCGTTCAAGCCCAGCAATCGCGCGGCGCAGCGTGCAACGCACGTCCACAATCGTGCGCAGCTGCTTGCGTCCAACTTTATCGAGGTAACTGAAGTACCCCTCGATCAACGGATCCATCGTGGCGGTATTCGCTTTCTTCATGCGCTCACCCTCTGTTGTGATAACCAATCGTTGATGGGATGGAGCGTCATGGCGGCACGACGCTGCGGATCGGCGATGTGCACATACCGCACTGTGGTTCCGATGCCGCAATGTCCCAGAATGCGTTGCACTTGGGCCAGGTGCACGCCAGACTCCAGCAGATCTGACGCGCAGCTGTGCCGAAACTGATGCAGACTATGGATCGGCACTTGCGCACGGCGCGAGATAGCGTGGATACCATTGCTGATCGCACCGCCCGTGAGACGCTTGCCACTGCGGCTCACCAACAGAGCGCACTCGCCACATGATCCAGCTTCTTCCAGCTGGTTGTGGCGAAGTGGCAGATACGCCTCGAGACATCGCAGCACCATCTCAGGTAACGGCACGCAGCGCTCGCGTCCCGTCTTGCGACCATCGATGCGCAAGGTTCCTTCCGTGCGATCAAACGCATCGAGGTTCAGCCGCTCCAGTTCACCGCGGCGAAGTCCGCTACCATACAGAATCGCCAGCACCGTTACCCATAAGTGGGAAGTGTATTTACCGTGGCGATTCGCCGCTTCGCGCCACATCGCTTCCATGTGCGCGTGATCGATCCGTTTCGGCAGGCGACTGTACGGTGTGACCTTCGGGCCTTTCATCCAGCGCAACGGGTTGATCTTCCACAGACCCTGGCGCACCAGGTAGTCACCGAAGCCCCGCATCGTGCTCAGCGTTCCGTATACTGTCGCCTTCGCGCGAAAACTCGAGCAGTTCGAGATGTAGCGGGTGATCATCTCGGCATCAATACGCTCGATCCCAACGCGTGGGCGACGCCCCTTGAGCCACCGCCCCCACCGATTCAGCCGCGCCTCTGTGTATGCCACCGACTGCATACTGACTCCCCTCGCGCGGTACTCTTCGACATACGAGTCCAGTAACCGGTCCCATCTCCTCATCGCCGTCCTCCCAGACGCTAGCGGCGGCGAGCTCGCGCTCGCCGACCGAAACGTTATAGAAATAAACAATATGACCTCCAATATGACTTCCTTGGAGGTCGCGATGAGACCCGAACTGAACAAAAACGCAATTTTTCTTTCTTGGTTCGTTGTGCCGGGGACGTACAAGTGGCGGTTCCCTAACCCACTTGAGGAGCTTAGAGACTTTCGAGCGTCAATTTGTCATTGAGGCAGGAGCTAAGTAGGCCTGGCGATAGTCCAAGTGATATCCGAAGCGCCTGACGTTGACTTGGATGGAATGAAGGCGATGATCGAATTGCGGCGGGGCAAATTCGAGAGTGTATTCTCCGCGGACAAGTTGAGCGATCGCAGCGTAGGCACGATCAAATTCCTTCGCATTCTTAGGCATAAAGGCGTGTCCGCCGCTAGCGTGTGATATGTCACGCAATAGCTGATCCGACTGCGATATCCCTTCCTTGACGAAATCCCGGTCGTAGCGCTCGTCAGGTGAAAGCTTGGTGTGTTTCCGGGGCGTTCGGAAGTCACCGAAGATCGAGAGCGCCAAGATGTGAACATCGGAAGTCTTGAGCTTCTCCTGCACGGCCTGCCAGCTTGCCAAGGAAGACGTGTCGATTCCGCTTGAAATAAGGAGAATGATCTTGGTTCCGCGAACGGAGGCGAGCCAGTCAATAGTAGAAGCTAGGCTCGATGATAAATCCAGATCCAACATCCCAAAGCCCTCGATTGCCTGTAGACTCAGAAACTTGGCGTTGATCTCCTCGATCACTCGTCGGGCCTGGATTTTGTCTGGCGTGAAGTCCAGAACCATCCGGGGCCGGTCGGAGTACGTAACAATCGCGACGCGGTCCACTGCAGATATGTTCTTGAGCAGATTGTCTGCGCCTGCGAAAGGGCTCTTGCCCAGCTTCCCGAGAAGAAAGTCCGCGGCGCTACTTTCGATGAGAAGCACGAGCTGTGCGGGGTCGTCGCTCGGAATAAAGCCAGTCAGGGGTTGTTCCACGCCATTGTCAAAGACACGGAAGTCCCGGCTGCGGAGTCCTCGCACGGAATGCCCGCGGGAATCCGTCACCGTGACGCCCACGTTGATGCGATCGACGCTCACACGAATCGTACCTGGCGAGGGCATCTGTGGCCCAGCTTCTTGAGCCCGCGCAATGATGCTCAGGTTCAACAGCAGCAGTAGACCGATCAGGCCTTTATGCTTCATACAGATATTCTCTCAAATTCTGGTCGCGCGCTCTCCGGCCAAATGTCGAGGGGGACGCCGACAGATTACGTGCATTCACGCATACGCGCGTCACATTCTGTCAAAATTGTCCGACTTCTGTTCAAGGACTCTTGCCCCTGTGATCTAGCACGCGCGTTTCGGCAACGGCCTGACCGGCGCATCCGTCGCCAATGCCGCCCGCGAAATCATCAACGCCCTGCGCTAACTGATGTGCAAACAGGGCGTTGATCGCTCGGAAGTCTGCTCAGGAACTTAGGAAGATCAACCACATGACGAGTTGGTTCGTGATGAATTTCCACTTCGACGTGCTTGATCGTTTCGTTTCGGTCAGATTCCCACCCGACATCTTCTAAAAGTTTCAATCCACGAATCACGGCTTCGTACAAAGTTTCTGCGCAGACAGTTGCGCTGTGCTCGGTATCGTGGGCATCCTTCAGCCTGACGACGCATTTGCTTATCGACACGGTGAACTCGGGAGTTTGGGATTAGTAGGAGACGCGGGAAAACCAGCTTACGATTTCTTGTTCCACAAGTCCATGACTGTTGGGCACTTGTCCGGTTTCGGCTGGGGGGGGCCACGAGAGGAAATGCATGGTGCAGGTCAACTTGTTAACACTCGTGGTGGTCGCTTCGTCTCTTAAACCGAAGGGAACCGCATGCTTCGGATACTTACACGAGCGACCGTACAATCGACAGCGCTTGTCGCCCTCGCGGCGGTGCTAGTGGGTCTTAACCCGGTAGCTAAGCGCCTCGCCGACGAAAGAAGCGTCACAGGGTCAACGAGTAGCCCCTTAGAATCGACACACGCGATGCCGAGTGATGTGCCGAAAACTTGTCCAATTTCAAAGCCTTCCGTTCAGCCTTTTGTGCCGCCTTCGCCCTATCCTGCAAAAACTAGCGCAGATTTCTTTTGGTTTGGGACGGTCAAGTTGTGGACAAGTCTTCCTACTGACGGAACATGGAGAGGTTTGCCGCATTACACGCCCAGCGACCCAACATTCAGACAGAAACTCCTCTTCTGGCGGCAGGGATACAGCTTAGGTTTAGAACTGCCTCCGCATTTGACGGTAACTGGGAGACGCTTAGATGCCACAGCTCTTCCATTGGCGGCTGACCGGGCGAATGCTGGCTGGCAAGATGATAAGGAGCACCCCTTCATCGTGACGGGAGTTAATTTTCCAACCCTCGGTTGTTGGGAGGTCACGGGGGAGTACCACGGCGATAAACTAACGTTCGTTGTATGGGTCGCACCATAGTCGGCCAAGTGGAAATCGCCCGGAATCACAAACCTATTCTTTCTTGCCCCACAAGTCCATGAACAGCTTGACCGTGGCTGGCCCATGTCCGGCGTAATGGATTAGTATCAAAAATAATGACTCCCCGCCCTTGCTAAAATCTGTTGAGTGCTGTGTTCTGCTTCTTTCTGATGGCAAACTTCAAGAGACGTTCGGTGGAGCCTGCGGCTTTGAGCTGTTCAAACCCCCATTCCAAGATTAGCCCGCCTAGATTTCCAACCGTGCGCTTCTCTTGAGCAGCAAACTTCGCAAGCTCGTCTCGAAGAGCTTGGCGGACCTTAAAGCTGACTTGGGCTTTCCATTCACCCATTTTCTCAGTGTGCAGTTAGGCGTGCGGGCGAGGGAGAAAATCGCGGCACTGGTCGAAATAGCGACCATAGCAGACACAGCGCGTGGAAGGATACAATCCGAGTACATGGGAGGACCAGCAAATATGGGCGCAGTACTCGAAAGAAACGACTCCAGCGGTAAACCTACAGTTCTTCCTGATGGGATGGCGAATTCGGAAGTTGTGAAGTGCGACGACAAATTCTGCCATACCTCTTACACGATTGCCTAGGGAGCCACCGAAATCAGGATGCAAGACGGCCAGATGGTTCCTGACGTGATGCGCCGGAAAGCAATCGAAATTATCGAATCAGGCCACCCCGACCACTCCATTGAGATGTATGTATGGGGCGGTATCTACAAGGGATGGCTGGACCGAGAACAGGCGACAGCGGCGGGGATGTAGCCATGAGCAACGTACCAACTACAACTCAATGCCCGCAGTGTCATGGTACGGGCAAACGAATCAGCGGGGATACTTGTGACCTGTGCCACGGCACGGGCCGTATTCCTGTTCATACGGAACCCGCGACGCGAGCGAAGGTTGACCAAGCGTTTGATGATTAACAGAAGGGCAAAAAGCTGTGCTGTTTCGCACAGTATGATTTCCAGTTCTATGCAATCTTTAACAACCTTGGTCCATAAGCACACGAAGAAACATCTTGATGAAGACGCGCTGTCCACCGTCAAAAAAGAAATGTCTAAGCCCCGCTTAGCCGCATCCGTTCGGGAAGGCATTGGAAAGAGTCCTATGACCGCACATGCGAAGTTCCGAATGGGAGAATTGCTCCACAACCGCAACACGAATGAGGACGGCCTGGTCAAAAGAGTGTACCAAGTCGGGGGGGGGGGGATTATGTACCAAGTTGCAGTGCCCGTTGTACGCGATACTTGGGCAGGCAACCACTATGTTTCGGATTGGGCTGAGAGTGTGTTAGAGCTTTCCCAGAATGCCTGCCTGAAGTCTTCGGACACGCCGCCAAGGGACTGGCCTTCTTAGCGACGTTTTGGAACGTGGGGAAAACGTCAACTCAGTTGCGTGTAAATCACACAGTACCGTAGCTGTATTGCACTAGGCACAGCCCGTGGGGCGAACAATTAGTTGACGTTTTCCCCACGGAAGACGCAGCCAAACAAGACATTGAGCAGCTGTGAGAGCGAAGACGCCATGTACAAGAGCGCGAAGCTTTTGGTGGATAAGGCCATCCAGACTCACATGGAGATGTTCGGCGAAGGAACGCTAACGTTATGGAAGTGAGCGCCAAGGGAGGCGGCGTAGGAAGATTTTTAGCTTTTCCCCGCTAAAGTCTGGCGCTCCGGTACAACAAAACCATCGCCTTCATCACAGACCGCTGACAAAAAGCCGCTCGAATCCGATTTTGAAATCGTCCTCTGATACCCAAACTTGCTTGGTCATCCAAATTTCATCGATGATTTGGGGGAGAGTAATTTTCTTCAATATGGGCGGTATGTCCTCCTCGCACAACACACTGCCGTAGAAATCCAGCAGCACTACTTTGCGGGCGGCCTCGAAGCCGATGAACTTTGAGGCTGCCTCGATGAGTTCTCGTTCCGTCGCAGCAGTTGTCCCAACGATTGCTTCGGCTGGATTGAAGTCCTCAAATGTTGCTGACATCCGGCCTTGGTGGATGACAACGATGCCCTTCCTCGTCCCAGAATCGTCATAGTTGTTAGCTTTGTGGAAGTGCCAAGGGACAGGAGTTGAACTCCGTAATGGCATCGAGGCAGGGTTAACTCCAGCGAGAACGGAGCCAATTTCTGAAGCAACTTGTTTCACTGTATGGCGTTTGAGTTTCCCTAACTCCACCGCAGAGACAGTTAGTTCGTAGCAATCATCTTGGAATTGGCCTCTGGTCTGTTGCCAAATCACATTCGCAAAATCGTCTTCGTTTTGTTGACGAAGAATGTAGTCGGATGGCCACACCACAGACTTTCTTTCAATCACCATCTGTGCGGAACGTGCATTATCCGTGACCAGCACTTCGGGCTTTGGTTTCGTCTCTCCTCCTGTTCGCTCGATGTCCAGACACTCGGTGCGAACGTAGTTTGTTCCGTTTTCTCGGTTGTAGTGGGAGACGAACTTGTCCAGCCCTCCTCCCCGCCATTCACATTTTCCGTATCGCCGATAATTGCTGAACATTGGTCGGGTCCTTTAGTTTTGAAAATGCTGTGCTAGAATACTCAAAAGTGCCGGGCTGGCGGAACTGGCAGACGCGCCGGACTCAAAATCCGGTGGCCGCAAGGCCGTGTAGGTTCGATTCCTATGCCCGGCACCAATCGACGACAGCATGACCGAAGGCACTAAGTATGGGCTAAAGATGTTGTGGTTTTACATCGGGCAGCCCGTCTTTGTTCTGCTGGTAATGTGGATTCTAATTCACCTGCGAAACATTCGGTGAATCGGAGTTCTGCTCGCTGTTACGGTGTATACAGTAGACCCCCAAAAACCCTGTTTTTGCTTCACAAGGCTGCACAACCTTGCACAAACAACCTTTCAAAAAGCCTTGAAAAACGCATATTTGACGGGATTTGAGTCAGTCTGGGAGATTCGGGAGTAGACGGAGGGGGTCGAACCCACACGGCCTTGCGGCCACCGGATTTTGAGTCCGGCGCGTCTGCCAGTTCCGCCACTCCGGGCCAGCAATTGAAAATACCATGCCGCCGCCCCGCACTCAAGACGCCGTTCGCAGGCGTAGCAGGTCAGCCCTCGACAGTCAGATTTTTCCGTCGTGGACTGTAAAAAGCTCAAAGAGGCGTAACATCCCTTAAGAAGCGCGCCTCTCCCACGGCGGTGGAACCTTCACCGAAGCCATCCCCGCCGCCGTCGCCGCCTGAATCCCCATCTCTGTGTCTTCAAAAACCAGACAGTTCGTCGGCGCAACTCCCAGTTTCGACGCCGCAAGCAAAAACGCCTCCGGATCGGGCTTGCTCTTCTTATATTCTCCCGCGCAAACCAACGCCTCGAATCGATCGAGCAGCTTCAACGTCTCCAGAGACGCCGTCACCGACTCCCGGTCGCTTCCCGAAACCACTGCAAACGGAATCCGCCCGTGTTGCGCCTCAATATGCTCCAACACCTCCGGAACCGCCTTCAACGCCGGAAGCATTTCAAAGTAGAAGACCTCTTTCCGCCGAGCCACCGCTTCCACGGGCATACTCAACCCCTGCCTTTCGTTCAGCGTGGATATGATCTCCGGCGTAGGCCTGCCACCCCAAGCATAGAAAAGCTCCTCAGCCAATTCGCAATTCCATTCGCCAAGCGCCTTCTTCCATGCCACGTAATGAAGCGGCATCGAATCAACGATCGTCCCGTCGCAATCGAATAAATACGCGCCAAAGAAACCCTCAGGCAATTTTAGTTTCATCCGTTTTCCTAATCCCCTGTTAAACATTCTAAGGGAGCCACAACTGTTGCGCCAATCGAGCCCTTGCCCACCGTCCGGCGAGCCGATAAACTCCGCCCATCCATGCCGCCGTCACCGCCGAGCGATTCCGTCCCTCCGCCTCAAGCTGAACCTCGCAGTCTCGCCGGTTTCTGGGCATTGATCGCAGTGCAATTCCAGGGCGCCTTCAGCGACAACGCCCTCAAATGGCTCGTCAGTTTCCTCGTTCTCGATTCCGCTCTCTCCAAAGACCGTCGCGATCTCTGGTTCGTCCTGGTCGTCCCGCTGCTCTTCGCAATTCCCTTTCTCATCTTCTCCATCCCCGGCGGCTATTTCGCCGATAAGTACAGCAAACGCAGCGTCACGCTCTGGACCAAAGTCTTCGAGCTCGGCGTTATGGGCCTGGCAACCTACGCCCTCGCCACCAATCGACTGGACATCGCCGGCTTCGCTCTCTTTCTGGCCTGCACGCAAGGCGCAATCTTCGGCCCAACCAAGTACGGCTTGCTCCCCGAACTCCTTCCCTTCTCCAAATTAAGCTGGGGCAACGGCATCATCGAACTCGGCACCCTCCTCGCCGCCATCAGCGCCGCTCTCGCCGGAGGTTTTCTCGCCCAAACATTTCACGGCCGCCAAGTCTGGTCCGGCGTCATCTTCCTCGCTCTCACCGCCCTCGGTTTTCTCACCAGCCTCAGCATCAGCAAAGTCCCTGCAGCCGATCCCACTCGCCGCTTCGATTGGAACGTCCCCGCCGAATTTTTTCACGAAATTCGCCGCATGCGAGCCGACTCCACTCTCTGGACCGCTGTCGTCGCCAACACCTTCTTCTGGTTTCTCGGTTCTCTTCTCTTGCTCAACATCGTCCTGTACGCCACCGACATCCTTCACGTGGACGACGCCCACAGCAGCTACCTTCTCGCAGCCCTCAGCCTTGGCATTGGAATCGGCAGCTTTCTCGCCGGCCTCGCTTCCGGAAAGAAAATCGAGCCCGGCATGGTCCTACCCGGTTTAGGCGGCATTCTTTTAATGGCTGCGCTGCTTTCCCGCCCGGGCATCAGCTACTTAGCCGTCCTCGTCCAACTATCTCTGCTCGGTGCGGCGGGCGGATTTTTTGTGGTCCCCGTGAACGCGCTCATTCAACAACGTCCCAGGCCAGAAGAAAAAGGCCGCGCCATCGCCGTCGCGAACCTGCTCTCTTTCGTTGGCGTGGCCCTCCAACCGCTCGCTCAATACGCCATGCTGCGCCTCGGCCACCCCGATCCCTCGCGCGTCTTTCTTATCGCAGCCGCCATGACTCTCCTCATGGGTTTTATCCTGGGTCGCATGCTGCCTGAACTTTTTCCACAGGCCCTTGACTGGACTCGGCTTCGGCCACGGGCTACTCTATAGCCCCCGTTCGCCAGGGGCTGCGGGTCCTCCTGCAGCAGACGAACGGTTTCCGAGGTCGAGGTTTCGATGGCTACGGCGTCGGCCGCTTCGCGGTCACCCATTTCTTTGATCGCTCCGCGGTCACCGTTCGCAGTTTCTCCGCTAGCAGGGTCGAGACCTGACCACCGTGGCCTCTCCCACTGGATGAATCGCGTCCTCGAAGAGCTTGCGAGTTTGCACAGCTCGCCCGATCCCGGCACCGTTCATGATTTGCGTGTCGCCATTCGCCGCTGCCGTTCTCTTGCCACCGTGATGGAAGAAGTCGACCCCGACCCCGCCTGGCAAGAAATGCGCAAAGTCGCCCGCAAACTGTTTCGCACCCTGGGCGCCGTCCGCGACGCTCAGGTCGTGGAGGAATGGATCAAAAAACTCGGCCCAGAAAATGATCCCCTTCGTGCGCAGCTTCTTGTCTCTCTCGAAGCAGATGAAAAGCAGCGTTCCGAGGACGCGCTGCGCGTGGCCGCAAAATTCAACGAAAAGGAATGGGCCCAACTCGAGCGCCGCCTGCGCCGCCGCGTCCGGCTCGTCCCCGTAGGTGGCCTCGCCGCCGAATGCCTGACCCTCGAGCGCTTCGAGGAGGCCAAGGAACTACACAACCGCGCGCTGCGAACGGAAAAACACAAGCCCTGGCACGCCCTGCGTATCGGCCTGAAAAGATTCCGCTACACGCTCGAAGGCTTGCTGCCCGAACACTACGCCGCGTGGAGCGAAAATCTCAAGCGCCTCCAGGACCTTCTCGGCGATGTCCACGATCTGGATGTGCTTTCGGAAATGTTGGCGGAAAACGACGGCTCCGAAGCCGCCGAAGCCACAAAAGTGTGGCAGGAGAAAATCGCTCACGAACGCCATGACCGAATCGAAACCTACCGCCAGCTCACCCTCGGCAAGACCAGCCTCTGGCACGAGTGGCGACACAATCTCCCGCATGGCCAGCGCCTGGACGCAGCCGCGATGGCCCGCCTTCGCTCCACGGCCCGCGCCGCCGACGCCCATTCGCAGCGCACCGGCCAGGTATCGCGCATAGCGATCCGCCTGTTCGAACTTCTGCGTCGCGTGGATGCCGCGCAAATATTTCACGAAGCAACCATGCGTCGCCTGATCCAGGCAACTGCCAGGCTGCACGGTGTCAGCTCCGCCGCCGGCCGCACTCTTTCACAAAAAGCCGCTCGCAAATTCCTGCTCGCGTTGACGATTCCGCCCAACTGGACTCCGGAACAATGGGATTTAATGGCGTGGGCCGTTCGTTTTCACCGCGGGCCGGAGCCCAAACAAAAAAACGGCTTCGCGAAACTCTCCGAAGAGCAGCAAACCGCGGTTCGAGCGCTAGCGGGCGTCCTGCGCCTGGCGCGCGCCCTCAGAAAATCCGGCCTCGAAAGCCCCGTCGGTCTGCGCGGTGAAAAATCCCCCGAAGCCATCATCCTCAGCGTCCCCGGATTGCAAGACACCGTCGAAATCGCAACTCGTCTGGCCGCCGCCAAGCATCTTCTAGAATTCGTCCTCGAGAAACCCCTCATCCTCAAATCCGTCCCCAAACCCGAAAAGCCTCCCACGCCCGCCGAACAGCCCACTCAGATCGCCGACGCCCCCGCCCTCGCCTAGCACCACGCCACGCCTCCCGAGAATCAATCCGTGCAAGCCGTCGCAATTTCTAATGGCGGCTCAATTTCCGCTCCATCCTCCTGACACGAACTTTTTAATTGATCCGCATTACTATTGCGGCATAACAACTCTGTTCAGAACCACGCCTCGCCCCAACCGCGAGGCGTTTCTTTTTTAGGCCCAAGTTGTAGCCCCGACATCCTTGCTGGCATTTCTTCTCTTGCTGTTAAGTGGCGGCGGCTAGTTGCTGCGCCACATGCGGGTCAGGTTGTAGGCGATGCTCGCCAAAGTCCATTCCACCGCCACTTTTGGGAGACCTTTCCTCCGGAAGCGCCGCATTCCCCGTTGCTCTTTCAACACTCCGTTCACCGGTTCGACGATGGCTTTGCGCCGGGCATAAAGCGCGCGGCCTGCCGGGTCTCGCAGTTTCCGCCGCATGCGTTGGTGCGCCGGGTGAATGGCGCGATCATGCAGTCGACCGCCGCGATTGAGCACCCGCGCCAGGTTGCTGTCCGGCATGTACCCATCCATGTTCCGTTCCTCCATGGCTTGCAGATTCGCATGCGAGAAAAATCCGCTGTCGGCGCTCACGCGCTGGGGACGTTCGCCGCACTGCTCCAGGCGACGCGAACTGGTCACGCTCAGCGCATAGGCGTACAACCAGACCGACGCCAGCATCTCCGGCGCGTACGCCGGGCCGCCTTCGGTCCCATATTCCGCGCGAAAGCTATCCAGGTTCACCTTGGCCATTAATCGCCTCAAGAAAAAACACAGATGCCCCTCACCCAGTACATCCCGCACACTCGGCGGCAACAGATACGCCTGGTCGGGGTTGTAATCCAAAAATTTGCTCGTCGCGCCTCGCCTCTCCTGCAGTATAAAAAGACGAGTTCCCACACAGACTCGTTAGCCCGGCTCCTCAACGCTACCGCAGCGTGTCTCCAACCACAGTCGCAGAAGCCAAGGTCATCGAATTCACTTCCCCGCGCGCCGAAGCAACTTCGGCGGCGCCAGCCAAACCAACTGCCCATTCGGCGGCGAAACACGCTTCAACTCGATTAACGCCACACCCGCCTTCTTTAAGGACGTAATGTGGTGTTTTGAGCCCAGCGCCGCCGCGATCAAATCATCCAGTTGCGGCGCATGCCCAAAGATAAAGACCGCCGAGGATTGTTTGTCCTTGGCCAGTTCGCGAAAAAACTGCGTTGGCTCCGCGCCCGGCAGCAGCAAATCCGTGTGCCGGATCTTCTGTTTCGGGTAATCCAGCGCCGCCGCGAAAATCTCCGCCGTCTGGGTCGCTCGCACGTAAGGACTCGATAGCAGCACGTCGGGCGTACTGCTGAGCGCTGCAACCGCCGCCGCGACCCGCTTCGTTTTCTCGATGCCTTCCTCGGTCAAGTATCGCTCCGGGTCAGGCGGGCACTTGGGATCTTCCCTGTCGATCGCGATGCCGTGCCGCACGACGTATATCTCCATCAGCGCTTTCCCCCTTTCAAGAAACTAAATGATATCGAACGGTCGCCGCAGCAAAATCCCGCGTCCCGTTTCCTAGGATGAAGCCTGTCGAAAGTAAAGCCGCACATGAAATTCTTTTTCAAAGAGTTCCGCGCTGCGGTTCGCGTCCAGCAAGTCTTCCGCCGCGTCGCCTCGCGCCGTAACCTGCAGCCCCACGGCGCCCTGTTGAAACGCCGCGCGAACCTGCATCACCCGCTGGCGGTGCGAATGATCCAGCGCTTCGGCAATCCTCAAAATCGCGGCGAGACGCCGCGCAATCCGTTTGTCGCTGTTGTTCAGCGTGGAGTACGCCACGTGATGTCCCGCGGGCTCCGATTTTCGATTGTGATAACGCACCAGCGCCGCAACGATCGCGCGGTCGCGCCCTTCCAGGCCCGGAATATCACCGTTCAACACGAGGTATTCGCCATGCTTGTGATGCCCGCGATGGCTGATCATGTGCCCCGTATCATGCATCAGCGCTCCGGCCTCCAGCAGTACGCGCGACTGCGCCGGAAGATGGTGCAACGGCTGCAGTTGGTCGAACAGCAGAATGCTCAGCTCGCGCACGTGTTCGGCATGTGTTTGGTCCTTTTGCAATCGCCGCGCGAAACTCCGCGTTCCCACCAGCAATTGCCGCGCCGCCGCGTCGTACCGGTGCGGCTCCGTCCGGGAAAAGGCCTGCCGCGCAATCTCCTGAATCAATCCTTCTCGCAACCCCACGCTGGGGATCGTAAAATTCCGGATGTTCAAATAGCGCCCCAGCGTGACAAACGTAATCGCCGCGATACCGATCACGTCCGCGCGGTCCCGACGGATCCCGTAGCTCTTCATCCGCTCGCGTACATCGCGCTCCAAGAGATCGGGCAGCCGTTCGCGCAGCAAAGAAAGCTCCAACGTTGGAAGCCCATGCAGCCGCGGGCCGGGCGCAATATTTGCCAACGTTTCAGCATTCCCTCCTAGCGCCACTGCCGTTTGTTCGCCGAGATTTGGTCGCGACGGCAGCCGCGATTCCAGAAGAGCGCGCACATACCTGCGCACTTGTTCCGCCTGCACCGGCCGGATCACGCCGGGAATTTTCAGCATGGTCATCAGCCGCACCGTGCCCACCGGCAGCTGAGCGCTTTGCTCCACGCTCTGGTCGCGCAGAACGCTGATTTCCAGGCTGCCGCCACCCAGATCCGCGATGCACCGCGGCGGAGACTCCGGCCCCAGCGCTGCCAGCACGGCCACGCGGCCCAGCCGCGACTCTTCCGAGGAATTGATGACTTCCACCGAAATTCCGGCTTTCTGCTTGATCTGCCGCACAAACGCATCGCGGTTACGGGCTTCGCGGGACGCGCTCGTAGCCACCGCGCGGTAGCGTGTCACCCCAAACTCATCCATGATTTCGTGAAAATGACGGAACGCCTTGATGCCCTTTTTGAGAAGCTCTTCGCTGAAACGGTGCCGCAGAAATACGCCTTCGCCGAGCCGCAGCGAATATCTTTCGTTGACCAGCGGTTCGATATCCAGCGCAGAGTAAGCCCGCGCGACGGCGAGACGCACGGCATTGGAACCCGCGTCGATCGCGGCAATATGGACGGGCTCGGACATTTCGGAATTTACCGCCAGAGATGCGCGAGCGCGGCGGAGGGCGTGTATTTCGTCGCGCGAATTCCCAATTGCTCACCGATTCGCTGGCGAAGCTGCTTGTTGACGGCGGAGACGCTGGCTTCGCCGTCGAGCTCGATGAACGAGTAGCGCTTGGCCATCACTTCAAATTCCCGCTTGATCATCGTTTGATAGCGGATAAACGACCAATAGAGGTCATGCGAAAGCGACATATCTCGCCCCGCTTCCCAATAGCTGATGGCCTGCGCCTTTTTGAACTCGCGCGCGAACGCGGTTTCTGGGCGAACGTTCAGCCAAAACGTCAGGTGCGGGCGAAG
>Ga0210405_10003306_pt1 | contig 15913 bp, 16 predicted proteins | sample IncBWH11MmetaG_FD_155492 | JGI IMG/M metagenome (GOLD analysis project Ga0210405, IMG submission 155492) | Forest soil microbial communities from Barre Woods Harvard Forest LTER site, Petersham, Massachusetts, United States - Inc-BW-H-11-M | ecosystem: Environmental > Terrestrial > Soil >... | reverse complement strand
TGCATGGGACGATGCTCCTTGTAGGGGCGCGGCACCTGTCCCGACCTTGTCGGGATGCTGCGCCCCATAAGCATACAAGATTCGGCCGTATGCCAATGGGGCTGGATGAAAATGTAGGGGCGGACTTTAAATCCGTCCCTCCGCTCTTTACACAAACGCGGCAATCCCGGTAATCCGCTCGCCGATCACCAGCTTATGAATATCATTCGTACCCTCGTACGTGTAAACGCTCTCGAGGTTGTTCATATGCCGCATGATGCAGTAATCGTCCACGATGCCATTTGCGCCAAGAATATCGCGCGCCTTGCGCGCCGTGTCCAGCGCGATCGCCACGTTGTTCATCTTCAGCATCGAGATGTGCGACGGATCGACTTTTTTATTGTCCTTCAAACGCCCCACGTGCAGCGCCAGCAATTGCCCCTTGACGATTTCCGTGATCATCCACGCCAGTTTTTCCTGCACCAGTTGATGCGATGCAATGGGCTTGTTCGCGAATTGCTTGCGCGTCTTCGCATACTGCAACGCCGTGTCATAACACGCCATCGCCGCCCCCAGCGCGCCCCATCCGATTCCATAGCGTGCTTGGTTCAGGCAACTCAGCGGCCCCTTCAAGCCCGTAACGCCAGGCAAAAGATTTTCTTCCGGAATTTCGCAATCGCTAAACGACAATCCGGACGTCACCGAAGCACGCAGCGACCACTTCCCGTGCACGTCCCAGGCTTTGAATCCGGGCGCGCCTTTTTCAACAAGGAATCCGCGGATTTTATCGTCCTCGGTCTTGGCCCACACCACCGCCACGTCCGCGATCGATCCGCTGGTGATCCACATCTTCTCGCCGTTCAAAATATATTTGTTGCCCTTCTTGACCGCGCGCGTCAGCATCCCGCCCGGATTCGAACCGAATTGTGGCTCCGTCAAACCGAAACAGCCGATCGCTTTGCCCTGCTGCAAAAGCGGCAGCCATTTGTTTTTCTGCGCGTCGCTCCCGTACGAATAAATCGGATACATCACCAGCGCGCCCTGCACCGAAACAAAACTGCGCAGCCCGGAATCCCCGCGTTCCAGCTCCTGCGTCATCAATCCGTACGCCACGTTGGACATTCCCGCGCAACCGTAACCGTGCAGGTTCGCGCCAAAAAATCCCAACTCGCCGAGCTGCGGAATCAAATGCTTCGGGAACGTGGCTTCGCGGCTGTGTTTTTCGATGATGGGGATGATTTCGTTTTCGACGAACTGCCGCGCCGTCTGCCGCACCAGCTTTTCTTCGTCATTCAACTGCGAATCAAAATCAATAAAATCGACTCCGCCATATCCAGCCATGCTGCTCTCCTCGTTTCTTGCGGCGCCGGCCCGGTCAGGGCCAAAATGCGCAGAGGCGGAAAGCGCGTTTTCCGTCCAGCCACTCGTGAAAAATTCACAGGGAAATGATCGTGCCGCGGGCCCGGTTCCTAAAATGCATTCCGTCCTACCGCAACCCCAACTCTCCGATTGTAGCAAGCCCCAGAAAGGAGCGACAACAAATGGGCTGGTTGGCCGTCGCACGCCTGTGCCAAGACGGTGTTCGAATGCACCGGGAAACCAGGAGAGTTTGCCATTCCGGGCGCGGGCGATTCCGGCAACTGCTTCGACTCTCTGTTTGAATGGGTCGTATTTGCGAGCCAGCCACGGAGTGTGCTCCTTCGAAGTAGTCAAGTAGAAACCCCAGTACCCACCCAACCTGTAACTTTTTCACCCATCGAAGCTCAGGCCGGAAGTCCAGACTCACGGCAAGAGCTAATAACACCAATGGAGTCAGCAGGTTATAGGGATTCTGAGGTTGGCGGCGGAAGTGCTATCTCTAATTGCGTAGCGAACCGGATTTCCGCGCAGCTGGGCGTCTCGAAGCGCCTGCTGAGGAAGAAGCCAGTTAACGATGAAAATCAATCCAAGAGCGAAATATTCACGGCAACTCAGTCGGATGAGCGGACTTACGCTTCTCGAGTTGCTGGTGGCGCTCACCGTCATCCTGATTATTGCGAGCATTGCTATCCCCAATTTGAATACCGCCATGCACTCATCCCGGTTGAAAGGGGCGGCCAGCGATCTTTCCTCGCTAATACAAGTAGCACGAATCCGGGCGGTGGATGATGACCACTTTTATTCGGTTTATGTGCTTCCTGCAAATAACAACAACAACGTTCAGCGAGGGTTTGTGGACATCTACCCGCAGGCAGCGACCGGAGCTTCCGGAAGCAACGGGACGGTCATCAATCAGCAAGACCCGATCATACAAGTAAGCAGAGAAGTCACACCGCAGCCTCAGGCGGCGGCGCCAAGCACGGCGGCCCTGCAAGCGTTGATATTGCCCGCAAATTCTCCGGTGGTGCCATTAGATGGAAACGCGGCCGGGACACCGATTACGTTTGGCCCGCGTGGTCTTCCTTGTTTGCCGGTAGGCGGAGTCTGCGACAGCCTGGGAGGCCCCCAAGCCTATTGGTTCTTTTTCCAAAACCAAATCAGCCAGAATTGGTCCGCTGTGACCGTGACGCCTGCCGGCAGAATCCAGAGATGGCTCTATTCCGGTGGGCCCAACGCGGTATGGGTCAGATACTAAGCGAGCGAAGGACGCCATGAAACGAACAGACAAGCGCAAGACCGTTCTTAAGAGAAAGCCGGAAGGCGGGGCGACGCTCATCGAGTTGATGATCGCCATGCTGGTGCTGGCTATCGGACTGGGAGCTCTCACGACCCTCTTTGTGGTGAGCATGGCCACGAATAACCGCAACAGCAAAGACACAACGGCTACGCTGCTGGCGCAGAAGGTGGTCGAAGAACTCTCGGCGCAGAGCGTCAATGCCACGGTGGTCGTAAACCTGACCGACTGCGTGGGGAACAACTGGCAGATACCTTCCACGCAGGGCGCGGCTTGGCCCAACGGCCAGGGCGCGGCTCTGATGAACAATCCCGGCAGCCCGTTTTACGGGGGCATCGACTTCAGCCAAGGAATCGGCAACGTTCCCGCGGGTTTCGCGATGCAGTACGTGGACTGCGATCCGAACGGCCAGCAAACCACCTATGACGTGCGCTGGAACGTCATCAGCGTCACGGCGAACAGCACGCGGCTGATTACAGCTTCAGCGCGGCGGCTAGGGACCTTGAGCACTGGCGGCGGCCTGTACTTTGCCCTGCCCGTTACGTTGCGCACGGTTGGCGGAAGCTGAGAGGAGCTTGATGAAAATGAAGCTTATAAGCGGCAGCAAGAAGCCAATCTGGCAGCGCGGGTTCACCATGATCGAGCTCATCGTGAGCATGACCATCCTGATGCTGGTGGCCGGCGTGGTGGTGGAAGGCCTGAGGAAATTGCAGCAAAGAAACACGATGGATACCACCAAGGTCGATCTCACGCAGGAATCGCGCGAATTCATGGACCAGATCGTGAGCGACATCCATCAATCGGGTTATCCGGCCCTAAAAATGTTTGATCCAGCGACGCTCGCTTCGGCGAACAATTGCACCCTGGACGTGAATGTGTCGTGCGGACTGGTCAACGTGACGCCAAGTTCCCTGCAGTTCGAGGCCGACGTCGACGGAAGCGGCTCGGTCAGCGAAGTGTTCATCCAGCTCAACCCGCTCAATGGGCCCTGCCCCTGCATTATCCAGCGGGGGACAGTGACGAAAGCAGCGTGGTTGGCTAATGGAACCCCACCATTCTATTACACCGAAGTCAACAACGTTAACAATACGAACATATTTCTGGGCTACGACAATTCGGGAAACAACGTCGCGCTGGCTGGCGCTTGCCCTTATCCTTGCAACAACATCTCGGCCATTGAAATCACCTTAAACGTGCTCTCGCCGGCGCCGGATTCCAACGGACTTTTTCCGACGATTACGATGTCCACCGGCGTGAAAATCCATAACTTTAATTAGCACTTGCGAAGATTTTTGCGGAGGAACGAAATGAGAAACAAAACTGAAAATCGGAAGAACAGCCGGGAACGCGGCGTGGCCTTGCTCTTCGCGCTGTTTACGCTGCTCTTGCTTTCCGCCATTGCTGTTTCGCTGGTATTCATGACCAACACCGAAACCTCGGTCAACAGCAATTATCGTACGGAGCGCGTATCCGCACTCTCCGCCAAGGCCGGCATGGAGGAAGTTCGGGACCGGATGTCGATACTCCCTCCTACGGTGCTCCCCGGCCTGCTGCCTAGCGGGAACCCCGCGCCGGGTGTCTTTCCCCCGGCAGCGGGAAGCGTGCTGTATGTGTTAAACGAAGGAAATGCGCCAGGCACGGTACAACCTTGGACCGCAGGGAACGCCTATATGGATGACGAACTTTGCCATGACTTCACCGGAGTGCAACTGCAAAAGCCGGCATCCGACGTGCGCTGCACGACACCGCCGACAGCGGCGGTGCAGACACCGGCATCCCTGCTAAACCCAGTGACCAGCAACTATCCGTGGAGCGGGACCGCTGCAGCTTTGCCCTACAAATGGGTTCGTGTGACTTTGAAGCAGAACGGTTCGGTGCAGAATTACCCGGTCAGCACTCCCCTCACTGCGGCCAATCAGGCAACGCAGGTCTGCTGGAATGGGAGCACCGAGTTGCTTGTGAATGCCCCGACCTTGAATTGCCAGGATAACTCCGTTCCAGGCCAGCCCTTGGTGCCCCAAGCGGCTACTCCCGTCTTCATGATCACCAGCTTGGCAGCGAGTGCCAGCGGCAGCACGCGAAGAATGGTTCAGGCCGAGGTGGCCCTGCCTCCCGCCCAGCCTTTCCCTTACGGGCTGTTCGCTACCGGAACGGCGTGCCCCGCTATAAATTTTCATGGCGGAGGCAACAGCAACCCCTTCACCGACGCCTATAATTCCAAGGCCGGCGCATACGGCGGCGCCAACCTGTCTGACACGGGAGGGGCGGTCGGCGCCAATGGCGGGGTCAGCCTCTCCGGGCATGCGTCGATTGGCGGTAACATTGGCATACAAAGCCTGCCAGGGGTGGGACCGCAAATCCCTTGCGCAGGGGGCGATTACAGTACAACCGGCGCAAATGCAGGCTTATATAACCCTAATGGAGCCGGTCCTAACCCCAACCAACTCCAGCAATTGCTCCAACCCGTTGTATTTCCAACGCCGCCGGATCCTACTCCGTTGCCAACAGCGGCCAGTCCCCAACCTGGAAATCCAGCGGTGCCTGGGACATACGGTGATATCAATATTAATGGCGTGCTCACTTTGGCTCCCGGGGTGTACAACATCCACAGCCTTTCCATCGGTGGGGGTAGTGGCGCCCTGACGGTTAGCCCTCCCGGGGCAGTGGTCTTGAATTTTCCTAGTTCAAGCGCAACCCCCATCACCATCACGGGCAAAGGCATCTTGAATTCAACGCTGATACCCAACGACTTGCAGATCAATTACGGCGGTAATGGAACGATCAGCATTAAAGGTCAGGGAGCGAGCTATGCAATTGTGGACGCTCCCAATGCCGCCATTGCCGTTGCAGGCAACGGAGACTTTTTCGGCCGGCTTGTCGGCAATACGATCGATTATGGCGGAAACGGAAAATTCCATTTCGACACGGCTAGCGCGCTGGCGCCGAAGTCCAACGCGGGCTATCAGCTGATCAGTTTCCGGGAAGTAGCCTATTAGCCCGGATTCCGGACTGACTGAACTTGCACGATGGAGCCTGGACCGCGGTAGATTCCGCGTCCAGGTTCTGCAGAAGCCTTAGGACCCGCCGCACCCGGCATGACGGACAAGCGAGAAGCTTGTTCGCAAGCCGGGTGCGGCTTTGTTTTTTTCGTTGCAAATCGTTTGACTTCTTCTGGCGCGCCCTCCGGGAACTTTTTTCTCGCGGCCACCGTGCTATCCTGCTTTTTACATTTTTCTCCAGCTCGCGCGCGCCTTCGTTGCGCGCTGACGGGAAGAACGACAATTCCAGGTGAGCCTCGGAAGACCATGAAAAAAGCGGTGCGGCCGCAAATCCTGATCTTTGACGTGGACGGCGTGCTGGTGGATGTACGCGGGACGTACTGGCGATCGGCGCTGGAGACAGTACGCTACATTACAGGCAAGCGGGTCACCTATGCGGAGCTGCACCGCTGGAAGAGTAAGCCGGGTTTCAATGACGACTGGAGCATGGTGTCGGCGTGGGTGACGTCGGTGGGGCATCCGGCGACGTATGAGGAAGCGCGGGAGGCGTTCGAACGATTTTATTGGGGGAGCAACGGAAAGCCGGGGAACGTGCGAAACGAAAAGCTGCTGGTGACACCGCGGCAGATTGAAAAGTGGGCGCAAAGCTACGAGCTGAATCTTTTCACCGGGCGCACGCGGCAGGAATTCTCGTACACGTTCGAACGCTGGCCCGCGACGAAATATTTCCGCACCATCGTGACCATGGACGATGCGAAGAAGAAGCCGCACCCGGAAGGGCTGCAGAAAATTCTCGGCCAGCGCGATTCGGCGGCAGCCCTCTATTTGGGCGACAACATCGACGACGCGCTGGCGGCGCGCGCTGCGGACGTTCCGTTCATGGCCATTATCGCTCCGGACGAAGACAGTTACCGCCAGCGCGCGGCGCAGTTCCGGAAACTCGGCGCATTGGCTTTGCTTCCTCGCGCCACGGAACTGAAACGCTGGCTGAAGTAGCCGCGGGGGAACTTCTGCAATGCCAGATGGGAATATAATAGTTGAGCAAAGAATTTCGGAATTATCCATGCAAGCCATCAAATTCGCCAGGCTGCCAATGCTAACAATGCTCGCTGGACTCGGCTGCCTTGTTCCTGGTGCGATTCACGCGCAAGCGCCCGCGGGGCCTCTGCCCGCGGCGCAACCCCAGCCTGTTCCCGGGTCCGCGGCCAAGCCCCAGGAGCAGGAGGAAATTCCGCTGCCTCCGCCGCGCACGACCATTCTGGGCGCCTGGAAATTCGATCCGGACGATAGCGACGACCCGAGCAAGAGGCGGCAAGATTCCCGGGATTCTAATGGCGGGTACGGTGGCGGGCGCGGTCGCGTCGGCGGTGGGTATCCGGCCGGGGGACGCGGCGGCTACGGAGGGAGGCGCGGAGGAGAAAGCGATGAAGGGCGACAGAGAATGCGCGAACTCCTTACACCGGCGAAGTCGATAGCCATCTCGATGACCGGTGCGGAAGTCGACCTAGTCGATGACCGGAATCGCAAACTGGCGTTGATGACCGACGGGCGCAAGCTGAAAAAATCGAAGGACGAAAATTACCAGGAGATTGCGGCGAAATTTGACGGCAACCGGCTGGTCACGGACGAAAAAGACCCGCGCGGCAACAAGATGAGCCGGACGTTTGAATTGTCAACCGAGGGCCGGCAACTGTACGAAACGTTGCACATGGTGACAGGCCGCAGCAACTCGCCGCTCACCATCCGTTACGTCTACGACATTCCCATTCCCGCGCAAACGCGGCAACAGGCAACCCATTAAGCCGGTTTCCATTACAAAGGTTGAGCGGCTCTAAGGACTCACGCAGTGGGGGAATTATCTCCGAGACAGCTCAGCTCCACGAGATGGAAAGTTCCGAGCAGGGTTTGCCCTCGTCGATGGGCGTCGCGAAATGAATCGTGACATCCCTAGCGCCGGAGATTTCCAAAGCTTTTTTGAAAAAGCCGATAATCGCAAAGCCCATAATGCGGTGCTGCTTCTCAAAGCCGGTGTACCTGACTATAGCGTTGCCGCGCGCCGGCATCTGAACCTCGATGGGCACTCCCTGGAAATACGTGGCGTGGACGGCGGCGATTCTTTTTATTACAAATTCGGGAGAGCCTAATTTCACGAAGGCCTTATAGATACCGCGAAGTTGCCTTTCGATGACGGCCTCCGAGCCGCGGGTGACCATTTCTTCGTTTCCATCGGCAAGGACCTTGATCTCTACCTCGAGAAAGCGCGTGAACGCATCCAGGGGATACCAGGTAGAAGCGAAAATTTCGCCTTCGAAGACCTTGCGAGTTTGGTCATCCAGGAGGTCCAGGATTTTTTTGAACGAATCATCACCGGATCGGCGTCTGATCTGGTTGATGGTTTCCTGAATTGCAGAGCCTTTGATCTGGACCACGCGATTCTCCCGGAGGAGCAGGACGATTCGTGTCTCAATCTATTTCGAGCGTATCACCTCCATGAGGGAAGGATAAAAGCAGTTGTCGTGATGAAAACCACCGGAGAGCGAATCGTTACGCAAAGCGGGTTGGGCTTGGTTATTAGGGCATTGGCAGGTCACGTTGACGGAACGGCTCCGTGAATGCTATAAAATTAAGTTTCAAGACGGCAGCGATTAGCCCACCGTGCGCTTCTTCGGGGTAGGAGCGCGGCTGCCAGGTCAGTGGCCGATTGTCGGCCACGGTCGACGGAATTTAGGCGATCCCAATTTCGATGCAGACGATTGTTCTCCAGCTAGGCGAACTGTTCCTTCAGGCTGTGCCTACAGTCCTGATTATCCTCCTTTTTTACTTCATCTTACGGGCGATTTTCTTCAAGCCGCTGCTGGCGGTGATGGCGGAGCGCGATGCCCGTACCGTGGGGGCGCAGAAGGCTTCGGAAGCAGCACAGGCCGCGGCGGCCGAGAAGGTCAAGCAGTACCAGGAGGCGCTCCGGCAGGCGCGCAGGCAAGTGTATGCCGAGCAGGAGGCCGCTCGCAAGAAACTTCTCGCAGAACGTGCCGCACAGATCAAGGAAGCACGCACGAAAGCTTCGGGCGAAGTCAGCGCCGCAAAAGCGCGCGTGGCGGCTGAACTCGCCGCGGCTCGCCGCGAAGTGGAAGCCACCGTGGCGCAACTTTCCGCGGAAATCGCGCGGCGCATGCTGCAAACTCCGCCGCGTCCCAACGCTCCCGCGAGAGAGGCTCGATGAGGCGACATCGTTCCTTTTTCTTGGCTGTGAATATTCTGTTTGTGTTGCTTTTCGCCGTTGTCGGCGCGAATGCCGCGGAGGAAGGCGGGAACGCGGCTACCGAACGCGCCACGGAAATTTTCAAGTGGATCAATTTTGCCATTGTGGCCGGCTTGGTCGTTTGGGTGTTCGGCAAATTGCTGCCGCCGGTATTCCGAAAGAAAGCGGAAGCGATCAGCTCCGCGATCTCGACTGCCACCAATGCCAAGGCCGCGGCGGACGCGCAGCTTCGTGAAGCGGAAAGCAGGCTCGCAAATCTCCAGAAGGAAGTCGTGGAACTGCGCGCCTTCGCCGAACGCGAATCCGCAGCCGAAGTGGCGCGCCTGCGCGCGGCTACGCAGAGCGATGCGCAGAAAATTGCCGCTGCTGCGAAAGCGGAAATCGAAGCCGCGGAACGCGCCGCGCGCCTGGAATTGAAAGCGCTGGCCGCGAATCTCGCGGTGGATGGCGCGGAGACGCTGCTCGTGAAGCAACTCACTCCCAAGGCACAGGAATCGCTGATCAGCAATTTCGTGAAGAGCCTGGAAGGGAGGCCGAATTGAAGTCCGCGAGCCTTCAGTACGCGAATGCGATGGCGGACATCGCGCTGGCTCAGGGCGCGGCCGAGCCGGCTGCCAAGCAGCTCAGCGAATTTGGCGCGGCGTATGCGGAATCCGCGGAACTGCGCACGTTTCTGGCAAGCCCGGCGGTAGGCATTGAAGCGAAGCACGCTGTTATCGAGAAGATCGCGGCGCGGCTGGGCGCGAGCAAGATTATTCGGAATTTTCTTTTTGTGCTTGCGGACCACCGGCGCACGCTGCTGATTCCGGAGGTTATCGGCGCGTTTCACCAGGTAATCCGGCAGCGGCAGGGAGTTGCGGAGGCGGAAATTTCTTCCGCCGTGGAATTGAGCGCGGCGCAAAAGAAAGAGATGGCGGCGACGCTGGCACGATTGACGGGCAAGAAGATTGAAACAAAGTACGCGCTCGATCCGGCGTTATTGGGCGGCGCGGTGGTGCGGATCGGGGACACAATTTACGATGGCTCGCTGCGCAGCCGGTTGAATGAGATGCGCGCGCGCCTGGTGGCCGAGTAGATACGGATTTAAGGCGGGCCGGGCTAAAGCCCGGCGTCTAAATAGACCGGGTCGGGAAACGACGGAGCAGGCATGGCGAATATCAAGGCGGACGAAATCAGCAAGATTCTGCGCGAGCAGATTGAGAACTACGAGCAAACCGTTTCGGTCGACGAAGTCGGCGCGGTGATCAGCGTCGGCGACGGCATTGCGCGCGTGCACGGCCTTGAAAAGGTGATGGCCGGCGAAATGCTGGCTTTCCCGCACAATGTTTTTGGCATTGCGCTCAACCTCGAGGAAGAAGAAGTAGGCGTCGTGCTGCTGGGCGAATCGCAAGAGCTGAAGGAAGGCGACGTCGTCAAACGCACGAACACGATTATGTCCGTGCCGGTGGGGGAAGCGCTGGTTGGGCGCGTCGTTAATCCGCTGGGCCAGCCGGTCGATGGCAAGGGCCCCATCGCGACGAAGCAGCGCAATCCGCTCGAGAAGATCGCGCCTGGCGTGCTGGACCGCCAGCCGGTACGCGAGCCGTTGCAGACGGGCATCAAGGCGATCGACAGCATGATTCCGATCGGGCGCGGCCAGCGCGAGCTGATCATCGGCGACCGCCAGACCGGCAAGACCGCCGTCATTCTGGACACCATCATTAATCAAAAGGGCGGCGACATCATTTGCATTTACTGCGGCATCGGGCAGAAGCGGTCAACGATCGCGCAGGTCGTGAAGACGCTTACCGATGCGGGCGCCATGGACTACACCATCGTTGTTACTTCGTCCGCCGCGGAACCGGCTTCGCTCCAGTACATCGCGCCTTACGCCGCCTGCGCGATGGGCGAATTTTTCCGCGACACCAAGCGCCATGCCGTCACGTTTTACGACGATCTATCCAAGCACGCGCAGGCTTACCGAGAAATTTCGTTGCTGCTGCGCCGGCCTCCGGGACGCGAAGCGTTCCCCGGCGACGTGTTCTATCTCCACTCCCGTTTGCTTGAACGCGCGGCAAAATTGAATGACAAGCTCGGCGGCGGTTCGCTGACCTCGCTGCCGGTCATCGAGACGCAGGCTGGCGACGTTTCCGCCTACATTCCTACGAACGTGATTTCAATTACCGACGGCCAAATTTATCTGGAAGCGGACCTTTTCAACGCCGGCATTCGTCCGGCGATCAACGTCGGCATTTCGGTGAGTCGTGTCGGCGGCAACGCGCAGATCAAGGCGATGCGGCAAGTGGCCGGCTCGCTGCGCCTGGATATGGCGCAATACCGGGAGCTCGCGGCTTTCGCGCAGTTTGGCTCCGATCAGCTCGACAAGGTGACGCAGGGACAACTTGCTCGCGGCCAGCGGCTCACGGAGATCCTGAAGCAAGATCAGTACGTGCCGCTGGCGGTGGAAAAGCAGGTGTTGATCCTTTACGTGGCGACGAGCGGCTCGCTGGATGCCGTGCCGGTCGCGGAAGTGCGGCGGTTTGAGCGCGAGTTTCTGCAGTTCGTGGAGACCAACTATCCCTCGATATTAAAAAATATCGCGGCGAAGAAAGCGCTGGACGACGGCATCAAGGCGGAAGTGAAGACCGCGCTAGATGCCTTCAAGGAACGGTTCACGGCCGCAGTTGCTGCGGCGGTGAAGTGAGGATTCGCGCTTAGCGAACATCGATGGCTACACTCCTTGATTTCCGGCGCCGCATCCGCTCGGTGAAGAACACCCAGCAGATCACCCGAGCGATGAAATTCGTGGCCGCGGCCCGGCTGCGCCGCGCCCAGGAAGCGGCTATTGCGGCGCGCCCTTATGCGAAGGAACTCGCGCGCATGCTGCGTTCGATCATGTCGCGCATTTCAGAGCCGCAACACCCGCTGCTGGCGAAGCGCCCGGAAGAGCGGATTCTGGCCCTCGTACTAACGGGAGAGCGCGGCCTGGCTGGCGCTTTCAACGCCAATATTCTGCGCAAGGCGCAGGATTTCTTCCGCGCCAACAAGGGCAAGAAAATCTCGGCAATTCCCGTCGGCAAGAAGGGCCGCGACTCGCTGAAGAAAGCGGGTTTCAATCTCATCGCGGAATATGTGAATGTCCTCGCGCGGGTCGATTTTGCGACGGCGCGGGAAATCGCCACGCTCGTCACGGATCTTTATATAAAGGATGAGATCGATTCTGTGTACATCGTCTTCAGCGAATTCAAGACGGTGATGACGCCAAATCTGGTGGTCACAAAAATTCTGCCGGTTGAGGCCGTTCATGCGGACGAAGAAACCGCTGCGGAAAAAGAGAGTTCGCAGGTGGATTACATCTACGAGCAGCCTGTGGAGCAACTCCTCGGCAAATTGCTGCCGCGCTACATCGAAACGCAGATTCTCCGCGCGATGCTGGAATCATCCGCGGCAGAGCACGCCGCGAGAATGACGGCAATGGAATCGGCAACCAAGAACGCCGGCGACGTCATTGATGCCTTGACGCTGCACATGAACAAAGTGAGGCAGGCGGCCATCACCAAAGAAATTATCGAGATCGTTAGCGGCGCCTCTTACGGCGCTTAGGAGAAAGCAGCATGGCAGAGAAATACGCAGGCGTGGGGCGCGTCGTACAGGTCATTGGGCCTGTGATGGATATTCAGTTCGAGGCGGGGCACCTCCCGGCCATCTACAACGCCGTGCACATCACCAGCGAAGGCTTTAACATTCCTGAGCCACTCGACGTAACGGCGGAAGTCCAGCAGCACCTCGGCGAAGGCCGCGTGCGCGCCATCGCGATGGAGCCCGTTGAGGGCATGGTGCGCGGCATGAAGGCCTACGATCTTGGAAAAGGGATTGAAGTTCCCGTAGGCCGGCCAACCCTCGGCCGCGTGATGAACGTTCTGGGAAAACCCGTCGATCAGCTCGGTCCCATTGTTAGCGATACTTACTACCCGATTCATCGCCCGGCGCCGTCGCTGGAAGATCAATCCACGACGCTGGAAATGTTTGAAACTGGAATTAAGGTCGTCGATCTGATCGAACCGTATTTGAAGGGCGGCAAAATCGGGCTCTTCGGCGGCGCGGGCGTCGGCAAGACCGTTCTTATCATGGAGCTGATTCACAACGTCGCGATGAAGCACGGCGGCGTCTCCGTGTTCGCGGGCGTGGGCGAGCGCACCCGCGAAGGCAATGACCTGTGGCTGGAAATGTCCGAGGGCGGCGTTATCGTCCCAGGCAATTCGGAGAAGTCACGCGCGGCGCTGATCTACGGCCAGATGACCGAGCCGCCCGGCTCACGTCTCCGCGTGGGACTCACGGGCCTCACGGTGGCCGAATATTTCCGCGACCAGGAACACCTCGATGTGCTGCTTTTCATCGATAACATTTTCCGCTTCGTGCAGGCGGGCTCGGAGGTTTCCGCACTTCTCGGCCGCATGCCTTCTGCGGTGGGCTACCAGCCGAACCTCAACACCGAAATAGGCGAGTTGCAGGAGCGCATTACTTCGACAAAGAGCGGGTCGATCACTTCGGTGCAAGCCATTTACGTTCCCGCCGACGACTACACGGACCCGGCTCCAGCCGCGACGTTTGCGCACCTGGACGCCACGACCAACCTCAGCCGCCAGATCGTCGAGCGCGGCATTTACCCGGCAGTCGATCCGCTGGCCAGCTCTTCGCGGATTCTCGATCCGCGCATCGTCGGCGCGGAACACTATGCCGTGGCGCGCGGCGTGAAATCCATTCTGCAGCGCTACAAAGACCTGCAGGACATTATCGCGATTCTCGGTATCGAAGAACTCTCCGACGAAGACAAACGCACCGTGGCGCGCGCGCGCAAGATCGAAAAATTCCTCTCGCAACCGATGTTCGTTGCGGCCCAATTCACCGGCCTCGAAGGAAAGTACGTCAAGATCGAAGACACCGTGCGCAGCTTCAAGGAGATCGTGGAAGGGAAGTACGACGACGTTCCGGAACAGGCGTTTTACATGGTCGGCACGATCGACGAAGCTCTCGAGAAAGCCGAAAAGATGAAGGCGAGCGCGTAATTTAAAATGTTGCCCGACGCCATCGAGCTGGTGATCGTTACGCCGGAGAAGCAATTGCTCCGTGAGAAGGCCGTCGAGGTGCAGATGCCAGGCGAGAATGGCTATCTCGGCATTTTGCCGGGGCACGCGCCGCTCATGACCGAGCTGGGCATCGGTGAACTCAGCTATCACGATAGAGGCGGCAAGGAATCCGCGCACATCGCGATCGTTCGCGGATTTGCGGAAGTTTTGCCCGACCGCGTGACCGTCCTCGCGGAAACGGCCGAGCGCGCGGAGGAAATAGACTTGCAGCGTGCCAAAGATGCGCTGGCGCGCGCGGAGAAGCGTTTGGCCTCAAACGATCCAAATATCGACTGGGACCGCGCCAACATTGCGCTGCAGCGCGCGCTGATCCGCATCCAAGTAGCGACCAAGCGGCGCGGCGCCCTCGTCTCAGGATCTTGAATTATCCCTCATTGCTGCTCGCGACACACCACCTGCGACCTCGCTCCGCGGTCCGCATCTAATCGAATGAGACCGACCAAACAATGGAACCCATCATCATGTACAGCACCAACTGGTGCCCCGATTGCTGGCGCGCAAAGTCCTTCTTGAGAGCGCGCGGCGTTGCCTTTCGCGAAGTGAATATCGAAGAAGATCCGTCGGCGGAAGAGATTGTCCTCAAAGCCAACAATGGCAAGCGCACTGTTCCCACGCTGGAAGTCGGCGGCCGCTACTTTGCGTGCAGTCCCTTCGACGCAGAGCAACTTGCCGAGGAACTCAATATTTCCCTCAATCCGTGAAGCTGCGGAATTTTGTCGCTTCCTAAAGTGACACGCCGCGCGCCCACACGCTGGTTACGTGCAATCCCGCATCGAGCAGCAAGATATCCGCGTCCGCGCCGACACGCAGTGAACCTTTCTTGAATTCAATTCCGAGCAAAGTGGCGGGGTTCAGCGTCAGCATGCGCACGGCGTCCGGTAAGGGTATGCCGAGCGCTACGATATTTCGCAGCGCGCGGTCGAGCGTGAGCGTGCTGCCTGCCAGCACTCCATCGGCGTTCCGGCAAACGCCGCCGCTCACGGTCACTTCAAGATCACCCAGCATGTACTTTCCGTCCGGCATGCCCGTGGCGGAAAGACCGTCGCTCACTAGCGTGACGTGCGTGGCTCCTTTGGCGAGTAGTAGCAGTTTCATGGCGGCTTCTTCGACGTGTACGCCGTCGGCGATCAGTTCCGCATTGACGTCCGGCGAAGTGAGCACGGCGCCGATGACGCCCGGATCGCGGTGAGAAAACGGGCGCATCGCGTTGTAGATGTGAGTAGCGCTGCGCGCGCCGTGAGCCATGGCCGCGCGCGCCTGCTCGTAGGTTGCATCCGTGTGCCCCATCGAAACGACCAGGCCAGCCTGCCGCGCCGCATCGATGCACGGAGCGGCGCCGAGGACTTCCGGCGCGATGGTCAGGATTCTGGCATTGCCGGCAGCGGCCTTGAGAAAACGGCTGAGCGTTTCCGCCGACGGAAGCTGAATCCATTCGGAGGGATGGACTCCGCGGCGCGCTTTGCTGATGAAGGGCCCCTCGAGGTGGATTCCCAGGACTTCCGCGCGGGCTTCATCCGTTTCGCGCTGGTGCGCAATGTAACCGGCGATGCCCTCGACGGCGCGGAGAGTGTGGTCCGTGCTGGCAGTTACGGTGGTGGCGACGAGAGACGTGGTGCCATATTCCGAGACTTTGCGAGTGACCGCACGCAAGGCATCAGCTGTTCCTTCCATGACGTCGTGGCCGCCGGCACCGTGGATGTGCAGGTCTATAAAGCCGGGAACAGCGGTCATATCGTCGGCACGAATTTCTTGCGCTCCCGCGGGCAGGGCCATCCCCGAGCGCGGACCAATGGCTTCAATCACGTCTTCGCGAATCAGGAGGCCTGCGTCGTTGATTTCTGTCGTTGGAGTCAGCGCACGGCCGGCATGAATGAGGATGGTGGACATGGCAGCACAA
>Ga0210405_10003303_pt1 | contig 15920 bp, 11 predicted proteins | sample IncBWH11MmetaG_FD_155492 | JGI IMG/M metagenome (GOLD analysis project Ga0210405, IMG submission 155492) | Forest soil microbial communities from Barre Woods Harvard Forest LTER site, Petersham, Massachusetts, United States - Inc-BW-H-11-M | ecosystem: Environmental > Terrestrial > Soil >... | reverse complement strand
CGCTTAATCGCATAAAGATATCTTTATATCTAATCGAAGCGATCGACGCCATGGACACCGAACCTCTCGCCTTTCCAGCCCTGACCACCATGCTCAAGGCCGCAGGCGAAGCCACGCGCCTGCGCATATTGGCGCTGATCGCCGAGGCCGAGCTGACGGTCTCCGACCTCACCGAAATCTTGCGGCAATCGCAGCCGCGGCTCTCCCGCCACCTGCGCCTCCTCGCCGAGGCCGGGCTGGTCGAGCGCTTCCGCGAAGGCTCGTGGGCGTTCTTCCGTTTGCGCGAGCGCGGCAGTGCCGCCGATATCGCACGCGCCATGATCACGCGGCTCGACGCCAACGATCCGGTCATCGCCCGCGACCGCGAGCGGCTTGCCGCGGTGCGCACCGCGCGCGCCACCGCGGCGCAGAATTATTTCCGCCGCCACGCGGCAGAGTGGGACCGCATCCGCAAGCTTCACGTCGCCGATACCGCCGTCGAAGAGGCGATCCGCGGCGCGCTCGCCGACAAGCCGATCCGCTCGCTGCTCGATCTCGGCACCGGCACCGGCCGCATGCTGGAACTGTTCGCAGGCGACATCGAGCGCGGCCTCGGCCTCGATCTGTCGCTCGACATGCTGGCGCTGGCGCGCGCCCGGCTCGACCGCGCCGGCCTGAAGAATTGCAGCGTGCGCCAGGGCGACATCTACGACCTGGCGCTGCCGCGGGATTCGTTCGACGTTGTCATTATTCATCAGGTACTGCACTTCCTCGACGACAGCACGCGTGCCATCCGCGAAGCGGTGCGGGTGCTGCGGCCGGGCGGACGGCTTCTTGTTGTGGACTTTGCGCCGCACGATCTGGAATTCTTGCGCGAAGAGCACGCCCATCTCCGGCTCGGCTTTGCGCCGGAGGCGGTGACGCAATGGCTCGAAGCCGCCGGCCTCGATATCGTCCGCCAGCAAACCCTTCCCCCCGGACCGCACGGCAAGATCGCGGTCTCGCTCTGGCTGGCGCGCGATCCGCGCATCGTGCTGGCGACGCCGAAGACGCGCGAGGTCGCGTGATGAGCGCCGCGCGTGCCAGTCGATTCATCAATGCCGGCAAGCCGCGCGGCATCCGCGTGTCATTTGAATTCTTTCCGCCGAAAACCGCGGAGATGGAGCAATCGTTGTGGGAGGCCGTCACCCGCCTGGCGCCGCTTGAGCCGAATTTCGTTTCCGTCACTTACGGCGCCGGCGGCTCGACGCGCGAGCGCACCCACACGACCGTCAAGCGCATCCTTGCCGAGACCATGCTGACGCCGGCGGCGCACCTGACCTGCGTCGCCGCGACCTGCGCCGAGATCGATGCGGTGATCGGCGCTTATGCGCAAGCCGGGGTGCGCCATATCGTGGCGCTGCGCGGCGATCCGTTGGCCGGCGCCGGCGAGAAATACGCGCCACATCCCGGCGGCTATCGCAATGCCGCCGATCTCGTCGCCGGCATCAAGCGGCTTGTTGGCATCAAGAATCTGGCCGACATCGAAGTGTCGGTGTCGGCCTATCCGGAGAAACATCCCGACAGTCCCTCGGTCGCAGCCGACATCGACATGCTCAAAGCCAAGGTCGATGCCGGCGCCACGCGCGCGATCACCCAGTTCTTCTTCGAAAACGATCTCTACTTCCGCTATCTCGACAGGGTGCGCGCGGCCGGCATCGACATCCCGATCGTGCCGGGGATTCTGCCGGTGCAGAATTTCAAGACCACAAAAACTTTTGCCGCGCGCTGCGGCGCATCGGTGCCCGCCTGGCTCGCCGACCGCTTCGACGGCCTCGACGACGATGCCGCCACCCGCAAGCTGATCGCCGCCGCCGTCGCTGCCGAACAGGTGCTCGATCTCGTCGATCACGGCGTGACCGACTTTCACTTCTACACCATGAACCGCGCCGATCTCGTCTACGCGATCTGTCACCTGCTCGGCCTGAGGCCTAACAATGATCGAGGGCCAAGCGCAGCAGAGAAGGATCGCGGCGAACTCCCTCTCCCCGCAGGGGAGAGGGTTGGGGTGAGGGGGTTCGGACGATGAAGGCCAGCCCTAAAACGGCGAGGAACCTGCGTCGGAACCAAACTCACGCGGAGCGGACGCTGTGGTTTCGCCTCCGTGACCGCCGACTCGGCGGCTGGAAATTTAGACGACAGTTTCCGATCGACCGATTTACTGTCGACTTCTTTTGCGCAGACGCTCATTTGATCATCGAGCTCGACGGCGGACAGCATGCCGATCGATCAATTGCAGACACACAACGGACAAAGGTTTTGGAAGCGATGGGCTATTTGGTGCTGCGTTATTGGAACAATGACGTGATGCAGAACATCGATGGTGTGCTTGAAGATATCTATGCAGCGCTAGAACGTCATAGGCCGGAGCCCCCTCACCCCCACCCTCTCCCCTCTGGGGAGAGGGAGCTGTCCTAGCGAGCGGCCATGTCTGCACTTCGCTCAGCAACCGAAACCACGCTGCGCCGGCTCGCTGCCGAGCGCATTCTGGTGCTCGACGGCGCCATGGGGACCATGATCCAGGCGCTTAGCCTGGATGAAGAAGGCTTCCGCGGCGCGCGCTTCGATGCCTGGAACCGCGAGGTGCGCGGCAACAACGATCTGCTCAATCTCAGCCGCCCCGACGCGGTGCGCGCCATCCACCTCGCCTATTTCCGCGCCGGCGCCGACATCGTCTCGACCAACACCTTCTCCTCGACCCGCATCGCGCAGGCCGATTACGCCATGGCGGAGATCGCCTACGAATTGAACCTGGAAGGCGCCCGTCTCGCCCGCGACGCCGCGCGCATCGCCCAAGACGAGGACGGCAAGCAACGCTTCGTCGCCGGCGCCATTGGGCCGACCAACCGCACCGCCTCGATCTCGCCCGACGTTTTGAATCCGAGCTTTCGTTCCGTCACCTTCGACGAATTGCGCGTCGCTTACACCGAACAAGTGCGCGGCCTGCTCGACGGCGGCGTCGATGCGCTGTTGATCGAGACCATCTTCGACACGCTCAACGCTAAGGCCGCCATTTTCGCCATATCCGAAGAGCTCAGCGCCCGCGGCATCGATCTGCCGGTGATGATCTCCGGCACCATCACCGACCGCTCCGGCCGTTTGCTCTCGGGCCAGACACCGGAAGCGTTCTGGAATGCGATTGCGCATGCGGCACCGTTGTCGGTCGGCTTCAATTGCGCGCTCGGCGCCAAGCAGATGCGCGCGCATCTCGCCGAACTCGGCCGCGTCGCCGACACGCTGATCTGCGCCTATCCCAATGCCGGCCTGCCCAACGAATTCGGCCATTACGACGAAGGCCCCGACGCCATGGCGGCGCTGATCGGTGAATTCGCCGACGCGGGCCTCATCAATATCGTCGGCGGCTGTTGCGGCACCACGCCCGATCACATCCGCGCCATCGCCCGCGCCGTCGCCGGCAAAGCACCGCGCGCGGTGCCGGATATTTCGCCGCGGCTGCGGCTCTCCGGCCTCGAAGCCTTCACGCTGACCGCAGAGATTCCGTTCGTCAATGTCGGCGAGCGCACCAACGTCACCGGCTCGGCGCGTTTCCGCAAGCTGATCACCTCTGGCGATTACACGGCAGCGCTCGCGGTGGCGCGCGACCAGGTCGAGAACGGCGCCCAAATCATCGACGTCAACATGGACGAGGGGCTGCTCGATTCCGAAGGTGCCATGATCACCTTCCTCAACCTGGTCGCGGCCGAGCCCGACATCGCCAGGGTGCCGGTGATGATCGATTCCTCGAAATTTTCGGTGATCGAGGCCGGCTTGAAATGCGTGCAAGGCAAGGCCATCGTCAATTCGATCTCGATGAAAGAGGGCGAGGACGCCTTCATTGCGCATGCGCGCCTGGTGCGCCGCCATGGCTCAGCCGTCGTGGTCATGGCGTTCGATGAATCGGGCCAAGCCGATACGCTCGAGCGCAAGACAAAAATTTGCGCACGCGCCTACGACATTTTGGTCAACAAGGTCGGCTTTCCGCCGCAGGATATTATTTTCGATCCAAACATCTTTGCGGTGGCCACCGGCATGGAGGAGCACAACGGCTACGGTGTCGCCTATATCGAGGCGGCGCGCTGGATCCGTGCGAACCTTCCGCATGCCCACGTCTCGGGCGGCGTCTCGAATTTTTCGTTCTCGTTCCGCGGCAACGAAGCGGTGCGCGAGGCGATGCATTCGGTGTTCCTCTATCACGCCATCGCGGCCGGCATGGATATGGGCATCGTCAATGCCGGGCAGATGGCGGTCTATGACGATCTCGATCCGGAGTTGCGCGAGGCCTGCGAGGACGTGGTGCTCAACCGCCGCGCCGATGCCGCCGAGCGTTTGCTGGCGCTCGCCGAACGCCATCGCGGTCACGGCAAGGAAAAGAAGGAAGCCGATCTCGCCTGGCGCGAATGGCCGGTGGGCAAACGGCTGACGCACGCGCTGGTCCACGGCGTCACCGACTTCATCGAGATCGATACCGAGGAGGCACGGCGCGCCGCGCCGCGGCCGCTCGCCGTGATCGAAGGGCCGCTGATGGACGGCATGAACGTGGTCGGCGATCTGTTCGGCACCGGCCGGATGTTTTTGCCGCAGGTGGTCAAATCGGCGCGCGTCATGAAGCAGGCCGTCGCCTATCTGATGCCGTACATGGAAGCGGACAAGGACGGCCGCGAGCATAAATCGTCGAACGGCAAGATCGTGCTCGCCACCGTCAAGGGCGACGTCCACGACATCGGCAAGAACATCGTCGGCGTCGTGCTCCAGTGCAACAATTACGACGTGGTCGATCTCGGCGTGATGACGCCGGCGGACAAGATTTTGGACGCCGCGATCGCCGAACAGGCCGATATCATCGGGCTGTCCGGCCTGATCACGCCGTCGCTCGATGAAATGTGTCATGTCGCCGCGGAAATGGAGCGCAAAGGCTTCGACGTGCCGCTCCTGATCGGCGGCGCCACCACCAGCCGCGTCCACACCGCGGTCAAAATCCATCCGAACTACCGGCGCGGCCAGACCATCTATGTCAATGACGCGAGCCGGGCCGTCGGCGTGGTCTCCTCGCTGTTGTCGCGCGAGTCACGCGAGCGCTATGTCAATGACGTTCGCGCCGAATATGCCCGCATCGCCGCCGCGCACGCCCGCGGCGAAGAGAACAAGCAACGGCTGCCGCTCGCCGATGCGCGCACCAATGCGCTAAAACTCAACTGGTCCGGCAATTACCGGCCGCCGGTGCCAAAACTTATCGGCACGCAAAAGCTTGTCGATCTGCCGATTGCCGAGCTCATCGACCTCATCGACTGGTCGCCGTTCTTCGCCACTTGGGAGCTCAACGGCAAATATCCCGCGATCCTCGACGACAAGGTGGTCGGCGAAGCGGCGCGAAGCCTGTTCGCCGACGCCCAGGAGATGCTGCGCAAAATCATCGCCGAACGCTGGTTCCGCGCCAACGCAGTGATCGGGCTGTGGCCGGCAAACAGCGAAGGCGACGATATTCTCGTTTTCGACAATGAAGCGCGCAGCAAGCCGATCGCGACGCTGCACACGTTGCGCCAACAGCTTGCGCGCCGCGAAGGCCGCGCCAACGTCGCGCTCGCCGACTTCGTCGCGCCGCGGGCGAGCGGCCTTGCCGATTACATCGGCGCCTTCGCGGTGACCGCCGGCATCGGCGAAGAGACGATCGTCGAGCGTTTCAAGCACGCCAACGACGATTATTCCGCGATCATGGCCAAGGCGCTGGCCGACCGCCTCGCCGAAGCCGCCGCCGAGCGCATGCACCAGCGCGTACGCAAGGAGTTTTGGGCCTATGCGGCCGACGAGACGCTCGCGAGCAGCGAACTGATCGGCGAAAAATACCGCGGCATCCGCCCGGCGCCCGGCTACCCGGCGCAGCCCGATCACACCGAGAAAGCGACCTTGTTCGAGCTGCTCGACGGCGAGCGCAGCATCGGCGTGCGCCTGACCGAAAGCTTTGCCATGTGGCCCGGCGCCTCGGTGTGCGGGCTCTATTTCGGCCACCCGGAAAGCTATTATTTCGGCGTCGGCAAGATCGAGCGCGACCAGGTCGAAGATTATGCCAGGCGCAAAGGCCTGACGCTCGAGCAAACGGAAAAATGGCTGGCGCCGATTCTCAACTACGATCCACTGGCGCGGGTGCGCAGCGCCGCGGAGTAATTACCCCGCTTACTTGCGCGCGATGGCGCGCTCGACGAACAACGCCGCCTCCAGCGCCGCGCGGTCGCGGCCGAAGCGGCCGACGATTTGGATGCCGAGCGGCAGATCGCCTTCGTACAATCCCGGCACGTTGACGCAAGGCGTCCCCATCAAGGTCCACAGCCGGTTGAACATCGGGTTGCCGGTCGAGCCCAAGCCATGCGGCGCGGCGCCGGGCGCCGATGGCGTCAGGATCACGTCGTGGTCGGCCATGGTGTCGGCCAGCACCTGGCGGGCGCGCTTGGCGGTGCGGCGCGCGGCGTCGTAGGCGTCGGCGGTGATGGCGGTCGCGGCATCGAGCGCCTCGCGCAACTGTTTGCCGAGTTGGTCGCGATGGCGATCGTATTCAAAAGTGCGGGCGAGCAGCGTTTCGTATTCCTGAATGACGATTTGCGCGGCGTAGGCCTCTTCAAAGATCGGCGGCAACGTCACATCCACGACCTTGGCGCCGGCTGCCACCGCGCCCCGCGCCGCGCTTTCGAGCGCGTTTTGCATCGCCGGGCTTGCTTGCGGCCACAGATGACTGCGCACCAGCGCGATGCGCGGCGGCGCCGGCGGCGCGCGATCGACGCGCAGATCGCGTCCGGTGACGGCCGCAGTAATGAAGGCGACGTCGGCCACGCCCGCGCCGAACACGCCGGCGGTGTCGAGGTGCCAGGCGACATCCTTGACGCCGGCGGTCGGGATCAGCCGGTAGGACGGCTTGAAACCGGCGATGCCGCAGAACGCCGCCGGCCGGATCACCGAGCCTGCGGTCTGGCTGCCGAACGCGATCGGCAACATGCCGGCGGCGATAGCGGCGCAAGAACCGGACGACGAGCCGCCGGGCGTGTGCGCGAGATTGTGCGGATTGCGCGTCACCGCCGGCACCATGGTGGCGAATTCCGTGGTCACGGTCTTGCCGATGACGATACCGCCGGCACGGCGCGTCAGCGCCACCGCGGCGGCATCGGCGCGCGGCTGGAAGCCGGCATAGATCGGGGAGCCGTATTGGGTCGGGAAATCGGCGGTATCGAAAATATCCTTGAACCCGACCGAGAGCCCGCGCAGCGGCGTCGACGGCAGTTTTGGATTTTCCGCCGCGCGACGCGCCGCGACCAGGTCGAGCACGACGAAGGCGTGAACTTCCTTCTCGCGCGCCGCAATCGCCTCGGCGCACATGTCGACGACCGCGCGCGGCGTGAGCTCACCGGCCTCGATACGGCGGGCGAGATCGAGGGCGGAAAGCATTCCAGGCAGCGGGGTGGCAGGCATCAGGGATCAGGGATCAGGGATCAAGATGTGGCAGGGTTTTGGGCGTCGGAGATCAGGTATCAGGTATCAAGATGGGGCGAAAGCCGACCCTTGATGCCTGATCCCTGATTTCCCGATCCCTGTCATGGTTAACGCACTCCTTCAATCACGACCGCTGCAACATCATTGAGCAGTCCTTAACAAAATTGCTCGCATTCTGTCGCGCATGACGCGTGGAGTTCGTTGGTATCTCGTCGGCTCCTTTGTCCTCGTCGCGCTGATCGCTCTCGCCGGCTGCAGTCATTTCATGCTTGCCGAGCGCGAGACATGGCGGCACGACGCCGAGATCGCCTGCCTGAATTCCGGCGCGGTGAAGGAATCGCCGACGCGCGTGCGCATCTCCTCGATCAGCGGCCCCGGCGCGTGCGGCGCCGATTATCCGCTGCGCGTCTCGGCCTTGGGCGAGAGCGGCCCGCTCGGCTATAGCGACGAGGCGCCGGTGCCGCCGGGCGCGATCCCCAACGCGTCGATGCCGCAGCGTTGGCCGGTGACGCAGCCAAGCGCGGCGCCGTCGTCGAGCGTCAGTTCGCAACAGTTGCCGCCGCTGCAAGCGGGCGCGCCGCCATCGTATCCGTCGCAACCCTACCCGCAGCAGTCGTATCCGCAACAGCCCTATCCACCCCGGTCATACCCGCCGCCATCGGCAACGCCGGTCGGGCAACCGCTGTCGCTCAATCCGCCCGGCTTGGCGCCGCCCGAAGACGACGAGGATTTGGCCGTCCCCGGCGGCCCGCCGCATCCCTATTACGGCGGCCCCACTGCGCCTTACACCCCGGCACCGCCGAGCGCCGCACCACCGGTGCCGCCGCTCGGGCCGCTGCGCGGACCGCCGGTCACCGGCACGGCCGGGCCGGTCGAAGTGAAACCGGCAGCGACGCTAGCCTGCCCGATCGTTTCCATGCTCGACCAATGGATCACCGCCGCGGTGCAGCCGGCGGCGCTGAAATGGTTCCGCCAGCCGGTGGTGGAGATCAAACAAATCTCCGCCTATTCGTGCCGCGGCATGAACGGCAATCCAAATGCGCATATTTCCGAGCACGCTTTCGGCAACGCCCTCGATATCGCCGAATTCACGCTGGCCGACGGCCATAAAATCTCGGTGCAATACGGCTGGCACGGCACGCCGGAGGAGCAGGGATTTCTGCACGACGTGCAGGCCGCGGCGTGCGAAGACTTCACCACTGTGCTGGCGCCTGGCGCCAACGTCTATCACTACAATCACATCCACGTCGACCTGATGCGGCATTATAACGGCCGCCATATCTGCGAGCCATCGGCCATTCCGGGCGAGGTGGTCGCCGAGCGCGCCCGGGCGCGGTTCGCCACGCAACACGGCGAGCCCGCCGTCACCGGCTCGATCGAGACCAAGCCGCGCTATCGGCGCGCGCTGGGTTATACGAAAGAAGATGACGACGGGCGGCCGGAAGCGGTGCCGGGGGACGATTAGCTCCTCCTTCTCCCCGCGTGCGGGGAGAAGGTCGGGATGAGGGGGCCTTTCCGCTGGGCTGAGAGTATTTTGCGAAGCTCAGAATCGCGGAGAGGCCCCCTCACCCTCGCTCGCTCCGCTCACATAGCCGATCCTTCGGATCGGCGTTCTTTACGTCAAGAACGGCGTCCGAAGGACGCCTATGCTCTCCCGCGCGGCGGGGAGAGGTTAAGCAGGCATCCGCAGCACCGGCTTGATGGCGATGCCGGCCGCGGATTCCTGCGCCGCCAGATTGATGTCGGCGAAATCGTAGAACTTGATCATGCGCTCGATCGGAAATTTCCCGGCCATGATCAGGTCGACGAGCTTTGGGATGAATTCCTGCGGAACGCTATCGCCTTGCACGACGCCGCGGACGGTGCGGCCCTGCTGCAGGAACGGCATTTCGAACGACACTTCGCTGCCCTTGCGGGCGCTGCCGAGCAGCACGCAAGTGCCCGCCGGCATGAGGGCTTCGATGGCTTCGCGGAACACCGCCGGCACCGCCGAGGTTTCCAGCGCATAGCGCACGCCGCCACCGCTGAGTTTGCGAAGCTCGCCGACGACGTCGCCGCGCGTGATGTGGTTGATCGTGTGCGTGGCGCCAAGCTCGCGGGCGAGCGCCAGCCGCCAGTCATGAACGTCCACCGCAATGATCGGATCGCAGCCGGCGATTTTCGCCGCCATCAGTCCGGATAACCCGACCGCGCCGACGCCGAATATGGCGATGCTCTCGCCTGTCGCCGGCTTCATCACGTTGAGCACGGCACCGGCGCCGGTCTGGCCGCTGCAGGCGAGCGGGCCCAATAATTCAAGCGGCGCATCGTCGCGCACCTTGACGGTGTAGCGCTCCTGGCTCAGCGCGAATGTGCCGAACGAGGATTGCTGAAAAAACGCGCTGTAGACCGGCGCGCCGTTCTTCGCCAGCAAGGTCGAGCCGTCGGCGCGGGTGCCGCCCGACTTCAGGCTGCGGCCGTGCACGCAATAGTTCTGCCGCTCTTGCCGGCAGTTGGCGCAGGCGCCGCACCACGGATACGACATCACCACGTGATCGCCGGGCTTCAGCCCGCGCACGGTGCCGCCGACGGCGTGCACCACGCCGGCGCCTTCGTGGCCGTAAACGGCAGGGTACGGGCTGTCGAAGTAGCCGTCGCGGCCGTGCAGATCGGTCTGGCACATGCCGCTGGCCACGACGCGGACGATCACCTCGTCGGGGCGCGGCTCGCACAGCTCCACGGTCTCGATGGCGAAAGCGCCCGACCTTTCGCGCACCACGGCGGCCTTGATTTGCATGTCAGACAAGCGACGCAACGCCCATGGCGCGACCAAAGCGCCGGCCGCACTCGAGGAAATCGCCGTACTTGCGGTGCACGGCGGTGTGCTGCACGCAAGCGAGCAGCAAGCGGTCGCGGTCGAAGCCGCGGTTCTTCGCGTAGTCCTCGAGCAGACACTGAGCGATTTCTTGGTTGTGCGGGTCGTTGCCGAGGCGGCAAGCGGTCAACGCGATTTGTTGCACCAAGGCTTGGCGATCGCCGCCGCTGGTGAGATACGCCTTGGTCCAAGCGACGGCCTGCCGCCCGTCGAGCGCGACAATGGCCGCCATGACCCGCTCCAGCAGCTGCGGCCCACTCATGCGCTCGGCGCCGGCCGCAGCCTCGGCCAGACAGGTACTCCCCTCACCGATGTTTTTCTGATGCCAGGCGCTGCGGTTGAGGAATGAGGCCGCCGCGTAGAGCAGCTTCAGGCGCTGGGGATGTTCGAAAGTGTCGTAGAACCAGCCCAGCGTGTTGCAGTACTCGTAGCAGTGTTGCGAGATGGAGAAGTTGAGGCTTTCCTGCGTCTCGAGCAGCACCTGAGCGGCGCCGATCTGCAACACGTCGAGGATCTGGCGCGGTCCTTTGCCGGCGAGCAGCAGCATGCTGAGCTGCTCGAGATAGACCGGCTCGTGCTGACGCAACACGATGTCGAGAAATGCTTCCGCCTCGGCTGTCGTGAGCGGCTCGGAGTTCGCCAGCAGCGCCAATTCCTTGGCCGTGGTGCCGGCGTAGGGAACGGCAGAGATCTTCTGCTGTTCAAGATAGTGGGTGATGCAGTTGCACGCCATTTCGTAGGTCGAATACCAGCGCGGGCCGACGGCGATATCCAACGCCCCGGCATAGAGGACGCAATGCGCGTCATGCCAGCCGATGGCCGTGCCCAATTCGATCGTGGCGCGTGCCCGATAGGACTTGTGACCGGTCGTGTAAGAGCGGTTGAGGAAGGCGCGGTCCTGCAAATCGATGAGGCCCGCGAACGCCAGTTCGGCGAGCACCGTTTTGCGCTCGGCCACGTTCTGCATGAGGCCAAGAAAGACCCGATAGGCCTCGAGCACGCGCCCGCGATGCACCAGCGTCAGCCAGTGGTCGAGGCGGTCGCGCAACGGCCCATCGAGATGCTCCGGCTCTTGATCCGGCCAGTGAACCACGGGCCTTGGCGGCGCGCCTTGCTGCGGCGCCATGCCACGCGCGTAATGACCCGGCGCCTTGTTGATCTTCTGGTTCCAGATGTCGAGACCGGTCGGGATGTACCAAATGGTCTGCGCCATCGGCAGTCCCGCCATCTCGGGCGGCAACCACTTCGACAGGTGCAACGTGGCTCGCGCACTCAGGAGGCAATGGTCGTTGTTGACAAAATTGACGAAGCCGTCGTCGATGCGCTCGTGATAGGGCACGTGCGTGTAAGGCCCGTGAATGCGCACGGCCTCGCGCAACATCTCGGCGAGCGGCCGGCCGTCGAGCACGAGGTCATAGTAGCATTCACTGGCGCCGATCTGGTCGCGCGCGAGGATGCGATCCTCAAGCTTTTCGTAGCGACCACGCGTTGACGCGCCCTGGTTATTCGTGGCTGCAGCAAGCGACATGGCATGGTTCCCTGCTTGACAAGCCTCTAAATCCGGTTCGCCTACGACAATGATGTCACATTGCGAAGGAAGATGGGAGGGCGCTCGCCTATATCTGCCGTGGTCCGCGACCCGGTCTCAAAGCGGACGTTGAGCACTTGTGGCCCATCGATCTGACCGGCCCGAGGCCTCGGTACATTGACTTTGCAGGCGACGCAGCGCCGCCTTCAGTTTCCCGCCTTCTCCATATGCGCAAGCACCGCGGCCGTGGGCCAGCAATCGACCTTCAGCCCGTTGCGCTTCTGATAGGCGCCGAGCGCTGCGCGGGTCAGCATGCCGGCCTTGCCGTCGATCTTGTCGTGATAAAAGCCGCGGTCGGTGAGGATGTGCTGCATGCGGTCGAGGGCTGCGGTCGGCAGCTGCGCCACTTTGCTCCACGGCGTCTCGAACGGCCGCGGGTCGGTGATGCGGTCGGCGAGATGGCCGACGAACAGCACGTAGAGATCGGAGAAATTATATTCCTTGATGACGAAATAATTCTTGGTGGCGAGGAACGACGGACCGTAGAGCCCGGCCGGTTGCAACAGCGACGCGGGCTCGGCGCGCTCCGCGGCCGAGAGCGTGCGGCCATAGGCCGGCACAAATCCGCGCTTGAGCCATTCGCCGATGGGAAACGTGTTGTCCGGCACGCCGATGGTGCAATCGACATTGGCCGGCGGATGCACCTCGTAGGCCCAGCGCAGGCCGCGCTGCCAGCCTTTGCCCTGCAGTTGCTTGGCGGCGGACGCCAGCGCGTCCGGCACCGAGGTCCAGATATTGGGATGGCCGTCGCCGTCGAAATCGACGGCGTATTTGACATAGTCCGACGGCATGAACTGGGTCAGCCCCATGGCGCCCGCCCAGGAGCTGGTCATGTCGGCGAGCTTGACCTGGCCGTCGTCGAGAATTTTCAACGCCTGCAAAAATTCGTCGAGAAACTTCTCTTTGCGCTTGCCCAAATAGGCTTGCGTCGCCAGCACCCGGATGGCGTTGCGCTTGTCGCGGGCGCTACCGTAATCGGTCTCGCGGCCGAAGATGGCGAGCAAAACGGCCGGCGGCACGCCGAATTGCTTTTCAATCGCCGTCAGCGTGTCGCGATACTGATCGAACAGCTTGCGGCCTCGCCCAGCGAGACTGTCGAACGTCGGCTCTTTCAGATAGTCCGCCGGGGTGAGCACGAATTCCGCCTGCCCGCCCGACGGCCGCTCCGGCCGGCCCGGCAAAACGAGATCGGGCAGCGACAGATCGGGCTCGAGCCCACGCGTCGCCATATCGAAGGTCGCGCGCGAGACGCCGAGTGCTTGCGCCTGTGGCCACAGCGATTGCAGCCAGGATTGAAACGCCGCGTCGGCGAACGCGGCCTGCGTACAGATCAGGCCGCCGAGCAGGACGGCGGCAACGAGCGCGGCAACGCGTCTCATCGCACCGCCAAAATAAACAGGCGCGGGAAGCGCAGCAGCACCTTGCCGTCGTAGCGCGGCTTGTAGGCGCCGATGATCTTTTTGGTATAGGCGGCGAGAAATTTTTCGCGGTCGGCGGCGTTGAGCGGCGACAGGAACGGCTGCAGCGAGGAGCCCTTGAACCATTCGGTGATCGCTTCCGGCGACGCCATGACGTGGTTATAAACGCTGTGCCAGATGTCGATGTGGGAGGCGACCGGCTTGAGCAGGTCGTAAAAGGCTTCCGGCGACGGCAAGTCGTCGCGCGCCGCGGTTTTGATCTCGGGATGATCGCGCCACGGGCCTTCCTCGCCGACTTCGCGCTGGAATTTTAGCGCCGGCTCGCGCGTATTGTCGGGCATCTGGATCGCCAGCACGCCGCCTCGGGGCATGCCTTCGAGCAGCCGCCGCATGATCGCCGGATGATCCGGCAGCCATTGCATCACCGCATTGCCGAAGATGAGGTCGGTACGCGGGTCCGGCTGCCAGGTGGCGATGTCGGCCTCGATGAAGCTGCATTGCGGCAGCCGCTGGCGCGCCTTCTCGAGCATGTCGGGCGAGGAATCCAGCCCAACGATGTCCGATTGCGGGAATCGCTCGACCAGAAGCTCGGTCGAATTGCCCGGCCCGCAGCCGAGATCGACAATGAGCCGCGGCCGCTGCAGCGGCACTTGCGCCACCAGGTCGCGCGGCGGACGGGTGCGGTCATCCTCGAATTTGAGATACTGCGTTGCGCTCCAGTCTTCCATCGCCTGCCGCCTTGAATTCGATTCGGAAGGCGAATTCATAGCACCGCAGGCGGGCCGCTGCCTGCATGATTTGGCGGCAACCGAAACCCATGACCAGGACGTCTACTCATAAGATTTAGGTCAGCGAATCATACCGCTCATGACGGCTGCGCGGCAATCGAATTCGCGGCAGCCACGGATTTGGTGGCCTCGATTTCATGGCGAACATTTCAGCTTATCCGCTCGACCCATTGCGCGCGCGAGGGCCCCGGCGCGAAGGGATCGCCGAAGTACTGGGTCTCACGGGCGACCTTGTTGTCCCTGAACTCCATGATGCTCACGGTGTAAGACGGTGCGCCGTCGTAGGTGAGTATGAATTCAGTGACCCAAAGGTCGGCAGCACCGAGTGTGCGCCGCACGCTGAAGCGCTTCTTGTTCGGCTGCGCAGAACGGGACGCTTGAATATTGCGCCGACCGCGGATCCGCTCCCCGGATTGCGGATACTCGAGCACGGCATCGTCGTGGTAAATTTCGTGCTCGGCCTCGAAATCATTGGCGTTCGAGGCCGCCCAGTGGCGATCCAAAGCCGCGCGAATGGTCTGGTCTTCGTTCATAGTCTTCGCCGATATCCAACCGCGTCGCTTGCGGCCGAACCAAAGAGCCGCCCCTATTCGTGAAGCAGCGTTTGCCAGTTTGCAGGCACCCGTTCGGCTGGTCCGGGCGCCGGTTGGTCCAACGGATGCGCGTGAGGAGCGGCAAGTTTTGGGCCGGCGAAGGATTCCTCTGTGCGATAGTCGTAAAACCAATGCTCGCCCGGCTCGAAACTGGTGATAATCGGGTGACCGGTAGCGGCGAAATGTTTCGATGCATGCTGACTTGGCGAACTATCGCAGCAGCCGATGTGACCGCATTGCGCGCATCGGCGAAGATGAAACCACCATCCGCCCGCGCCTGAGCATTCGACGCAACCTGTTCCGCTCGGCTTGACCGCCGGGTTGATTCCTTCCCTTTCGGACTTCATGCGCTCCTCTCCGACTTCCGTTGTCGCTCCTCTTAGCCGTAAGCGACGCCCGGCTTGCTTTGCCCGACTTCGATAATATAGCCATCGGGATCGCGAATGTAGCAGCGCGTCTCGCCATATTTGTCCTTCGGCTCGGTGATAAATTCGGCGCCTCGACTTCGCCATAGTGCATAGCAAGCTTGAATATCCGCAACGCGGATATTCATGAAGCTATTGACTGAATCGGGGTCGGCGGGAACGCTGAGCGTTACCGTCGGTTTGTCGGGTGTCGGACCGCCCCCGACATTGACAATGAGCCACGTGTTCGCGATCTGGATGTAACCCGGCGCGCCCTTGCGATCGCCTCTGCTCAGAATGCGACTACCGAAGACCGTTTCGTAAAATCGAAGCGATCGCTCGATGTCGGCGACGGTGATAAAGTGTGCGACGGTAATGCCGTCCTGCGGCGGCATCTGATAGCTTTTTTGTCCGACTTGCACTTGGCTCATGGACGACTCCAATACGGATATGGTATTTCGCCCTCGCCAGAATACGTCCGGCAATGTGCTTTAGCAATGAACTGTGACTTGCAGTTTGATGAAAGACTGCGCACTTCCAATCATAAACGCTTCCGACTTTACGTGATGTGACGTTGCAATGTCGGCTCAACGACACGCGGGTTATGGCGCGGCGATACCGAACAATGCGTCGATCGAATATTTTCCGGCACCGGTCATGTACAACAGCAAGAAGCCTCCCATAATGCCGAGATTTTTGAAAAAGCCATCCATGTTGTCGACTCGCTCCGAGCCCGTCATCGTCCAATAGCGATGCCCAAAGCGCGCGGTTCCCAGCGTGTATA
>Ga0210405_10003302_pt1 | contig 15924 bp, 9 predicted proteins | sample IncBWH11MmetaG_FD_155492 | JGI IMG/M metagenome (GOLD analysis project Ga0210405, IMG submission 155492) | Forest soil microbial communities from Barre Woods Harvard Forest LTER site, Petersham, Massachusetts, United States - Inc-BW-H-11-M | ecosystem: Environmental > Terrestrial > Soil >... | reverse complement strand
AGGCGGCGGCGTTGTGAGAAATATGTGTGAAACCTGTGGGAGAGGAGGTGAATTTTCACGGAGAAAATCAATTTCTTACTTGACAGCACTCCTCAGAAATCTGGGCACGGCTTCAGGCTAATTCCTGCGTCCGGCAGTTTCACGGCTTCTGCTTTCCCGGTTCCGCCCTCGCCGAAGGTGATGCGAGAACTCGCTATCTCACTGCTCTCCGCGCACTCGATGCGAATGAAAACGACGCGAAGCTCCTGCTCGACTTTGCGCGCTGCTAATCGTGAGACGAGACTCAATGAAAATCATGTGACTCGGTTTCTACAGACCGGATCGCAACCGGCAACACACGACTCGCTTTGATCGAAATTACGTTGTCCTGATTCTGCAGCACCCCCTCGACGCGCAGGAACTTCTCGCGGTTGATCACTTTGCGGTATTTCTCGTAAAGGTCGGGATTCACAATCACGTTCGAAATTCCCGTTTCATCCTCCAAGCTCAAAAAGACGAAGCCTTTGGCTGTGCCCGGACGCTGGCGCGCGATCACGCATCCCGCCACGCGCGTGTATTGGCCGTCCGGCAGTCCGGACAAATCAGACGCTCGTTTCACTTGCTGTTTTGAGAGCGCCTCGCGGCAGTAGCTCATCGGATGCGGACCTGTGCTCAGACCCGCGCCGTGGAAATCCGCGACCAGGCGCTCCTCATCTGTCATCTGTTTCAGTGGCGACAATTCCAACTGTTCGGGAATCGTGTCGAGCAAAGGACCTCCCGAACGCGCGGCTCGCTCGACTTGCCAAAGTGCAGACCGGCGATGCATTTCCTTTCCGAGGGGATTGAGCGCTCCGATTTCGCTGAGCGTGACCAGTTCCGCTTTCTGTAGTTCCGGGATGCGACGGGTTAAATCTTCGATTCCTTCGAAGGGACTCTTTTGTCGCTCCGAGACTACCTTCTCCGCCACAGCCTGTCTCATGCCACGGACATACCGGAACCCGATGCGCAAACACGGAATGTCCTTTTCATTCCTCGGTACATGCTCGATGGTGCAGTTCCACTCCGATTGAAGAACATTGATCGGCCTGACACGCAGTCCATGCGACCGCGCATCCTGTATTAGAACCGCCGGACTGTAAAAACCCATCGGCTGGTTGTTGAGCAAGGCAGCGGTGAATGCAGCGAGGTAATACTCCTTCAGGTAGGCGCTCGCATACGCAAGGAGGGCGAAACTCGCGGCATGCGATTCGGGAAATCCGTAACGGGCGAAAGAGCTTATTTGCGTGATGATTTCTTCCTGGGTTTCCGAGCGGAAGCCGTTCTGTGTCATGCCGCTTCTCAACTTGGCTTCGATTTTCTTCATCCGTTCTTCCGAACGCTTGAATCCCATCGCCCGGCGCAAATCTTCCGCTTCGCCGCCCGTGAAATTCGCCGCGACCATGGCAATACGCAACAGTTGTTCCTGAAACAGCGGCACGCCCAATGTTCGTTTCAGAATCGGTTCGAGCGAAGGATGAGCGTAGCGAACCGATTCTTTCCCCTGCCTCCGCCGCATATAGGGGTGCATCATCTTGCCTACGATCGGACCGGGCCGAATGATGGCCACTTGCACTACGAGGTCATAGAATTTCCTGGGAGCGTTGCGCGGTAGGGAAGCCATCTGTGCGCGGCTTTCCACCTGAAACATTCCGACCGTGTCCGCCTTGCGCAATGTCCTGTAGACCGGAGAATCGTCGGGGGGAAGCTGCGCGAGATCGATGGGCTCGTTGTAGTGCTTGGGAATAAGTTCGAGACACTCTTCAAGCACCGCCATCATGCCGAGGCCCAGCAAATCCACTTTCACGATGCCCATGTCGGCGCAATCATCCTTGTCCCACTGCACGACGACGCGTCCCGGCATCGTTGCCGGTTCGAGCGGAACCACCGAATCGAGTTGCCCCTGACAGACCACCATGCCGCCCGAGTGCTGGCCCAAATGCCGCGGCAAATCCTGAATCCGTTCGCACAGCTCCCAGTATTTGCGGATGCGGGGATGATTCAGATCGAAACCGACTTGCTGAAAATGGTTTTCGAAATTGTCGGAGGGGCCTCTCCACTCGCCGCTGTCGACAACGCTGGCAAGCTGGTCGAGCGTCTCTTGATCGAAACCAAGCGCTTTGCCCACTTCTCGCGCGGCAGAGCGGTCGCGGTACGTGATGACGTTCGCCGTCATCGCGGCACCGAGCTGGCCGTATCGCTGATACACATACTGAATTGCTTTTTCTCGCTGGTCGCCGCTCGGTAAATCGAGATCAATGTCCGGCCACTCGCCGCGTTCTTCCGAAAGAAAACGCTCGAAGAGCAACTCCATGCCGACCGGATCGACCGCCGTAATTCCCAGCGAATAGCAAACAGCACTGTTCGCGGCAGAGCCCCGCCCTTGCACGAGGATTTTCTGTTCGCGGCAGAATCGAATGATGTCCCAAACAATTAGAAAATAGCCCGCCAACTTCAGCTTTTCGATCAGCGCCAGTTCCCGCTGTACTTGCCTTTGCGCGCGCTCGAACAACTCCTCATTTCGCTTCATACCGTATCGGTTTAGAAATCCTTCTTCCGTGCGCTTCCGCAGAAACGAATCCATCGTTTCTCCCTCGCGAACGGGATAGCGCGGGAATTCATAGCCGAGTTCGGCTAGCGTGTATTGGAGTCGTGATGACAGTTCGCCTGTGTTGTGAATCGCTTCCGGCAAATCCGAAAAGAGTTGCCGCATCTCGTCTCCAGAACGAAGAGATCGCTCATCGTTCCGTTCCAGAAGCCGTCCCGCCGTTTCCAGCTTTGCGTGATTGCGGATGCAGGTGAAGACGTCCATAAGTTCGCGCTCCACTGTCGTCGCGTAGCGAACGCCATTTGTCGCAAGTAACGGCAGGTTCAGTGTTTCCGCTAGCCGGACGGCCGCCTGATTGCGGCGTTCTTTCTCGGAATCGCAGTGCCGCTGCAATTCGACATATACATTCTTCGGTCCGAACAACGCCACCATTGCTTCCACGTTTTTTCGCGCTTCGTCGTAGCCGTGACTCGAAAGCGAAGCCGCCAGGACGCCTTCCTCTCCGCCCGTCAAACAAACCAGACCCTCTGCGTGTTCTGCGACCTCTTCGAGAGTGGCCGTTCCCGTTCCTTTTTCTTTCTCCCGCAATTTGTAGCGCGTGATGAGACGGCAAAGGTTCTGGTAGCCAACCCGGCTTTCCACTAGCAGGGTCAACCGCACCGGTCTCAGCGAAGGAGAGTTCGGCAGCCAATGCTGCAATCCCGCGCGGTTTCCAAATCCCTCAACCGAGATTTCCGCGCCGACGTGTGCGCGAATGCTCACCGCCTTCGCCGCCATGTGAAAGCGTGGAGCGCCGTACACACCGTCACGATCAACCAAAGCAATCGCCGGCATTTCCAGTTCTTTCGCGCGCGAAATGAGATCTTCGGGACGCGACGCGCCTTCGAGAAAACTGAATGCGGACGCAGCGTGTAGTTCAACGTACTTCAATCGTAGATTCCTTCCACGAACCAGCGCTTCGCCCGCAGATCTTTGTAGACACGGTAGAGCGCCGTCTCGTTCTCGCTTTTGTGAGCATGTTCCGTTTGCAGTTTCGGACGCAGAGTCCGTATCGCGACATCCCATTCCTCGCGGGCCCAAGGGCTTTCAGACCACCAGTCGCCTTTTCTTTTCCAGGGGCCGGCGAACGCGAGGATCTGCCGGCGAGTGCCTTCACAACCGAGAAAGATTGGTTTGCCGTCTTTGAACTCAATGATCGCGGGAAGCGGCGGCCGGTAAATGCGCATCGCGGCCGTCGCCGTCGCCGGCTTTTCTGCGTTACCGCGCTTGTCTTTTATCTCCGGCAACACAAAGCGATTCTGGCGGAAAGAGATCGGCCCATGCGTATCGAGGAGCACCGGAGCGCCAACACGGTTCTCTCCCACCGTGTTTTGAATTTTCGCAAGAGTGACTTCGAGACGTTCAGGATCGGGAGAGAGCGGAAGAAATAAACCAAGTTGCCGCGAGCGCGCCCTGGCGGGAACCGTCTGGATGCGAACGGATACGACAGGCAATGAGGGAGGGTGCGCTTCGAGATCGAGCTGCAGGAGTTTCAGAAACAGTTTGCTATCAAGACCGGGAACGGGAAGCCGTAGCGTTCGGATGTGCAGGACCGGCTCTTTGCTTCGCGAGTCCCTTGGTTCGAGCGCGAGAGTGACCTTGATTTCTCCAATGGAGAGAATGTGCATTCTCAACCGCGCACACAATTGCTCGAGAAGCCGGTTCAGCACGAAGAGCAACGGCTCCAGCAGTTCCACCGGAGAGTCCAGGTCCATGTGCTCTTCGAACGTCGTGGGAAAATCTCTGGCGATCAGGGAATGATGGTCCCGTCCCTGCGCCAACTGCCACCAGCGGAGGCCTTCCTGTCCGAGCCGCTCGACGACCGCAACCTCGGGAAGAGCTGAAAAACCTGCGCAAGTGTGAATGCCCCAGCGTCGTAACGTCTCGACGAATTCAAAAGGGACGTGAAGAGCTTCGAGAGGAAGCTGTCCGATTCGAAAGCCCTCTTCTCCTTGGGGAATGACCGTGACACCTGCGAAACCATGCGCAGCGCAAACAGCTGCTTGCGGATTTCCCGCAACCGAAACATTGGCTGCAAGTCCCATTTCCGCTGCAACTCGTTTCAGGTCCTGCGCGATTTTTTCAGGGGAACCGAAGAGTTTCTCGCAGCCTGTGAGGTCGAGCACTACCGTATCCGAAAAATCCTGCTTCCGCCTTTCTCCGGCCTCGACGCGCGGCGAAATCGTCCACGCGCAGTCGAGAAGCGCCGCGTGCGCCGTAGCTTCCTGCGCAACGGACCGCCATCTCCAGGCAATTCCCCGGAAGGCCTCGACCTGCACCTTGGTCATTCCGGTTTCGACACCAAGGTTTCGCGCTTCCTGATTCCCTGCAAACACCTTCGTCAACGGAGAAGCGCCGGCAAGAATCGCGACCGGTTTTCCCCGAAGCTCCGGCTCCAGACGAACGACGGCCTGCACGGGAAAATCCGGAACGAATAGACATGCGAAAGCCAACGTACGTCCCCCGAACTTGGTAGAGGAAAGGGAAACAAACCGGAGGTTCTAGCGGCCTATGGCGTGCGTATCTTCCAACGAGCCGAATCGGCGGGTTGCGAAATAGCTCGCGAACGAGTTACTTCTCCCTGAACTTCAAAACCTTCGAACGTTGCAGCGCCTGTTGGAATTTTTGCTGCGGCATGGCTCCAGTTGTCCGTTTTTCGCTGACAGCGGAGGACCAGCGACGCGCAACTCTTCGCACACGACTCTTCCCCGAGCAGAAGCAACGTCGTCGACGTGTTCTCGATCGCGCGTCGGAAACGAAACCACATGCTCAAATTGATGCGACGCGCGTCCACCCACGAAATTCCGCCGAGATCGACAATCACCACTCCCCATCCGCCCCCATGTAACAGCAGGTCCGTCGTTTTCAGCGCTTGTTCAAGCCGTTTCCACGGCTTCGTGCTTTTTGGTTGGAATCGGGCTTCGCGTATCGGAGCACTTTCGAGTTTCGGCAGAGATCGGGCAGGACGAATTCCGCGGCGCGGCGGCTCGCGGTCACGCTCCACCTGCTCTCCCGCACAGCGGGCCACGACTTGGATTGGCTTTAGCGCCGGAACGGACGCTCGGGTTCCCATCACCAAAGGAATCGCCTGCTCAACCCCGCGCATCAATTCGCGCGGGTGGCGCCAGCCGTGTGCATGCATTGGTTTCTTGCGCTCTGGATTAGAACCACGGGGCTTTTCTATTTCCTTGCCCGCTGGGCCAAAGTAGGGGGACGTCGTCAGATCAGGTTCACGGCTCTCCGAGTCGCCGCAGCGAATCCACAGCAGACGGGAAAGCTCTACTCCCGCCGCCGCGAGAGACAGCGGGTCGAGGGAATCCGAAACATCGACAAACGCACATGCCTCCTGTCGCTCGGTCGCCTGTGCAAGCAAAGAAAACGCGAGGCTTGTGCGGCCGGAGGAAGCATCTCCGCACAATTCCACCAAAGATCCCCGCGGAAACCCGCCGCCAAGCAGTCCATCCAGTTCGCTGACACCGCTCGGTTGCAGCTCGACGGCAGAGCGTCGCTGAAATCCTTCAAGTCCCCGTCCGACGAGACCGGGTTCCAAGTTCCGTTGCTTAATAAGGGTAGCGGCCATAGCTCTATGTTTTCGCTTTTCGTTCGCCTACGGCTTGATTCTCATCCCTCGGAGGAAGAATTGTCAAGGTTCAAGAACGGGGAAAAGGGTTGCTGTACTCCGCACTAAAACAGCGAGTCTTGTTTTGGCGTATCCAGCGTGACGGGAACCGCCGATTCGGCATTGTCGTTTTTTGAGTTGTTCAGTCTAGTGCTCACCGGATGCCGGCGCATTGAGGTCGCCTCATATGGTTTCAGAATGTCGCGAATTGCGCCGAAGTCGGTTACGTCCGGGTCGAGCCACAAGTCGTATTTCTCTTGAGGCACAATCACGGGCATCCGATCGTGCAGATCTTCCACGATTGAATTTGGCCCCGTAGTCAGGATCGTGCAGCTTTCGATGACTTCGCCGTCGGGGCTCGTCCATTCATCCCACAGTCCCGCGAGCGCAAAAACTTCTCCTTCGCCGACTTCAAAACAATACGGCTGCTTCACCGCACCCATCTTCCGCCATTCGTAGAATCCATCTGCCGGAATCAGGCAACGTTTCTTCAAGATCGACTCTCGAAATGCCGGAGTTGTGGTCACCGTCTCAGAACGGGCGTTGAGCGTTTTGTTTCCGATGCTCAGGTCCTTCGCCCAGAAAGGGATCAAGCCCCATCGCATCGTCGTGAGGTGACGAACCTTTTCGCCTTGTTCTTTCCGGACGATCAGAACTTGCTGCGTCGGAGCGATGTTGTAGCGAGGATGATCTTCCATGCCGGAGTCATCCGAAGCCTGAAATCGTTCGGTTAAGTACTGTTTCGAATGCGTCAGTCGGTACCGGTTACACACGAATTCATTTTCTCCGATTGGGGGCAACTGCTACAATTCAGCTACACCCTGCACCAAAACGCAGCAGTTCGAATCCAAAATATAGCAAATTGGCCGCCAACCTATAGATTAAGCTAGAATTAGAAACGGAGGAGTGGGTGAGTGGTTGAAACCGGCGGTCTTGAAATTCGTTAGGCAGTACCCACACCTGAAACAAATCAACAACTTACGGTACACAGTACTACATCGAAATGGGGTGTTTTGGGCGGTCTTGGCAGCGTTTTGTGCAACAGAATGTGCAACACGCAGAATTTTGTGCAACAGGACTTCTCGCTCCTTCCCTTGCCGCGAATTGAGCGGCTCGTTTTCTTGCTCGCGTTTCCGATTCGTTCGCCGCGCAAACTCGGCTCCCATCTACACACAGGCACGGCTTGGGGCATCGCGCCGACGACGTTGCGATGGAGATTGACGGACCTAGGAAAGCTCCGGGACCCAGAGAACCCAGAAGATCGCCTTCGATTAGTTCCGCACATCTGAAATGGACAGTATTGTCAGTGGGACGTGAAGAATTTGGCTCCTCCACGGGCGAGATTCGAACGAGCAGGCCTTCGGTTAACAGCCACTGGAGTTACTTACTAATGATTTTCCGGAGCGGGAGTTTTCCGAGAAGAATCAGCAAGTTGCGATGAAACGTGAGCGTCAACTTCTCCTCTTTATTCACCTTTTATTCGCAAGTTCTCACGAATTTTCCACGACTACCGTTACAGTTTCGTGACAGCGTCCCTTCGGGAAGAAATGACGCGGAGTTTCGCGACTTCAAAAAAAATCAGGGCTTCATTCAGCTCTCGGTCGCGCGTGCGATGAGTGCGACCTGCTCTGTATCCTTTCGTTGACTCAGGCGTCTAATCTGCTTAGAGTCGATTTAGGGTAATGAGCAGAATTCTCATCGTCGCGGCGTTGGTCGCCTTGTTGGGCTTGCAATTTGCGGACTGCGCGTCCGCGATGACGCAAGACCAGAAAAGCATGCAGTGCTGCGGTTCCATGCCCTGCGATCCATCGAATCAGAGTCACGATTGCTGCAAGGGCATGGTTTCGTCTCAATCTCCAAGCGTATTGCCCGTCGCTCACGTAACGCTCCATATTCCGGTGATGGTTGTAACCGATGTGCTTGCTTCGCCCCAGGCGACGCCACGCGTCGAAGTTTCTCATTTGGATTGCGAGGCGTCACAGCATTCACCTCCAGAGCTGTACACTCTTCATTCTTCCCTCCTGATCTGATCTGCTTCTCCACGGTGCGGCAGCGCACTGTCCTGTCTCTTGTTGTGTCTCTGCTGTTCCTTTAACCCGTCGATTTGTTTCGGCTGAACCTTCACTGGTGAATCGCCGACAATCCACGGTTTCGTTGTCCACGTTCAGGAGAAAAAGATGTTTTCGATAGCGAGAAGGAATTTCGCTGTACGTTTGTTACGCTCAGCTCTTAGTCCCAGTATCTCTGTACTTATGCTTTTTGCTGCGTTGGGTGGAAGTGCTTTTGCTCAAGCGCCGACATCCTCGCACACGGGAACTGCCACTCCACTCTCCGAGTTGCTCGCGGAAGCGGAGAAGAACAATCCGCAAATCGAAGCGGCGCGGCATGGCTTCGAAGCAGCGAAGCAGGTGCCGACACAAGTCTCGACGCTCCCCGACCCACAATTCAATTTGCAGCATTTGAGCGTCGGAAGCCCGCGTCCGTTTGCCGGATACACCAACAGTGACTTTGCCTATATCGGCCTCGGCGTTTCGCAAGATATTCCGTATCCGGGCAAGCTGCGTTTGAAAGGTGAGATTGCGAAACGCAACGCCGATGTTTCGCAGCAACAGATCGAGTCTGTGCGCCGCAGTGTTCTCACGGAACTCAAGGCGGCGTATTTCCAACTGGCGTACCTGTCTAAGACGCTTGCGATCCTCGAACAGGACGGTGAGCTGCTCAAGCAAGTGCAACAAGCCGCGGATGCTCGCTACCGCTCCGGCATGGGCACGCAGCAAGATTTGCTGCAAGCGCAACTGCAACAGACGAAGCTGCTTCGTGAAATCGCGATGCACCACTTGGAAGTGGGCAAGCTAGAAGCCCAAATCAAACAGCTTCTCAATCGCTCGCAGGATTCGCCGGACATCGAACCCACTGATCTCGTCGAAACGCCTCTCGTCCAGACCTACGCCGAACTTCTGGCTGCAGCCGAAGTCCAGAATCCCGAAATCGCGAGCGCAAAGAAGATGATCGAAAGGCAGTCTCTTCAAGTGGACCTCGCGCACAAGGATTTCTATCCCGACTTCAACGTGCAATATATGTGGCAACGCACCGACCCAACGCAGTTTCGCGCCTACTACATGCTGAGTGTCGGGGTGCGTGTTCCGATCTATAGAGGACGCAAACAACGTCCCGAACTTGCACAAGCAGAAGCGGAGAAGCTTCGCGCGGGAAGCGAACTCCAGGCGCAGTCGCAGCAGGTCGCGGCGGAATTGCGCGCGCAGTACGTGCTGGCGCAACAAACCTCAGAGCTTCTCAAGATTCACCGCGAGGGACTCTCCCCTCAGTCGCGGTCAGAATTCCAAGCTGCCTTGGCTACATACCAATCGAACAAACAGGATTTTCAAGCCCTGCTGACTGCGTTTCTCGACGTGCTCCACCTCGACGAAGAGTATTGGCAAAACGTCAGCGAATATGAAACCGCGATTGCGCGGCTCGAACAGATCACGGGATTGTCGCTTCGCTAAAAAAGGAAAATGAACATGCGAAATTATCGAAATGCGCTTCTCTTCGCCCTGGTAGGCAATCTCGCTCTACTCGCTGTTCTCGGTGGACTGTGGTGGCACGGAAAGCAGCCTCGACACACGGAGGCTGCGATGCAAACGCCTTCAACCGAATCGGCTCAGAGTCCTCCGAACGCGTCGGAGAGTGCGGCGATGACGCCGCACGAGGCAGCTCTCGTCCCCATTCAGCTTTCGCCGGAACGTCTGCAAAGCATCGGCGTCAGGACTGGCCGGGTAGAAAGCAGAATTGTTGAAGATGATATCCACGTCACTGGCAACGTCGCGATTGATGAAACGCGGCTTTCGACCGTGCAGGTGCGGTACTCCGGTTACATTCAGAAAGTTTTCGCGGACGCCACCTATCAGTACCTTCGCAAAGGCCAGCCGCTTTTCACCATCTACAGCCCGGACCTCGCGGCCACCGAGCGTGAGTATCTCGTCGCAAAGCAAAACCAGCAGCGCGTCGCGCAAAGCACAATCCCCGGTGTGATCGAGGGAGCTGCTTCGCTCCTGGCCGCCGCAAGTGAACGGCTGAAACAATGGGGCGTTCCACAGCGCGAAATCACGCGCCTTGAATCCACGGGCGAAATCCAGCAGGAACTCCAGGTCGATTCTCCGGTTTCTGGCTACATCACTGAGCGCAACGCCCTTCCGAATCTCACCGTGCAGCCAGAGATGCGGCTTTATTCGGTCGCCGACCTTTCCAGTGTTTGGGTCTTGGCCGAAGTGTTTCAAAACGATTTAGGAAGAATCAAAGTCGGCGACCACGCTTCACTCACGGTCGATTCCTATCCGGGACGCACCTTCGAGGGCCGCGTCAATTTCATTTATCCCCAAGTGGACATGACGACGCGCACAGCGCGGGCGAGGCTTGTATTTTCCAATCCCGGTTTGAAATTGGCTCCAGGAATGTTCGTCAACGTAACGTTGAAAATTGCGATGGGAAAGCAGTTGGTCATTCCAGCCACCGGTGTTTTGCAATCGGGAACGCGGCAGATTGTTTTCGTCAGCCGCGAGGGCGGCTACATCGAACCACGCGAAGTGCAACTCGGCTCGCGAGCAGGAGATGACTTCATTGTTTTGAACGGAGTCAAAACGGGCGAGGAAATCGTCACGTCCGCCAACTTCCTGATCGACTCGGAAAGCCAGCTCCAGGCGGCACTCGGTACCTTCGTTCCTCCACCGCCCGGTGCAGGGGCGGCAGGAGCGATGAACGCTCCACAGGCAAAAGCAGAACTCACAACCGAACCCGATCCTGCCCGAAAAGGCGGCAATATCTTCCGTGTAAAGCTCACCGATGCAACCGGTGCACCGATCTCTGGTGCGGAAGTTTCCGTGACCTTTTCCATGCCGGCCATGCCGGCGATGGGAATGGCCGCAATGCGCATGCAGGCTCCTCTCACAGAAAAAGGCAACGGACTCTATGAGGGCCCGGGGAAGCTCGACAGCGGCGGAACGTGGCAAGTCACGATTCTTGCGAAGAAGAACGGCCAAGTTGTCGCCAGCAAACAACTCAGCGTGAACGCCACGGGAGGAATGTAACGTGATCTCTCGTTGGATTGATTGGTGCGCGCAAAACCGTTTTCTGGTGTTCACGGGAACCCTGCTGCTGGTGCTCGCAGGAATTTGGTCTCTTCGCAGGATTCCCTTGGATGCACTACCGGACATTTCGGACGTTCAAGTCATCGTGCACACTCCGTGGGCCGGACAGCCGCCCAGCCTTATCGAAGACCAAGTTACCTATCCGATTGTCACCAAGCTTCTCGCCGCACCTCATGTCAAAGCCGTTCGAGCACAGACAATGTTCGGCGACTCCTATGTCTTCGTCGTCTTCGAAGACGGAACGGATCTGTATTGGGCGCGCTCGCGCGTCCTCGAATACATGCAGCAAATCACCGGCCGTCTTCCTGCCGGAGTTCACCCCGTCATTGGGCCGGACGCAACGGGCGCGGGATGGGTGTACGAATACGTCGTTGTGGATCGCAGCCACCAGCGCAGTCTCGCCGAACTGCGCAGCATTCAAGACTGGTATTTGCGGTATCAGCTCGAAACCGTCCCCGGTGTCGCGGAGGTCGCGACCATTGGCGGCTTCGTGAAGCAGTACCAGGTCAATCTCGATCCCAACAAGCTGCGCGCCTACAACATCCCGCTTTCCACCGTGATCGAAAAAGTGCGGGCAAGCACGAATGAAGTCGGTGGACGCCTGCTCGAAATGGGCGGAGCGCAGTACATGATCCGCGGACTCGGGTACTTGCGTTCGCTGAACGATTTGGAAGTGGTGCCTGTCGCAACGAAGAATGGAACGCCGGTTCTTGTCCGTGATCTCGGCACAGTCAGCTTCGGGCCGGACATCCGCGAAGGAGTCGCCGAATGGCAGGGTGAAGGAGAAACCGTTGCAGGCATCGTCGTCATGCGCGACGGCATGAACGCTCTGACCGTCATCGACGGAGTAAAGAAAAAACTGGCGGAGACGAAATCCTCCTTACCTCCCGGAGTCGAGGTCCTCTCCGGCTACGACCGCTCCGGCTTGATTCATTCTTCCATCGAAACCTTGCAACGGGACCTGCTCGAAGAAGCCGTCATCGTCAGTGTCGTTATCATTCTCTTCCTGTTTCATTTTCGTTCCGCGCTGATTCCGATCCTCACATTGCCTATCGCTGTCGTTGCGTCGTTCATTCCGATGTACTACCTCCACGTCAGCTCGAACATCATGTCGCTCGGTGGGCTGGCCCTGGCCATCGGAGTCCTTGTAGACGCGGCCATCGTCATGGTCGAAAATGGTTATCGGCAGCTTTCCGAACATCCATCCGCTGAAACCGAAGGCGTGTCCGCGCCGGAACGCCGGCGCATCCTTCTCAGTTCCGCCAAACAAGTAGGACCGGCAATTTTCTTTTCACTCGTCATTATTGTCGTGTCCTTCCTGCCGGTGTTCTTGCTCGAAGCGCAAGAAGGGAGGATGTTCCGTCCACTCGCTTGGACGAAAACGCTCGCTGTAGGTTTTTCTTCTGTGCTGGCCATCAGTCTCGTTCCGGTGCTCATGCTTCTCTTCATTCGCGGGAAGCTGCGCCCGGAATCTAAGAACCCCATCTCCCGCGTCACGCAGGCCATATATCTACCCGTGTTGCGGCTGTGTTTGAGATATCGCAAAACCACGTTGCTGCTCAACTTGCTGTTCTTGATTCTGACGTTGCCGCTGGCTCTCAGAATCGGCAGCCAGTTCATGCCGCCGCTCTTTGAAGGATCAGCGCTCTACATGCCGACCGCGCTGCCTGGAATTTCCATCACGCAGGCCTCCCAGTTGCTCCAGGAGCAGGATCGTATTATTCGAACCTTTCCCGAAGTCGAAACGGTCTTCGGCACCATCGGACGCTCGGACAGCGCCACAGACAACGCGCCGCTCGATATGTACGACACGACGATCATGCTCAAGCCTCGTGAACAATGGCGTCCGGGGATGACCTATGAAAAACTCATTCAGGAAATGGACCCCAAGCTTCAGTTTCCGGGACTCTCGAACACCTGGACCATGCCTGTCGAAAATCGTTTGGACATGGAGCTGACAGGTATCAAGACGCCGCTTGGATTGAAGATTCAGGGACCGACGCTGGAAGGCATCCAACAGACCGGCGCACAAATCCAGCAACTCCTTTCGTCACTCCCGGAGGTTCGCTCCATATTCTCGGAACGCGTGTCCCAAGGCTTCTATATCAACGTTGAGGTTAATCGTCTCGAAGCCGCGCGCTACGGTCTGACCGTCGCGGATGTCCAGCAAGCGGTCAGTTCGGGAATCGGCGGGGAAACGGTCACGGAAAATATCGAAGGCCGCGAGCGATACCCCGTCAACGTCCGGTACAACCGAGATTTCCGCGACAACGTGGATGAGCTGCGTCGCGTTTTGATTGCCGCACCGTCTGGTGCACAAATCCCCATCGAGCAAATCGCGCGTATTTCATTTTCGCGTGGCCCGGCCATGATCCGCGATGAGGACGGAGCTTTGACGGGTTACGTCTACATCGACCTCAATTCGAAAGACTATGGCGGATTCGTGAACGCGGCGAACAACCTCTTCCACCAGAAGCTCCAATTGCAGCCGGGTCACACTTACAAGTGGGCCGGCGAATACGAATTCGAGCAACGGGCTAAAGAGCGTCTCAAAATAATTCTACCCGTCGTGTTCTTCGTCATCTTCGTGCTCCTCTATATGGTCTTCCACTCTGTCGCCGAATCCGCGGTGCTCATCTTCCCTACGATTTACGCGCTCACAGGTGGGCTGATCCTGCAGAAGCTGCTCGGTTACAACTTCAGCGTGGCGGTTTGGGTCGGCTACATCGCGCTGTTCGGCATCGCCGTCGAGACAGGTGTGGTCATGGTTGTCTATCTGCATGAGGCGCTGGACCGAAGACTCGCATCAGGAAAGCCGCTGAAGCACGAGGACATCGAAGAAGCAGCCATCGAAGGTGCAGTCCATCGCTTGCGCCCGAAGCTGATGACCGTGTGCGTCGTACTCGCGAGCCTTATCCCCATCCTGTGGGAAACCGGCGTCGGTTCCGACGTGATGAAACCCATTGCCGCTCCGATTGTGGGAGGCATGATTACATCCACGATTCACGTTTTGATTCTTGTTCCGGTGTTCTTTGCACTGATGAAGGAACGCGCCCTGCGGCGCGGCACGCTTCATTTGCAGGGCGAGGAACCAGCAAATGGTTGAGAACTCAGCACCTCAATACTTGGGTTGCCCGCAGCGTCGAAATTGGTATCCGTTTCTGCTTGACCCTGGAATCCGTTCCAGAGTTTAGACTCTTCTCGCGGAGGTAGGTTTCATGCGTTCGGGACAATTGGCCCATCTCACGGGCCTAAGCACGGATACGCTGCGGCACTACGAACGCTTGGGGCTTTTGCCCCTGCCAGAACGCACGGCCGGAAATTACCGCTCCTATTCTCCAGCCGCTCAGCAAAGGGTGGAACTCATTCAACGGGCACTGACTATAGGTTTCTCTCTCTCCGAGTTAAAGACCATTCTGGCCGTGCGCGACAGAGGCGGAGCACCTTGTCGTCACGTTCGTGCCTTAATGCATTCGAAAATCCGCGCTATCGACGAGCAGATCAGGAATTTGGTGTCTCTGCGCGTCGAATTGAACCGATTGTCGAAGGACTGGGACAAGAGGTTGCGGCGGACAAAACCGGGTCAAGCAGGGCGGTTGCTGGAAGCTGTACCGCTGAGACCGCACGCCGGAGTTGCTTCGGGGCTTCCGACATTCCGAAAGAAGAAAGGACAATAGATCATGCGCACTTTACCGCTTCTCTTGTTGCTGGCCATCCTTCCTGGAATGGCGAGCGCTCAACAAAAGCCATCACCGGACCAGGATAAGCGTTCGGAAGCTGTCGTCACGCGCGGTGAACATGTCATGGGCTTTTCGCACGAAGCGACCACACATCATTTCCGATTGTTCAACGACGGAGGAGAAATCGACGTCAGCGCCAACGACCCGAAAGATAAAGTGAGCGTCGACCAAATTCGAACTCACCTCGGACACATCGCCAAGATGTTTGCCTCCGGGAATTTCAACGCGCCGATGCTCATTCACGACACGAATCCGCCGGGCACAGCGACGATGACGAGAGTCAAGGAACAGATTCGCTACGAATTCTCCGAAACGGATCACGGCGCGCGGATTCGGCTTGTCACCTCCAGTCCGGAAACAACGGACGCGGTGCACGCCTTCCTGCTCTTTCAAATCGTCGATCATCAGACCGGGGACGCTCCAACAATCACGCAACGCGTAGCTGTGGAGCAACATTCAAATTAATTTTTCGTATCGAAAAAGAACCCGTGTGGCGTGCCGTTTAACACGCCTCACGGGTTCGTGTTCCTAATCGTGGGTGCCGTCGCGGCTGGGATTGAAACCCCAGCAGGAATTAGGCACGTACCCCGGGGGAAGGACTGCCTTTATTGCTCGAATCGGCCGCGTCCGAGTTTCCTCAAAACCTGTCTGCCAACATTTGCAGGCAGCTTCGGTTGCGTGGTCGCGACATCCGCGATCGACTTGTCCATTCTTTCGTCTACCGGAGTTGCCAGAAAGGCGTGGGTCTCGCCCGTATGCGGCCCGCTGAGCACCGTCGCCATTCCCACGATTTGTCCGCGCTCGTTGATCTGGTTAGCC
>Ga0210405_10003301_pt1 | contig 15925 bp, 13 predicted proteins | sample IncBWH11MmetaG_FD_155492 | JGI IMG/M metagenome (GOLD analysis project Ga0210405, IMG submission 155492) | Forest soil microbial communities from Barre Woods Harvard Forest LTER site, Petersham, Massachusetts, United States - Inc-BW-H-11-M | ecosystem: Environmental > Terrestrial > Soil >... | reverse complement strand
CCTAAATTCGCCCGAAGGCGTTCCGCATCGCTTCTCTGCCGAGCGGGCACCAACAAAAAAGCCCGCATACCGAAATGACCTCGGCTGCGGGCAAGTGCCTAATAAAAATGGACTTACCGTTAGCCAGACGTGAACCCTCCCCACCCTACCGCCTGCGGGAGGCACTGCGCCTCGCGCGACGTTGCCCAATCGCCCTTCCCAAGCCTCGCCGTGCCAGACCGCTTCTTGCAGAAGCGACTAGGGCCAGGTTCCAGTTCGTTGGACATACTCATCGAAGAGAATTCACCCTAAAGATCTCTGTCATAACTGAAACGTACCGCTTTCAACCGCAAAACGGAGCAATTGCAGTGCCGTTTCGCAGTTGCAAGTGCAGTGATAAGCCGGGCTTACTCCAAAGTCAAGCAGAGAATGGAGTTGCGAGCGATTTTTTTGATTTTTTCTTATCGGCTGGCTATTTCTTGGCGGCGAAGAGCATGTCTTGAGGTTCCTGGCCGCGTCTGCGGCAATCTTCCACGTACAGAGCGAGATAACTCCTCAAAACGTAGTCCCGGCGAGAGTAGCCAATTTCCTGCGCGGCGCGGTCGATCGCGGCGGGTGGTCCTTCGAGCTCGACGAACGTCCCGATGGGAGTCTCATCCAATTCGATCAGCAGGCCCTTTGCCCAGCACGTACGCGCAGGCAGGCAGAGGGTCGTGCGGTACTTTTCGTAGCGAAACCAGCCACGCATTCCTAGGCCCTCAAATATATTTGTGAGGACTGCGGCATCGCCCACTTCCACCTCAATCTCTTCGCGCACTTTGTGTCGATGATTCTCTTGCGCACTGGCGGAAGACGCCGCCCCCACGACAATCGGCCTTTTGAATGTCAGCACAGTGCGTTTCGAGGCTGCGGTCTTGCCCTTTTTCGATTTCGTCTCCGCCGTTTCTATTCGAATCCGGAGCAGTTGACCGTGTTTGGCCAAACCGCCTTCAGGCGTGTCGAAAATCACGTTCCATTCATGGACGCGGCCAGAGCCGCCATCCGCAGGACGCGCGCCCAGCCCCTTCAGCGCACGCTTCAACGCCCTCGCATCCGTGATTCTCAGCTTGATTTCGATTTCCTGCGCCATCGAGTTTCTTTCCCCAGAGCGCCACGGCTTTGTCCCGCCGTGGACTTCCGTTAGTATAACGGACGAACGTATTTCGCCTTTGCTCAGCGTGACCCCGGCTAAATCCGGCGCAATGCCCGGCGCCCACCCCGCCGAGCGCACCAGATCAAGAGAGTCATGAATCCAGACGCCAAAGCAGCAGCGCCAGCATTTTCGAACGAATCAAGCGCGAGTCAAACTCTTTCGCCACCGCTCGCGCGCCGCGAGCCGGTCGAAACCGTCATACACGGCGACCGCCGCGTCGACCATTACGCCTGGCTGCGCCAAAAAGAAAACCCTGAAGTCATCGCATATCTGGAAGCGGAGAACGCATACACCGATGCAATCCTGCAGCCTACGGAACCTTTTCAGGAAGCTCTGTACCAGGAAATGCTTGGCCGCATACTTCAGACGGATTTGAGCGTTCCCTACAGCCTGCGCGGCTATCTCTACTTTACGTGCACGGAGGAAGGCAAACAGTATCCGGTACACTGCCGGCGCATCAATTCTGGCGGCTCGCTCGACGAGATGCTCTTGGACATGAATCGATTGGCCGAGGGTCACTCATTTCTCGGCCTCGGCGCTTTCGATGTTAGCAACGACAACCACCTTCTAGCCTACGCGCTCGACACCACGGGATTCCGGCAATATACGCTGCACATCAAAAATTTGTGGAACGGTAGTGAGTTCCCTGAAGCGATAGAACGGGTGACCAGCGCGGCCTGGGCGGCGGACAACCGCACGCTCTTCTACACCGTGGAAGACGCAACCACCAAGCGATCTCACCGGCTCTATCGCCGCCTGGCTGGATCGGCGGAGCCAGACGAGCTGATTTATGAAGAGACCGACGAACGCTTCCGCGTAGAGATCGAGCGGACACGCAGTGGCGCGTTTCTGCTGCTCGTGATTGCGAGCCACACGACAAGTGAAGTGCGCTTTCTGCCAGCCACACAGCCGAACGGCGAGTTTCGTCTGATCGCTGAGCGCGAGGCAGACCACGAGTATTACGTGGACCACCATCCGAATCCGCTCACCCGCGAAAATCGCGGCCCGAACCCTAACGACTCGAGTGGCTATTTTTTTATGCGCACTAATTCAGGGGGCAGGACATTCCGGCTCGTTTGCGCGCCCGTGACGGACCCGCAGCGCTCCAAATGGCGCGAAATCGTTCCGAACCGCTCGCACGTGATGCTCGCTGGAATGGATGTGTTTCGCTCGCACATCGTTCTCAGCGAGCGCGAAGGCGGGCTGCCGTATCTCCGCATTGTGGACCTCGTCGCTGAAGCCCCCGATGCGCTCGCCGCCTCTCACCGCATCGAATTCTCGGAGCCTGCCTACAGCGCGGCCCTCGGGAATAATCCAGAGTTCGATGCGTCGTTTGTGCGCTTCCAATACGAATCCTTCGTCACGCCGCGTTCCGTCTTCGACTACGATGTGCGGACGCGCGAACGCGTGCTGCGCAAAGAGCAGCCAGTGCTTGGCGGATACGACGCCACGCAATACGTAAGTGAACGCCTTCACGCCTCCGCGGACGACGGCGCGCGCGTGCCCATTTCGCTCGTCTATCGACGAGACACGCCGCTGGATGACTCCGCGCCGTTGCTACTCTACGGCTACGGTAGCTACGGTCACTCCATCGCCGTCAATTTCAGCTCGAATCGCGTGAGTCTTCTGAATCGCGGCGTGATTTTTGCCATCGCGCACATCCGCGGCGGCGGTGAACTTGGCAAGCCCTGGCACGACGCTGGCCGGTTGCGTCATAAGCGCAATACGTTTACCGACTTCATCGCGTCGGCAGAACACCTCATCGCCGAGCGATACTCGACTTCACAAAAACTAATTATTGAAGGTGGAAGCGCAGGCGGCCTCCTGATGGGCGCTGTTGCCAATATGCGGCCGGAGCTTTTTCGCATGGTGATCAATCACGTGCCCTTCGTCGATGTGCTGAATACCATGCTTGACGCTTCACTGCCGCTCACCGTTGGCGAGTATGAAGAGTGGGGCGATCCGCGCATCGCGGAAGATTATTTCTATATGAAGAGCTATTGCCCATACACGAATCTTGCGGCGAAAGCATATCCCACGATGCTAGTGAAGACCGGCCTGAACGACAGCCAAGTCATGTTTTGGGAGCCCGCAAAATATGTAGCTAAGCTGCGCACGTTAAAAACGGATACCAGTCCTCTGCTTTTCAAAACGAACATGGGCGCAGGACACGGCGGAGCGTCCGGCCGTTACGATTATTTGCGGGAGATCGCCCTTGATTACGCTTTTCTTCTGAGCGAGTTGGGAGTCCGCGAATGAGCGGAATAACATCGACCGAGCGATGAGCGAACCGACTTCACCTCTGATGCAGCAGTATCACGCGATCAAGACGCGCTACCCGCACGCGCTACTACTCTTCCGCCTAGGCGATTTTTATGAGCTGTTCTACGAAGACGCCATTCTGGCCTCGCGCGAACTGCAAATCACGCTGACTTCGCGCAATCGCGAAAAGGGCCAGCCCATCCCCATGTGCGGCGTCCCTTATCACGCCGCGGATGGTTACATCGCGCGGCTCATTCGCAGCGGCTTCAAGATTGCTATTTGCGACCAGATGGAACTGCCTGGCCCGGGCAAAAAACTTGTGCGGCGAGAAGTCGTCCGCGTCATCACGCCCGGCACGGCCACCGACGGCTCGGTTCTTGATGCAAAGGAAAACAATTACTTAGCGGCCGTCTCGAAGCATTCTTCCGGGTCGCCTGTCGGGCTGGCGTTCGTGGACCTTTCGACCGGCGAATTCCAGTCCACGGAATTTTCCGGGCCGGATGCTGACGAGGCCGTGCGCGACGAGTTGCAGCTTCTCCATCCGCGCGAAACGCTTCTTCCGCGTCCGCAACAACTTTTTGAAACCGCAAAGACTTCATTGCTCGACGGGGCTGGCGGGGTCGAAAGCCGTCTTGAAGATTGGATCTTCCAGCGCGACTACGCCGAACGCATTCTGCGCGAACAATTCGGCGTCGCGGAGCTAATGGGATTCGGACTTGACGACCATCCGCAGGCGCTCTCGGCTGCCGGCGCCATCGTTCATTACTTGCGGGAAAACGCCGCTCGCGGCCCGGACACAGGCGCGGGTTCCACGAGCACGCAGCCTCCCAGCATCGAGGCCCTGCAACATCTGGACCGCGTGCGTTACTACGAGCAGCGCCACACTTTGGTTCTCGATCCCGTCTCTGTTCGCAACCTCGAGCTTCTTACACCAATCTTTACCGAGGAGTCTTCTCGCAGCGGTCCCGTTACGCTCGTCGCGGCGCTCGACGTCACCGTCACCGGTATGGGCGCGCGGCTCTTGCGCTCTTGGATTCTGCGACCTCTCCTTGATCGCGACGCCATTGAAGCGCGCCTTGAATCCGTCGCGCACCTCGTGCAGCAGACCGTGGTCCGCGGCGAAATTCGCAAAGAACTGCGCGGTATCCAGGACCTTGAGCGGCTTACGAGCCGCATCACTCTTGGACTGGCCTCCCCGCGCGAACTCGTCGCGCTTCGCAAATCGCTCGTTCAGCTTCCTGTGCTGAAAAACTTCTTGACGCCGCCCCCGGTCGGCGGCAGCGCGCTGCTCCGTGATCTACACGGCGAAATTGACGAGCTCACTGACGTTCGTGAGCGGCTCGAACGCGCCATCGCCGATGAACCGCCAGCCCTCGCCACCGATCCCGGGATGATTCGCGCCGGCTACGATGGCGAGCTCGACGATCTCCGTAACCTCAGCCAGCAAAGCAAACAAATTATTGCCGCCATGGAAGAGCGCGAGCGCAAACGCACCGGCATCGCCTCGCTAAAAATTCGCTTCAATTCCATTTTTGGCTACTACATGGAGATCTCGAAGCCCAATCTTCATCTCGCGCCCGCCGACTACGAACGCAAGCAGACTCTTGTAAATGCCGAGCGTTTTACATCTCCCGAGCTGAAAGAGTACGAACGCAAAATCCTCGCCGCGGACGAACGTATCCTTGAGATCGAGCGCGCACTTTTCGTAGAAATCCGCTCGAGCGTGGCCGCCCAAGCAACGCGCCTCCGCCGCACGGCTGCCGCTATCGCGCAGCTTGACGTGCTTACTTCTTTCGCAAAGCTGGCTGCCGATCGCGGCTACGCGCGCCCCGAATTCAACTCCACCGGCGAATTGCTCATCGTTGGAGGCCGTCATCCGGTTATCGAAGAGCTCTTGCGCCAGCGCGGCGAGCGATTCGTTCCCAACGACCTTTGCTTCGACCCCGGCCGCCAGCAGCTTCTGCTCATCACCGGCCCGAACATGGGCGGCAAATCCACTTATCTGCGGCAAGCCGCGCTGATTGTACTGATGGCACAGATGGGTTGCTTCGTTCCGGCTCGCCAGGCCAAGCTCCCCGTCACAGACCGCATTTTCACGCGCATTGGTGCCAGCGATAACCTCGCGCGCGGCCGCTCCACGTTCTTAGTTGAGATGAGCGAAGTCGCTGCGATCTTGCATCACGCGACGCCGGCCAGTCTCGTCCTTCTCGATGAAGTCGGCCGCGGCACCGCGACTTTCGACGGGCTTTCCATCGCCTGGGCTGTCGTTGAACACTTGCAGAAGCACACACGCGCACGCACTCTCTTCGCCACGCACTACCACGAACTCACCGAGCTGGCCGATCTCCTCACCGGCGTGCAAAACGTTCACGTCTCAGTCAAAGAGACGCCAAACGAAATCATTTTTCTGCGCCGCGTCGAGCCCGGCAGCGCCGACAAAAGCTATGGCATCGAAGTCGCCCGTCTCGCCGGGCTTCCGCGCAGCGTCATCGAGCGCGCCCGTGAAGTCCTCAAAAAACACGAACAGAGCGAACACGCGTTAAGCGAAACTCTCTCTCCTGGTGCCGTTGACGATCTCTCGGCAACTTCGACCAGCCTCTCCACCGGTGGCGCTCCCTCCTCGCCGCATCGCCGCAACGGCCACCAGGAAGTTCTCTTCACCGCGCTCGACCGCGCCGTCCTCGACAAACTCCGCGGCGCCGACCTCGACCAACTCAAGCCTCTCGACGCCCTCAACCTCCTCGCAGAACTCAAAAAACAAATTTCGTAGCCTCCAAAAAAGAATGTTGCGTGAATCTATTTGAGTCCCTCAATTGAGCTCATGATAGAATTGCACTCGTGAATCTCCCCAACGGACCGACTGGCGATCCCCTGTGGGACCTTGCTACTAAGATCATCGAAAAACGAGTCAAGCCGGGGGCTCCATCAAATCAATCCTCAAAGACATCCGCACGCTTTACGCCGGGCTGAAGCGCGAGGCGCCCAAGAGCCTTAAACAAACATCGTTAGAGCTTGTTTCAAAATGGCTTCGTACTGAAGCTGAACTTAAACCTAAGACGAGGCCGGCTAAGCTCCGAACTAAGCAGTCACTCCAGTGAGCCTCACGCGCCGCTCAATTGCGTTCGCCCTTGCAACTATGCTATCCGGGGCCTGCGAACACAGCCAGCCGGGAAAGCAAATGATCGCAATGATTCGCTGCCAGGAAACTACTTCACAGGATGCCGAGACCGAAACTTATGCGAGCCTGCGACGCTGGCAATCGGGCGAATTCAGGTATTGCCGTACGCTCAAGCTCCCGGAATTCGAGCGTGACCCGCAACTTATGTGTGATCCTGCTCTTGCCCTCCTCCCGGAAGGGGCCTCATACGACCATGGAAAATACTTCACGATCCGTTTCATGGGCGGCGTTCCCAACAACCTAGAAGTGAGCGTCAGAGCTGAGAATCAATGGCGGTGCCAGCGCCTTGCCGATGTAAGAGTTCCGTTCCTTTGTACCGCGATCACGAATCACCAATGATGTTGGCCTTCACAACTTCTATGCCAGCGCCTTTCCCCGCAGGGCGTTCTTGGGACTGCCGGTTGATTCTTTATCTTTGATTTCGTTTTCGCCTCTGTGTTCTCTGTGACCTCTGTGTTTAAATCCAATCACAGACGATGGCCTCCAAATCCATGCTCGTTCTCGGCCTAATGTCCGGCACTTCCGCTGACGGGATCGACGTCGCACTCGCTCGAATCTCTGGCGCATCGCCGCATCTGCACGCAAAACTCCTAGGCCACACATCGAGTCAATTCCCCGCCGCCTTGCGCAAGGAAATTCTACGCGTCGCCGAGCAGCACCCTATCACTGCAGGCGAACTCAGCCAGTTAAATTTCCGTTTGGGAGATGTCTTCGCGGAAGCCGCTCTAGCCGCGTGCAAAAAGTTTCGCGTTTCGCCAAAACGCATCGCGCTAATCGGCAGCCACGGCCAAACCATTTTTCATCAGGGAAAGCCCGCGCCCTACTTCGGCCGCCCTACAGCTTCAACCCTGCAAATCGGCGAGCCATCCGTGATCGCCGCGCGCACCGGCGTTACCACGGTCGGCGATTTCCGTCCAGCCGATATCGCTCTTGGCGGCCAAGGCGCTCCGCTGGTTCCCTACGCCGACTATCTTCTCTATCGCCACGAAAAACTCGGCCGCGTCTCGCTAAATCTCGGAGGCATCGCCAACATCACAGTGATTCCGGCCGCAGCAAAGCCAGAACATATCCTCGCCTTCGATACCGGCCCCGCCAATATGCTGATCGACGCGCTCGTTTCTCACTTTAGCCAAGGCCGGCAGCGTTTCGACAAGGACGCTCGCATCGCTCAAACCGGCCGCTCGATTCCGGCGCTTCTCGACGAACTTATGCGCGACCCCTATCTAAAGCTCGCTCCCCCCAAATCCACCGGGCGGGAATACTACGGTCACGCTTACCTAAAAAAAGTTCTCGCGCTCGGAAAAAAACATCGCGCCAAACCTGCGGATCTCATCCGAGCTGCGACGATTTTCACTGCGCTCTCAGTCGTCGACGCGGTAAACCGCTTCGTCCTCTCCAAAACAAAAATCCATCAGTTCGTCGTCTCCGGCGGCGGCGCAAAGAATCCTCTTCTCGTGGCCCAACTTTCCGCAGCTCTACGAGAGATCGAGATTCTCCCATCTTCCAACTTTGGCATCCCCGAAGATGCCAAAGAAGCCTTCGCCTTCGCCCTCTTGGCCTACGAAACTCTCCACAATCGCCCCAGCAATCTACCAAGCGCCACAGGCGCACACGGCCCCGCCATTCTCGGTAAAATCGCCTATGCCCCGCCGCGGTAACGCCCAGGCCCCTCCGCGAACTCTGCGCCTCCTCTGTCCTCGCGTCGCCCCAGACACAATCGCGATAACAATCGCGTTGGCCATAGCTAGTCGTCAGCGACTTGCGATGGCAGCACGACAAATTCAGATAATTCTTCGGTTGAGGTGATCCAACAAGGTTTGGCAGTGCTGATGCGGAGCAACTCTCCGCCGCTCGCATCCTTCCAACGGGCCACGATCTCGCAGCCCACACTACCTGGCCGCGGATATACACTCGCGGCATCGAGCATCGCGACGGTGAATGTCGGAACCTTGTCGATTATTGTGTGGCTGCGACCGTGCGCGTCTAGAAACTCGCATGCGACCCAGCCGGGCTGGGCGTCGTCTACGAATCGCACAATCTGGACTGCTAGTTGGCCCAACTGTTCTGCTCCACGACTCGGCAGCAGCCGGACAAAAACCTCTTCTTCCCTACTTCAGCGCCTTCTCAATCTCCGCCACGGGAATCGCGCCTTCTCGAATTATTTTCCATGCTCCGCCATGGACATGGACAATGGTCGATCCCATCGTCGCGCCAGTCTCGCCACCATCCAAAATCAACGGCAGCCGGCCGCCGAGCTGCTTCACCAACTGCTCTGCGTTCGAACACGACGGAAATCCCGAGATATTCGCGCTGGTTCCGGTGATCGGCCCATCAAACTCTTCGATCAATCGTCTCGCCACATCGCTCTTGGGCCAGCGCAACGCCACTTTCCCCGTGTTCGCCGTCACTTTCAGCGGCAAGCGATTCGACGCGTCCACGACCAGCGTCAGCGCGCCGGGCCAGAATTCCTGCGCCAAACGCAAGAAAATCTGCGGCACTTCGCGCGCCAGTTGCATGGCCTGTTCGAGCGAACGCACCAAAATCGGCAGCGCCCGCGTCTCCGGCCGCCCTTTCACCCGATAAATCTCATCCACCGCGGAGAGATTAAACGGATCGGCGGCCAATCCATAAAACGTGTCGGTAGGGATAGCGACGACACTTCCCCGGCTAAGAAAAGTAGCCGCGTAGCGCAGCACATCCGCTTCGGGTTCTTGCGCATTCACGCGCAGCAATTCTGCCGGCAATTTTTTGGCCTTTGGCGAAGCCGCAATCCGTTCCGCACGCGCTTCGCCTGCAATTTTAATCAATCCGGCGACGCTAACATACCCCTCTACCGCATGCAATAAGAGCCTAACGAAAAAGCCTACTTAGGCGAATCAAATGCCCTCGCACGTCGTCCAACACCCGCGCGCCGTCAAAATTGCACTCCGTAACTTGAACACGTACCAGGGCATCCAATGGAACGTGATTCCGTTCTCCATCCTTGATCTTTCGCCGATTCCCCAAGGCGCAACCGCCGCCACCGCTCTGCACAACTCGCTCGACCTCGCGCAGCACGCGGAAGCTTGGGGCTATAACCGTTTCTGGCTCGCGGAACACCACAACATGCCCGGCATCGCCAGTGCCGCGACGTCAGTCGTTATTGGCCACATCGCTGGAGGCACGAAGACCATCCGCGTCGGCTCCGGCGGCATCATGCTGTCGAATCACTCGCCCCTCGTCATCGCGGAGCAATTCGGCACGCTCGCTTCGCTCTATCCAGACCGCATCGATCTCGGACTCGGCCGCGCTCCCGGCACCGATCAACCCACCATGCGCGCACTGCGGCGCAACATTGCTTCTACTTCTGATTATTTCCCGAAAGACGTCGAGGAACTGCAATCCTATTTTGAGCCCGCAGCGCCCACGCAGCAAATCCGCGCCGTGCCTGGCGCCGGCCTCTGGGTACCGATCTGGCTCCTGGGCTCCAGCCTTTTCAGCGCGGAGCTTGCTGCCGATCTTGGCCTGCCTTTCGCTTTCGCGTCGCACTTCGCGCCAGCTGACATGATGGAAGCCCTGGATATCTATCGCAGGCACTTCAAGCCGTCGCAGCAACTCGCCCGCCCCTATGCCATGCTTGGCCTCAACGCCATCGTCGCCGAGACAGACGCCCAGGCGCGCTTTCTCTTCAGTTCTGTCCAACAAGCCTTCACAAATCTTCGCCGCGGCGCGCCCGGCCAAATCCCGCCGCCCATCGACGACATCGATTCCTATTGGTCGCCCCAGGAAAAAGCTTTCGCCAGCCAATCGCTGCTTTGTTCGGTCGTGGGCTCCCCCGAGACCGTCGAGCGCGGTCTCCTCAAATTCATCGAGGTCACGCAACCAGACGAAATCATCACCACCGCGCACATCTTCGATCACTCCGCGCGCCTCCGCTCGTTCGAGCTGCTCGCCGAAACCCGCGCGCGGCACGCGTCCTCCTCGCCAGAACACACCCCGCCTGCGTTTTCCGCCGCAAGCCCAGCGTAAAGCCGCGACCGCTAACCTCTCTCGCCGGAAATTTGTTACGCTCCCCTTGATGGCCTCTTCAGGCAAACCCGCAGGCAACACTGTCAACGCGTCCGCAGCCACGGCGGGACTCCTCACCAGCCGCGACAATCGCTGGCTCAAACAGTTCCGCATGGCCCTTCGCGGCGGCTTGCCCACCGAGTCCGGCGCCGTAGGTGTCGAAGGCGTCCGCCTAGTCGAAGAGGCGCTTCGCTCCGGCTGCCCCATCGAAGCGGTCCTTTTCAGCGAGTCCGGCGAACGCCATCGCGAACGCCTCGCCCCGTTCATAGGGCGGCCGGAGTTCGCCTTTCCCACGCTGCGCACGACGGACCGCCTGTTTGAAGGCCTCGCCGACACCGAACATCCGCAGGGAGTCGCAGCCCTGGTCCAGCCGCGCATCACCTCCCTGGACGATCTACTCCGCACCCCCGCGTCAGCCTGCTCTCCGTTGTTGGTAGTTCTCGCCGGCGTACAAGACCCCGGCAATGTCGGCACCATCCTTCGCACGGCCGCAGCCTTCGGCGCCACAGGCGCAGTCACAGCCGCCTCTGGCCAGTCCGGCACCGCCAGCCCCTTTTCGCCGAAAGCCCTGCGCGCCTCGGCCGGCGCCGCACTCCATCTACCGATTCTTCCCGGAATGTCGCTGCCTATCCTGCTGGCGCAACTAAAAGTCGCCAACGTCCGCACCCTAGCCACGTCCGTCCACGAACCGTCAGCCTATCCATCTGTTGTAGTGGCGCAGCATGCTGCGCGCGACTCAAGCGGGATCGCCCCGCCCCTCTTCCCATGGGAAGTAGATTGGTGTGAACCTGTGGCGCTATTGGTAGGCAACGAAGGCGCCGGCCTCCCCGAAGAAGTCGAACGCAGCGCCGACGCCCGCATCCGCATCCCCATGGCCAGCGGCATCGAATCCCTTAACGCCGCCGCCGCCGCCGCAGTCCTCTTCTACGAGGCCGCCCGCCAACGCAATTCGCTTGCTGCTCGCTCGTCGGAGCCGAGCCATGATGAATAAGTCGAGGCTAGGGTTCTTCGTATTCGTGATTCTTGCCGGGTGTACTCTAGGTTTCGTGACCAGTCGTTTCTTGCGCGAAGAAATCATCGTCGACCATTGCCTATCAGCAAAGCACGGCAGTTTCGATTATGCCAAGATGTCTTGTGACCTTGAGGAAAATCACATTTACATTCCGTATCGGATTCGGCATCCAAACGACAAGAGGATCACCATCGTGTCGCTCGTTACTTTGGCCACACTCGCTCTTGGCTATCGTTTCTTACGCTTCGGTTCCTAGAGCTTTACACTCATACGACCCATGAGCCTCTTCTCCAAATTCCCGCAGCATGCTGTCGAAGACTCCGCCCACCAACCGCTTGCCGAGCGCATGCGCCCCCGTACACTCGATGAATTCATCGGGCAGGAAAAACTCCTCGGCCCCGGCAAACCTCTTCGCCGGCAAATCGAAAACGATCAGATCACCTCGATGCTCCTCTGGGGTCCGCCAGGCTGCGGCAAGACCACCCTAGCGCGAATGATTGCCCGCCTTACGCGCTCGGAATTCGTGGCCTTCAGCGCGGTCCTTGCCGGCATCAAGGAAATCAAGGAAGTCATGGCCGCTTCCGAACACAAATCTCGCGGCGGCCAGCGAACTATCGTGTTCGTTGACGAAGTTCATCGCTTCAACAAAGCACAACAAGACGCTTTCCTTCCCTACGTCGAAGCGGGCCACATTACTTTCATCGGCGCGACCACAGAAAATCCATCGTTCGAAGTCATATCGCCGCTTCTCTCGCGCACCAAGGTCTACGTTCTCGACCCGTTGACCACGCCGCAGATCGTGGATCTCCTAAAGCGCGCCATTGCCGACAAAGAACGCGGCCTCGGTCACGAAAACGTCGAAGCGAGCGACGACGTGCTCTTCCGCATCGCATCCTACGCCAACGGTGACGCTCGATCCGCCTACAATACGCTCGACCTCGCCGTTCGCAGCGCAAAACCCTCCGCTGACGGCGCACGCGCCATCACCCGCGAACTCCTCGAAGACGTTCTACAGCGCAAACTTCTCCGCTACGATAAATCCGGCGAGGAACATTTCAATCTCATCTCCGCGCTCCACAAATCCGTCCGCAACTCCGACCCCGACGCCACTCTCTACTGGCTCGCGCGTATGCTCGAATCCGGCGAAGAGCCGCTCTATCTCGCCCGCCGCCTCGTGCGCATGGCCAGCGAAGACATCGGCTTAGCGGAACCCGGCGCGCTCGCCGTCACTCTTGCCGCCAAAGACGCTTTCGATTTTCTCGGCGTACCCGAAGGTAATCTCGCGCTAGCCCAAGCTGCCGTCTATCTAGCCCTCGCGCCAAAATCCAATGCCGTTTACACTGCCTATGGCCATGTCCTTGAAGACGTGCACAAAACCGAAGCTGACCCTGTCCCGCTACATCTTCGCAACGCCGTCACCGGCCTCATGAAAAATGTCGGCTACGGCGAAGGCTACAAATACGCCCACAACTTCGATGAAAAAGTCACTGACATGACCTGCCTTCCAGACAATCTCGTCGGCCGCACCTACTACAAGCCCACCGACCAGGGCTTCGAGCAGCGCCTTCGCGCTCGCCTGGAAGAAATTCGCAAGGTAAAATCTCGTTCGGCATCTAATCCCTGAGGTCACCGCATGAAAAAGATGGCAGTACTTTTTGCAGCATTGCTTCTATGTCTTCCCGCCGGGGCGAAACGCAAAGTGCCGCGCCGCCCGCACATTCTGGGCATCGCCGGCGTCACCATCCTTGTCTCGGACGTAACCGAGGCGCGCAAGTTCTATCTGAAACTTATCGATCCGGACCATACTTGCGATTATTGCCGGGCGGCACCTTTGCCATTCGTGTTTCTCCCCTCCGGCCAGCGCATCCATTTAGAACAAATGCCCGTTCCAGCTCCCGCGAATCTCCTCGCAGAGGTGTCCTTTCTTACCGAAGACCTCGAGGGCTTCAAGCGATATTTCAATTTCAACAAAGTCGACTTTAACGAGGTCAAGAAGAAACACGGTGGAGAGCTCATCCGTCTCGTGCTCACGGATGCCGAAGGACATCACATTTCGATTACCGACGCCTATCACCTCGCCAACGCGGAAGACGTGAATGCCGGTTTACCTCCAACTAGTCTTTCCAATCCCGTTCGGATCATTCATGCTGGCTGGGTCGTCAAGAATCGCGAGTCTGCCGATCGTTACTTTGTAAATGAATTTGGCTTCCGTCCGTATTGGCACGGCGGCATGACGGAAGAGAGAGACGACTGGGTCTCCATGCAAGTTCCCGAAGGCACCGACTGGGTCGAGTACATGCTCAATATCTCGCCCGATGCCAATAAGCACACGCGCGGCGTCATGAATCATATTTCCATTGGCGTCCCGGATATCCACGCCATTGCCAGCCAAGTGACGAAAGCCGGCATCACACTATCCGAACAACCTAAAATCGGACGCGACGGCAAATGGCAGCTCAACATCTACGATGCCGACGACACTCGTGTCGAATTCATGGAGTTTACCCCTGTTCAAAAGCCGTGTTGCTCCGAATTCACTGGCCCGCATCCAGGACCAAAGCAATGATGCATTTCGCAATGCAGCCCGCCTCATGTCAAAATTCTTCGGGAATCAAATGAACCGAGTAGCCTTTTATTTTGCGATTCTCCTCGTGAGTACCCCGGCGCTCGCCCAGGATCACGCCCGTCCCCGCATTCTGGGCATCGCCGGTGTCAAAATCGCCTCGCAGGACTGGAAGGCTTCCAAGGCTTTTTATTCAAAGATTCTTGAGCGCGATGAACCGTGCATTTGGTGTGGTGACCCCAGGCTCGTCCTCTTCTATGCGTTCAACGATCAATACGTGCTGCTCGATCCGTATTCCCTAAACGCTCCGGCAACATCCCTAACCGAAATTACGTTTCAGACCGATAACGTTCCCGCACTGCGCAATTTCTTGAAGCAGCACCAAATTCAGGTCAGCGAGGCTCCGCCCAAAGATTCCCCCGACGAGCATTTGGTCGCTGTCGACCCCGAAGGTCATAAAATTGGATTCACGGACCGCAGGCCACCCGCGTCCATCAAAACGCCAGGTCAGCCCGTCATGCGCATCATTCACGCTGGATTTGTGGTAAAAAGCCGCGCGAATGAGGACTCATTCTACAAAGATATTCTTGGCTTCCGCGTTTACTGGCACGGGGGAATGAAGGATTCGGACACAGACTGGGTCGACATGCAGGTCCCGGATGGCACTGATTGGCTCGAATACATGCTCAACGTTTCCGATACCGCGGACCATAAAGAACTCGGAGTCATGAATCACTTCGCCATCGGTGTCTCCGACATCGAATCTGCCGCGTACCGCATCCAAAAGAATGGTTTGATGCCCACGGAGCAACCGCAAATCGGCCGCGACGGCAAATGGCAGCTCAATCTCTACGATCCTAACGATACCCGCATCGAACTCATAGAATTCACGCCGGTACAAAAACCCTGTTGCTCCGAATTCACTGGCCCGCACCCGGGTCCAAAACAGTGATGCATTTCCTAATACAGCCTGCCTCATGTCAAAATTCAGAAGTATGCGGATGAAACAAATCGCCCTGTTCCTGGCCGCCTGCTGCTTCGGCTCCTCGCTCGCCGCGCAGGACAAGCAAATGCGCCCGAAGATTAGGGGCCTCGCTTTCGTTCGATTATCTGTTTTGAATCTTTCAACCTCCCGGAAATTCTATGAGGAAACGTTACAGCTCGGGAATCACATCAACGAGTGTGTCGGACAGAACTCGGTGTGCTTTCGGCTTAATAGTGCTCAATCAATCGAGCTTGTTCAACCGGATGCGGCCCCAGCTGGATCTTTCTTGGAAGAGGTGGGCTTCCAGACGGACGACCTCGATGGACTGCGACGCTATCTGGTAGCGTCCGGCGTAAAGGTCGGAGACATTTTTTCCGGCTACGATGGCCGGAAACGATTCGAGCTGCGCGACCCCGAGAATCATGGCATCGCGTTCGTCTCAATACCACTGCCCGGGTCCTACCTTTCATGGCCTAGCCAGGTCAGCAATCAAATGATTCACGCTGGCTTTGTTGTGAACGACATGGCCGCCGAAAATCGTTTCTACCGCGACATTCTGGGCTTCCGCCTTTACTGGCACGGGGGGTTCAAGGACAAGGACATCGATTGGTACGAACTCCAGGTCCCCGACGGGGATAATTGGGTCGAGTACATGCTCAATATTCCCGCCGATGCCGATCACAAAGAACTCGGCGTCCAAAACCATT
>Ga0210405_10003299_pt1 | contig 15927 bp, 29 predicted proteins | sample IncBWH11MmetaG_FD_155492 | JGI IMG/M metagenome (GOLD analysis project Ga0210405, IMG submission 155492) | Forest soil microbial communities from Barre Woods Harvard Forest LTER site, Petersham, Massachusetts, United States - Inc-BW-H-11-M | ecosystem: Environmental > Terrestrial > Soil >... | reverse complement strand
ATCGTGCAACAGAACAGCAATAGCTTGGACCTCGGTGCCACCAGCCGACAAAACGCGGCTGGAGACGCTCATGAGGTGAGCGATATACGGGACGCCACTTCCTTTTCTGATCTGATGGCGGTGCAGATCGGCCGCAAACACCAACGCGTCATCAAATGTCTTGGACAACGGAAGCGAGCGCAATGCTCTGAAGGCTGGGGGATCAGCTCATTTCCTCGTGTGGATGTCCGCAAAGTGTGCGCCGGCTCAAAGGATGTTCTAGGACCGCCCGTGGCGCGGCCCTGGCCAGTTGAGGCGCGCGGGACCGATCAAAGCCCCGCGCCCTTTTTAGGCTAGAGCCGAAGTTCACCTGCCAAGCCTGCGGTCGACGCGGTGCAGACATCCGGCCTGATTTTCATTGGGACGAGCCAGGCGCGCTCAACAGGGATATTGATCGGGCGCATTGAGACTAGTTCCTTCGCGCTAGGGAAACGGCGCAATACGAACAACATCCCCACCATGCTTACCTCACTCCCCAAGATGCCTCAGTCCCTGGGGAGACGACTAATGGCCCCGGCGGATGCACCCGGGGCCATTTTTGTCGCGGTGCGGATTTTCCCCTCTTAACGGTCAGTCGCATTCGATGATCTTGGCGCCCGGGTAGACCCGGCGGGCGTACCCAACGACCAGCGCGCGGTCCTGTGTCTCCGAGAACGGACTCCGGATCTGACACGACCCGACGATGAGGTGCAACCTGAGCGTAGTGCCTACAACCTTATTCAGTCCGCGATTTTTTGTGAAATGCCAGCTTTTGGAATGAGCAATATTGCTCAGCAAAACATCCAGATACGGGTCAATATCCGATTTCGCAGGGCGATCTCTTGAGGTAGGAGCCAAAATGAATCCGATCACCGTATTTCTCGCGATTGCCTGCCTCGTCGTCGGCGCGGCCCTAGTTGCGACAGGCTACCTCCTCCCAGGCGTCGTCTTCGTGTTCTTCGCGATCGTCATCGCCTCCGCTTTGAAGATGGCGAACACCTGGCAGAAATTCGTTATCCTGCGCGCCGGCAAATTGCGCGGCGTGAAGGGGCCCGGACTTTTCCTGATCATTCCGGTCATTGACAACGTCGTGGCCGTCATTGACGAGCGTATTCAGACCACCGCTTTCAGCGCCGAGGAGGCCCTGACGAAGGACACCGTTCCGGTGAACGTGGACGCCATCATTTTCTGGTTCGTCCATGACGCGCAGAAGGCGGCTTTGAACATTACGAACTATCGGGAAGCCATCGATCGTGTCGCCCAGACCTCGTTGCGCGAGATGATCGGCGCGTCGATGCTATCAGCGCTTTTGTCGGAGCGGACCGCCGCAGATGAGCTGTTGCGCAGCGAAATCGGACGCAAAACGGCGGACTGGGGTATCTCGGTGAAGTCGGTCGAGATCCGCGACGTCGCGATCCCGGTGGCCTTGCAGGATGCGATGTCTCGGCAAGCCCAGGCCGAGCGGGAAAAGCAAGCCCGTGTCATCCTCGGATCGGCCGAAGCCGCGATAGCCGGCAAGTTCGTCGAGGCGGCCATGATCTACGCGGGTCAGCCCGCCGCCCTGCAACTCCGCGCCATGAACATCATCTACGAGACGACCAAGGAACGCGGCACCACGATCCTGATGCCGACATCGATGGTCGACAGCATGAATCCCGTCGTGGCTTTGGCTTTGGCGGGGCAGGACAAGACCGCGCCGGCCAATGCAAATGGGCCTTTGCCGCTGAGCAACCGCACCACGCAACAGAACGCCATTTCAAAAGGTGAGGTTTCACCGACTTTCCAGTCAACTTGAGGCACAGCTCACGCGGTCTTGGGGTTGTTGTGCAAGGGTCCATTGCGGGGCGGCCTTCCTTGAACACAAGTGCGGAAGCAACCTAGAGATGGTTCATAGCCCACCAGAAACCCGCGCGTTGGCGCACCTGCTCGCCCGTTATCGCGAGCCGAACAGCGCGCGCGGCGTATTCGAGCTGTTGATCACGGCAGTGCCCTTCGTTGTCATCTGGGCTCTGATGTGGACGGCTCTTGACCATGGCTATCGGATTGGCCTGCTGGGGGCTCCGCCCGCGGCGGGCCTCCTCGTCCGTCTCTTCATGATCCAGCATGACTGCGGCCACGGGTCGTTCTTCCACGGCCGTCTTGCAAACGATTGGGTTGGACGAGCCATCGGTGTCGTGACTCTCACTCCGTACGATCTCTGGCGACGAAGTCATGCACTCCATCACGCGAGTTCGGGCAATCTCGATCACCGGGGCGTTGGCGACATTGACACGCTGACCGTGCATGAATTTCTCGTGCAGCTCGGCGTCGGTCCCACCTATTTGTTCATCTTGCGGCACCGCTTGCCGATAGGGATGATGCGAAGCGGCTGGAAGCCCTGGCTAAGTACAATGGGCACGAACGCTGCCATCGCGATTCTGGTCGCCGCGATGATCCGGCTGGTCGGCTTTGGGCCCTTCCTGCTTGTCCACCTCCCAATCACCGTTCTGGCGTCGTCGATCGGTGTGTGGCTGTTCTATGTCCAACACCAGTTCGAGGACACCTCCTGGTCCCATGACGAGGCTTGGAGTTTTCACGAAGCTGCGCTGTACGGCAGCTCCCACTATCACTTGCCGGGTATTTTGCGCTGGTTCACGGCCAACATTGGCGTCCACCACATCCATCACCTATGCAGTCGAATTCCTTGCTATCGATTGCCGGATGTGTTGCGGGACCACCCGCAGCTCGCTGCCGTCAGACGAATCACCTTGCTCCAAAGTTTCCGGTGTGTACGGCTGTCTTTGTGGGATGAGAACGAGCGGCGGCTCATTTCGTTTGGAGAGGCGGACATGGCGTCGGTCAAACAGAACAAACAATCAGCACACCTGGACCCACGCTGAATTGTGATCGCGAAAACTACCCGCGAGGTACGGCAGTTCAACTGCCACCATGCTTAATCGAGTTTTTGGTTCGGACATCGCGAAAAGCGACGAGATATGAGATCTAGGCAGAGAACGGCAAGGCCCCCATCACCGCCGAGCGTTGATGACCGCGCCGACTCTTGACTGCCCCAACGCTGCTAAATCAGCCTGAGGCTCGGATACCGGGGGCTGAGCTCGTGGGCAATTCTACGGCGCGTCTCCTTTCAAGGAATTTACAAAATCCGCCGGTTCACGCCGGCGCTCCTTACTTCGGTGGGTGCAAATCGCCTTGAAGCCAGCGTCCAAGACCCTTGGACTTCATGTGGTCTTCATACGCGGCAAGGGTCTTAAGTACGTGATTGCAGATAGCGCATTCAAACGTATGCAAGTCGATGCCCGCGCGTGCTGGCTCGATACTGGTGAGCATCATCGGGGCCTTGCACTTCGGACAAGTGGGGCGCTCAATTGCAACGATTGGAATGACGGACGACAGGCATTGAGACCGGGGCATGATGCCTCCCTCGAATAGGCGGGAGCGCAACACCCTCTGTCACCGGTAACGCCTGGGAGGCGGAGCGGTGATTGTCTGACTGTGCGCCTCCAGGGATATCAAAAGCGAGTTAATTCGTGGATATTTGGAAGGAAGGTAAGCGCCTTGAAACCGGAAGCTCCGCTCGATGCGGTGAGCTTTCTCCGCCAGTTGCCAGTCTGGGGCCTTGCGTGAAGGAACTCAGCTTGCTCGGGCGTGAGTGGAGGTATTCCCCCGCGACAGGGAGCACGGGTTTTGCTAGCAAGAGCATCGGTCATGTTGCTTGAATTCGGCAGCATGCACGCGTCACGACGGCCGAACCAGCGATAGCGGTGGCGGCGCGACCCAAATCAAAGATCGCGTCGCGGATCATCCGTGTGGTGAATTGGAAGATCCATGTCCACTTTAGAATCAGGAACGAAAGTATCTGCTACATAGTTTTTATCGACCGAGCCAAACCGGATAATAGTGTGCGTATAAATCCAGCCACCCGGCACTCTGAAACGAAATATGGTTTCGTCATACTGACCGGAGACATGATTTTTAAAGACTTCTTCGTGGGTGTGAAGCTTTTGCTTAGGCATGAACATCTTTCGAGTGCTGCTGCCAATAGCCACCAAAATCAACTGACTTGCTACGCTTCAAAGATAAAGCTGCGAGGCGGTTGACTTGCTTACAGTTCGGTAGACGGCGGTTGTCCCCTCTCCTCGTCCATGGCAGCGGAGTTGATCGCGCAGCCACTTCGGTCGCAGCATTCGTCATCGTAACAGAACGACGATCCGGTCATAGTCGTAGCGCCCAAATCCTCCTCGCGTGAGCGCCATGTCACGAGTCCTTCTTTCTTTGCAACTTGCACGGCATTGTCATAGCCGTCCGCTAGCCCCTGCTCATTATCCGCGAGCGAGGCGAGGCACTCCTGCAATTTTCGAAAATTACGGCTTTCGTCCGAACCGGTCGAACTATTAACCAGTTCGCCGTACTCGGCTGTTTTTGCACGATACTGCTGAGATTTGAACATGCAGAGCCCTTTCGTTGGAAGTCTCCGCGCATTCCGACCAATCTCGATGGTTGATCCGGATACACATAGATATGGGATCAAAGGTTCGAATAACGAGCCCCAGGGCACAAATAAGATGGCACGAAAAAGAGCGCGGCGTGACTTTCGGCCGTTACTTGGCCATTCGCCAGCCGAACAGCACGACAGCAGCACCGGCTGTCGCTGCGATAACTGACGTGACTATCCCGCCGCCGAGCGCAAGCAGCATGGCGACATGATAGCCAACGAAGGCGCCAGCAACACCAACCAATGCGCTCGTGATGACGCCGCGGGTCGATCCGGAGAATTGACGGGCAAGCCACGATGGTCCAGCAAGCCGGTCGAATAAGAGCCCGGCGATGATGCCGATTGCGAGAACCAGAATAAACGTGATGGCAGGGTCGGTGACTTGCATGATTCAGGCCGCCTTGTTTTTGATTGGCCGCCATAAATTAGGGCAGGCGTTCGGCCATCGTTGCTTGTCGATCATTGGCCCCGACCGAACAAAGTCGGCCGGGGCCAATCTTTAACGCACTGGGTTAGTCGTGGCGGGAGACCCCGGAGAAGTTTTGCGGGTTCCCTTTCGAACTCAATAGCGGTCGGTGCCGATACCGATGCTCACGCCAGGAGCGCGAAAGCCGATACCCCCTTCGTCGTAACCCCGGCGTTCGATATAGCGCTCGCGAGGAGCGTATCCGTAGGAATCACCGGGTTCACGGATGATGACGCGACCTTCATCGCGTTGGCGCCAGCAACGGCCGTTTTCGTTGCAGACCATGCGAACGTGTTGAATGTTGCTCCCCGGTCCGACCGATACATCGGCGGAAAGCGGTGCAGCGGAAGCGGCGGTCGCGAAAAGCGCGCTTACGCCGACCGCTAGAGAGATCGCGAGACTGCTCATTGTATTCTCCAAAAGTGATTGTGTCGGGAAGCCAATAGGCTCGCGATCCGATGGTTCCATGAGAAGGAGCGCAATCATTGGTTGGGGTCCAAAAACAAATCTATTTTGACTGGAACCTTCTTCGGTTGAGTCTATTTGCGCTATGTCCGAATACAGGACGCACGACAACTGGTAGACACCATGAAAAAGATTCTCTTAGCGACAGTCGCTGCCCTCGCATTCGCAGCACCTTCATTCGCGGCTGAAACGCCCAAGACCGTCGGCCAAGCTCCGCAATCGTTTTACCTGGCTCAAGATACCGCGACGATGAAATGTCAAATCGTCGAGACCGAGCCCGTTGCGGGCGGTAAAATCAAGGTCGTCGGTATTGCCCACCCGTCAAAGGCATCGGCTGAGACGGCTTTGAAGGCTGACAAGACTTGCGTCAACTAATCTAGTTACGTCGCAAGCATGCAGGCGGGTCTAATGGTTCGGCAAGTGTGAAACCATGGACCCGCCCCGCCAACAATCGCGCTGTAAGGTTACGCCGCCGGACAACCTCCTTTGGAAGAACCGTCGACGAGCTTCATCCAGGGCGGCCACTGCCCTTGTGTTCAGCTCGTCAGCTAACAATGACTTTTTGCTTGAGCTGATGGCGCGGGTCCGCCGAGGCGAACTACCACTGAATAAGTATCGCAGCGGCGATCAACAGGGCAAAAAAGATCGGCAGCAATACCGGAGGAACGAGCCACTCGCGAACACTGAATTGGTTGATATAAGCCATATCGGACCGCCTTTTTGTAGCGGCGGGAGCGCAGCACTCTCAGTCACCGATAACAGCCGGGGGACGCGCGGTGATATGGAGGATATGGTGGCCGTCCGCCGAATAACCAGTGCTGGTCGCAACTTACTTGTCGCGAGCAGGTTGTAATCCGATTCGAGAGTGACCATTTACGCCGTTGGCGCAGTCGGATCGCTTCAACATCTTTTTCCCGTTGCGCGACGCCGCAGCCCTGCCAAATCTTGCGTCGGTCAACGGCACGTCGTTTCGGCGTACGCGTCACGGGTCAGGCGAACCATGGCCGTCGAGTATGTCTCGATGCAAATCGTGCGCAAGCCGGCACAGAGCTTCGTGCAACCTGAACTTGATCGGACCCGATCACATGATTGAATTTCCAAATCATAGTCGTTCATATGACCGAACGCGGCGTGCCGTGCGATTTTGGGGATACGACAGCGCGATAGAGGCATCATTCTTCATAGACGAAGGCGCGCTGAGGCGAATTCAACCGGATGCTCACCCCAATGAATCGGGTTTCCTGAACGCGTTCGATTCCAACCGTGATTTGATATGCGCCGCCGCTGCTAGCGTGTACGTCCGCGGCAGCAGGGGTTCTTATGATCTGGTCGCCGCTAATTTTTGAAACGAAGACCTGCTGGTAGAGCCTTAGCCTACTGGCGAGGCCGCTCGAGGAATGACGGAGCAAACGTGGGGATCATTTGAGACCCGCAAAAGTTGATGATGGATATGAAACCGAAACAACGGGCCAAAGCAATCGCCGAGCAGCTCGAAAAGTCGGATAGGCGCAAGTGGCCCGCGCTTATTGAGGCGGCTATCCGAGACGCCGAAAACGCTATCATCGCCCGCCTCTCAGAAAAGCTCGAAAGCCAACCCGATCCACTGAGCCCGCCCAGCGCAGCCGCCATCGTCCGCGAGATGCATCGTTTTTAGGTCGGAATGAATAATCGAAGCAATAGGCGATCGGATCAGGCGGTCAGCCACTCCGATTTTATCGAGCGCAAAGTCCCACCGCATTATTGTTTCCTAAACAGTGTAGGAACATCATGCTTTACAAATGTCTTGCAATAGCCTTCCTGGCTACCGCGTCGATGACCGGCGCGGCGTCGGCGCAAATAGCCACAAACCAAGTTGATTCGACTACCAGTGCTACCACGCACAGGGAGGGTGAATGGCGCGGGTCCAAGCTCGCCGGCGTCGATGTGTACAATGAAGCAAAAGAGAAGATCGGCGACATTAACGACGTGATTTTGGATAGGTCAGACAAGGTGGCCAATGTCATTCTAGGTGTGGGCGGCGTTCTCGGCTTGGGCGAACACTACGTGGCAGTCGCCTTCGATAAGCTGAAGTGGGTTGACCAGCCGGTGACCTCGACAACTGCCTCAACAACGTCCGCACCGGCGAATGCTCCAGCAACTACTTCCGCTCCAGACGGCACCACGCGAACCACCACCGGTGCCGCAACTACCACCACGACAAACCACCACAACCATCGCTGGTAAGCGTTGGTATCCGGATCACGCGGTGTATAACGCCACCAAGGATGAATTGAAGGCCATGCCCGAGTTTAAGTACTAACAAGCAGCAACACCATCAGGGCGGACAGCACGAAAAAGCGGCCCATCAGGCACACGCGGCCAGAAGACACGCGCTTCACGCCAGGCATCATTCAGACGAAAGCTTGCCAAGGCTCATATGGAAGAACACGGCAAGAAGTAGTTAGTTTAAGATTTGGTCTGGAGGCCGCCTCGGTTGGCGGCCTCTTTCAGTTCAAACGAAGAATTCGATGAGCAAGATACCGCCGCAGCGACGCGCTGGAGAAGCGCCGAAAGTTGATGGTTGGAATCGGCAAGCGTCGGCGTTCAGGAGAGCGGGAGTAAAACCGAAAGCTGCGGTTCCGCAGCCCAGACGCCGCCGCAAACGGCCCGTTGTCGAAGCCTGAGAGTCTAGCGCAAAATGCGGCAAACTCATTCAGGACAGCGCCGTCTTGATCAGCTCGCCCAATCCAAACCGTCCCTGCGCATTGGCTTTGCTAGGGGTCCAAATGGGGTTTTGATTGAAATATGAGCTGCTGTCCGAAAGCATGAGGCCGATAAAGGTCTCAGCAACGATGCGGCCACCGACCGGGCCCAGCTTTCGTGTCTTAATTGGCTTATCGCCCTGGTTTGTCTTAATCGTCACTGTCACTTCTTTGGTCTCCGCAAGAACGTAGGTCCATAGCGGACAATTGTCCTCGAACGCCGCGGAGATCGAAGCGACGGACCCCTTAATGTCGGCCGGATCGCCAGTGAATTTGCCAACCAGAATGTTGGCGTCCTTCAAAGGCTCGATGCCCATAGCCCGCGCGATGGCCTGGCCGCTCGGCAGCCTCATTCGCCAGCCTCGCATCAAGTTGCGCTGTGCGAGAGACGTCAACTTGCCACCACTCAGAGAAAAAGGCGGGGCGAACGGCGGATTTGGCAGACTTCCCAGCGGATCGACTAAAGAGGTATCGATCCTGTAGGCCAACTGAAGGCGTTTGCTGTTTCCAGGGTCGTTCGGATTATTTTCGTCACCGAAATCGAGAGGCCCAAGGTCCATGAACCGACCCCAATCGATCGCCCAATTGCTACGGAATTCATGAAATCCGGTCAGCGAGGCATTCGGATCGGGATCGAATATCGCTAATGGTGGAACGGTCTCGCTGAGACGATAGCCAGGTCGGACCATGGAATGACCGAAGCGATAAGCCGCTGCTGAAAATTCCAGCGGCATGGTTGGTTCATGTGCAAGATCGAAATACGTAATTCGCGGCGGGTCACGCCTTACATTTGTATTCTTGAAGTGATGAGGAATGACGTCCTTCAGGACATCTTCCCAGACGATGGTGGGCAGGAAGTCATTGACGAGCATCCATTGGTAGTGAAACCGGACCTCGCGCTGAACGCGCTGAAATCTCGATTCAGCCGATCCCGTGTCTTCCGACATCAATTTATTATGAAACCGGTGCATAAGTCCCTGAAATTGCGAAACGATGACGTTCTCGTCATTTCGTGGGTCACCTATTATGGCGCGCCGAGAATTGTTGATGTCTTCGGGTTGCGACGGATCCGTCGGCTGACTGCGCGGCAGGTCGCGCGCATTCGGATTGCTGGCCGCACCGGTGAGTGGCCGACCCTGAATGAATCGATTGTCGCCACTGTAGAGGTAGGGTGCGTCGTCCGGACCCTTGCCATAAACACAGTCTAGATCAAAACGCGGCGTGCGAAAATCGACCAGACCATCGGGATCGTCTTGCTGCTGCAAGCTGCTGGCCGGATCGAACGTCAGATCGTGGTCGATAAACTGGCCCAGATAGGTATAGGCCGCGGGAATGCCGCTCTCTTCGGCGTCGGGTCCATCCTTCGGCGGATCGTGGTCAGCAACCATCGCTTTGCCGAGATTTAGTAAATTCTCTTCGGACTTGGTATCGCTTTCGCCAAAATCGGCGGGCGGAAGCGCCCGAAACATGCGGCCGAACTGGCCGCCGAAGAACTTCGAGCCGCGCGATAAGGTGAGACCACGGACAGTACGACCGTGTGAACTGCGAGCAAGGCCAGCCATCGGTTTCCTCCAAATTTACAAAAAGTTGTTCGTATACGATTACGTCACCACAAGTTGAATTTCTGCCTAGAATAATCTTCAACGAACACATGCGGATCGAATCGTCAGATTTTTTGGCTGCTTTTCGAACGACGCGGGGCATTTGCTGCCTTCGATGCGGCGACCCAATGTGTAGCCCAATCGTCAAAGTACCGATGTGAATTGTTTCACATCCGCAACGGCGCGCTACGACAAGACTTGCGCGACATCCTTGCGTCGTTTCCCGACGGGGCGTGATTGCATCTCACATGAAGGAACCTCGGAGCGGGGGCTATCCAAGACGCCACCGTTCACGGCTTCCGCTCCAGCTTCCGGGATTGGGCGGGGAACGTCTCCAACTTCCCCCGTGAAATCACAGAGACCGCACTGGCGCATGTCATAGGTGATAAGGCCGAACAGGCCTACCGACGGAGCGACGCGCTGGAGAAGCGCCGTAAGCTCATGGAAGCCTGGGCGGCTTACTGTGAGCCCAAAGGATCCGACAATGTTGTGCAAATACGCAAACGATAGGGCGGCCCGATTTATTCGCGCTCATGTCGGGGCCTCCCTAGGCAGCGGGACCGTGGAGGCCTTAGGATCATCTGAAGGCGGTGCAATGTTATCTCGTAGAATGTGCGGCCGGCCGCACCATTAGCCGGAAGTCGTCGATGTTGATTTCGTGAACCCAGAATTGTCTGCCGCCTTCTTTTTCAGCGCTCTCCGCTTTTTGGTTGCGGTCTCGAGTGACCTCAGCGGCTGTAGTTGCATGTTGAAGGCATTTTTCCGCAAAATCTCGAGACGGTCCTGATACTCGCGTTCGCTATTCCCATTTTTGCACTTCATCGCCTCACTCCACTACGCAACGCGCTTCGTAACGATCATTTCGCGCCGAGAGAAAGGCCGCACGGTCCCGTTGGGGGGACGAAAACGCATGAGACGCCTGCGTGCCAAAAGGCGCCCACGCCCAACGATACGACCAATCCCGATAGCAGCGGCCTCGACGTATTGAGTGATATCGAGAAGTTTGCCGCCTTCATGCGATTTCTAGCCCCGCCGGTGCCTTCGACCGACGAGCCCGGCGGAGTACCTTCGATCAACAATGGAAAGCAGCTGTTTCACCAGGTGGGATGCACGGCGTGCCATGCGCCGACGCTTCGCACGGGACACTCGACTGTTGGGGCGCTCGACAACAAGGATGTTAACCTGTACTCGGACCTTGCGATCCATGACATGGGTACAGGTCTCGCCGATGGAGTGAGCCAGGGACAGGCGAACGGGAGAGAATTTCGGAGCGCTCCTCTCTGGGGCCTAGGACAGCGACTGTTCTTCCTTCATGACGGTCGTACCAAGGACTTGGTTCGGGCGATCCGAGAACACCGGAGCCCGGGCTCCGAGGCGAATGGAGTCGTGATACAATTCTTTAGGTTGAGGGTGAAAGATCAGCAGGATCTGTTGAATTTTCTACGATCGCTCTAGCAGCATCTTCTTGCAATGCATTTCGCTATTCGCTCACCATAGCGGAACAGCCTGACGTATGAACTACGCTCCGCCCGCCGTGATCGGTCGGGTTCACGTCGAAGCGCCGCTGACGCTCGATCAATTGGAATGATCAGTTCGTTCTCGTCCTTGGTGGGAAGTATTGAACGTCGATAAAAACGCTACTCCAGATCAGATCAAAGAAGCATTTCGAAGGGAGATTTCCAAGTACCACCCCGACAGAGTCGAGGGCTTGGGAATCGAGTTGCGCGAATTGGCTGATCGCAAATCAAAAGAAGGCGGTCGATGCCTGCTTCTGGCACTTTTCGGCCCTGAGTGGCCAAGCTAACGATGTCGGTTCGCCTTCGCATCTTTGATTGTCATTGCGACTTTGCGATGCACTGTGACGGGTGCCACCAGAGCTTGCGCTTAAGCGGTTTCAGTATTTCTCTTCTTCGGCCGTCAGTGGTTTCCAGTGCGTCGGCGGCTCCGGACTGATTACGCGGTTTTCGATGCCCGGGATGCGCGTGTTGGCAGACCAGGACCGACTGCCCTTGTGCCAAAATCCTTCCACATCGCTCGACCAGTGGTCATTGTGCAGCAGAACGAACACCCCGTCTCTAGGTGCGGTGCTGATGTCCCGCCATTCGCTCATTGTGTGGGTCCTTCGTTTGATTCCCTCTGAGGCCGCCGACAGAGGCGGCCTTATCGGATGCGTAGTTCTGCGACCGCCAGAGCCGAAAGCTGCGCCACGTCATGGACACCAGCTTGCGCGATCTTGATGATCTGCTTCGCGATCATTTCCGTTAGAGGGTCGTCGCGATCCTTGACGCAGAGGGTATCCAACGCTTGCTGGTATGCCTCTGTGATGCGGCTAATCTCTTCCGGCTCCCAGGTAGAGTTCTTTAATAGGCGATAGATAGCCATTTCTAATTGAACTTATCTTGGTGCCTGTAGCCCGAGGCCGGCCACTTCGTCATATGAGAAGCTGTCTCGGCTCGGCGGGCTTTGCGGACCAGAAGGTCGCGCTCAACGCCCGGCGGGGTACCTTGAGCCAGCTTGCGTAACTGAGCTGCTTCCTTGGCAAGGCTTTCTTCAAGGGAGGTAGTTTGTGTGAAACGGCGACGCTCTGGCATACGCTGCTCGCATCCATTTGAGGATTTGGCGGGAGCGCGACCGGCGTTCTCATCACCGATAACTGCCACGAGACCGGGCGGTGATGACAAAGTGTGCGCCCTGGTCCTGAGAAGCGCCAGAACTTTCAGTAGTAACTTTCTGCCGGAATCAAATTAGCCGCACTGGGCTAGTGTCATTCCGGCTTTCTCTCTGGACGTTCAATAAGTTCGTAGGTGCGAACGTGGGTGCTTTCCCGCCACGATTCTAAAGCAGCTCCGCAGACCGTGCAGACCGCGTCACCCGTATGCGGTACCAAAAACTTCTCTTCAGTGCGTCTGTACTCGGCGCCGCAATTGCATTGCACAATTGTCGCCATCCCGGGAATATGCATTTCGGACCGTCCAGATGCTGCCCGGCTGCGGCCCATTGGATGGATAGCCAAGATCGGGTTTACGGTGCGCGCAAAGCCCACGCATGGTAGGTGGGGTGCACTGGGGTCAGGTTGGAAAAGTGTTGCGCCAACTTTTCTCGACCGTGCTTCAGATCATCCCCGCAAGGATGAAAATACCGATCTCGACCAGGAAGATGACGCCTGTGACGGCAACCGTAAGAAACACGTCGTCGGCGGTCAGGAAAAACATGGCTCGCCTCGTTTATGGACGAGCCCCCAAAGTAAAATAGATCGGAAATGGCCGCGCAGCTGAGCAATATTGCACAGTTTTGCGATGATCTCGCTTTCGTGATCGCGGGACGAGGATCGGCACAAAATGCTGCTGACAGACGTTGCAGCGTTGATTGCTTTCCGCCGTCACGTTGCGACTGCATTTCATCAACAGATCGACCGGAAAAACCTTGGGCGAGACGCAAAGATAAACCGCGCGGGTGAGCTATATTGCTCAGACACCATTGCTGCGTGAGCGCAGCCTTCATTTTCAGCGCACCCCGTGGAGGTCGAAATGCCGAGTTACGCCCAGCCGATGCTGGCAGTCACCGACACTTTTGGCTACGGTGACTGCGGCTACGGTGACTGCGGCTACGACTACGGCGGCTACGGCTACTGAGAATTTGGACTTAGACCGCGCATCTCTCCTGTGCAGGCGGTCAAAGCGGCCAAATTTGAAGAGCGCTACGACCCACTCGTCGAGCTGCTGAACCAAGAAGCGCAAGCCCGAGCCGGTACGAACGGCCGTGAAACCGCGCGATACCGGCAACAACGCGCACTTCACGGTAACCTGAGACTCGTCACAGAGCCTTGGTGCTAGTTTGTGCGAGGCAAGTTCGCCGTCCTATGCCGTCCAAAAGCATGCTCGACAAATTAAAAAAGCTGTGCGTCTTCACCAAGAGCGGCCCGCTGATTGCGCTAGCCATCGCGGCGGGGATTGTGCTCGGCAGCGCCCGCAGCCACAACGCGGTGCTGGCCGCAGATTGGCTGGTTGGCGATGATTTTGCTTGGCCGCGCCGCGAAGGCTGCGGCGTGGTGGTGGCGGCTGCCTAAGAGGCCGCGGGTCGGTAACCTGGTTTTGTGTGCAGACGTTTGAACGGTGATCACCAACTCACGGCGAACGTGCAGAGTTGGATTCGCTCCGTCATCCCCGCAGAAGATGGCGCCACCCGGCCGGCCGTGATCTCGGCTGCTGGCATAAAAATGTTCCCCCTTTGAAGTATATTTGATGCGCGATTGAAACGCGCACCGCCGCTCGTTGGTTGGAGGGTAATCGAAACTGCTCTCGGAGACTCCCCATGAGCGACGAGGATATGGTCGTCCTTTCCGGATTGCCGGCTTGGCCTGGTGGACATACGTCTTTCTGCCTCTGGTCTATTTCCATACCTGAGGACGGGTTATTTGGTGGATGTCGTCCCGGACAAGCGAAGCGCGAGCCGGGACCCATACCGCGTGATCATCGGGCTCCTCAAAGTTAGCTGTTCGCACACCCCCGAAGAGATTCGGCCGGGCGGCCTGATCAAGACCATGCGCGACCCGCAGATGTGGGCGAACAAGTGGCTCTCACAGACGCTGCATATTCTTAACACCACCGCCAAGGGCGGCATCGTCGCCGAGGAAGACGCCTTCGCCGACATGACGGAGGCCGAGGAAAAATGGGCGCAGCCCGATACGATCGTGTGGTCAGCGCCGGGGTCGCTGTCCGGTGGCAACCCGAAGAATCATGAGGAAGCCGGGCGGCGGCCTCACCCAAAGCCAAGTGGACCTGACGCGGCCGATAGAAAGCCGGAATTAACAACCGGATCAAGCAGTTAAGCCGCCGACTAAGGCGGAGGAACCTGTCAACGCCCATTGACAGCTTTAACGCCCGAAAAAACCCCTGAGCCAACGGCCCGAGCTCGCGACCAAGAGGTCCGCTTCTCCGCCGCCGAAAGCGGACGTGGATCGACGCGACGGCGATGTCCGTCTTGGGCCAAACCCGGACATCAATCCCACTGCTACTCGATGACATCGTCGGCGCGAGCGACCAGCTCGGCTTTATTCGTCCTTCCATTTGACCGAGCAGCCAACAGACGCCTTTTGGTCAGCCGGCGCCACACCAGTAGTCGCAATCGCACGGATGGCCTCGACAAGCTCTCGGGGCGTCCCAGCGCGAGGCGGAGTTGTACGTCCTTCGTCGAGCCGGCCGCGGTACTTGAGCTTGCGATCGGCGTTGTAACCGAAGAAGTCCGGCGTACAGACCGCCCCATACGCCCGCGCTACTGTCTGGGTCTCATCGTGGAGGTATGGAAACGGAAAATCATGAGCCTTCGCGAAACGCTTCATATTCTCAAATGAATCTTCGGGGTAGCTCGCCGCATCGTTCGAGCAAATCACCGCAAAACCCACGCCCTCCGACATCAGCACGCGGGCGTCCGAAACCATACGGTCGATGACCGCTTTGACATAGGGACAATGGTTGCAAATAAAGACGACGACCGTGCCTTTTTCGCCCGCGACATCGTCCAGTGAGTAAGTCTTGCCGTTGGTGGCTGGAAGCCTGAACTCGGCCGCCGGACTATCAAGGACGACTTGGGTAGCTGTTGCCGCCATATCGCACCTCTTCCCCACATTTGAGCACTGTGCGCCTCGTCTGCGATGGGTCGGTTGGCGCGAGTGAATGTCAGCGCCGACTATCGCGGCTCTGGGTGAATCCACTGTCTATGATCGCCTTACCTAGCTGGTTGGGGTCCCTAGGTCGTTTGGGGTGGCTTGTCATGCTGGTTTTCTGTCTGTGGACGTTCAATAAGTTCGTATGAGGGAATGTGGGTGCTTTCCTGCCACGATTCTAGCGCAGCCCCACAGACCGTGCAGACCGCATCACCCGTATGCGGTACCAAGAACTTTTCTTCAATACGTCTGTACTCGGCGCCGCAATTGCATTGAACAATTGTCGACATGCCCGAAATATGGGCCCGAAGTCGGACCTTTTCCAGCCCGGAACTCTGCCACAATCGAACTGCTACGCGCCATCCGTCGACGTGGGCGCAGCGGGCACCTCGCCGTCTTGGCACAACCCGTACAAGGACTGATGCTGACGGAAGCCGCGCAATTCGAAATGGCCGATTTCAAAGACCGGTGCCGCAACTTCT